>Ga0316209_1000095_pt1 | contig 186000 bp, 175 predicted proteins | sample 6monopyrite_MG_FD_204945 | JGI IMG/M metagenome (GOLD analysis project Ga0316209, IMG submission 204945) | Microbial mat bacterial communities from mineral coupon in-situ incubated in ocean water Damariscotta River, Maine, United States -... | ecosystem: Environmental > Aquatic > Marine >... | reverse complement strand
CGCCTTTGATGGCGAGGTTGTTGGATTCGGTGGCACCGGATGTCCAAACGATTTCACGCACATCGCAATTAACCAGTGCGGCCACTTGGGCGCGGGCGGTGTCGATGGCGTCATCGGCAGCCCAGCCGAAGCTGTGGCTGCGCGAGGCGGGGTTGCCGTAGTCGCTATTTACTGTGAGGTATTTCATCATTATATCCGCTACGCGCTGGTCTACCGGCGTGGTGGCGGCGTAGTCGAAGTAGATGGGTAGATTTAAGTTTGTTTTTGATTCACTCACGATATCTTAATCTCTATAGTTACAGTTGTTGTTTAATTTCAGTTAGTGCCGCTATAAATTGCTGCACATCTTCACTTGTATTCTGTTCGCCAACACTCACGCGTATTGCGCCTCTGGCGGTTAGCGGCTCTATTCCCATGGCCAATAAAACATGGCTTGGGTCGGTTTTGGCACTATCACAGGCTGAGCCGCTGGATACCGCAAAACCTTTTCTATCAAGCTGCATTAACAATGCTTCGCCATCGATGCCATCAATCGCAAACATTAGCGTATTGGGCAGCCGTGCTACATTTTGCGAAAAAATGCTGACACCCTGCATAGCACTTAAATGCGTTTGTAGCTGTGTTTGCAAGGCCAACATAGCGGATTGGCGCTGCTGCAAATTGCTCATCGCTAGCTTTGCTGCTGCACCAAAACCCACTATTGCGGGTAAATTTTGGGTGCCGCTGCGTTTTTGTCTTTCTTGCCCACCACCCACAATTTGGGGGGTTAAATCAACATGGCTGGCAACGACTAACGCTCCTGCACCCAACGGCCCGTATAATTTATGCGACGACAAACTCATTAAATCGAGCTTGAGTTGGGCAAAATTTAGCGGCATTTTAGCGGCCATTTGGCAAGCATCGGTATGAAACAATACGTTGCGGTTAATCAGTTTTGCCGACTCAACCAATGCATTTAAATTTTGCAAAACACCGGTTTCATTATTTGCGGCCATTATCGATACTAATTGCGAGTTATCTAACAAGCTCGCCTGCAAAGCCGCTTCAGTCACTCTTCCTTGCGTATCGACTGGAATACTATTTAGTTGCCAACCCTGCTCTGCCATCAATTTTGCTGGTGCGCTTAATGATGCATGTTCAATCGCACTTATTGCAAAGTGACTCTTTACTGAATTTGCACCCAAGCCACCGCAAATGGCTAAATTATTCGCTTCTGTTCCGCCAGAGGTAAATATCACCTCTTTTGGCTGTGCGCCCACCAAGTTTGCCACCTGAATTCTGGCTTGTTCCAGCGCATCGCGGGTTAATCGGCCATATCGATGCACACTCGATGGATTGCCATAAAGCCCCGTCATATAAGGCATCATGGCTTCTAATACGTCTGGATTTAGAGGAGTTGTGGCATTATTATCCAAATACACCGGCATATCGATTAATTACTCTACAACGATTTCGCCAATTTTATCATCAATATGCGCTTTTTCTAAAATACTATCTGACGACATATTTTTCTGCCGCTTGGCCACTTTTACAACATCACTCCGAGATTTCATTTCCCCCAACGTAATGCCGTTTAAAAATTCATGTATTTCTGTGCTTAGCTCCTGCCATAAATCGTGGGTTAAACACTGATATTGATCGCCGCTGCAAGAGCCTTCTCCACCACAGCTAGTGGCATCATAGCTTTCATCTACCGCATTAATAATTTGTGCCATAGAAATTTCTTCTTCCGCGTGCGCCAAAGAATACCCTCCACCGGGGCCGCGAGTACTGGTCACCACGTTATTGCGGCGTAAGCGGGAAAAAAGTTGCTCGAGATATGAAAGAGAAATCCCCTGACGCTGAGAAATATCGGCAAGAGATACGGGGCCGCTTTCGTGGTGAAATGCCAAATCTAATACAGCGGTAACGGCATAGCGGCCTTTGGTGGTTAGTCTCATTTAACTCGTCTCTTTAAGCGGGTAGCACCATCACAATGGCGACTTAATCGTGGCGCAAGTATACTCAAACCCGAGTATTTTAGTCAAGTATTATAAAGCACGCTAAGTAACTAAATTTTAAGGCTTTTCGTCAGCATTCAGATCTGCTGCTTGTGTATCTGCCACATTAAGGCTTGAGTCAGACTCGGTTTTAATCTCTAAAGCACCTAACCTGGGAATTTGAATATCATCAAGCTCAGCATCCATCGCCTTTAAAGATTTGCACATACGCTCCATTTTTTCATCCATTCCATGAATATGATCGAGCATGCAGTTAATGGCCGTCGCGACAGGATCCGGTGCATCCTGCGCCACACCATAGGCATCGAAGCCCATTTTTTTGGCGGTTTTGGCGCGCTGATCATTTTTCTCGTCTGCGGTTTTTTCAATGACACGCCCGGGCACGCCAATAACGGTTGCCCCTTCCGGCACATCTTTTGTTACCACCGCGTTGGAGCCGACTCGGCCACCGGTTTTAATGGTGATGGGGCCGAGCACTTTTGCACCGGCACCAATTACCACATTATTTTCTAAAGTTGGATGCCGCTTGCCTTTGCGCCACGCGGTTCCACCCAGTGTTACGCCGTGATACAACGTAACATCATCACCAATTTCGGCGGTTTCACCAATTACTATGCCGGTGCCGTGATCGATAAAAAAGCGTCGGCCAATTTTCGCGCCGGGGTGAATTTCTATGCCCGTATACCAACGTACAATATTTGATATCACCCGCGCCAGCCATTTAAAATTGCGCGTATATAAACCATGCGACAAGCGATGAAAAATCAGCGCATGCACCCCTGGATAAGTCGTAATAATTTCAAAAAAATTACGCGCGGCGGGGTCGCGGTCAAACACGCTGTTAATATCTTCTTTTAATTCTTTTAGAAATGAAGCCACGGGTTCTCCAAAGGGTTTATTAATAAGGGGCTTATTACTAATGAGCTTATCAATATGAGAGACCTTTGCACGATAGAGGCGCAAAAGAAAAATGCGCTAAAATTTTACTGATTGAGGCAGGAAACGCAGTTAATATCTAGATATTGACAAGTTTTCTAACGAAAAGCAGTGAAATTTTAGCCCTTTTTACTTGTGATTCTATCGTGCAAAGGTCTCTATTAGTTAATGTTAATTTTTGTATAATGTAAGAAAATCACTAATGCGGTCAAGTGCCAATTGCAGTTTTTCTAAATTTTGGGTGTAAGCAAAACGCACATACTGGCTGGCATTATGCTCGCCGAAATCAATACCGGGGGTAATGGCGACATGGCTGTGATGTAAAAGACGGTTACAAAAACTAAAACTATCATCGCTGAATTTAGTGATATTGGCGTAAATATAAAATGCGCCCGCGGGTTTTACATGAATATCAAAACCCAACTCGCTTAAGCCCTGCACTAAAAAATCGCGGCGCTGTTTTAATTCGTCACGTTGCTTATCCAGCACTTTTAACGTGTCACTTTCAAAGGCTGATAATGCGGCATATTGTGAGATTGTTGGCGGCGCTAAAAATAAATTTTGCGCGAGACGATCAATCGGTTCAATAAAATCATTTGGCACAACTAACCAACCAAGTCGCCAACCGGTCATTGAAAAGAATTTTGAAAAACTATTTATCACAAAAACATTTGGGCTTAATGCTGTGGCGCTAAAATCGGGTTGATCGTAAACCAGCCCCTGATAAATTTCATCGACCAATAAAATGCCATTTTTACTTTCCACCACATTAATAATTTTTTGCATTTCGGTTTGAGAAATTATGGTGCCGGTTGGGTTAGATGGCGAAGCAATTAAAACCGCCGTGGTATTGGTTTGCCAATTTTGCTCAATTATTTCTGCACTTAGCTGATATTGAGTAGATGCATCGACCGCAATTGAATGTGCGCTAGCCTCTAACAATCGCACAAAATGCCGGTTGCAGGGATAACCAGGATCAGCCATCAGCACACCTTGCCCACGATTAACTAACACCGACAAAGCCAATTGCAAAGCCCCAGAAGCACCAGTTGTAATAATGATATTTGCGGGATTAATGATGGTATTTAAACGCTGCTGATAATAGTGGGCGATGCTTTGTTTTAATTCGGGCAAGCCGGTGGCCGCAGTGTATTTTGTTTGCCCCGCGTCTATGGCATTAATCGCCGCTGTTTTTATACTTTGCGGCGTTGGAAAATCTGGCTCCCCTACTTCAAGATGAATAACATCATGGCCTTCGGCTTCAAGTTGTTTCGCCTGCGCCAGTAAATCCATTACATAAAATGGACTAATGTCTTGCATGCGAGTAGAAATACTATTGTTGTTCATTGATAAACGTAGCTCGAATAAAGTGTCAAACTGATTTATGATTAAGTTAACATTTTTATAACCATTTAACTCACTTAAAAAATATTAAAGATAAAAATCATTATGAAAATATTTTACACATTAAATTTATTTTCTTTTAGCCTTATTTTTTCAGCTCTTATTTTTTCTGGGGTAGCTTTCGCCTTTCCACAATCAAACCCAGTTCCTGGCGGCATTGTACTGTTGCCTTTAAATAATAACCATCAGCCTAGCAGCGCTCGCTTTAAAAATAAAAAATTGGCGGTAATTAGTGATAATAAAAATAAATATTTATTAGTGGGTTTGTCACTTAGCACCAAACCTGGCAGTTACACGATTAAAATTAAAAACAAGCAGGGCAAAACTGAAGCGCTTAACTTTAGTGTTAAAGCAAAAACCTACAAAGCACAATATTTAACCATCAAAAACAAACGCAAGGTGAACCCCTACAAAAATGACATGAAGCGCATTACGGCTGAGCGCAAACGTAAATTTGCTGCCAAAACAAACTGGCGCAATCATTCACCCCGCGCCGAGTTTGCAATACCCGTTGATGGCCGCATCTCCAGTATCTTTGGTTTGCGACGTTTTTTTAACCAGCAGGCACGCCGCCCACATTCTGGTTTAGATATTGCCGCCCCCGAAGGCACACCAATTAAAGCGATTGAGTCGGGCACTGTAATTGAATCGGGGGATTTTTTCTTTAGCGGCAATATGGTTTACCTCGACCACGGCCAAGGCTTAATTAGTTTATATGCTCACATGCACAGCATTAACGTTAAACTCGGCGATAAAATTGAAAAGGGTCAAATTATTGGTCGCGTTGGCGAAACCGGTCGAGTAACCGGCCCTCATCTGCACCTCGCGATTATTGCCAATCAAACACTGGTCGATCCATTGCAATTCCTACCACAGCTATCGGACAAAGCTGCGAAATATTTTGAATCCAATAAATAAAAACCACTTAAATAATAAAAAAGACTTAAAGCACTTGCTTAATCCGTCAATTTATTGATAATTGGGCCGCATTATTATTCGTTGAGAAGCTTAATGGCAAAAGAAGAAGCATTACAGATGGACGGCACAGTTTTAGAAACTTTGCCTAATACCATGTTCCGCGTTGAACTTGAAAATGGTCATGTGGTTACTGCCCATATTTCTGGACGCATGCGTAAACACTATATTCGTATAATGACTGGCGACAAGGTGACAATTGAGATGACACCTTACGATCTTGAGAAGGGTCGAATTGTTTATCGTGAAAAATAGATTGATCTAAAAATTCCCAATAAAAAAGGCCGTGTTATAAACACGGCCTTTTTTATTGGGAATTTTTGTTTGTAGGCATTAGCTTTAGCTGACGAAATTAACATGATGCGTTGAAAAGAACAGTGAAAGCACTTTGGCTTACTGCGCATCGCGCGATACTTCGCCAGCTAACGCCTACGCTTGATATACACTATCCAGCGACTGCTTCCTTCTCCTGCACCTCAATCTGCAAGTCATCGGTTTCTTTATTCAGCGTCACTTTCACCTGCCCGCCTTTCGATAAACTGCCAAACAATAACTCATCAGCCAGCACACGCTTAAGATGCTCTTGAATAACCCGCGCCATTGGACGTGCGCCCATCTGTGGGTCGTAACCTTTAACGGCCAACCAGTTACGCGCGTTATTATCCACATGCATAGTGACTTTTTTCTCTTCTAGCTGGTGTTCAAGCTGAATAATAAACTTATCGACTACATTGTTAATCGTGCGCTCATCGAGCGGCTTAAACTGAATAATGCTATCTAAACGATTGCGGAATTCGGGTGTAAACATGCGCTTTAGTTCTTCCATGCCATCGGTCGCATTATTTTGTTCGGTGAAGCCCATCGAGCGGCGACTCATCATTTGAGCACCAGCATTGGTGGTCATAATTAAAATAACATTACGGAAATCAGTTTTGCGGCCATTGGTATCAGTTAAGGTGCCGTGATCCATTACCTGCAATAACAGGTTAAACACATCTGGATGCGCCTTTTCAATTTCATCTAACAGCAAAACCGCATGCGGATGTTTATTGATTGAATCGGTTAACAGCCCGCCCTGATCAAACCCCACATAACCCGGAGGTGCGCCAATTAAACGTGACACCGTATGACGCTCCATGTATTCCGACATATCAAAACGAATTAGCTCTATGCCCATTACTTTGGATAATTGTTTGGTAACTTCTGTTTTTCCAACGCCGGTGGGACCAGAAAATAGGAATGAGCCCACTGGCTGATCTGGATTACCCAAGCCCGAGCGCGCCATTTTAATTGCATTCGACATGGTATCAATGGCTTCATCCTGCCCAAAAACCACTAGCTTTAAATTGCGTTTGAGATTTTTAAGCACCGTAGTATCTGAAGATGAGACGGTTTTCGCTGGAATACGCGCCAATTTGGCAATGATATTCTCAATATCATTCACATTGATATTTTTCGATTTACCGTCGGTATTATTCATATTACGAAATGCACCCGCTTCATCAATCACATCGATGGCTTTATCCGGTAAAAAACGATCCATCATATAGCGGCTAGATAACTCCACCGCCGACTTCAATGCATTAAGGCTATATTTCACATTGTGATGATCTTCGTAATGGGGTTTCAAGCCACGCAAAATTTCAATCGTATCGGCAACACTGGGCTCATCTACGTCTATTTTCTGGAAACGTCGAGTTAATGCACGGTCTTTTTCAAAAATGCCGCGAAATTCTTGATAGGTAGTTGAACCAATGCATTTCAATTCACCGGACGCTAACATCGGCTTAATTAAATTAGATGCATCCATGACACCGCCAGAAGCTGAGCCTGCACCAATAATGGTGTGAATTTCATCGATAAATAAAATCGCACCAGGATCATCCGAAAGCTGCTTAAGCACGCCTTTTAAACGTTTTTCAAAATCACCACGGTATTTAGTGCCCGCCACTAATGCGCCTAAATCTAAAGAATAAATGGTTGAACCATGCAGAATTTCTGGCACTTCATCATCCACAACTTTTTTTGCTAAACCTTCTGCAATGGCGGTTTTACCTACACCTGCCTCGCCGACTAATAACGGATTATTTTTTCGACGACGGCATAATATCTGCACCATGCGCTCCACTTCGGGGTCTCGACCAATCAGCGGATCGATCTTATTTTCCATGGCTTTTACATTAAGATTAACCGCATATTTATCTAATGGCTGATTTTCCGTTTCACTCGCTTCATCGGATGCCTGATCGATATCCGGCTGATGCTCGTCATCTTCTGAAATTTTAGAAATACCATGGGAAACGTAATTAACAATATCAAGGCGATTCACATCCTGCTGGTGCAATAAGTAAATGGCCTGAGATTCTTGCTCACCGTAAATAGCCACTAACACATTAGCGCCGGTGACTTCTTTTTTACCAGACGATTGCACATGAAAAACCGCCCGTTGCAATACACGCTGAAAGCCCAATGTCGGCTGAACTTCACCAACTTGGTCTTCATGGAATACGGGGGTATTTTCATCTAGATACTGGGATAGATCACCCTTCAGGCGGGACAAATCGGCACCACAGGCTTTAAGCACCGAATTGGCACTGCTGTTATCCAACAAAGCCAATAATAAATGCTCTACCGTAATATATTCGTGCCGCTTATTTCGAGCCTCGTTAAACGCTGCGTTTAATGACGCTTCTAGCTCCTTACTCAACATAACATCGTCTCATCTCGTTATGAGTGGAGAGCCATTATTGTGGCTCAGCCACTTTTATCAATTAGTTAATCGCGTTAGAAAAACCTAACAAACGACTCATTATCTGTTACATGCGGTAATCGCTACCACCCTTACGCCTCTTCCATCGTACACATCAACGGATGCTGATGCTGCCGAGAATAGTCATTTACCTGCTCTACCTTGGTTTCAGCTATTTGGTAATTATATTCACCGCAAACAGCTTCGCCTTTAGTGTGTACCATTAGCATAATTTGTGTTGCCTGTTCTTCATTCATCTTAAAGAACTTAGACAGTATCTGCACCACAAATTCCATTGGTGTGTAATCATCATTTAATAATACAACCTTGTATTTTTTGGGGGGTTTCAGTTTTGGTTTAGCTTCTTGTACCGCCAAACCGTCATCTGAGTCCCAGTCAGATTCATGATCACTCATGTCTTACTCTCATTGTAGTTCAAGCTTTTTAGATTTTCCTGAAAATAGGTTTCAAGAAATAGCTTTATTTAAAATACGCATTAATAATTAATACAAATATAAAAACGCCTTAATACTTAGCAGGCTTAATATTGGGCATTTTACATGAAAATCAACCCCATTAGGCACACCGTTTATAAACTCATTCTAAACTATTTTTCTATTGCCAAAAACCTTCCCACTAGCAAGTGATTTAAAGTTTTCTCAAAAAGCGCTATTATACAATAATAGAAAATAATATTAGTGAGTTTAATCATAAGCATTATTTTGCTATTAAAAATCTAAATTACATTTAATCAGACAAATGATAAACACATAAAATGAATTTAAAATTAACAACATGGCCCCTTATACTTTTTCTCAGTACATTTGGCGTACATTTGAAATTAAGCGCCAATACTTACGACCCCTCGGCTTCGGTTTTTTTATTTCAAAAACAAATGGCTAAACGTGGCAATGCCGAATCTCAATATAAATTAGGCCTAATGTATGAAACTGGATCAGGTACTAGTAGAAGCATAGCCCTTGCCACTAGCTGGTACAAAAAAGCGGCCCATCAACATTATAAACCCGCAACAAATCGCTTAACTTATTTAGAAATTAAAAAATCAGGCTTTACACCTTCCCACGAAAAATGGCTTAAAAACCTTAAAACTGAAGCTCGATTCAATGATGGCGAAGCTTTATTTTTACTCGGTCAAATATACGCCGAAGGCACCGGTGTCAATAAAGATTTAACTCGCTCATTAAAATATTTACATAAAGCTGCCGGTGGAAACATTCCGGGATCAGAAACCGAAATTAATCGTGTTGAAGCGGAATTAGCACTACTAGAAAAGCAGAAGATTAAGAAAAAACAAAAAAAGGTTATCGCTCCATTAATTATTTTACCTGCACATAGGGCTGTAAAAACAAGCCTGAAACCTGTAATACCAAATAAAATAACCCGCACTAATCTAACACCATCTAAAACCCAAGCTAAAAAAATAAAAACTAAAGTGCGACCTATAAAAAAAGTCACTGCCGCTAAAAAACTTAATCATAAAAAAACGCTAAAACCCAAAAATATTAGTGCGTCTAAAGCCACCACAAATACAAAAAAAACAATACCTATAAAACCAGTGGCAGCAAAAACCGCACCTACTACCACTCACCCAATGGATACTATTTGTGGCGGTCGTAATCGCTATAGCCGAGGCTGTCGCTAAACTTAATTATTTAAAACATTCAAAACTATGATTTATTAACGCTACAAATATACAGCGTTAACGATACCCAGAAACATTAATAAAACTAGCATTACTAATCAGCACTTTCTGTTCTATACTTAGCTATTAAAATTAAAATACTAAAACCTCATCAAAACACAATAATGACAATATTCTCGAAGGATTTAAATCATGCCGGATAAATTCAGTTTAACCAACGAAACCAGCGGTGACTCTGTAGACTTGAATTTGATAACAGGTACAGATGGCCCTTCGGCACTCGACATCACTGCCCTTTACAAAGAAAAAGGCCTGTTAGCATTCGACCCAGGCTTTGTTTCTACCGCAAGCTGCACCAGTTCAATTACTTATATTGATGGTGAAAAAGGTATTTTGCGCTATCGAGGCTACCCAATAGAACAGCTCGCCGCTAACAGCAATTTTTTAGAAGTGGCTCATTTACTTCTCCATGGAGAACTGCCCACCACTACAGAACTATTCGAATTTGAAAGCGTCATTATGCACCACACCATGATTCGTGAAACCATGCGAACATTTTTTGATGGTTTTCATTATAACGCTCACCCGATGGCAATTATGATTGGCGTTACCGGTTCTATGTCTGCGTTTTATCATGACTCATTAGATATTCATAATCCACGTCATCGTGAAATTTCTGCCCATCGCATGATCGCAAAAATCCCTACCATTGCCGCCGCCTGTTATAAACATAATGTTGGCGAACCTTTTATTTATCCGCGTAACGATCTCGACTATTGTGGTAACTTTTTACACATGATGTTTGCCACACCCTGCGAAGATTATGTGCCCACAAAAACCGCCATTGAAGCCATGAATTTGCTATTTATTTTACATGCAGATCACGAACAAAATGCCAGCACCTCTACCGTGCGTTTAGCCGGCAGCTCGGGCGCTAACCCTTTTGCCTGCATTGCATCCGGCATTGCCTCTTTATGGGGCCCCGCACACGGTGGTGCCAATGAAGCGGTACTAAAAATGCTGGAAGAAATTGGTGATGTTTCAAATATCAACAAATACATTGCCAAAGCCAAAGATAAAAATGATTCATTTAGGTTGATGGGATTTGGGCATCGGGTTTATCGTAATTTTGACCCGCGCGCCACTCTCATTCGCGATATGTGCCACCGAGTGCTTGCCGAGTTATCTGACGAAGATAATCCATTACTAGAACTCGCCAGTCAGCTTGAAGAAGTGGCATTGAAAGATGAATATTTTATCGAAAGAAAACTTTACCCAAATGTAGATTATTATTCTGGCATTATTTATCGTGCATTAAATATTCCTGCGAATATGTTTACAGTTATGTTTGCGATTGCCAGAACCGTTGGCTGGGTGGCACACTGGAGTGAAATGATTTCAGACCCATCACAACGCATTGGTCGCCCACGCCAAATATATGTTGGCGCAACACAACGTGATTATGTGCCGATTAATAAACGCTAAACAATTTTAATAAAACACAAGCCATAAAAAGAAACAGCCGCTAATAATATTAGCGGCTGTTTCTTTTTATGAGCAATATACGTCAATCAAGATTTATGAAAATTGCGCTTATTTAAATTTCGGTGCAATGGATGTGACATAGCCATTCACATCATTATTCTGCTCGCGCATTTTTAACAACAAACTGACTGCTATATCAATTTTTTGGGAAACCTCTTTATTATGTTCGAGAATCTACACACCCAATAGTGACTTTCATCTCCCTTTAGTGAATGTAAGTCGTCGAACTCTGCCTTAATAGTTAACTCTAATTCTTCAACTTTAAGAATTAGCTTCCGCATCAACTCATCATTAGTAAGCTTTTTTCTACTACCGACTGCTTTTAAGAAGGTTCTGGTGTGTTTTTTTCTACCGCAAAAACATTAGAGTTTAAAACAAGAAGAGATTTAATTACATTCATTTAGACAAACTTTGAAGTTTATTGCAGTCGCCTTCACTGTAGCTATTAATATTGGCGTTAGAACAAGCGGTGCAGGCATTTGAAAACGTTTTATGATTTCCATCAGCTTCAAAACCACATACTGGGCGGTACTCACGGGTACAAATTTGTGGCTTTGGGTTAGAGCACTCTGTGAGCTTTACATCGGGATACATATCTTTTGGTAATGACCCACAAGAAAGCATAAAAAATGACATGGCTGCAAGCAAGCCTAATACGGTAATTTTATTTTTTAGCATTAATCTTTAATTAACTCCTGTTGCAAACTCTAAAATAGTCGTTTTAATTTCCGTACTTAATTTTTTACTGACTTGTGTCATTAAGCGACTTTCCGCATCGTTATGTTGCAGTGCAGATACTTTTAACGGCCATTGTTTTCGCCCACGAACTTTTCCATTAGCGCCTACCATTTTAACGCTTAATTTTCCGCGCAGCCAATACCAGCCCTGCCGAAAACCTAAATCTTGCACATCAAGATTGGCAACCAAAGTATATTCAGCCGAGCCGTTTATCGCAGGAAAGCCGGCATTGCCCATTGCTGATTTTAGTAATTGATTTAATTTTCCAATAGGATCATTGTCAACCGCTGTTGCAATTTTTAATGATTGCAATTTATTTTCAAGCTGCCCAGATAGTTCTGCAAGACTCCATTTTGCTGGTGAGCCTTTACCACGAGTATCAATAACTTTAAGCGTGTTTTGTAAGGTATGACGCTCACGCTGTAAACTCACCGCTGCATCTAAAGCAGACATGGAAAGTAAAACATCGGCTTGCGAACGGCTACGATCAAGTTCAACTTGCGTTTCCCTATCAAGTCGACTCATCTCAGTTTTAATATTATTTCCCGCCTGTGTGCGATCAAGTACCGCCAGTGCATGATAGGTAAAAACAGTTGCATCTTTCCAAGTTTCGGCAATACGTGCGCCGTTAATAATTTTGTCGGTGCTGACTTGAGTTTGCTGAGCTAAATGAATATTTTTTGTAAAATTTTCATTGCCATTTTTAACTGACACATTGGTACTTGATTTGGTTGTTGATGATTCTTTAATATGAGCTTCAAAAATTTTACTTAAATTCCCTAACGCTCGGTCTTTCGCTAATTCTGCCTTCGAAGCCGATCCCGTTGCTGTCATGTATTTACTATTAGGGTAATAACCCGCGTCACCTTCAACCCAATCTGGTTTTGGCTCTGCCACTGCTACGTTTGCAATAAAAAGCAGACCTATCAAAAGGCCTGCCATAAGTTGGTTTGTTGTTTTCATTGTTAATAATTCCATTAGATAACGTTACACCGAATTCTAAAATAAATTATTTATGAATTCGGTGTAATGAAAAGTTAAGACTTACCTGCTGGTGGTGTTGCTGCTTGCTCACCAACTGGCTGTATGTGGACGTGATGACCTTCAGGCACTGTCCAACGTTTACTGACAACCGATTTTGCACCGGCTTTTATTTTCACTTTGCGTTCAATTGTATCTACAACAACACCGGCAGGTCCCACCACTTCTATATTCACTTGATGCTCACCTTCTGGTAAAAAGACTCGCGCCAAATCAAATTCTTGTGGCAAGGTACTCCAGCATCGTGTATCGGCAATTTCAGTGCCTTGATTAATTACCATCATGGCTATTTCCCCAAGCAATCCACCTTGATTACCGGCTTCTTTTTCCGTTTTTTTCTTAACTACAGCGCGCGCAATTGCACGAGCTGTAATAGCTGGCATATCTTCCGACAAAGAGGCTCTTGCCAAGCCATCAATATTAGAAACAATTTCTAACGGATAATATTTACCATTAATATTTAAGCGCACTTTATTTAATACAACTGGAGGATTGGGATAGTCAGGAACCGCAACCTTAACATTTAGCGCCAGTGCCGATGAAAAAGTCTGAAAAACTTTTTCATCACGTTGTGGCGCCATGCCGTTCCCAAACACCACAATTAACTCACCCATGCCTTTGGTTTTAGGTGCTTTATAATTAGCAAGGCCAAAGCGTTTTTTATAATCTTTGTACTCACCCCAAAGCTTCATTTTTGCGAGCATTCTTAGCAAATCATGCTTAAGCGTTAGTGGCACATTTAAACCATGCTTATCTTTGGTATTAACATAAGCATCAACCGCTTTTCGATAAGATACGGTCGCCGTATCTTCTTCACCTAGCATCTCAAACATAATGCCAGAAAAATAACGCATAAAGGGTGTTTCATCTTTTGGCTCACCCCATTCATCCATTTTCACCTGTGACTGCAACAACTCTACCCGTGCCGAATCAAGATCACGCATGGATAAATAGTTTGCCGCCATGTAAAGATGAACCAGTACCTGCTCAAATTTATCACCTTGAAAACTAATGCTCTCATCATTGGTAATAACTGCACCGGCCTGTTCTGTTACCGACGTAGAATAAAGTTCAGAAATTTTTTCTTTAGCTAAAGTAAACGCTTCATTACTGCCTTTATAATCTTTATTTAAACGTCGCAATAAGCCTACGTTCATATTTTCCATTACACCTTCCATTTCATTTGCAAGATGTTTTTCTGCCTCAATTAAAGCTAAATCATATCGATTTAACTCCATCATTTGACGCATGACTTGAGTTTTTTCTGCTGATGTAGCACAGCCTTGTAAAGTCAAAATGGTAAGTGCAGCCAGCACAATTCCCAAGCGACTGAGTAGACGAATACTCATAATTATTGCCTCGTACATTTATAAAGTGTCATTTTGGATTTTATAAAACAGCGAAGCGTCCCTGCCTCTTTGCAATATGCCATCCTTGTTATTTATGCTCAATTTTGCAATGCAAGTTATTGAGTGTAGTTCGACTTGTTATTTTTTAAAGTTTCCAGCCGCTTTTTTCTACTGTTTTCTTAATCTTCTTCTGTCCAACCCAAACTTTGCGGTTGCTTTCCAAATCAATTAAGGTCAAATCAATTTGATAAAAACGTGCTTGTGAACCACCAGCTGCATCAACAATAGTATTGATAGTGCCTTTTAGCATAAAGTCTGCACCGGCTTCATTACCCATGGCTTTACGTGTTGTTTCACTGGCATTTAAATCTTGATCACGGCGTTCAGAACGAACTTCATCACGCTCAGAAGCAGAGGCAACAAATTCAACTTCACCTGAATTTATTAGTTCTTTTTCAAGATCGCTTATAAAAGTGCGGGTATTGATATGCTCGTGGCTGAGGTTACGAACGGTGCCAACAATAACAATAGGTGTTTTACCTTTTGCACGATTAAATTTAGACAACCAACGACGCGATAACACATCATCAATCATTTCACGGGAAACTAACCGAGAATCTGTATCATTCCATTTACCACTAATGTCCGTTACGGCAGCGCTATCAACGCGGGCGACTTTAGGGTTACAACCAGCTGATAATGCAAGCACCGCACTTAGCGCGATAAGGGGCATAGCCCGTCCCATTTTCATTAATTTCATACTTCTCTCCATTTTTATTGATATTTATTAAAATTAAATTTTCAATCAATCAAGTACAACATATAACAACTTGCAAACTCAAAAAGCATCCCTTAAAGCGACTCCATTTATGATGAATATAGCCAATATTAATGATGGTTCGATTCAAATAACACTTTTTAGATCAGCAGCTTGTATTGCACATGCTGTAGAACTGACTTTCAAGGTGAGCTATTTATACCACTATTTATCGCGAAAAACAGTCTTTTCATCGTAAAAATTATGTTATCTTGCCGCCATGAAAACTGTAGATTCCATTTTACATGCGCGCTGGGTATTGCCGGTTACCGAATCGGATTCGCTATTAGACAATCATTGCATCGTTATTGATGACGGTCGAATCGCTGACATTTTACCTAGCTCAATCGCCGCTCAGCAATACACGGCAAATATCGAAAAAAACTACCCGCAGCATTTATTAATGCCGGGGCTAATTAATGCCCACACCCACAGCCCGATGAGTTTATTTCGCGGCATTGCCGATGACTTGCCGCTGGAAGACTGGCTGCACAATCATATTTGGCCAGCCGAAGCTAAGTGGATGAGTGATGAATTTGTTCACGATGGCACCCAGTTAGCCATTGCTGAAATGTTACGCTCCGGCACCACTTGTTTTAATGACATGTATTTCTTTCCCGAAGTCACCGCGCGCCTCGCTCGCGACATTGGCATTCGTGCCTGCATTGGATTAATTGCCGTCGACTTCCCCAGCGCTTGGGCCAGCAATGCAAATGAATATATCGATAAAGGTTTAGCGCTGCGCGATCATTTTCGCAGCGACAGTTTAATTCACACGCCCTTTGCACCGCATGCGCCATTTAGTGTTAGCGACGAACCTCTGCAACGCATTCGCGTGCTGGCAGATGAAATGGATTTACCGATTCATATTCATCTGCACGAAACCGCCAACGAAATTGAGCAATCGTTAACGCAATATGGCAAACGCCCGTTAGAAAGATTAAATGAATTAGGGCTGGTGTCTCCCAATTTAATGGCCGTGCATGTTACTCAAATTACAGATGAAGAAATTACATTACTGGCAGAGTCCGGCAGCCATGTTGTGCATTGCCCCGAGTCTAATTTAAAACTCGCCAGCGGCTTTTGCCCCGTGGCTAAATTAATGGATGCGGGGATTAATGTTGCGCTTGGCACCGACAGCCATGCCAGCAATAACGACTTAAATATGCTCGGCGAAATGCACACCGCCAGCTTACTCGCCAAAGCTGTCAGCAAAAATGCCAGCGCCCTCACTGCCATGCAAACCGTGCGCATGGCGACCATTAATGGCGCAAAAGCACTTGGCTTAGATCAAGACACCGGTAGCCTTGAAGTAGGAAAATATGCGGATATAATTGCAGTGGATTTTTCCAATTTAGAAATGCAACCGGTGTACAATCCGGTGGCCAATTTAATTTACAGCAGCAGCCGCGAGCAAGTGAGTGATGTGTGGGTGGCGGGTAAACACTTACTAAAAGATCGCCAACTCACCACATTAAATGAACAGGAAATAATGCAAAAAGTTTTGCAATGGAATGATAAAATCGCTTCGATAGAGTAGCTAATTAAAAGAAAAAGAAAAAGAAAAAGAAAACACAAATAAAAACGAATAAATGCAAAAGCATAATGCCTTAAACATTTACGTTTTCTTTGTTCTTTGAGCGTTTTGCACGAAACACTTTTCGTCATCTCCGAATGCCCGTGAATATTACATTGGTCGAAGACCCTCCAGTGAACTGAAACACAGTAAAGTCACTGGATTCCCGATAGAAGCATTCGGGAATGACGATGCTTTTTAATTATTCGTGTTTCGTGCAAAGAAGTTCTCTCTTTATAAATACACCAAAATTGAAAGACATAAAAAAGATGAATACACTAAACGTAGACCCAGCCGAAATCGCCAAATTCGAAGAACTCGCCAACCGCTGGTGGGACAAACAAGGCGAGTTTAAACCTTTGCACGAAATCAATCCGCTACGCCTGCACTTTATCGATGAGCGCGTGCAACTCAACGGCAAACGTATTTTAGATGTGGGTTGCGGTGGTGGCATATTATCCGAAAGCATGGCTCAACTTGGCGCAGAAGTCACCGCCATCGACATGGGCAGAGCGCCGTTATCGGTGGCTAAATTACATGCCATGGAAAGTGATGTTGAAGTTAACTATCAACAAATAACCGTTGAAGAATTAGCCGAGCAACAACCCTACTCGTATGATGCGGTAAGCTGCATGGAAATGTTAGAGCATGTGCCGGACCCCGCCTCGGTTATTAAAGCCTGCCAACAATTAGTTAAACCTAACGGCTCGGTTTTTTTCTCGACCATTAATCGCAATCCCAAAGCCTATTTATTTGCCATAGTGGGTGCCGAATACGTTCTTAAAATGTTACCCCGCGGCACCCACGAATATGCAAAATTTATAAAGCCTTCTGAGTTAGATGAATGGGCACGGCAGGTAAACTTACAACTTAAAAACATTACCGGCCTAACCTTTAATCCACTCACCAATCATTACAAATTAGGTAATGATGTGAATGTAAATTATATGACTCACTACCTTGCCGATACGGAATAAAAAACACTCAAAACATATATGTTTTTTGTAGGTGCGAATTTATTCGCACATTACCTATTTTCATAGACCCGTGCGAATGAATTCGCACCTAAGTTTCTAAGGGTATTTTTTAACTGGCTTATTAGTAATTAAGAATAATATTTAACGGAAATAATCTTCATGCACAAAATAAACACCGTCTTATTTGATTTAGACGGCACGCTAATCGACACCGCCCCCGACATGGCAAACGCCTTAAATATTCTTTTACAAGAAGAAAGCTACGACGTTTTAAGCTTTGACGAAATACGCCCAGTGGTTTCCAACGGCAGTGCCGCACTTGTGCAACTCGGTTTTCCTAAACTAAAAAATGACAAAACAATAACGCGCTTAAAAAAACGTTACTTAGAAATTTATGAAGATAAACTGTGTGTGGATTCAGTTTTATTTCCGGGCATGGTGCAGTTACTCAAACACATCGAAACCCAGCAAATGCGCTGGGGCGTCGTCACCAATAAACCTGGCTGGTTGACTGAATCATTAATGCAACAAATCGGCTTAAGCAAACGTGCTGCCTGCATTGTTAGTGGCGACACCACCCAAAATCGCAAGCCCCATCCAGAGCCCATGTATTTAGCTTGCAAACAAGCTAACAGTCATCCACAAAATTGCATTTATATTGGTGATGCCTTACGCGATATTCAGGCCGGTAAAAATGCCGGTATGCAAACCGTAGTGGCCAATTATGGTTACATCGGCGCATGGGAAAATATTGCTGAATGGAGGGCTGATTTTGTTATCGAGCAGCCACTCGACATATTAACCTTGCTGCCATAAAACCAACCCAACCTCCTTTCATTATAATTTAAGTGGAACTTATTTTAATGAAACCACACAAACCTGCCCCCCATTAAACCACCATTGCAGGGCTTGAAATTGAGGATATTTTTTATGACAAATCCCATCAACATGCATTTTTTTAAAATCTTCCCTGTACTCAAAATCACTTCGCCGTTATTATTCGCGAAATTCTATCTGTCATAAGTTTGTAACAACTTTGAAATATAATCACCGCCATTATATTTAACCATAAAATCTACCCAGCTAAATGCTGCATTACGAGGTAACTCACTTGGAACTCAAAGATATTAAACACATAGATAAAGCAAATCAAAAAGGCCGTGGTGAATCACTGCGCTTTGGGCTGTCCATGGTCTTTATTGTCGGCATTATGTTTGTCACCGGCAATATGGTTATCGATATTGATAACGGATTTTTACTCATTGCCGCCGCCATGATTGGGGGGTATATGGCAATGAATATCGGTGCCAATGATGTCGCCAATAACGTCGGCCCAGCCGTGGGTTCGCGCGCATTAACCTTAACCGGTGCCATTATTATTGCCGCTATTTTTGAAGCTGCAGGCGCATTAATTGCTGGTGGTGAAGTTATCAGTACCATTAAAAAGGGCATCATCGACCCCAGCATGATTGGCGACACCAACACCTTTATCTACCTAATGATGGCGGCATTATTAGCCGGTGCACTATGGCTTAATTTAGCAACCGCCGTGGGCGCACCGGTTTCCACTACCCACTCTATAGTGGGTGGCGTGCTTGGTGCCGGTATTGCCGCGGGGGGATTTGCAATTGCCGACTGGGGCACAATGAGTCAAATCGTCGCCAGTTGGATTATCTCACCATTGCTAGGCGGGCTAATTGCAGCCGGTTTTCTCTACACCATAAAACACACCATTACCTATAAAACCGAAATGATCGATGCGGCCAAAAAAGTCGTACCATTTCTGGTTGCCTTTATGGCTTGGGCATTTTCTACCTACTTAATTTTAAAAGGTTTGAAAAAACTGGTTAAGTTAGATTTTCTATCCGCAGCGGGTATTGCCATTATTATTGCCATTGTCATTTATTTTATCGTAAAGCCTCTTATTGCCAATGCGGCTAACACTCACACCAATGATAAAAAAGGCGTTAATAAACTCTTTACCATTCCATTAATTTTTGCCGCCGCATTACTGAGTTTTGCCCACGGCGCAAATGATGTAGCAAATGCCATTGGGCCACTCGCCGCCATTAACGATGCCATTATGCAAGGCGGTGTGCATGCTAAAGCTACCATCCCGCTTTGGGTAATGATGATTGGCGCCATTGGTATCGCACTGGGCTTAGCCCTTTACGGCCCTAAACTCATTCGCACCGTTGGCAGCGAAATTACCGAGCTAGATCAAATGCGCGCCTTCAGTATTGCCATGGCTGCCGCCATCACCGTTATTATCGCTAGCCAACTTGGCCTACCGGTAAGCTCTACCCACATTGCAGTGGGCGGTGTATTTGGAGTGGGTTTTTTACGCGAATATCTCAAAACCGGCTATTCGACCATGGTGGAAGAAATAAAAACCCACCACAGCGAGCAAGATGAAGAAGTGGTTGAGGCTTTTTTAATTGATTTCAAAAAAGCCCCGCTGGAGAAAAAACGCATTATGCTGAAGCAGCTTAAAAAACAATCAGCAAAAGCCGACCTCACCAAAAAAGAGCGTAAGCAATTACGCAAGGTTTATAAGCATGAGTTAGTAAAGCGCTCGCAACTCATTAAAATTGCAGCGGCGTGGATTATTACGGTACCCGCGACGGGTTTAATGGCAGCGATGTTGTTTTTCACTATTCGCGGCATGATGCTGCCTTAGCTATAGGCTTATTTAATAACGAATAAAATCAAAAGATTAAAAATATTTTTACCGCGCATAAACGCTAAACACGCAAATAAAAGCAAAAGCGTTAATGTGGGTGTTGTGCGCCGCAGGCGCACAACACAAAAAATTTGCATGTTTTGCGTTTATTTTTCAGGTCGCTAGTAAAAACTATGCACTTTTAGTGCAAGGCTTTAGCTTTGTTTTTTAAAATTACATTATTATAAAGAGCAAAAAATGTCGTCATCCTCGAATGCTTGTATCGGGAATGATAGGGTTTTTTATCCTGAAACGACTTTAAGTCGTTTTTAAATCAACTTATGGGCTTTCAGTCCATAGTCGTTGAGTTGCGAAAAATAAGCGTTAAGCTTTTAAACTTTTTATGCCAATAACTCAAACGCCCCCCCCTGAACATAACTATCACTGCTTAAGCTTTAACCACTACATCTTGTGCTTTGAAATTTCACACACACTATTCACTACCGTTCATCAGAACATAAAAAATCTCCGGCTACGCAAATCTAATCGCAAACCTTGATGCAATAAGCTTTGCCCAAGGTTATACAAAATTACCCACAACTTATCCCCAATCCATAAGTAATTTCTTACTTGAAACCACAATATCTTGTGTTACTTTATACAAATACCACAACATAAGCATAATAATTCATTAATAGAATTTTAAGTTTGTGACGGGGCTTTAACCGGTAATCAGCGGTATTTTTATATCGGCAACCACTCCCCCAAAAGACGTAATAGCAAGTTAAAATAATAAGGATAAAATGAATGAGCGCACCCCAACTGCAGGCTGTTCCGAATAACATTAACGACGTTCCCTATCAGGATGCATCATTAGACATCTGGGATACCAAGTATCGCCTTAAAACCAAAACCGGTGAAGCCGTTGATAACGATGTAGATGCCAGCTTTGAACGGGTTGCAAAAGCGCTCTCAAATGTGGAAACCACCGACGAGCTTAAAAAACACTGGCACGAAAAGTTTTTATGGGCACTGCGCCACGGTGCCATTCCTGCGGGCCGCATTATCTCTAATGCCGGCGCACAAGAGCACAAGCCCGCCACGTCCACCATTAACTGCACGGTCTCTGGCATTATCGAAGACTCAATGGACGGCATTTTAGAAAAAGTTCACGAAGCCGGTTTAACCCTAAAAGCCGGTTGTGGCATTGGCTATGAATACTCTACCCTGCGCCCTAAAGGTGGCTATGTTTCTGGCGCTGGCGCGTATACCTCCGGCCCACTTTCGTTCATGGATATCTACGACAAGATGTGTTTCACCGTATCGTCTGCGGGTGGGCGTCGTGGCGCTCAAATGGCAACCTTCGATGTGGGCCACCCCGATGTTTTCGACTTTATTAAAGCCAAGCGTGAAGATGGCCGTTTACGCCAGTTTAACTTGTCGTTATTAATCACCGTTGATTTTGTTGAAGCGGTGAAAAGTGATTCGGGATGGCCACTGGCTTTTCCCGTTACTGCCAAAGAATGCGCACAAGACGCCATGGATTTAACCGATGCCAGCAAATACATCTGGCGTGAATGGCCTGTAAAAGGCGATTACGTCACTAATGACACCGGCCTCACCGCCTGCAAAATCACCCGCACTGTGCCCGCTCGCCGTTTGTGGGATAGCATTATGGCCTCCACTTACGACTACGCCGAGCCCGGCTTTATTCTCATTGATAAAGTTAACGAGATGAATAACAACTGGTTCTGCGAAAACATCCGCGCCACCAACCCCTGTGGCGAGCAGCCCTTACCACCCTACGGCAGTTGCCTGTTAGGTTCGGTTAACTTAACCCGCTTCGTAAAAGATCCGTTCACCAAAAAAGCCTCCTTCGATTGGGAAGGCTACAACGAAACCATTAGCATTTTTACCCGCATGTTAGACAACGTGGTCGAAATTAACGGCCTGCCTCTGCCTCAGCAGCGCGATGAAATTATCAGCAAGCGTCGCCACGGCATGGGTTATTTAGGTTTAGGCTCAACCCTCACCATGATGGGCGTGAAATACGGCTCAGAGGCGTCATTAGAATTCACCGAAAAAGTCACCAAAGAAATGGCCATACAAGGCTGGCAAACCGGTTTAGAACTCGCCAAAGAAAAAGGCGCAGCACCCATTATGGAGCAAGACTTCGACGTGACTGCAGCGATGCTTTACAAGCGCCCCGAAATGATCGACGACGGTTACAAAGCTGGCGATTCCATTAAAGGCAAGGTACTGCACGCCAAATACAGCCGCTATATGCAACGCGTAGCCGAAGCCAACCCCGAATTAATTACTGAAATGGCCGAGCACGGTTGTCGATTTACCCACCACAGCTCCATTGCACCCACCGGCACCATTTCATTATCGTTGGCGAATAATGCCAGCAATGGTATCGAGCCCAGCTTTGCTCACCACTATGCACGCAACGTGATTCGTGAAGGTAAAAAATCCAAAGAAAAAGTTGATGTTTTTTCATTTGAGCTTTTAGCGTATCGCGCAATGGTTAATCCTAATGCCATGCCTTATAGCGAAAACGCAGATGAGCAATTACCCGAATACTTTATTTCATCGGAAGAAGTAACACCTAAACAGCATGTAGATATTCAGGCCGCGGCACAATTATGGATTGATTCATCCATTTCAAAAACCGCCAATGTACCCACCGATTATCCGTTTGAAGAGTTTAAAGATATTTACGAATACGCTTACGACAAAGGCTTAAAAGGTTGCACCACTTTCCGCTTTAATCCCGAAGTTTTCCAGGGCGTATTAGTGAAAGAATCCGATTTAGAAAACACCACTTACCAATTTACATTGGAAGATGGCTCAACCATAGAATTAAAAGGTAACGAAGAAATAGATTACGACGGCGAAATTCACAGCGCCGCGAATTTATTTGATGCTTTAAAAGAAGGTTATTACGGCAAATTTTAAACCGTGAATAACTAAAAAGAGTTTGACGCGAAGACATAAAAACGCAGACCGATTATTTTACTTGCGTGTCAGTTTGGTAGGCTGACTCCCCATCTTCATTTTTGTCTTCGCGTCATTTTAAATTTATAAAATTATCAGGCGCAATGTTTTATCAAAACAAAATATTGCGAAAAAATTAAAGATGAACACTGCAAAACAGGACAAGCCCATGACTACAAAAATGGCCACAAAAATCGACAAAAAAATCGTCGCATTCAAAGTTGTCACAGATGAAGAAGAGATTGTAGACGAAACACCTGCCCTTATTCCCGAGCGGGAAATTATGCATGAAAATGTAGAGCGCCCAGAAATGTTATTGGGCTCTACATATAAAATTAAAACCCCGCTTTCCGAACATGCACTTTACGTTACTATTAATGATGTAATTTTAAATCAGGGCACCGACCACGAAGCTCGCCAGCCCTACGAAATATTCATCAACTCAAAAAGCATGGATCAGTTTCAATGGGTGGTTGCGCTTACGCGAGTTATCTCTGCCGTATTTAGAAAAGGCGGCGATGTGTGTTTTTTAGTTGAAGAATTAAAAGCCGTATTTGATCCACAAGGTGGCTACTTTAAAAAAGGCGGAAAATTCATGCCGTCACTGGTCGCTGAAATTGGTGAGTCAATCGAATCGCACATGAAAATGATCGGCTTAATAAAAGACGATGGCCCCGATGAGCATCAACAAAAATTAATGACTACCAAACGCGCCGAGTACGAACAAAAACAAAATAAAAGTAACAGCAGCAGTGAAGACACTGGTTTCCCCGAAGGTTCGCAACTGTGTAAAAAATGTAGCACCAAAGCCAGTATATTAATGGATGGTTGCATGACCTGCTTAAATTGCGGCGATAGCAAGTGCGGATAAAATAAAACCCTTTATTTAAATATGTAGGTGCGAATTTATTCGCACAGGCTTAATTACACGGATTATAATCCAGTGACTAAAAAAATGCCAAAACACGAAATAAAAACCTGCCCCAGCTGCAGCCACCCTTTCGAATGCAAATCTGGCGACATTGTAAACTGCCAATGTGAAACGGTGAAACTCACTCAGCAACATCGCGATTATATTGATAAACATTACAACGATTGTTTATGTGCAAACTGTTTACACAAAATCCGCAGTAAACTTAATATGCAACAATTTAATTATCAAATACAACAATTAATGACAGGCAATAGATAACCCGATAGCGCTTCAAAGAAAGCGTAAAGCACGCAATAGGAAAACGTGAACATGGAAGCTAGATAAAACATCATTACTGTCTCGCTAATAATCTTTAGAAGTAAATTATTCTCTATACTCATCATTAATTTTTTATTATAGGTTTATCTTTGTGGCGTTGAAACCAACTATTTTTAAATTCAAAATTTCACTATCAGATATCAGCCGAGATTATTACGATGCCCTAAATTTAACCATTGCCCAACACCCATCCGAAACCACTGAACGCATGATGGTGCGCGTGCTAGCCTTTTGCATTAATGCCCAGGAATATTTAACATTTACCAAAGGGCTTAGCGATATTGAAGAGCCGGATATTTGGGCGAAAACACTGGATGATCAAATTTCACTTTGGATTGATGTGGGCGAACCCACAGTCGAGCGAATTAAAAAAGCCAGTCGACTTACCAATGCGGTTAAAGTTTATAGTTTTAATACAAAATCAGATGTGTGGTGGGATCAGGATAACAATAAATTTAAACAATTAAATGCCAATTATTTTCGCTTTGAATGGATTGATATTTTAGCGCTGGCGAAACTGGTTGAGCGCACTATGGATTTTTCAGTTACGATTACGGATAACTCAGCTTTTGTTGCAACCCAACTGGGTGAATGTGAAGTACCATGGCTAGAACTTCGAAACATTTAATTTCAAGCTTCAATCAATATTTAAAATATTAAAACTGAGCCCATAAAAAATGAAATTATTACTGCGTAAACTATTCTCCCCTATTCTTAATATTTTTGAATCTGGCAATGAAACAATTGTTTATAAAAAATCTCATCGCACGGTTTTAATTGTAATGGGCATTCTTTTTACTGGGCTTGCCAGCCTAGTTTTTGTATTAGCGCAGGGCGAAGAATTGGGTTATTTAATTCCGGTTATTGTATTTGGCGGTGCTGGTTTATTGAGTTTGGTGATTGGTTTTTTGGGTAACGAAAGAGCAGTTGCTAAAATATGGGGTTCAGGAAATAAATAAAATATGAAAAGACCTTTGCATTCGTGAAAAAACTCAATAACAACCTATTCAGAATTTCCCCTAAAAAATAAGTGGTTTTTATGCCATTTGAGAATATTAAACCTAGATAATTTAAGGTATTATGCCCACCTAAAAATTGCCATTAATTAAACTTACACTAAAAGTTTAACTGAGAGTCTCAATGCTTTATAAAATATTTCCATTTTTAACTTGGATACATGAGCTAAAAGATCCAACAATTTTACGCGCCGACTTAATCGCTGGCCTCACCGTTGCATTAGTGCTAATTCCCCAGTCAATGGCTTATGCTACTCTGGCGGGCTTACCAGAGGTTTATGGCCTCTACATCGCCTTTGTACCGGTATTTATCGCCGCTTTATGGGGGTCTTCTCGACAACTGGGTACTGGCCCAGTGGCTGTGGTTTCAACCATGACCGCAACCATTTTGACACCGGTTGTAATCAGCATGTTAAACCCAAATTACACGCAGGAAGAATTTTTAGCCCTGTTTATCCCAACCGCTATGTTATTAACCTTGCTGGTGGGTATATTCCAATTTGCATTAGGACTATTCCGGCTTGGCGCTATCGTTAACTTTTTATCCCATCCGGTTATCGTTGGCTTTACCAATGCGGCGGCTCTATATATTGGCTTAACTCAGGTTTCTAAAGTGTTTGGCGTAGAGATGCCAGGCGGCACTAGTGATCACTTCATCACAGAGCGCATCGGTGGGGTAATTCAAAATTTAGATCAAACCCACATTCCAACACTGCTTATAGGTTTAGTTTCATTCACTATTTTAATTGGTATGAAAAAATATATGCCGAGATACCCCAGCGTATTGTTTGCAGTGGCCGGCTCCACTATTGTCAGTTATTTGCTCGATTTTGAAGGCATGGGCGGCAAGGTTGTAGGCTCTATCCCCGAAGGCTTACCAAACTTTGCTGTTCCAACATTAAGCTATAATGCCATCAGCAACTTATTAATAGGTGCAGTTATTATTTCGCTAGTGGGCTTTATGGAAGCGATTTCTATTGCTAAAGCAATGGCGGCCAAAACCAAACACCGTATTGATCCTAACCAAGAATTAATCGGCCAAGGTTTGGGTAATATTATTGGCAGCTTCTTTCAGTCTTACCCTGCTTCTGGTTCATTTTCACGCTCGGCGGTAAATTTAAATGCCGGTGCTAAAACGGGCTTCTCTTCAGTGGTTACCGCCGCATTAGTGCTAATCACATTATTATTTTTAACGCCATTGCTTTACCACCTTCCCAAAGCGACTTTGGCGGCCGTTGTAATTATGGCGGTATTTGGTTTAATCAATGTTAGTGCGATTAAACATATTTGGCTTACCAACAAACACGATGGTTTTGCTGCCATTGCTACCTTTGTCGCGACCATTGGTGCTGCACCAAAACTCGATCACGGTATTATGATTGGTATGGTACTCGCGATTGTATTGTATTTATATCGCACTATGCGCCCTCGCGTTGCACTACTTGGGCGTTATAGTGATGGCACATTACGCGATTTAAGCGTACACAAAGATCTGCCTATCGATAACAATATTATCGCAGTACGTTTTGATGGCTCACTCTATTTTGCTAATGTATCTTACTTTGAAGACGCCATGTTAAAAGCCGTGGCCGATCACCCCAGTGCAAAATATTTATTGGTTGTGGGCGATGGCATTAACCAACTCGATGCATCTGGCGAAGAAGTATTGCATCACTTAGTAGAACGACTGGCAGATAATAATATTACTATTGTCTTTAGTGGACTTAAGCGTCAGATATTAGATGTAATACGGGCAACCGGTTTAAATAATATTATTGGCGAACAACATATTTTTGCCAATGAAGATCTTGCCATCGATGCCATATATGAAATGCTCGGACAAAGTGCTTCAGGAAAATACTGCCCGCTTAAAAAGGTGGAAACTTTAATTTAATTTTTCTATTTTATATGTTTCGGTACATCTGTATTAATTAATGCAGATGCACCGAATTATTTACACCCTCATAATATTATTTATTTCGCAATATAAAAGCTAACTTGTAGCTGTGAATTCATTCGCACAAATCAGTGCAATAATTAGTGTAATAACCTGTGCGAATAAATTTTCGCCTACATATTTACTTAAGGTATTTTTTTCATCCCTGTTTGCAAGTGCCATATAAATTATAAATATATTTTAATAAACTAAAGAATATAAAAACTTAATAATCTTTATATTCCGCTAAACCATTACTCACCAATTCATCATTAACACAAACGCCATCTATCCAAATATCTGCTAACCAGCGACCATATTTTCCTTTTTTATCTTTAACCGTCACTAACATAATTTCTTTATCTAGAATTTTTCCCCGCAACCAATCACGAGAAATAATACCCAGTGGTTTCTCAGCCCCTCTTATTTCTGGCGTATTAATTCTAAATAATCGCACCTTCTCCCTTTTCATTGTGATATTAAAGCCCACATCAATATCAACCGTTACCGTATCTCCATCATAAACTTTTACTACTGTCCCGCGATAGTGGTATAACGCCTCCATATTTAAATTCCCTCTATTGGTTTAGATTAAAAAAATTATTTACTTTTTGCCTTATTCAAAATAATTAATGGTAATGAAACAATTAACAACCCTGCCCACTGCCACATAGGCACAACTGAAAAAATAAAACTACTCTGCGCATCTAAATTAATAAACATCGCGTCAATAATAAAAACAATACCAAATCCGCAGGTAAATAACGTAATAGTTAACCCCGCAATTTCAGATGTTTTGTTAGACACTAAGTTCACTAGCGCCATCAAAAAAACATAGGGCGAAATAGACCATATTAAATATGCTATTACAGATGCAGACCACAGATCATCTAAAGCATACACCGCAATACTAAAGGTGAAAATAATTAAAAACAGTGTGATTATTTTTGATGTTTTTTTCATAGTTGTTCACTGGTGCCTTCATAAGTATGATGAAGGCATTTAAGCTCACGTTTTTTTAACACTACATTGCCTCAACAATATATTTAATTTTTATTGCCTTTTCAAAAGGATCAAACTCATTGATTTTTATCCACCACGTCGCCGCTTCCATTAATAACAGTGGATCATTATTTTTATTTTCGAAAAAAGCATAAAAAGATAATCCCACATTATCGCCTTTGGCAGCTATTTTTTTATCGCACACCTGAACTATTTTATTTTTTAATACTGCTCTCATAATTTTAAATAAACTCTAAATAAATAATTAATTAACACTTTAATGTGATGATCTTTTTTTCTGCTTAAATTTTCGTTTCGGCGGGTTCATTCCATCTTCATTTTCTTTTAACTTCGTCGGTCTATATTTCTTTTTTCCGCGATGTTTATATTCAGCCTTTGCTTTTTTCGAAGAATCACGTTTAGATTGATTATCTGAATTTCCTTCCCCTTTCATATTCTGTTTAACTTTAGACTTCTTCGGTTTTTTAATTTTTTTAGGTTTGCGCCACAATCGAGACTCAGGCACATCGTGTTTAGGTTCAAAGCCATCAATCAACTTGCGTTTTAAAATAGTATTAATTAAATGTTCAATATCCGTCAACGCATCAAATTCATCAGCGCAAACGAATGACACCGCCTGCCCACTTTCACCCGCCCGCCCGGTGCGCCCAATTCGGTGAATATAATTTTCTGCCACCGTGGGTAAATCAAAATTCACCACTTGCGGTAACTGGTCGATATCAATACCGCGGGCGGCAATATCCGTCGCAATTAATACTTGCACGGTTTGTTGCTTAAAATCGGCCAATGCACGGCTGCGTATGCTCTGACTTTTATCGCCGTGTATGGCTGCCGCATTAATACCCGCCCCACCAAGAAAACGTGTGAGTTTATCTGCGCCTTTTTTAGTTTTACAAAAAACCAGCACCTGCTGCCAATTATTATCTTTTATTAATGAAAGCAATAATGCGGGCTTTTGCTTTTTATCAACCGGACAAATCCACTGCTGCACCGAAGTTGTGGTGGTGTTACGCGGACTAACTGAAATTTCAAGCGGCTTGTTTAACAAACCCCGAGCCAGTTTTCGAATAGCATCTGAAAAGGTTGCAGAGAATAATAAATTTTGGCGTTGTTTAGGCAGCACATTTAGTATTGCGTGAATGTCGTTAATGAAACCAAGATCTAGCATACGGTCGGCTTCATCTAAAACCAGTATTTCTAGTTGCTCAAATTTAACCGCGTTTTGGCGATAAAGGTCGAGCAAGCGCCCTGGGGTTGCTATTAAAATATCAACCCCGCCGCGCAACATCATCATCTGTGGGTTAATTTTTACCCCACCGTAAACAACAGATGAATTTAATGGCAAGTGCTTTGCATAATGGTTAACACTTTCACCAATTTGCGCCGCCAGTTCACGAGTGGGGGCTAATATTAAAACGCGTGCTTGATTGGCTTTGGCTTGATTAGCTTTGACTTGATTGGCTCTGCCATGAAGCCCACCTTCACTGAACTTTTGTAAAATGGGCAATACAAAACTAGCGGTTTTCCCCGTGCCCGTTTGAGCCGCTGCCATTAAGTCTTTACCCTGCAATATAATCGGTATGGCCTGCACCTGTATTGGGCTGGGCGATTTATATGCCTTATCGGCAACGGCCCGTAAAATGGCTGAAGATAAACCGAAAGAGTCAAATGAGGCGCTAGATTTCATTAATAAGTAAATGGCATTAGTTTAAAACCCATAGCTTACATGAAGGCATCCTTTACTGCGATGACGATTTAAGACAATTAAAAAATAGAAGATAATTAGAATTTTATCTTTGTTTAACATTTATTTTCAATATTCTGCTTTTTGATGCAGATCAAACCGTATATTTTTATTACCGATAATTAAGCACTTAGAAATTTTAGTTTTACATGTATAAATAAAAACTTTGCAGCAATTAAATATCTTTAGTGGTCTCCTCTGTTTATCTTCGCTATAAATAATTACGGCTGGCATCATTAGCCTTAACTACCTCCCCAGGCAGTAACCACAACACCCGCAGCAGGAGATAAATATGATAGTTAAAGACATAATGAATACCGCAATTAAAACCGCCAACCCCGAAACCTTAATAAAAGACATTGCATCAATGATGTGCTTTAACAAAATATCCGGTGTGCCAGTGATTGACAGCGATGAAAAACTCATTGGTGTTTTATCTGAAAAAGATATTTTAAAAGCCATGTTCCCAGATGTGGAGCAATTTATGCAGGAAGGTGCAAAGCCCGACTTTGAATCGATAGAGGCCGATTACAAAACGCTATTGGATAAAAAAGCCGCCGATTTAATGACACAAACGGTAGCTTCGGTTAGCGCAGATATGCCCCTATTAAAAGCGGCATCATTGATGTGTGTTAAAAAAATTCGACGCATTCCAGTGACGGATTGCGAAAATAAACTCATCGGCATTATTAGTATTGGTGATGTGCATAAAGCGATTTTCCAAGACTGTTTAATGAAAAGTAGCTCAGATAAAGCGGCTTAAATTTTCACGGCTGTCTCGTTGAATGGGTTTATTACTAAGATAGAAATAAAGAATACCCGAGCGAGACAATATTATTGTAGGTGCGAATTTATTCGCACCATTTTTTCCACATTACATAAATTCGTGTGAATGAATTTTCACCTACAAATACAGCTTAAAATATTCCGCTACTCTTTTTTCCAACCAGTACTCCAACTGCAAAATATCCCCACCAATAAATCCAACATGCCCGCCATAATCACTTAACTCTAGCACGACATTTGCAGATAATTCTGATTCATTGGGTATAATATCTGCCGTTATAAACGGATCATCTAACGACTGTATAATTAAACTTGGAGATTGTATATTTTTTAAATATTGCAGCGCACTCGATTTTTCATAATAATCTTCAACGCCTGCAAAACCATGTAATGGTGCCGTAATCAAATCATCAAATTGCCAAAAAGTTTTTATCTGTTTTATTTTTTTCGGTGTTAAATTAATTAACACTTCATAATTATGCTGTTGCGATTTTATTTTTAACTTATTTTTTAAATGACCAATTAAATAAGTTTGGTATAATTTTGAAAAACCATTTTTTAAGCGATCTGCACAAGCCTTTAATACTATTGGCGCACATACACTAATAATCGCTTTAAATGGAGACGCACTTCCCAACTCGGCTTGTAATTTTAATAGCATATTCCCCCCCAATGAAAAACCTATGGCGGCCAACGAGTGTTTAGGGTAATGAGCATTTAAGTAATTAAGCAACTGTTTGGCATCGCCGGTTTCACCACTATGATAACCACGAGCTAAACGATTGGGTTTATTTGAGCAGCCCCTAAAATGCATGAGCAAGCCAATCCAGCCTTGTTTTTTTATGGATAGCATCATGCCCTTTACATAAGGAGAATGAAGAGAGCCTTCTAGGCCATGAAATACTATCACAATAGGTTTAATCTGCTCAGCCGCGGCAGGTTTTTGCGTCCAAACTAAGTCAACAAAATCACCATCGTCTAATTCCAAGGTTTGGTTTATGCCTGAAAATTCTAAATTATTTCGAATAAAACTAGACAATAAGGTTTGTAAATGGCTATTGCTTAAACCGAAGGCCGGTGTAAACTGACTTTGTATTATCATTATTTATTACATCATTTTTTATGAAGTTATAGTATAAGGAGAATTTAAAATGACCACCACTAAACATGGCCTTTCTATTGGTATTGAGCGTGTTAATTCTAATTTTTTTTTAAAGTTTAAAGCTTGTGGAAAACTCACCCATGAAGACTACACCATAATTAATCCACTTATTGACTCAGCACTAAATGGCATTAAAGAGCCCGAAATAAATGTTTTAATTGATGGTACAGAATTAGAAGGCTGGGAACTACGAGCTGCATGGGATGACTTTAAGCTGGGCCTTAAACACAATAATCAATTTAAAAAAATTGCAATTTATGGCAATAAAAATTGGCAAGAAATAACAGCTAAAATTGGCGCATGGTTTATATCGGGTGAAATTCAATACTTTGAAGATTGCGAAAAAGCACTAAACTGGCTGCAGCAAAAAAAATAGCGCCATGAAATTTGCATTGCCCAAATCATTAGCTGCTTGGAATACACAATGCTTTAAAAGTATTTTTAAGCAAGAGGTCTCAGCGCTTAATTATCAGCACCTACCATTACAACAAGGACTTTCATTGAGCAGCTATGTCAGCAATGACAACATTAGTGCCATAATTAATAGCAGCATTGAAAGTGAGTCTCACATCAATATTTACACAAGCATTTTCTATACAGGGGTTATTGCGGGCTGTAGTTGCTCTGACGACCCAACCCCACTAGACACCCAAAACGAATACTGCGAATTATGCTTTAGCATTAACAAACTCACCGCCGAAACAACCGCTACCCTATTGGCAGATTAATTTAGGCTAGTATCTCATCCCCTATACCGTTAAAATCAACACCATAAATATAATCTAATAATGACGATTTTAAGAGATAGATTCAATGGGCAGACATTTTGAAAACCGTAAAGCCTCTATGGCTAAAACCCAAGGAGCCAAAGCCAAACTCTATTCACGCTACGGTAAAGAACTTTATGTATGCGCCAAAAATGGCGGTGCAGATGCTGATAGCAACCTGAGCCTACGCCGCTTAATTGAAAAAGCCAAAAAAGACCAAGTGCCCGCGCATGTAATAGACAATGCCATGAAAAAAGCGGCTGGTGGTGCTGGAGAAGATTTTGCATTAGCTCAATACGAAGGGTTTGGCCCCGGCGGTTGTATGGTTATTGTGGATTGCCTAACGGATAATAATAATCGTACCTTTACCGATGTGCGCCAATGTTTCGTTAAAAATCACGCAAAAATTGGTACTCAAGGAACCGTTAGCCACATGTTCGATCATCAGGCTATCTTCGCCTTTAAACATGATGATGAAGAAGCCGTACTCGAAGCGCTAATGGAAAAAGATGTGGATGTCACCGACATCGAAAATGAAGATGGTATGATTACCGTACTCGCCCCGAATACCGAATTTAATAAAGTTAGAACAACCTTGCAAGATGCCTTTTCTGGTATTGATTTTGAAATGGATGAAATTACCTACTTACCACAAACCACCACTAATGTTAGCGGTGAAGATGTAGAATTTTTTGATGCATTTATTGATGCATTAAACGACTGCGATGATGTACAACATATTTATCATAATGCGGTGTTTGAAAATTAATATAGTTAGAGTGTATTGCACGAAACACTTTGTTATCTCCGACATAAACATTCGGGTATGACGATACTCTAAAATACCAACTAAAATTTTAATAACCATTATGTCAACCTCCCTATGACAATAAAAATAGACAAACCCCTGCTCATTAGTCGCCTGCAATATATTTTGCCGACTGAATCGGTATTGCATCAAAAAGAAGATTTACACCCCTACGAATGTGATGGCTTATCTGCCTATCGTGAACTTCCTCTTGCCGTTGTTTTACCCGAAAAAATAGAGCAGGTGCAAGCCATTTTAAAACTTTGCCACGAACTCAATGTGGCGGTTGTTGCGCGCGGTGCGGGCACCGGATTATCTGGCGGCGCACTACCACTTTCCGATGGAATTATTCTGAGCTTGGCAAAATTTAAAAATATTATTCATGTTGATCCCGTGCAATGCATTGCGCGTGTTCAACCCGGTGTGCGTAACCTCGCTATTTCACAAGCAGTTGAACAATACGGTTTATATTATGCACCGGATCCCTCATCACAAATCGCCTGCACTATCGGTGGCAATGTCGCGGAGAATTCCGGCGGCGTACACTGTTTAAAATATGGCTTAACCGTTCACAATATTCAACAATTAAAAATTATCACCATAGAAGGCGAGCTACTTACCATTGGTGGCAGCGGATTGGATTGCGCGGGTTATGATTTACTCGCGTTAATGACTGGCTCGGAAGGCATGCTGGGAGTGATTGTTGAAGTCACTGTAACATTATTACCCAAACCTGAATCAGCAAAAGTGTTACTGGCGGCCTTTGATGATTTAATTAAAGCAGGCGAAGCGGTGGGCAATATAATTTCCGCCGGTATTATTCCCGCAGGTTTGGAAATGATGGATAAGCTAGCAATAAAAGCCGCCGAGGATTTTGTGCATGCAGGTTATCCCACAGATGCTGCGGCGATTTTATTGTGCGAACTCGACGGTAGCTCAGCAGAAGTTGATGAGTATATCGCCACCGTACAAAATATTTTAAATGAAAGTGGTGCCACTGAAGTACGCCTTGCAAAAGACGAAGCCGAACGCATTACATTCTGGAAAGGACGCAAAGCCGCCTTCCCCGCTGTTGGCAGATTATCCCCCGATTATTATTGTATGGACGGCACCATTCCACGCAAACATTTACCGCAGGTTTTAAAAACCATAGCGGAATTATCCGCACAATATGAATTGCCGGTCGCCAATGTATTTCATGCGGGAGATGGTAATTTACATCCACTCATTTTATACGATGCAAACATTCCCGGCGAGCTGGAACGCACCGAAGAATTCGGTGGAAAAATTTTAGAACTGTGTGTAGAAGTGGGCGGCAGCATTACCGGCGAACACGGCATTGGCATAGAAAAAATAAATCAAATGTGTGTGCAATTTGATGCCTTAGAATTAACGCAATTTCATGCTATTAAAAAAGCCTTTGATGAAAAAACACTTTTGAATCCGGGCAAAGCGGTACCCACATTACATCGCTGTGCAGAATTTGGTGCGATGCATGTGCATCATGGTGAGTTATCTCATCCTGAACTAGAACGATTTTAATTTTACGGCCAACGCCTACAAGCTAAATATTTATTACACAAACTTATCGGAACAATAACGACTACATGTCAAAAGATATCAGCCAAGAGTTACAGGCCCAAGTTTTAAATGCCTATAAAAATAAAACCGCATTAAATATACAAGCGGGTAACAGTAAACTTTTTTACGGCAATAAAATTACTGCGCAGCCCCTCGATGTATCTCAACATCAGGGCGTAATTAGTTACGAGCCCACTGAACTTGTTATTACAGCCCGCGCGGGCACTCGCTTAATTGATATAGAAAAAACACTAGATGACAACAATCAAATGCTCGCGTTTGAACCACCCTCTTTTTCAGATTCGGCAACTCTTGGCGGCACCATCGCCGGTAATTTTTCTGGCCCTCGGCGAGCTTATAGTGGTGCAGCAAGAGACTTTGTTTTAGGCTGTAATATTATTAATGGCAAAGCCGAAGCCTTAAGCTTCGGCGGGCAAGTAATGAAAAATGTTGCCGGTTATGATGCATCACGTTTAATGTGCGGCGCCATGGGCGGGCTAGGCGTCATACTTGATATATCTCTAAAAGTTTTACCTAAGCCTGAAACACAAATCACACTAAGTCATCAATGTTCAATTTATCAAGCTACTAAAAACATTCATCAATGGATAAAAAAATCCTTACCTATCAGCGCCAGTTATTTTTTAAATGAGCAACTGTATATACGCTTAAGTGGTAATAACTCATCTGTCGCATCGGCAAAAAATATTATTGGCGGTGAATTACTAACCGAGAATGAATCTTTTTGGACTGCCATTAAAAATCAAAAAACTGATTTTTTTAATTCGGATAAACCACTTTGGCGTTTATCACTTGCCTCTAACACAACTGAGCTTAAATTAGCTGGTGATACACTTTATGAATGGAGCGGTGCTCTGCGCTGGTTAAGCAGTGATGAGTCACCAGAAAAAATTAGGCAGACTTTAGATGTCGTTAATGGGCAAGCCACTTGTTTTAAAAATAATAAAATAAATAGCGATCCATTCCACCCTCTTAACACGGGCTTATTTAATATTCATAAACGCTTAAAAAATGCATTTGATCCAGAAAATATTTTAAACCCAAAGCGTATGTATAAAGATTTATAAAATGCAAACCAATTTACTTAAAAATATATTAGAAACACCACAAGGCCAAGAAGCAAATAACATTTTACGTGCATGCGTACATTGTGGATTTTGCACTGCAACCTGCCCCACCTATCAAATTTTAGGCGACGAACTCGATAGCCCTCGAGGTAGAATATATTTAATTAAACAAGTTTTAGAAGGTGAACCCGTTACCAATAAAACGCGCTCACATTTAGATCGCTGCCTTACCTGTCGCTCATGTGAAACTACCTGCCCCTCTGGAGTTAAATATGGTCGGCTTATCGATATAGGTCGAGAAATAGTTGAAGCCAAAACATCGCGCAACTTAATCGAGAAAACAACTCGCTATGCTTTACGAAAAATAATTCCCTATCCCGAAAGATTTAAATTTTTACTTAATATTGGAGCAAAATTTAAACCCCTATTACCTGAAGCCTTAAAAGATAAAATTCCAGAAATACAAACCGCAGGTAGCTGGCCTAAACTTAAACACAAACGAAAAATGCTGGTATTAGCTGGCTGTGCACAACAAACCGTTAGCCCACAAACCAATGTCGCTACGGCTAATGTGCTCAGTGCTTTAGGCATAGATTTAATTCAACAACCCGAAGTTAAATGCTGTGGCGCAGTGAGCCAACACCTAAGTGCCACCGATGAAACATTAAGTACAATAAAACACAACATAGACCTGTGGTGGCATCATGTTAACAACGGCATTGAAGCCATTATTATTACCGCCAGTGGTTGTGGAGTAATGGTAAAAGATTACGCACACTTACTCGCGCATGACGAATACTATGCACTGAAAGCAAAGCGTGTCAGTGAACTAGCAAAGGATATAAGTGAGATTATTGCTGCAGAAGATTTTTCTCAGAAATCATTACCCAAAATAAATACCAGCGTTTCTTTTCACAGCCCCTGCACATTACAGCACGGCTTACAATTAAATGGCGTTGTTGAGAAAATATTAACGGACATTGGCTACCACTTAGAGCAAGTTGATGATGCGCATTTATGCTGCGGCTCGGCAGGAACCTATTCTATATTGCAACCTGTATTATCTAAACAACTGTTAAGTAATAAAATATCGGCCCTGCAAAAAAATCGACCTGATATTATTGCAACCGCCAATATAGGCTGTCAGATGCATTTATCAACACAATCTGAGCAGCCTGTTAAACACTGGATTGAACTGCTTGAAACAGCAATCTGCCCCAGCAAATAAAAAACACTTCTTTAAAAAATATTAGTCCTTATTATCAACAACTGATCGAACGTGTACATCCCTTTGTGGGAAAGGTATTTCAATATTCGCTGCTTTAAATGCTTTATCAATTGCAAAATTAAGATCACTTATTACCATTAAGCGGCCGTTAATTTCTTTTAGAAAAACTCGTAGCTCAAAATCAAGTGAACTATCACCAAAACCACGGAATAAAACTTTTGGTTTCCAGCGATTTTCACCGTGAATTAATTGATCATTTTCTTCAGCTACTTTTAATAAAATATCCCTAACCTGCTCTATATCGCTACCATAAGCAACACCAACCGGCACAATCGCTCGGCCTTTTTTACTCGATAACATCCAGTTTGTGACCTGATTTGAAATCAATTCAGAGTTCGGCACAATAACATCAGAATTATCGAAAGTTCTAATTAAAGTAGAACGTATTTGAATATTTTTAACAAAACCTTCGGTCGCACCAACCTGCACCCAATCACCCTTTCTAATTGGACGCTCGAATAATAAAATTAAACCTGATACAAAATTATTAACAATATTTTGCAAGCCAAACCCAATCCCTACTGAAAGCGCACCCGCAACAATTGCGATATTGCCAAAATCAAAGCCGGCAGCGGTAAGACCAATAAGTACCGCCACCAAAAACATTAAATAGCCTGCAATCGTTACAACCGCATCACGTGCACCTGAATCTATATTAAGCACATTTAACCAGTTTTTTTCTAACTGATTTTTCAGCCAACCTGTTACTACCAATAAGCCAGAAAACAAAACAAGTGCTGCAATTATTTTAGCGGGTACAATTCTCGATTCGCCAATTGAAAAACCATTAATAATATAATTCTTAAGCTGCACAAGAACACTGCCATTAACATCCCATATATTAACCAGAAAAATTATAAATCCGCTCCACAAAACAATAGACACGGTCATTCTTATCCAGATTAAACCCGGGATAACATTTCCGTCTTCTACTTGTAGCTTTTTACGAATTCGCCTACATAATTTATTTGACCCTGTATCCAGCGAATTAAAGATGAGCTGGAACATTCTGGTTGTTGCGAAAAAGACAATCAATAAAATAAAACTTACCAGAACACCCACACGAACAGAAATCGATAAATTAATATAGCCATTCCATTCCGATATTAACGTCAAAATTAAAACCAAATTAACCAGACTGGAAATTCTACTGATTATTGGTAATTTTTTATGGTCAATTAAAACCCGAATTGTCCAGACTAAATTTATGACTACAAATAGCGAAAATATATAGCGTAATAACTGCAAGTTTGTTTCTGTTAAACTTTCAGAAAATATAGTATAAAAAGCTAAATAGCCTAAAAGTGCAATTAAATACAACACCCTTAACCGACGTGATATTTTTAATAAAATATCACCCATATCTTTTAATATTGGTTTAGCCGGTGCAACCGGTGACAAAATAAAATGTGTTATTGACACACATAAAAAATACAGGCTTATCGCCATAAACAGCTGCGTAATAAACAAAGTCTGTTCATTATTAAAGCTAATGTAGTACAACATAAAATAACTGAATATTGATATCAATAAATAAGGTATATAACGTGCACCCGTCGTTAATGCGGAATGCATTAACAAACTATCTAGGTCATCATCCCAGCTATTTTTCTCTGATATTTTGATTAGCGACTTTTTAACTCTTAATGAAAAAATACCAACAATAAAAATAACAACAAAGCCAGTAGCCCATTCAATTAACGCAATGTCTTTAATGCCCGCATGCTCAATAAAAAAATCAGAGGAATTACTAAACAATTCTGCAGGATTATCAACAAAATCCCCAATTAATTCGATAACATTTTTCTGTTGGGTAAAATACACTCGATCTAAATCATGGCTTTTCGCTTCATCAAGTTTCTTTTCTATTTCAGCCATAGACAACAAATGCGCATTACAATCTGCAATGCCTTTTGCAACTTTATTTTTATCGCTTATCAACAGATTGCGAACCGACGAAATATTTTTATCTTCACCGGCGCTGGCATCACCTAAATTTTTAATCGATTCTTTTAATGCCTGTAATATGTCATTTTTTTCGGCAATACATAATTCAGATGTGCTTTTAATATCTATAGCCAATCGAGTCCATTCAGTTAAATCATCACTGCTGTATTTTTTCTTATTTATTTTTGATAATTTAGACTCTAATGTTTTTACATTTTTTTCATAAACCACCTCATCATAAGCCATGGCCATGGGCGAAAATATAACAGAAAAAAACAAACAGAATGTAACAGAGAGCTTTATTAAAAATTTAAACATAGTTTTTAAACTCATTATCAGTTATAAAAATCACCAAAACCATCCGCTAGATTTTAATTCAGCTTCACAGGTTTTAAGTTGTGCCGCATATCGGCTGGCATTTTTTTTAACTTTGGCGGCCACTTTAATTAACCACGGTTTTTTATTATACGTTTTACGTTTAAAACCACCGTGGCCCTCATGGTATGCGAGGTATTGATTATATGCATCCCACTTAGATATTTTTAATACATCATAAGATTTTTTACCATACCATCCAATAAAATCCACCGCATCCTCAAAATCATCTCTATCTGCACCGCTATTTTCCGTCGATTTAATATACCAATCCCAGGTGCTATCTTTTACCTGTGCGTAGCCATAAGCCGTAGATTTTCGACCCTTAGGAATAAGCCACAGAAAATATTCCATCTCTGTTTTAGCATCGGCGGTAAAGCGCGACTCCTGATGAATAATGGCTAGCTGCACATGAATGGGCACCCCCCAGCGCTTAAAACTTTCACTGGCATCGTTATACCAAGCATTCTTTTCTTCGAATATTGCACAGCTGTTATTGAGATTTTTAGGCGGCGTAGTTGAACAAGCACTAAGGCCAAGTAAAATAATAATTGCTTTAGTGACTTTAGGTACAGTTGAAGCCATTTTGTTATTCTTTATTTTATTCAACAACATACTCGTTATAGTTAATCTATTAGTCATCATTTGCATTATAAGTGATTTTATAGCGATAAAAATACTTGCGTGACCCATTTCACAGACTTCACCCAAACGGGTGAATCGCGCTTGTTATTATCATCTTATATGCTTGAATTAGAGCATCAAAAGTTTCACCCGCAGGATAAATGATAACCCGCTTTATAAGACCCCACATTAACTATTACTTATTTAGTAGGCAATATAATGAAATTATTCACACAGCGGTTATTTAAAAAAAGCACCGACAACCACTTTGTTTCCGCCGATGGTACTCAAGTAAAAATTCTATTCTCTTCTGAAAACCCATCGCTGCTAGGCAAAACCATGAAGACCACGGCCATTGAGATGTCACCTCGCAGTATTCGCTTAGAAGTGGCTTCACCCATAGAAATTGATTCGGTACTCGACATTGTCGTTAAACTCGATAGCAGCGAGCGTAGCTATAATTTAACCGGTAATGTGCGCTGGAGACTACCCTCAACCCGTGGGCAATATCACATTATTCTTGTGTTAAGAGAACGCTCAGATATTCGCTCTGATTTAAGAGCATGGAAATCTAATTTTTTACAAAATTTTGAATTTGCCAAAGCCGGTTAATTTTTAATACTGTATTAAACGCGTAATTTAACTTTCATTATTTGATGTGCTTTATTAATTTTTAATAGCACATCAGCTCTTGCGGGCATATATTTTAAACATGATTGAGTAATGCGCTCAAAGTGCATTAAAAAATTTTGCAACTCTGCCTCAGACATTATTTTATTATGGCTATGGCTATGGCTATTGCTCTCTAATTTATTATTAAATAATTTTTCTTCTTGAAGTTTTCGCCACTCAAAAACCGACGCTATATCTGGCACTTCCAGCATAATTAAATAATTAATATACGAAAATAACTCTGCATATTGATTAGATAATTGTTCATTAACATAAGTGCGCCATATCCGATCTTCATCATTTACTTTTTCTAGTGTGTTAATCGGCTCAAATAATTCTGCATTCAGCTGCGCCTTAGCGCCAACACACCAACCTTCAAATAAAACAATATTAATATTATTTTTAATGCTTGGCCATTTATTTTCTGGTATTAAATCATCTATTGATTTATCAAAAACGGGCAATCTAATAGTGTTAGATGAGCGCTCTTTAATTTGCTTTAAAATATTAATGCCACGATTAACATTATGGGTTCCCGGCACCCCGCGTACTTTAAGCAATGAGTGAACCTTATTTGCAAGCGATAAACGCTCACTACGTGATAAATACAAATCATCTATTGATAAATGCAAAACTTGTTTGTTAAATATTTTTTCGAGAATAACTACCAATAATTTACACAGCGTCGACTTACCAGAACCTTGCGCGCCATTAATACCAATAATAATGGCTTCATTTAAAAGCATATTATCGGATTGCTTGACTATCCATTTAGCCAAAGGTAAATAAAGCGGTTTTAACAAAAGCTGAAGCTCAGCAGTGATTTTTTCATTTTTTTGGAATTGATCTAATTCCACAGAAAAACCACTAGCTAACTCATCTAGCTGATTATCACTCAGTAAATTTTCTAAATTTGGCCACATCATTTTATTAAAGCATTTTATTGCTACTTATGAAATAGCATTAATTAAAACTAGAGAATCAATCTTACATCTGATTTAATTACATTTTATTAAAAATATAAACGAAATGCGCATGACAACTGAAAGTATTATTGAACAAACACAATGCTGGTTAAAAAATATTATTATCGGGCTTAACTTTTGCCCATTTGCCAATCGTGAATTTATAAACAATAGCATTCGTTATTTTGTATCTGAAGAAAAAACATTAGAACCCAGCCTACAACACCTCGCAGCTGAATTTGAATACCTAAATAAACATAATACTACTGAAACCAGTTTGCTTATTTTTAGCCACGGTTTTTCTGATTTTGATGATTTTTTAGAGTTAATTGATTTTGCCAATCAGCTACTCGACGATCTAAATTATTCAGGCATATATCAACTCGCTCACTTCCACCCCGATTATTGCTTTGCAGATGCAAAACCAGATGATGCATCAAATTACACTAACCGCTCGCCCTACCCAACATTACATATTATTCGCGAAAAGAGTTTACAGCTAGCCATCGAAAACCACCCCAATACAGCTGATATTCCCAACACCAATATTAAGCTGGCGAATAAGCTGGGGCTTGCTAAAATGCAATCTTTGCTCGCAGCTTGTAAAAACAAAACTTAAAAAAACTAATATGATTAGCCTATCCCAACTCGCTATTTACCCCATTAAATCAGCCGCCCAAGTTAGCTTAAATCAGGCTCAAATAAGCCCCTTCGGGCTAGCGATGGATCGTCGTTGGATGCTCATTAATGAGCAAGGCATTATGTTAACCCAACGCAAATTTGCCCGTATGTGCTTAATTCAATGCCATCTTGAAGCCGATTCTTTAATTGTAAACGCACCCGATATGCCGGTTTTAAATATTGCCACTGATAACTCAGCAAAGCGAATAAAAGCAACCGTTTGGGCCGACAACTGTAATGCGTTAGATTGTGGTGATGAGGCTGCCAACTGGTTTAGCGATTTTTTAAAAACACCTGCCCGATTAGTCTTTTTCCCCGCCGATGAAATTCGACAAGTTGATTTGAATTTTGCCAAAGCCGGTAACATCACCGCGTTTAGTGATGGCTTTCCTTATTTACTCATTAGCCAAGCATCGCTAGACGATTTAAATGGCCGCCTAAGCCAGCCAGTTACAATGAAGCGCTTTCGGCCTAATTTAGTGGTTGAGGGCACATCTGCATTTGCCGAAGATAATTGGAAAAAAATTCGCATTGGCAATATTATTTTTAATTTGGTTAAGCCCTGTAGCCGTTGCGTTATTCCCAGCATTAACCCTGAAACCGCAGAAAAAACGCCACAAGTGGTTAAAACCTTAAGCGGCTATCGAATGCAAAACAATAAGATATTTTTCGGTCAAAACCTCATTGCAGACGGCATAGGCGAACTAACAGTGGGAATGGAAGTTGAAATACTTGAATAAATGGCGGCTTTATATAACTGCACTCTATACCTCCGGCCCCAATATAAAGCTCACTTCCTCAAAGCCCATATCTTCCAGCTCTTCCATTAAATCATCCCAATCATAATCCGGCAAATTATCTTCAACTCGCCCTATTGCACCGGTAGCAGCACGATACACCTCATGCTCCTCATAATCTTCAGGCATTTTAAGCAGGCGTATTTTTTTATTATCTTTGCTTGGTAAAATCATCAACTTTGCAGCCATATATAACAACCTTTTACGTTATTAATGAAAAAATAATGCAACTATGAACCATTTGTTAATAGAGTGATCTATATTTGCAATCTAAAAATAGTACAATAAGCCCATGAAAAATACGAGACTTCTATTTAGCCCCCGCAGCCTTTTCCGCATTATTAGTTTATTTATGCTATCGACAGGCATATCAGCGGCAGCATCCGACACAATACCTCTCCCAAAATACAGCACCCACTACAACATCAAACAAGATGCATTTAAAGATGGTGCCGATGCAGTAAAGCTCGCCACCCAAACACAACGCCGAATTTTAATTGAATTGGGTGGAGATTGGTGCAGCTGGTGTAAAAAAATGGATGCATTTTTTGATAGTAATCCCGATATCAAAAAAAAACTCCACCAGACTTTTGTCATGCTTAAAATTAATGTCAGCGATGAAAACGATAATGCAGAGTTTTTAAAAGCATTTCCAAAGCCGTTGGGTTATCCGCACATGTATGTGTCAGAATATAATGGTCGTGTTTTATCGTCAAAAGATACGGCGGAGTTTTTAAACAATGGAGAATATTCACGCCAAGCTTTTTTAGATTTTTTTGATCGCTGGAATATTAAAAATAAAGTATCGGCAAATAATTCCTTAATTTCACCTTAACTTAAAGAATAAAAATTATGCCCAAAAAAAACATCATAAATAGAAGGCAATTTATACAAATTATTGCACTCGCCAGTAGTAGCTGGCCAATGCTTAGCCAAGCACAAAAAATTTCACATTCAATAACGCTCGGCCAACCCGAAGATCTAGTTTATAAAAATCTAACTGACCCTTGGTTAAGCCTTGCCGAAGTACAAGAGCATTTATTTCCGGCAGATGAATCATCACCCAGTGCAAAAGATATTTATGCGCTGCGTTTTTTACGCAATATGCTTGATGCACCCGACACTGATTCAGAAGAAAAAGCATTTATTATTAAAGGTGTGGGTTGGCTAAATGATTTATCCATAAAAAATCATCAAAAAGTGTTTATTAAATTAACCAGTGAAAACAAAGAAGCGGTATTGCGAAAAATTGAAAGCAGCCGTGCTGGTAGCCGCTGGTTAAATTTAATGATGACTTATTTAATAGAAGCACTATTAAGTGACCCCGTTTATGGTGGTAATAAAGATCAAAAAGGTTGGCAATGGCTGGAGCACATTGCCGGTTTTCCTACACCGACAACTGAACAGGTTTATTTTAAACTGACTAAGCACACAACTAAACCTAAAAGGATAACCAAAGCATGAGTAAAGATTACGATGTCTGTGTGATTGGAAGTGGTGCTGGTGCTGGCCCTATTATTTCTGAATTATCTAAGCAAGGAAAATCGGTTTTAGTATTAGAAAAAGGCCCATGGTTAACTGAAAAAGATTTCACCAAAGATGAAATGGCTTGTTGCAGACGCAGCACTTACACGCCCAATCTTGAAGATGAACAACACGTACTTGAAGAAGAAAATCACGATGGTAGTTGGTCTAGCGAAGCTACTTCAGAATCTGGCTGGGATTTTTGGAATGGCAATGTTGTGGGTGGCTCATCGAATTTTATGAGCGGATATTTTTATCGAATCAAGCCCAAAGATTTTAGATTGCTCTCTGAGTTTGGCCCCATTAAAGGCGCGAACATTGCAGACTGGCCAATTAGTTATGATGATATGGAACCCTACTTTACCAAAGTCGAAACAGAAATTGGTGTGTCGGGAAAAATTGTTAAACACAAATATCAGGAGCCTCGCTCAACAAAAGATTTCCCCTACCCGCCAACCAGCGAACACCCCATTGTTAATAAAATTGATAAAGCCTGCAATGAATTAAATTTAATATCCTTACCCACCCCTCGCGCCATTTTATCAGCACCAAAACAAAACCGAAACAGTTGTGAATACTCGGGCTATTGCGGCAGTTACGGCTGCCATTCTGGTGCAAAAGGCAGCGCCCGTGCTGCCCTCCTAAATGATGCCGTCGCCAGTGGTAATTGTGAAATTCGTGCTCACAGTAAAGTATATAAACTCAAAAGTGATGCGTCGGGAAAAATTATTGAAGCCCTTTATTATGACCAAAAAGATAAACCTCAATCAATAAGCGCAAAAATATTTGTTGTAGCATGTCACGCCATTGAATCGTCACGTTTATTATTTGCATCGAGTGGGCCAAAACATCCAAATGGCTTGGGCAATAATTATTCGCAGCTCGGAAAAAATTTATTATTTTCCGCTGGCGGCACCGGCACCGGTGAATTTCATTATAAAGATATGGATAAACTCGCGGCCAATGCCATAAAAACCCGCGGCCCTTTTGTTAACCGAGGCTTACAAGACTGGTATTATTTCGACGATAAAAAATTCGGTGGAAAAACTAAAGGCGGTATCATTGACTTTTTATTACGCCACCCCAACCCCATATCAAAAGCCATGGGTGCAAAGTGGAATGATGATGGGAATTTAAACTGGGGACATAATTTAAAGCGAGATTTAAAAACTGTTTTTACCGAAGCGCAGGATTTACGCTTTGAAGTGTTTAATGATTGGTTACCCACCGATAATTGCTTTGTCAGCTTAGATTCAAACATAAAAGATAAATGGGGTTCGGCTGTCGCTAAAGTTAGGCTGGGTTATCACGAGCATGATTTAAAAGTTGGTGAATTTTTATCGGCAAAAGCCGAAAATGTTTTACGTCAGATGGGCGCAAAAAATATTCGCTCCAGTGTCAGTGGTTCCCCTCCTGCAAATTTAGTAGCTGGTGGTTGCCGCTTTGGTAATGACATTAGAACGTCGGTTTTAGATGCGGATTGCAAAGTACACGATGTGGAAAATTTATATGTTACCGATGGCAGCTTTATGCCAACCGGTGGCAGCGTGCCTTATACTTGGACTATTTATGCAAACTCTTTTCGAGTGGCGGACATTATTAAAAATAGAGTTTAATATAATGGCGTTAGTATTTTCTAGCGCCAACAACTCAAACAGAATGTTTATTTAAAAGCTCGAAAAGATCATTATCGTTTATTTTCTGATAGCTATCATAATCAAACATAAGCATCGAACCGCATAATTCAGACCAGGTAAAACCACTACTCCAACTAGGCACGTCAACACTTCCCTGCACTTTTCGAGGAATGATATAAATTTTACTATCCATATAAACTAAATTATAAGGCTGCTTTTTAGCATGTAAATTAGCAATAATACACCAACTTTCCTCGGTATTATTTACGGCGTAAAGACTAATCGGGTACTTAAACTTGCCACCATTATGTAACCATTGAGAATGACTAATGGGTAAACCTGCAGAATTTACAAACATTTGAAAGTGTAAATGATTAACTGAAGCATAAGCGCCATAGCTATTAAAAGCGACCGCTAGCCCGGGCAACACAGAAGTGAGTTCTTTTACTAGCTGCCAGATATATTCATGCATACTTTCAAATAGCAACTGCGGCAAACAACTTTCTCGTTGCGGAACCAAAAGCCCATGCAAATCTGCAAATGGATATTTATTATAAAATATATCTAATGGCATGCCATTGTAATCACCCGCCCAAAAGCATTCTTTTGCCATAAATGCTTTATTAAAATGAAATTGTGATTCAACAAATGGTGCACTTATTTCACCATTATGCTGAAAAGCTGAAATTCGCTTAGGACGAAAAGAGCGCAACTGATTATATTGGCATTGCCAATTTGACTCTATTTTTTGCTGAGTTAATTGAATATTATCAAAACCTAACTTTTCTAATTTCACAAAAACCTGCCAGTCTTCTGCCACTTCGGTAATATTTTTACCTGATGTTAATGTTTGCTGATATTTTTCAAGGTGATATTGGTACTGGGCTAACAATGGCGATTGTAATTGCTTAAATAGTTTTTCATTATTACTGGCATTCGCCAAGCACAAAATAAAGGTACCCAGCTGTTTTTTATTTAATAACTGATGTAAACCTAAATTAAATTGCTTACGAAATTGATCAAGTGAAGTAAATGGAAGATTCATTATTTTAGTAGTAGACACGTTTTATCAGAAAGCTAAACTTAATTATTAATGGATGTATCAATCCAATCATCTAAATAATAAATACGTTGCCCCTCAGATGATTTAGATGGCCCGATCACTTTGGCTGCGTACAGATGTTTTTCTACATTCGCTTCTTCAATAGCATCTAACTCAGTATCACAAATAAAAACGCAATTTTCAGAAAATCGACCACGGGATCGTTTTGGTGCATAAATCACGGCAAATTTATGTTGTACAACCTTAGATTCGCTGTCAACGGTGATACCTTTCATAAGATACTTTCTTTTAGCTTGTTAATTATATTCTATTTTCAATACGGGTTATATTATCACGAATGATTTATACTTACGTTTTATATCGATTGTTAGTTAGGAACCCTGACTCGTGCCTCAAATAGTTATCACCACGCTCAATGCCCGCTATATCCACGCTTCTATGGGGCTACGATATTTATATGCCAATATGGGGCCGTTACAAAATAACACAAAATTAATTGAGTTCAATATCAATACTCGAGTTATGGATATTGCCGAATCGCTGCTCCAACTAAATTCTAAAATTATTGGCATTGGGGTTTATATTTGGAATGCTACAGAAACATTACAGTTAGTTAAATTACTTAAAACGATATCCCCAGAAACCATCATTATTTTAGGCGGCCCAGAAGTCAGTTATGAATACGAAAATCAGGAACTGGTTAGCTGTGTAGATTATGTGATTACCGGCCAAGCGGATATTGCCTTTAAAGAATTATGTGAAGATTTAATTAATCATAAAAAACCATTTAATAAAATCATTCATTCTTTACCCATTGAGTTGTCTAAAATAAATCTTCCCTATGAATATTATACAGACGAAGATATAGCCAACCGCGTAATTTATGTTGAAGCTTCCCGAGGCTGCCCGTTTAAATGTGAATTTTGTTTATCATCTTTAGATAAAACAGTTTATCCCATTGAACTGGATTTATTTTTAGCTGAAATGGAGAAGCTTTATCAGCGAGGGGTACGTCACTTTAAATTTGTCGATAGAACCTTTAATTTAAAAGCTGAAACTAGCATTAAAATTATGGAATTTTTTCTGGATAAAATGAATTTAAATAATACAAATAACCCGAATAGCCAAAATCTTTTTTTACATTTTGAACTCATTCCCGACCATTTACCAGAATCACTAAAAACCAGTATTGCTAAATTCCCTGAAGGCAGCTTACAATTTGAAATTGGCATTCAAAGCCTCAACCCCGATGTGCAAACAATTATCAGCCGTAAACAAAACACCGAAAAAGTCACTAATAATTTAAGTTGGATTAGAAATCACTCTCACGCCCATATTCATGCCGATTTAATTATTGGCTTGCCCGGCGAAACTATTGATAGCTTTGCCGCTGGCCTTAACCAACTTTATGCCATGAATCCCCATGAAATTCAGGTAGGCATATTAAAGCGCTTAAAAGGCACACCCATTATTCGACACACTGACGAATACGATATGAGGTATAACCCGTTACCCCCATTTAATATTGTCAGCAATAAATTAATTAGCTTTGAAAATATGCAGCGCATGAGCCGCTTTGCTCGTTATTGGGATTTAATTATTAATTCTGGCCGCTTTAAAAACACAAAACAATTATTATTAAGTGACAATGCATTTTATAATTTTTTAAATTTAAGCGACTGGATATTTAAAACCGCTGGACAAACTCATAAAATATCATTAGAAAGGCTTTACGCACTGCTCTACCGAGGCATGATTGAAACATTGAAATTAGATAATCAAACTGTCACTGATGAACTATTACGTGACTATGAAATTTCTGGCATTAAAGGTAATCCTAAATTTTTGCGCCAAAGCAAGCCCATAAATGAAGCCAAACTGCCTAACGCGAGTCAGCGACAAATACGCCATAGCCAGCTTTAATCATTAAAATAAAGCGCTGCGCATAACCCATTTAGCTGATTTTAATAAGAGCCATAAAAACAATAATGGGAAAATAATTGTTTGCACTACAAAAACAACTATCATATTAATTATCTGCTCACTCACATCGGCTGCAGCTTGCTTAAGTGAATTAATCTGCGTTTGAAAATCTAATTTTTGTTCCGTTTTATCAAACCACTCTTCTACTTTATCCATTAAACCTGTATTTTTATTTTGTTTAAATTCATTTTTTGATAGCTCATTAATTACTTCAATATCAGTAGATACCATTTCTAATTGCGATTGGGAAATTTCATATTGAGGTTGTAAAAAGCTTATGAATAAAGCTTCATTAATTACTGCAATCATTGGTACAGAAAAACGCATAAAGGCTATTAAAACCAGTGATTTTTTAAAATAAGTTCGCCAATTTTTAGAGACTTTATTCTTATTAGACCAAAGTATAACGGCATAAAATATACACAAAAAACTTAATAGCCAAACAATAATAGAAGAGGAAGTTATGCTAATAAATATACGCTGAATACCTAATGATGTTCCACTCATCATCACTACCCATGAAAAACGCTCAATTAAATCATTTGCCGGATCTAATATTTGCCCGGGTGTAAAAGTAAACCCCACACCCGCAGGTGATATTGCGACCTCAGTTCCCTGTGCAACAGAAATTACGCCATTTAAACTACGTGATACTGCATAAGTTACCAATGTTCGTTTTATACCTTCATCGGTATATTCTTTTGCTAAGTTATCTAACCAGCTAAAATGAGATAGGGATACAATTAAGAGCAAAATAAAAGTAATCGCAATTTTTTTATTTAATTGACTATTTTTCATAAAATATTTTTATTAGAGACCTTTGCACGACAGAATCACAAGTAAAAATGGCTAAAATTTCACTGCTTTTCGTTAGAAAACTTGTCAATATCTAGATATTAATCACACAAAAAATTTATTATATTCATAAAAAAAGCCACATAAATTTGTGGCTTTTTTATGATATATGAAAACTAATTAACACTAACTATTACACACGATGTATCTGATACCCTGCCCTTGACTCTTTAACCTTACTACTTGTATGAGTTAAAGATAAGTTTTCAATATAGTCAGATTCAGATACTGAGCTATTATGCTCATCAATTGCATCTGGATGTATGCGATACAAGCCTTTACGTACTCTAAATAAATACTTTGTATGCGTCATGCTATGCTGACCAATTTCAATCACTGCCGCTGGCAAAAAAGAATTAATATAGTCAGATTTAACATCTTTAAAAAATTCTTTAAATTGCTTCAAACTAATTACCACACCAAAGTCATCCACTTCACCTAACTCTCCACTGGATACTGCTTCCATAAAACGTTTTTTTAATGTCATTTGTAATCACCATTGATTTAATTGTTATACCACGAAAAACATTAACACTTAAGAATATACTACAACTGAGCATTATGACTATTTAAAGAAATAATGCGATACTAACGAGCCATATAAATAACTCAGATACCAACTAATGACTCAGATTTTGCGTGAATTTTAAAATCAGATATGCTTCCCTGATCTCAATAAACTTATGACTATTTCCACCCTTATCTGGGTGGTAAACATTGACTAACTGCCTATAAGTAAGCTGGATTTCTTCCCAACTTGCAGCTGATTCTAACCCAAGAACTAATAAAGAGTCTAACCGTTTATCAACTTTATTTTGAATATTTTCAAACTGACTAAATCGTTGCCAAAAATCACGAAATAACGCTTCCACATCTTTCTTTTCTATTAGGTAATAGTTATCCCAATTAAGATAATACTGGCTTAAGGCAGCGGCCGTTAGCTCTTCATCAGCTATTACCTCCTGCTTAACATCGGCAGGTATTAGTTTTATTTTTAAAGGCGAGATAAATAATACATAGCCTGAATTAAATAAGTCTAATTTAATTTGATATAAGGCATTCATAACTATAAAGTTTTTACGAAACAACTTAACTTCACTGCATTCATCGGCATTAGATTGGCTTAAGTCATATCCAGATTCTTCTAATATTTGCATTAACTGATATAAGCTTAAATCTTCATTAGTATTTTTTAATACACTTAAAATGACTATTTCTATGGGATTATTAGACATCAGAAAAACCAAAAACTCTGTGACAAATGGTACATAATAATTTTAATTCCCTCTTGCTAAGCATACCAAAAACCCTGCTCCCCCTATCAAAAGACTTAAGTTGATTACGTCCAATTATACTTCATCTCATAATTGAGTAAGTGTTTATAATATTTTTTAACTAGTGTTCACCCTTAGGCTTACGGACACCTGCAAGGCGATTACCTTGTTTTTGTGGGCCACCCAATGGAAATATTTGATGAAGATAACGTGTATTGCCCTTATCTTTTCCCCATTTTTTTTTGAAGTGTCTAATCATATCGCGCACGGGTGCCTGCACATTATTTTTATCGTAATAGTCTCGAATGTAATTAATAATAGCCCAGTGCTCTTTTGTTAGTGTAAGTTCTTCGAACTCAGCACGAACCCGTACAAAATCTTCTGACCATTGATTCAAATCGAGCAAGTAACCTTCACCATCTAATAATATATCTTCCCCATTTACAACTGTGGTTTGTGTTTGCATATTTGGATAGTAAACTTTTCCTGCCATAACTGTTCCTATTTAACTTAAAATATATAAATTTTAATGAGTGTTAGAAATAATACCCGCTTGAACTGCATCAGCTAAACCGGTTGTACATGCATGCTCTTCAAAACCTTTATTCTTCCAGAAAAAAGCCCCAGGCATTGTGGTTGGTACAACCATCACATAAAACATTGCGCGACTAATTATTGCACCTACTAACATACTCGCAGTCAGTACAACCCAAATCACATACAAAGCAACTGAGGCTTCTGTTACAAATGCTAAACTTGCCGCCGCTAAAATATTTATCGCCAATAAAACAAATCTAAATATATTGGTTTTTCCGAAGGTTGTTACCTGCTCGTAATAAGATACTGCACCTTCACGGCCTTTTACATTTAAGTGCTTAGAGTGAAAATAATGCCCTTTTGCTTCCATCACTAAACCAACAAAAATCATCGCTGCAATAATTTGTAATAACTCAGTAACCGGTTGCGCGTTAAATATAAAGATAGGCACAAAGAACAAGCCGATAACTAAACCACCTAGCGAAAACATATTGCCAAAAAACGCAGTTAACACCTGCCAATGATTCCAAAATGGGCGGGCTTCAATACGATATATTTTATGCATAAAGTAAATTGCAATTGGGCCTGAAATAGCAGCCGCATAAGCAAACAATGTTGCCGCTTGTTGGGCTAAAATATTTTCACCAAATTGCGTATAAATCAGTACAGCTAAAAAATGTGCCCCCAAACTATTAAAGAACACCGCAATGCCTGCAACTTCTCGACTTACGGGTGAGTATTTTAAATTATTAAAAGCTCGGTAAAAACGTAAAGGCTTGCCTAAGTGCATGGTTGATAAAAACAATGCCACCGCTTCTAAACCTAACATCACAAAAATCATCGGTAAATAAGCGGATGAGTTAACCACTCGTTGTATAGCGTCAACACCTGCAAGATCACCAATAAACATTAATAAAAACGCACCAATTACGGCTTGTGAAACTAAAGTAAAAATAACTAAAGGATCTTCACGCGAGCGTAATTTATCTAAATTCCAACTTTTTTTAACACCATTTTTTTTATCGACAACCGGCTCATAAATGTCAGATTTTGTATTTTTGTGATATTTCACTGCCATACTATCGGTACGCGTCATTTCATTCGGCATGCCTTTAGTTTGCTGAAAACGAATATTGGGATTGGTAATATCGGTGCGTGGAAAACCGGGAATGTCTACTTTAGCTTGCTCTCTATTTTCCGGTGTATTTTCAATTACACCAAAATCTAATGCGTTGCCCAAACAAGCCGAAACACAGGCTGGTTTTAAACCTACTTCTAAACGATCAACACACATATTACATTTGCTAACTTGCCCTTTAACTGGGTCGAGTTGCGGTGCATTGTAAGGGCAAACCCAAGTACAGTATCCGCAACCAAAACAAATATCAGGGTCTTGTAGCACCGCGCCATATTCTGCAAATTTAGTGTAGGCACGCGTTGGGCAGCCTTTTAAACAAACGGGATCATCGCAATGATTACACGCCATGGAAATATTTAAGCGCTTAAAATCGGGATAGGTTCCACCTTCAACATAACCCACTGAGCGAAACGCAATGTGCGCGGGGTTATCATTCTTTTCACTACAAGCGGCTTCACATGCGTGGCAGCCAATACAGTTATCCGCAGTAAAATGAAAACCGTGTTGTTTGTAGCGATTTGGATTGTCGCTAACGGCTGAATCTAAATTTATATTTAAACTTTTTCCAGTTAGCTCACTGCCCTCGGCAACAGTTTGAATCGGCTTGCCGTAACAGTTGGTATCTTTTACCGTTTCATCTTTTAAAAAAGCGTACTGGGGTTCATCGTTTCTGGTTTGGAACATAATTTGTCTTCGTTATCTAAGCTTAATTTATAATTCAAAAAAACATCGTCATCTCCGACATAAGCATTCGGAGATGACAGGTTTTTTTGTTTTTTTAATTATTTTAGGAAACGTCTATTTTAAAGGACTTTTACCAAAAAATAATTAATACTCACGCGCCTCAACATTACGTTTCGCCGCTTCTTTTTGATCAACCAATTCAATGCGCACGGCATTTTGTTTAAATGCAGGCTGACGCGAATGTGGATCTAATAAACCTAAGGTTAAACGGTTAACACAATCATGGAAATGAAATGGAATAAAAACCATATCCCGTGGAATGCGTTGCGTTAACTGCACCATCACCACCGCATCACCACGACGCGAAACACAGCGCACATAACTTTGATGTTTGATGCCTAACTCGGCTGCCGAGTCTGGATTCATTTCCATATAAGGTGTCGGTGAAAATTTATTTTGATTACCAATTTTTCCAGTACGAGTACGAGTGTGAAAATGCTCAACTACTCGACCTGAATTTAACCAAAAAGGATAATCTTCACAGGGGCGTTCATTATTATCTACAAACGGCAATGAAATAATTTTTGCTTTACCATCCGCGTGTGGAAATTTTCCATCAGTGTATAAACGCTGCGCGCCAGTTTCATCGCCTTCACGACACGGCCATTGAATGCCGCGCTGCTGTTCAATTTTTTCGTAGCTCATGCCAGAGATATCTAAATTACGATCTTTACCTTTAGACAGCTCTTTCATCTCTTCAAACATATCTTCAGCATTCTCAGAAAATTTCATTTTCAAACCATTTTCAAAACGCTTAGATAAATGACTAAAAATCCATAAATCGGGTTTCGAGTTTCCAAACGGTTTTGCCACATTGGTTACGCGATTTACACGCCGTTCAGTATTGGTAAAACAGCCATCTTTTTCTGCCCAAATTGCTGCGGGTAAAAACATCTGTGCATACTTTGTGGTCTCCACATCTTCGTACGCATCTTGCACCACTAAAAAATCTAATTTTTCTAAGGTTTTACGAATACGCGCGGTGTTCGGCATCGATGTCATTGGGTTTGTACCAATTAACCACATACCTTTAATTTGTCCGGTTTCAATTGCAGGAAAAATATCGGTTTGAAATAAACCACGTTGCTTAGGTAAAAACTCGGGATCAATTCCCCAGTAATCTGCAATCTCTTTTCGATGGTCGGCATTTTCTAATGCGCGATGCCCAGGCAAGCCTGAGCAAGATGACCACTCACGTGTTCCCATCGCATTACTTTGCCCCGTAATAGATAAACTCGTACCACCCAGCTTACCAATATTGCCGGTAATTAAATTTAAATTATTTACACCGACAACACCGTCAGAGCCATGAGTGCTTTGATTAATACCCATCGTCCAAATCGACATTGCTTTACCCGCTTTTGCATACAATCGCGCAACCGTGCGAATAGTATCTTCATCGATGCCACAAATTTTTGAAGCAGACTGCGGATCATAACCTTTAACAATCACACTAAACTCTTCCATACCGTTAGTATGTTTTTCGATGTAATCGATGTCGGCTAAATTTTCATCGATGATAACGTGCGCTAATGAATTTAATAAAACAACATCGGTACCGGGATTAATGGCTAAATGCATATCGGCAAATTGTGCGAGCATCGTAACGCGAGGATCAACTACGATTAGCGGAAACTTACGTTTCTCCATCGCCTCTTTCATGCGCCAGTAAATAATTGGATGTTGTTCGGGCAGGTTTGAACCAAAGGCAATTAAACAATCGGTTTCTTCAAAATCTTCATAACATCCGGGTGGGCCATCTTGACCAAACGAACGTTTGTAACCGGATACTGCAGATGCCATACATAAAGTTGTATTACCATCATAATTATTGGTGCCGATTGCACCGCGGGTTAATTTACCCAATGCATAAAATTCTTCGGTTAAAATTTGTCCGGTTGAAACTACCGCGAAAGCATCACGACCGTGCTCTTTTTGAATGGCTTTTATTTTTTCTGCCATGGCATCTAGTGCAGGATCCCATTGTGTTTCTGTGTACTCATCTAACGTTGAGTTTCTAACTAAAGGTGTTTTGCCGCGACCTTCGGTTGTAAATAATTCGTGTTCGAAAATTCCTTTTATGCAAAGCTTACCCCGATTGACATCTGCACCGCCAACACCACGAGATGAAACAGCTTGGCCTTCATTATTAATTCCAACTTCAATGGCACAACCGGTTGAGCAATATCCACAGGTTGTGTATTTCCATTCCTCTACGCCTTTATCTGCGATTTTAATGGGATTTTTTTTGTTACGGCCAAATAGCATTTCAAGGTGGCTCCGAATTTAAATGAGTTTTATTAGTCTTGTCGTCAGCTAAAGCTAACTCCTACCGTAGGAGCGAGCTTTAGCTTGCGATGGGCTAGTCATATTTTATTTAAGTTCTAAAAATATTTTTCCACTTTCAATTTTAGTTGCGTAGTGACCGGTGCAACCTTCATCTGGGCCCAATGCTTCACCATTGGTTAAATCAATTTTCCAGTTATGTAATGGGCACGTTACTGACTGACCATGCACAATACCTTGTGACAATTTACCCTGCTTATGCGGGCAGCTATCGGTTACTGCAAACACTTCATCATTACTATTACGAAACACGGCAATTTCAGTGTCGCCGTCTTTAACAACGCGTGCACCCAGCACTGGAATGTCGTCTACTGCGCCGACTTCTATCCAATTTGACATAATTTTTTACCTTATTTTTTACGCATTAAGTTTAATGCTGTAAGTGCGAATTTATTCGCACAATTTAATTTATTGTACTTATTATATTCGGATAAATTCGAACCTACATTTAATTAACCGATGACTTTTAATGGTGCAAACTCATGCGCATCTACACCCTTAGTTGAACGTTCTGTCCACGGATCTTCCTGCGAGCGGGTTACTTCCTGCGAGAACTTAAAGCGTTCAGCCAGCTCTTTACGCAGCTTGTCATTATCAACAATACTTTCTTTAACGTAAGTAAAACCAACACGTTCAATCCACGGTGCAGTGCGTTCTAAGTAACGCGCTTCTTCACGATAGATTTGGCAGAAGGCCGCCGCGTATTCTAAAACGTCTTCTTCGGTATCAACCTTCGTTAATAAATCTGTTACACGAACGTGAATACCACCGTTACCACCAATGTGTAATTCATAACCTGAATCTACACACACAACACCAAAGTCTTTAATGGTAGCTTCTGCGCAGTTACGCGGGCAACCCGAAGCTGCCATCTTAAACTTATGCGGCATCCATGAACCCCAGCTTAATTGTTCAAGTTTAATGCCAATGGCGGTTGAATCTTGTGTACCGAATCTGCACCATTCTTTACCTACGCAAGTTTTAACTGTGCGCAGTGCTTTACCGTAAGCGTGGCCCGAAACTAAACCTTCATCGTTTAAATCTTTCCAGATTAAAGGTAACTCTTCTTTTTTAACGCCGTATAAACCAATACGTTGTCCACCGGTTACGTGAACCGTATCTAAATTAAATTTCTCGGCAACATTTGCAATTGCACGTAATTCTTTTGGCGTAGTCATGCCACCCCACATGCGTGGAATAACTGAGTAGGTACCGTCTTTTTGAATGTTTGCGTGCGCACGTTCGTTAATAAAACGTGACTGATAATCATCTTTTGATTCTTCTGGCCATGAGCTAATGACATAATAGTTAACCGACATACGACAAGCCGCACAACCGTCTTCTGTTTTCCAGTTTAACTTGCTGTAAACATCTTTAATTGACGTTAATTTTTGCGTGCGAATTTGTTCGCGCACATGATCGTGAGTATGAGTTGTGCAAGCACAAATTGGTTTCGCTTCTGGCGCGGCATAATCACCACCTAAAGTAAATTCTAATAACTGTTCAACTAAACCCGTACATGAACCACATGAAGAAGAGGCTTTTGTATGTGCGCGAACGTCCTCTAACGTGAACAAACCTTTGTCTGTGATGGCTTTAACTACGTCACCTTTACACACACCATTACAACCACAAATTTCTGCATCGTCTGACATGTTAGCTACAACATTACCGCCGTGACCCGAATCACCTAAGTGCCCCTGCCCAAACATTAACGCATCACGAATATCAGAAATATTAGTTTGCTCGCGCATTAGCTGGAAGTACCATGCGCCGTCAATGGTGTCACCGTAAAGTACGGCGCCTAAAATCTTTTCGTCTTTAATAACAATCTTTTTATAAACGCCACGGTGTGCATCGCGCACGACAATATCTTCGGTAGATTCATCACCCATAAAATCACCCGCCGAAAATAAATCAATACCGGTAACTTTTAATTTTGTTGAAGTGACTGAACCTTGATAAATACCTATGCCTAATTCGGCCAAATGATTGGCGCAAACTTTTGCCATTTCAAACAACGGTGCAACCAAACCATAAGTTAAACCGCGGTGTTCAATACATTCACCAATCGCATAAATTTTTGGGTCATAAGTTTGTAATGTGTCGTTAACCACGATGCCGCGCTCACAATGCAAACCGATTTTTTTACCCAACTCAATGTTGGGGCGAATACCCACTGCCATTACAACCAGCTCGGCATCAATTTCAGTGCCATCAGCAAATAATACTTTTTCAACTTTGCCCTCACCCTTTATTTCCTGGGTAGATGCCTTCATCATAAACTTCATGCCCTGCTCTTCTAATGAGTGCTTTAGCATCTCACCCGATACGTCGTCCATTTGACGTTCCATTAACCAATCCATTAAATGAATAACAGTGACATCCATGCCCTGCTTCATTAACCCGTTGGCGGCTTCTAAACCTAATAAACCACCGCCGATAACAACGGCCGTTTTTTTGGTTTTAGATGCCTCAATCATAGTGCCCACATCTTTAATATCGCGGAAACCGATTACACCGGGAAGGTCGTGGCCTGGAATAGGAATAATAAAAGGATCAGAACCGGTGGCGATTAATAAACGATCGTAGTCGACCGTAGTGCCGTCATCTGCAACAACTTTACAAGCCTTGCGATCAACATCGGTCACTTTCACGCCACTATATAATGTGACATCGTTATCTTTGTACCACTGCATATCATTTAGCATGATTTCATTAACGGCCTTCTCGCCACACAAAACGGGAGACAACAGAATGCGATTGTAGTTACCGTGAGGCTCAGCTCCAAATACGCTAATATCATATTTGTCCGGCGCAAGTTCCAGTAGTTCTTCAACGGTACGCATACCTGCCATACCGTTACCAATAACAACTAGTTTTTCTTTCATGTTCTAACTCCAAAAATGGGGCGAATTCAACAATAGATTCTATAATTAACATGCATAGCATTATACATGCCAAATACATATTTTTTATGTAACATATTGTTTTAAATAAATTTAAAAATAACAATCAAGCTGGCCATATACTAAATTTCGATTTTATATGCACCGAATTAGTGCGACGCACCAGCTTGCAGCATTTGATAAAATACTAATGTATTACTTTGGGCTGCATTACAAAACAGCGCACAAATTAATCCCCAGCAATTTTGCGCTATATCTACAGAGGCCAATATCAGGCAAAAACCAATGCTGTTGCACCTATAGTGTGCTGTAACTTAATATATACTTTTAATAATATACCTTATCTTATTGTTTATAATTAATTTATTCTCATTGGCATAGGTTGTGCTATAAACACAAATCATAAAAATTACTAAGTTGGATTACACGCAGATGAACTCATCAAATAACATTAAAATATTTTCATTCAGTGGCAACACACGAATTTTGCATCTATCGTGGATCGCCTTCTTTATTACCTTTGTTATCTGGTTTAACCATGCACCACTGTTAGCGGCCATGCGCGAAACCATGGGCTTAACAGATCAGCAAATCAAAACCCTATTAATTCTTAATGTTGCCCTCGCCATTCCTGCCCGCATTATTATTGGCATGCTGGTAGACAACTTTGGCCCCAAACGCATTTACTCCTTTCTATTAATGATTTCTGCCCTGCTCTGTTTTGGCTTTGCGGTTGCACAAGATTTTGAGCAACTCGCACTCATGCGCTTTTTACTGGGCTTTGCCGGTGCAGGTTTTGTTATTGGTATTCGCATGATTTCTGAATGGTACCCTGCACGTCAGGCGGGTGTGGCTCAGGGTATTTACGGTGGCTGGGGTAACTTAGGTAGTGCCGGTGCCGCGATTAGCTTACCAACCATTGCGGTTATGTTTGGTGGCGATGATGGCTGGCGCTACGCCATTGCTTGCACCGGTGTGTTGGCGTTTGTTTACTCATTCATTTATTACTTCAGCACCCATGACACCCCCAAAGGCTCAACCTATTTCAAACCCAATAAAAGTGGTGCGCTAGAAATCTCCAGTAAAAAAGATTTTGTGTTATATCTAATTATGAACATTCCCATGTATACCGCACTCGGCGTACTGACTTGGAAACTTGGCCCCACTAATCTCGGTATGCTGGAAGTTAGTGTGACTAATATTGTTTATGGCACGTTAACCTCTCTGTATGTTTTTCAAGCCATTCGCATGTATCAGGTTAATGCCCATGTCTTCAAAGTCGAAGTTCCTGAAATTGAGCGCTATAACTTCAGCCAAGTTGCGGTATTAAACTTAGCGTATATGGTGACCTTTGGTTCTGAGTTAGCCATTATCTCTATGCTGCCTTTGTATTTTATGGATACCTTCAATCTTTCCCCCGCAGGTGCCGGTTTAGTTGCGTCAATCTTTGCCGGTTTAAACATTATTATGCGCCCAGCGGGTGGCTGGATCTCCGATAAATATGGCCGTAAGCGCACCCTTGTTGTCATTATGTTTGGCCTCATTATCGGCTACGCCATGATGAGCCAGATTAACGCTAGCTGGTCACTCACTGCTGCAATTATGGTCACCATCTTCTGCTCACTTTTTGTCAATGCCGGTAACGGCGCCGTGTTTGCGGTTGTGCCCCTCATCAAGCGTCGCCTTACTGGGCAAATCGCCGGTATGACTGGTGCTTATGGTAATGTCGGTGCTGTGGCTTTTTTAACTGTGTTGTCATTCGTATCGTCTGAAATATTCTTTTTGGTTATTGGTGGCGCAGCGGCTGTTGTTTTTTTAGCGACACTGCTGATATTAAAAGAACCTTCTGACAAAATGACAGAAGTACTGCCGGATGGTACGGTGCAAGTAATTGAGACCTGATCGACAAAGAGAGCTAAGGAACATATCCCTCTCTCGGGGACAGACCGCGCTATTTGAGCTCTGCCCCCCTTAAATACAGGGAGTGGAGCCGAAGAGTTCGATTCCGACTCCAAGCAAATAAAATTGTGCAACCAAAACTGAGTAAAGACAGACTTAAACATGACCAGCCAGCTAAAAATCAATGTCGCTCAAAGCTCCGATGAAGGCATAAAAGACCACAACGAAGACTCCTACGGCATTGTCACTCCAGAAGGCCAGCTCCTTGAAAACAAGGGCATTTGCGCCATTGTGGCCGACGGCATGGGCAGCTGTGCATTTCCCAAAGAAGCCTCTGAATATGTGGTAAAAGGTTTTTTCAGCGATTACTACAGCACGCCCGAAAGCTGGACGGTAAAAACCTCCGCCGCCAAAGTGCTTACCGCGCTCAATAGCTGGCTTTATGGCAAAAGCACCGACGACCACGCCAAAGCCTATGTCACCACCTTTTCTGCGCTGATTATTAAATCCACCACCGCGCATATTTTGCACGTGGGGGACAGCCGCATTTATCGCCTGCGCGATGGCAATATTGAACAGCTCACCAACGATCACCGCATTTGGATTACCCAAGAAAAAAACTATTTAAGCCGCGCCATTGGCGTCGATTTACATTTAGACTTAGATTACAAGAACGTCGATCTGGAAGTAGATGACGTATTTGTGATGACCACCGATGGCATTCACGATTATTTATCTAATAAACAAATAAAAGACACCGTAAGCCAATCAGCACATTTAAACGTGCTGGCAGACCAACTCATCAGCTCGGCATTAGCCGAAGGCAGCCACGACAATGTTACCTGCCAAATCATTCACATTGAGCAACTACCCAGCCAGCAAGCCAACGAAGTGATTAACGATTTAGTGCGCCTGCCCTTCCCCCCCGATTTATCGCCGGGCATGATTATTGACGGCTACAAAGTGCTTGAAGATTTCCACTCCAGCTCCACCTCTCAACTCTATTTAGTGGAAGATACCGACACGCAAAAAATAATGATAATGAAAACCCCGTCGGTTAACTTTGATGATGATCCATCTTATATCGACCGATTTCACATGGAAGAATGGGCAGGCAAACGCATTTATCACCCCAATGTAATGGTGACCTACGAACAAAAGCGCAAACGTAGCTGCCAATATTTTTTAATTGAGCACATTAAAGGCATCACGCTGGCGCAGTGGATAGAAGATAACCCACAGCCCAATATTCAGCAGGTTATCAAAATTATCGACCAAATTATTCAAGGCTTGCGCGGGTTGCATCGCTTAGAAATGCTGCACCGAGATTTAAAACCCGACAACATTATGGTTAAAGAGGATGGCACGGTAAAAATCATTGACCTCGGTGCCATTAAAGTCGCAGGCATTCAAGAAATAGCATCACCGGTAGAGCGCTTGGAATTACTGGGTACCAAAAATTATACTGCACCGGAATATTTAATGGGCATTGCCGGCTCCAATAAATCCGATCTATTTTCACTGGGTGTTATCGCTTATGAAATGCTCACCGGCCAACTCCCTTATGGCGATCAATCCGATAAAAACCTCGATTGGCGAGCCATCAGTAAAATCGAATACATTAGCTCGCTAAAACATAACCCAATGATTCCAATGTGGCTAGATGGCGCAATTGAAAAAGCCGTGCGAGTAGACCATCGATTACGCTATGACAGCTTTTCCGAGTTTTATCACGATCTCACTCACCCCAATGAATCGTTTATGAAAAAGAGCCTGCCATTGCTAGAAAAAGACCCGCTCATTTTCTGGCGCAGCATTGCAGCCGCTCTTTTTATCAGTAATGCAATTTTAATTTATCTATTGATTATTTAGCTCAGATCATATTTTTTATAGTCTACACTCTTACTATATATTTTCGTAATGAGTTAAAATAAGTGCCAGCACAAACTGATAATAACACCAATGTAACTGACTATAGATCTGAGCTAAAAGATAGAGAAGCAGAAATTGAACTGCTTCAACAAACTTTTCGTTTAGTTTCTAGCGAACTAAATATTGAAAAAATATTCGATTCAATTTCACATCGTGCATTACAACTTGTACAAGCTGAAACAATACTTATCCCCATTCTTGATAGCAACAATTCAACCTATACCTACCGTGGTGGTGCTGGAAAAAACACAAAAGAAATTATTGGGCAATCATTAGCATTAGAATACGGCATTTGCGGCTGGGTGTGGAAAAACAAAAAAGCGTGGTGGCGAGGCGTACTAAATGAATTAAGCGAAGAAGAGCGTAACCGCTGGGAAAAAGAAGCTGGCTCACTTATTTTAATTCCCCTGCAAGGCAAAAAACAATTTCTTGGCGGCATTGTCGCGATGAACAAAAAAGATAATTTAGAGTTTACTCGCAGAGATTTAAATACACTGAGTATGTTTGCCAGCATCGTTGCTATTGCTATTGAAAATGCACTAGCCGTAAAAGAATTAGAAGACACTCAAAACAACCTAGTTGAACACCAACTTAAACTCGAACGCTTGAACAGAAAATATTCTGAATCGAGCCAAAAAATTGAACAACTTTCACTTTATGACCCTTTAACAGGCTTACCTAATCGATCATTACTGCGCGACCGTTTAAATAACCAGCTTTACATTTCAAAACAACAAAAATTAATTCTGAGTATTATATTAATTGATATTGACCACTTCAAAGCCATTAACGATGCACTAGGGCACGATAACGGTGATCAAATTTTAATAGAGTTTTGTAAACGCATTCAAAGCACACTCAACATAAATGAAACATTTAGTCGTCTTGGCAGTGACGAATTTATTTTAGTTTTGCCTGAAACCGGTCAATCTAAAACCGTTAAACGAGCCAAACAGATTTTACAAAATTTAGAAGATTCATTTTTAATTAACAACCAAGAGCTCAACATTAAAGCTAGCATCGGTATCAGTCTTTACCCAATGCATGGAAAAGATAGAAGCACGTTACTTCGCCATGCAGATATTGCATTAAATATCGCCAAACAATCCAATACATCTTTACATATATTTGAAGATGAAAAAGACGAGACAGATAACAACCAATTAAGCCTCGCCGTCGACATTAATAATGCATTTAAAAACAATGAGTTTAAATTATATTACCAAGCTAAAATAGACATAAGAACTAACACCTTAATTTCTGCCGAAGCACTCGGTCGCTGGCACCACCCCACTCGCGGCGAAATATCACCTATTATTTTTATTGACGCACTAGAGCAATACAATTTAATTGATAAATACACATACAATGCTATTGAAACCGTAGCTGAAAACATTAACCGCTGGACAACTGCTGGTTACAACACAAAAATTGCGGTAAACATTTCAACCAAAACCTTAATGAACCCAGATTTTGTTAATGAAGTTCAATCAAGAATTAGCGACTTTTCAATATATCGCCGATTAATATTTGAAATAACTGAGAGCATGTTTTTATCTGATTATGATTATGTATTTGATTCACTTACCCGTATCCGCACTCTGGGCATTGACTTATCAATAGATGATTTCGGCACCGGCTATTCATCACTTAGCCGACTTAAAAAGCTTCCTGTGAATGAACTAAAAATCGACCAGTCTTTTATTAAAGATATGTCTGATAATATTGACGATGAAATTATTGTTCGCTCTATTATTGATTTGGCTCATAACTTGGGATTATCAGTCGTTGCTGAAGGTGTTGAAACCCGCGAAATAATGAACAAATTAAATCAATTAGGTTGTGATGTTGCGCAAGGTTATTTAATTAGCAAACCCATTCCAGAAAAAGAATTTGAAATTTTTCTTAGCAAATACAAAGCTTAAAATTATTATATTTTCATCCATGATTTCGACTCACCGAAATCACATTAGAAAGCTGATTAATTTTATCCATTACTCGGCCTAATTGATTTAAATCCCCTATCTCCGTAGTAATAATCATATTAGCCGTTTGCTCGTCTTTATTAGATAAGGTATTTACCCCAATCACATCTACTTTCTCATCACTGAGCACTTTACTTACATCACGCAACAATCCTTGTCTATCAAAAGCTTCTACCCGAAGAGAAACGGTATAGGTTTTTTGCAGAGCTTCACCCCAATCAGCATCAATTAATCGATCACGTTTTTTTTCTTCCAAATTAATGATATTAACACAATCTATTCGGTGTACCGCAACGCCTTTTCCACGTGTTATAAACCCCACAATTTGGTCACCCGGCACTGGCTTACAACAATTAGAAATAGTTGTAAGCAAATTTGCCACGCCACGAATACGAACCTCATCACCACTAAATATTTTTTTCAATGATTTACTGGTTTTAGCACCAATGGGAATATTGTTTTCTTTATCCAAAAACACGTCATGCAAAGCATTTGCGAGTTGCCCTGAAGTAATATCAGCACGCCCTATTGCTGCATAAAAGTTATCTGCAGAATCTTTCTCGAAACGATCTAATATTTTTCGCAATGACGTTTTCACTAAACCTAAACGATTTAATTCACGTTCATAAGCCATTTTACCATCAATAATATTTAGCTCATAATCTTGATGCTTAAACCAACTTTTAACTTTTGAGCGCGCCCGTTTGGTTTTTAAATAACCGAGGTTTGGGTTCATCCAATCACGACTGGGGGCAGCAGTATTACTGGTGAGCACATCAACCTGTTCGCCATTTTTTAATTCATACGTTAACTGTACAATGCGCCCATTAACTTTTGCACCACGGCAACGATGCCCAATTTCAGTATGAACTATATAGGCAAAATCGAGGGGCGTTGCGCCCTGCGGCAAATCAATAACCTTACCTTTTGGGGTTAAAATAAAAACCCGATCGGGAAATAATTCGGTATGAAAACTATCAATTAATTCTTCATCTTTTGTTTCATTGGGGTCGAGTAATTTGCGTAATGAAACAATACCCTTTTCTAAATTTTCATCTCCACCGCCACCTTCTTTATAACGCCAGTGAGCGGCAATACCATATTCTGCAAAGGCATGCATTTCTGTTGTGCGAATTTGTATTTCTAGTGGCTTACCTTCTGGACCAAACACCGCCGTATGCAAAGATCTGTAACCATTTTCTTTAGGGTTAGCAATGTAGTCATCAAACTCCTTTGCAATGTGTCGCCAGCGGCCATGTACAATACCTAACACGACGTAACAATCTGCTACTGCATTAACCGTTATTCTAACCGCACGCACATCAAACAATTCGGAAAATTCTTTTTTCTTAGAAGTCATTTTTTTCCAAATGCTATAAATATGTTTTGGTCGGCCATACACTTCTGCGGTTATCGAATTTTCATTTAGCATTTCACTAATTTCATTTACCGCATTATTAATATAACTTTCGCGCTCTTCTCTGCGTTCTTCTAATAATTTTGCAATGCGTTTATAGGTTAACGGCTCAAGAAAACGAAATGATAAATCTTCCATTTCCCATTTGAATTGCCCTAAACCTAATCGGTTTGCCAGTGGTGTGAAAATATCCAGCGTTTCTTTAGCTATTAGTTGGCGTTGAGGCGTGTCATCTGTTGCTAACATGCGTAAGCGTTGCACTCGATATGCAAGCTTAATTAACATCACTCTTACATCATCAACCATTGACAATAGCATGCGCCTTAAACGCTCTATTTGTTGAGGTGAATTATCATTCATGGTTTCAATATGAAAATTGTGTAACCAACGAACTTTTTTTACAAGGTGATAAACTTCATCACCATAATCTTGGCGAATATTTTCAATGAATTCAGTTTGGTTTAAACGAAAATCACTAAGCAGAGTCACCAACAATGTAGTGGCATCAACACTTAAATCGGATAGCACTAACGCAACTTCAAGACCACTGGGTAAGGTTTCTTTTGAAGGTGGTAAATTCCATACATAATGACAGGCGCGCGCTAAATTGGTATCGCTTCCGCAATAAGCCGTTAATTTTTGTAGGTATTCATCAACGCTGTATTGATGAGTAATATCGAGCCTTGCTTTAGTGCTACGCATTAGCAAGTGACATATTTATAGGATGGGGAAAAAGTATGTTCATTTATGAATGTAAGTTAATCCATTTTATGGTTACTTGATATTAATTTGGGGCATTATTTATTAGTCACGTTGAGAATACATTCTAATATTTAAATTTAACTTGAGACCTTTGCACGATAGAATCACAAGTAAAAATGGCTAAAATTTCACTGCTTTTCGTTAGAAAACTTGTCAATATCTAGATATTAACTGCGCTTCCTGCCTCAATCAGTAAAATTTTAGCGCATTTTTCTTTTGCGCCTCTATCGTGCAAAGGTCTCAACTTAAATATTACTAAGACAGAAATTAAAGAATACTCAAATAATTTTATTTTTGTAAGTACGAATTTATTCGCACAATTACCGTTATTACATAATTTCGTGCAATGAATTCGCTCCTACCTGTTTTTTAATGGTCTCTTTTTCAACTGACTGGTTAGTAAGTGACAACTTTATAACTGACAGGTTTCACATAAACCATAAATAATTAAGCTATGTTCAGAAATAATAAAGTTATTATCTTTGGCAATTTGATTTTGATGCTGCTCAATTACATCATCCATAAACTCAACCACCTTGCCACAACTGGTGCAAACTAAGTGATCGTGATGTTCGCCCTGATTTAATTCAAACACCGCCTGCCCACTTTCAAAGTGATGGCGTGTCACGAGGCCGGCATCTTCAAATTGAGTCAGCACTCGATAGATAGTGGCTAGGCCAATTTCTTCATTTTGGCTAAGTAGTGACTTGTAAATATCTTCTGCACTCTGGTGCCGAGACTGACTAGATTCAAGCAATTCCAGTATTTTCATGCGAGGCAAAGTAATTTTAAGCCCAGCTTTTTTTAAATCGGCGGTTTCCAAAGTAAACTCCTGCTGTTTTTTGGGGGGGATTTAGTTTATGATTCTCTCCCCACATTATACGCAAATATAGATACGTATCATTAATATATGCAAAAGAATCTCATTATTATTAGTATTTTAGCCAGCCTGTTATTAGCAAGTGCATGCACACCACATCGCATCGACATACAGCAGGGAAATAAAGTAACACCGGAAAACTTTGCCAAGCTTAAAACTGGCATGAGCCGTAATCAGGTTATCTTTGTGTTAGGCACACCGCTGTTACAAGACCCTTTTCACCAAGAGCGCTGGGATTATATTTACTATAAAAAACCCGGCAATGACGCCGTGAAACAATCGCGGGTGACGCTTTTCTTTGATGGTGATATTTTGATAAAAATTGATGATAGTGCTTACACACCAGACGTTCACGATGAGAAATTTATGGATCATGGCTCGGGAATTGTTGATGATACCGGCGGCGGCGGTGGTGGCGGTGGTCACTCACATTAAGTCACCGTCGCGGCGCTAAACTTTTTTATCCGCCCTTTTTCATTTTCTTGCCATCCGCTTCGCGCTTGCGGCGCACTTCTTTCGGGTCGGCAATTAACGGGCGGTAAATCTCTACTCGGTCACCCGCTTTCAATTCAGCGGTTTTTTTACCCAGCTTTCCAAATATACCCATTTTATTCAGCTTCAAATCAATTTCGGGGTACAAATCTAAAATACCCGATTGTTCTGCCGCTTGTTCAAGTGTGGTACCTGGCTCAACCATAACACTTAATATATGCTGACTATCTTGCCGTGCAAAAGCCACTTCAACCTCAAAACAAGTATTTGAGTGGCTAGCCTCAATATTCACTACTTCAGAATCGTTCACCGTACACCTCCTGCGCTCGCTTACAAAATGCATCCACCATGGAATTAGTAATTTGATTAAACACCGGCCCCACGGCCAGTGCTATTAGTTTGTTTTCAAATTCAAACTCTAAGTCTAATGAAATTTTACTGGCGCTATTATCTTTTAGTGAATCAAATCGCCAATAACCCTGCAAATGCTTAAACGGCCCTTTTACCAGCCGCATTTCAATCATCTTATTTTTCTGTAGTCGATTTAAAGTAGTAAAGGATTTGTTTAATGCACCGCGAGCAATCTCAATACTGGCCTGCACTTCAAGCTCGTTTCGAGAAATGATGTCGGTGGATTTACACCAAGGCAAAAAGCTGGCGTAGGTTTCAATGTTATCCACTAGTGCGTACATTTCTTCAACAGAATATGGCACCAGAGCATTTCGAGAAATTAATGTCACACGTAAACCTGTTTATATCAGCTATCAATGAGAATTGATGCGCTATTTTAAGATAAACCAAATTATTTTAGGGGCAGAATTTTAGTACAAAAACCCCCAACTGTCTGTTTTTTTTAGCTTAATAAAACACAACCATTGCATTTAATAATAGAGCAATAAAATCAGATTTTTAATTTTTCTGTTTACAAAAATTAAAAATCAATTACGCCAATAACATTTAAAAATACAACCATCACGGCAACCGGTGCAACCACACGCACTAGATTAATCCATAACGTATAATTTTTTTCTGACATATTTAGCTCTGTTTTGCTCGATTGCGGCTTCATTAACCAACCCGCAAAAATAGCAATAAACAGCCCACCGAGTGGCAACATTATATTGGCGGTTAACCCATCGAGGGTATCGAAAAAAGTTATATTTTCGAATAGAGTTTCCCCAAATAAACTCAACGACCACGTTTTGTCCTTCCATAAATTAAACGATAAAACACTGCCCACACCCACCAGCCATGTTGCCAAGCCACACCAAACCGATGCGCTGACTCGGCTCATGCCTTTGTTTTCAACTAGCCAAGCCACTGCGGGTTCAATTAATGAAATAGAGGAACTTAGCGCCGCAAAAACCAAAAGAATAAAGAATAATGTGCCAATTAAAACCCCTGCCTCCATTTGCCCAAAGGCTATCGGTAGCGTTTGAAAAATTAAACCTGGCCCAGCTCCCGGCTGCAACTCATTGGCAAAAACAATGGGAAAAATCACCAAACCCGCCATCAACGCGACCACTGTATCCATTGCTGCAATTAGCATGGATGATTTAGCAATTGAGATATTTTTAGGTAAATAAGAGCCATAAACCATAATTGCTCCCATGCCTAAACTCAGAGTAAAAAAGGCGTGCCCCATTGCCACCAGCACACTTTGGGCACTGAGTTTACTAAAGTCAGGCGTAAACAAAAATTCTACGCCCTCAAAAAAATAGCCGGTAGACATGCCATAAAACATCAAAATAATCAGTAATACAAACAAGCTGGGCATAAGGTAAGTCACCGCACGCTCGATGCCACGTTTAACACCTCGAGATACAATAATCATGGTCGTCACCATAAAAATAGTATGCCAAGCCAACACACTTTCTGGGCTGGAAATAAAACCGGTAAAAATACTGTTTACCCCATCCGCTGTTGCACCGTCAAACACTCCAGAGGCGGTGCGAAAAACATAAGATAATGCCCAACCGGCAATTACACTGTAATAGGATAAAATTAGAAAACCGGCGATAACCCCCAACCAGCCTAATAATACCCAGCGTTGTGGACGCCCTTCTTCTGCGGCCAATGTTGCCATTGTATTGATGGGGCTTTGACGGCCACGGCGGCCTAACATTACTTCCGCCATCATAATAGGAATACCAATGGCAGCAATGCAAAATAAATACACAATAACAAATGCACCACCACCATTTTCACCAGTGATATAGGGAAATTTCCAAATATTACCGAGGCCAACCGCAGACCCCGTTGCCGCTAAAATAAAGGCCATCCGGCCAGACCACTGACCGTGAATTGAAATTTGTTTTTCGTTACTCACTTAAACTCCATAATGATATTTGTTTTATGTTTATTATTTAACTTATTGTTTTATATAAAAATACGAGTCTATTTGCAATACCAAGCCAGCTATAGATGTGCCCAGTTTAAACGACATTTAAGTTTCAATAAATGTTTTAAAACCTGCATCATAATTAACGTATAATCACGCTACTTAATCATCTGCAACATAATTTATATTTATAAGCATGGCCCATAAGCATGGTAAAGAAAAATAAAAAAACCGCCAAAAATACTGGTGGCAGCATTGCACTCAATAAAAAAGCTCGCCACGATTACAGCATTGAAAAAACCTTTGAAGCTGGCATTGTACTAGAAGGCTGGGAAGTTAAAAGTATTCGTGATGGACGCGTACAAATGACCGACACCTATGTGATGGTGAAAGGCAATGAAATTTTTTGGTTGGGGGGGCAAATCACCGCTCTGCTATCCGCATCCAGCCACGTTAATCCCGAGCCCAGCCGCGCGCGCAAATTATTATTGCACCGCTACGAAATTGATAAGCTGGTGGGGGCAGTGGAAAGAAAAGGCTACACATTGGTACCTTTAAAAATGTATTGGAGCAAAGGCAATGTGAAAATGCAAATTGGCTTGGCTAAAGGCAAGCAATTGCATGATAAACGTGCGGATGAAAAAGATCGGGATTGGAACCGAGATAAGGCTCGAATATTAAAAGGGACGCACCACTAATAACTTAATCTATTCGCTATACCAACCCATCCAATTTACAGGCTCGGGGTAAGTTTGCTGATAAAGTTTGCGTGCTTCTTTTGTAGAGTAACGATTATAAGGCCAAATAAAATCCCTTAAATACTGATTACCTAAGCCTGTACGCCAAAATCGATCATTACGTGAATGCCACGGATATCTTTTCCAAGGCGGCTCTGGCGGATTCATTTTAAGCTCGCTGTCAAAGCGTTGTTTGCGTTTAGATATTAATCGTGCAATGCCTTTATCAGGTTCACTCCACAGCATCTCGTGCTGGGCTTGCGGCGTGTTTTGCGATATTTTTTCATTTAACATTCAGTCCAGCCTGTCGGTATCTACGGAATTATAAAAATAAGCAAATTTTATCTTTAGATAAATAAATACAATAGGCAGTGTAGACCAGTTTGATCGAAAAAACACCCATTATGCAGGTGAAAATAAATCCCCCCTTTAAAGTAGAGCACGTATTAATAAATAATTACATGACAGATTGCAGTAACTTAGCTAACCCTTCTTTTAATTCTGTTTCAGCAATAACGTTTAGTTCGTTATTCATACGCGATGGGTCAGCTAATGAATGAATAATATCGCCTTCTCTAGGCTCACCGTGGGTAAAGTCTGCTTTATTACCGGATACCTCGGCAAGCACATCAATTAATTGCAGCAATGATGTTTTCATACCCGTCGCCACATTAACCGCACCGTGATAATTTAATTCTAATGCGGCAACATTGGTTCTTGCCACATCGCGCACGTAAATAAAATCACGGGTATGCAGGCCATCGCCATTTACAACAAATGCCTGTTTATCTTTAATGCGATCCATAAATAAAGCAATCACGCCCGCGTATGGCGACTTAGGATCTTGCCTTGGTCCATACACATTAAAAAAGCGCATACCTACCGAATTAAAATGATATAAACGATAATATAAATCGGCGTAATCTTCGTTAAACTTTTTTTCTAAGCCATAGGGTGACAACTGCTGCATAGGCACATCTTCAGTTAATGGCAATACATGTGGCTCACCATAAATCGCTGCAGAAGATGCATACACCATTTTTTTAACACCGGCATTTTTGGCGGCATCTAAAACATTTAAATAACCAATAATATTTTGCTGAGCAGAAAATTCCGGATCTTCAAGAGATGCCACCACCGAAACCTGTGCGGCTAAATGCACAACATGGCTGATGCCTTTCATTGCTTCTTTTACCGTATTTGCATCGCGAATATCGCCTTCTACAAATTCCATTAGCGGATGCTTCACGGGTAAATTACTGCGATGACCAGAACTTAAATTATCCAATATGCGAACGTTAATGCCTTTTTCCATTAATAGGTCTGCAGTGTGTGAACCGATGAATCCTGCCCCACCTGCGATTAATACTTTTTGCATTATTTATCCTTTTTATTTAACTTATTTATTAGTAGGCTGTTAAAATAATATTTTTTATTTTAACAGCATATTCTTTTTTGTTTTACTCGTTGCCTGCGCCGTAAAGGGATCATCAGGCCAATAATGTCTTTTATACTTACCTCGTAATTCTTTCTTTACATCATGGTAAGTTGTTTTCCAAAAACTGTTTAAATCTTGTGTTATTTGCATTGGCCGACGAGCTGGTGAAAGCAAATGCATCATTAGTTTATAGTGGCCATTAAAAATACTCGGGGTTTCATACAAGCCAAAAACTTCTTGCAATCTAACCGATAATACTGGCTGGGCCACATCTGAATAATCAATCATAATTTCAGATCCACTGGGCACGCTTATTTTAACGGGTGCTAACTCATCAATCAATTTCATCTGCTCCCAGCTTAATTGGCTTTTTAATAAACTAAACAAATCAAGTTTTAAGCATTGTTTAATACTGTTTTCATTCGTTAAAAATGGCAGAAGCCACTGCTCTAAGTTTTTAGCTAAAGCAGTGTGACTAAAATCAGGCATTTCAACCGCCATAATATTAGAGGAAATTTGCAGGTTATTATGATGACGAATAAAGTTAACACGATTAACTAAATTTAAAGCCGGTTTAGACCAATTTAAACACTCTAAACCTGTAGCTTGAATACCAGAAATAAGCACACGCTGAACATCTTTTACACTAACCAATGTAGATATTTTCTCACTAATTATCACTTCACCCATTTTTTCTATTACTTTAGCATCAACTCGCTGCGTTTTTTCATTCCACTGCAGGTTTTCATTTGATGAAATTAAATACGGAAAATATTCTAATATTTGTGGAAAATAAATTTCTGATAATAAGTAAATCGTCGCCTCACCTTTTGATAATTTTGCATCTAAATTAGCTATTACAATATACTCATACAAATCATGTTGAAGATAGCTTGGAATAAAAGCACCTTTTCCATTGGATAATTTATATTTTTCTTGATTAGCTTTACGTTGCTTTGCAATACGATCGGGGTAAGCATAAGCAAGTAAAACACCGCTAAGTGACCTTTCAATATTTTTATTGTTATCTATTTTTTCAGTTTTTCTTAATCGACTATAAAAATCATTTGCAGTTTTCAATACTCGCTTACATTGCTGAATATCTACATTCTGATTTTTTATATCGACAGATGATAAATCACTCAATATTGCAAGCCTATTAGAAATATCCGCACTTTTAACTGCTGATGATTTATAAATATCTTTTTCGCTGAGCACGCTTGCAATAAGGCAAGCATGATACGACTGTTGCAATGCCTTAGCCGAAAGCATCATCTGGGCAAGCCGTGGATGGCAACCGAGTTTTAACATTGCACTGCCATGCGAAGTAATTTTATCGGTAGTATCTATTGCCTTTAATTCATGCAATAACGTTCTAGCCTGTTCTATCGCATGTAAAGATGGCACATCCATCCACTGCAACTCATTAATATTTTGCACACCCCAATTCGCTAACTCCAACACTAATGTCGATAGATCGCTATGCAATATTTCAGCAACAGAATATTTTTGTAAGCGCTGATGCTGCTGCGATGTCCACAACCGATAACACACACCCGCAGATAATCGACCGGCACGGCCACTGCGTTGGGTTGCAGAATCTTGCGATATTTGGCGTGTAACTAATGAGTTCATGGCCGATGATGATGAAAACTCTAAAACGCGCTCTAACCCCGAATCGACAACACAATTAATACCTTCAATGGTTAAACTAGTTTCTGCAATATTAGTGGATAAAACAATTTTTCGAATATTATTACGTGGTGCCGAAATAGCTTGATCTTGTTGCTGCTGACTTAAACTGCCGTGCAGCGGTGCAATTAATATATTTTTTATATTTTCTGAATTTATATGTTGATTCAATTTAACCGATAATTGGGTAATCTCTTTTACACCCGGTAAAAAAACCAAACAACTTCCCGACTGTTTATGAATAACATTTTTTATGACATTAAATAACTGTAATAATAATTGTTGTGATTGATCAAATCGTGAGCCAAAAAAGTTTATTGGCTTGTCAATAAACTTTATCTCAACAGGATAACTCTTGCCGTCACTTTGTATAATGGGAGCACTTTCTAATAATTTAGAAATGGCCTGCGTATTCAATGTTGCCGACATTACTAATATTTTTAAGTCTTCACGCAACACCTGTTGACTTTGCAAACACAAGGCTAATGATAAATCTGCATGTAAACTACGCTCGTGAAATTCATCAAATATAATTAGCGCGATATTTTTTTGCTCTGGATCTGCCTGTAATTTTCGCGTTAATATGCCTTCTGTAACAACTAAAATTTTTGTTTTATCACTAAAGCATTTATCTTGTCGTATTTGATAGCCAACTGTTTCACCCACTTTTTCATTTAACAATTCTGCCATGCGTGCTGCGGCATTACGTGCTGCAATTCGCCGTGGCTCAAGCATAATGATTTGTTTATTGTTAAGCCAAGGCTGGTTTAATAATGCAATAGGAACAGATGTGGTTTTTCCTGCACCGGGAGGCGCTTGTAAAACAAGCCTATTATGTTTAATTAAGGTTGTTTTAATTTCATCTAAAACTTCACTAATGGGTAAAGCGCTAATAACTTTCATTTTGGTTTTCAGTAAATATTTTTAAAAATTAATAGAGTCTCAATACTAAAACACTTCATTGTCATCTCCGAATGCTTGTATCGGAGACCCAGAGATCTTAAGCGGTGAAAAACCATTGGATTCTTGACACAATAATTTGAAAAAGGCACCACGCTTAAATTAACAGGACAGCTGCGATAAAAATAATTTTATTCATCTAATTTTTTATGTGCTTTAATACAAAATATAATAAAAAACGAATTCCAATTATCATAACCCTTTAAATCATCAACACTCGTTAATTCATTTTGATTTTTTAAATATGCTTCAGATTTCTTTATTTGCTCATCCGTAACACCATTTAATTTAATGAGATCGATAGCTGATTTTGATGGCGACCATTCGTGCAATAACTGACTCATCATTTATTTTTTATACTTAGCGCGTTTAATTTTAGTTTGGCTGATTTTATTTTTACGTGAAGGTCGCGAGTTTTTTTGCACGTTTTCAAATAATGTTTGTCGACTCCCTACTTCAAAGCCCGGCATTTTTAAACGTTTAATTTTGCTTCCAATTAAGCGTTCAATATTATTTAAAGTTCGCTCTTCTTCTCGGCTAACAAACGAAATAGCATGCCCTTGCTGACCTGCACGACCAGTGCGGCCAATACGATGCACGTAATCTTCTGCAAGATAAGGTAAATTTAGATTTACTACATATTCTAAACCTTGAATATCTAAGCCTCGTGCTGCTACTTCCGTTGCAATTAATACTTGAATTTTATCAGATTTAAAATCGGCAATTGCACGACGACGCGCACCTTGACTTTTATCACTGTGACAAACCGCCGCCGAAATTTTCATTTGCTTTAATTCAAACTTTAATTCATCGGCTTGTGCTTTGGTGCTGGTAAATACCAATACTTTAAACCAATTTTCTTGATCGATAAGTTCAATAAACAGTTCTGCTTTTCGGCGCTCTTCAACTTCATACAGCGCATGCTCAACTGTATCGGCGGTGGCATTTTGTTTTGCCACACTCACCACTTCATGTTTGTGCATAATGCTTTTTGCTAACTTGGCAATAGACTGAGTCATGGTTGCAGAAAACATTAATGTTTGACGGTTATCCGGCACTTTTTGTAACAGATTATTTACATCTGCAATAAAGCCCATATCAAGCATTCTATCGGCTTCATCTAACACAACAAATTCAACCTGTGATAAATGCACATCACACTGCGATAAATGTTCAATTAAACGCCCCGGTGTCGACACTAAAATATCAACACCTGTGTGTAATTTTTTTTGTTGACCGCTTAACTTCACGCCACCATAAATAGCCAGCACAGACAAATTAGTGAATTGAGCATAGCCTTTTATTGTATCAGCAAGCTGTTCGGCTAATTCTCTGGTAGGGGTTAAAATTAAGGCTCTTGGATTACCAGCAACCGTGGCCTTTGGCCGATCTAACATTTGCTGCAAAATAGGTATTACAAACGCCGCGGTTTTACCTGTGCCGGTTTGCGCATTGGCGAGTATATCTTTACCGCGGCGCGCCGGTATAATCGCCTTGCTCTGAATCTCTGTCATCTCCTGATAACCGCAAGCATTTAGCGCTCGCTGAAGGTCGGGCGCAAGATCGAGTGATGAAAAAAGCATGCTGAATCCTATGACTATTACTGATGGGGCTATTACAATGACAGATTATAAAGGAATTCAGCATTCAAGGTGAAATTGTTTAGTTGCCATGTCGTCTATTATCATTATGATTTTAAGGCATAAAACAAAAAACACTACCGGCCTGTCAGTGTAGTAAAATCAACTTTATAGATATTTAATAATGAGCAAAATATATGTGTGGCTTCGCAGGACTAATATTTTCCAACCATCAATCAAAACAACAATTTTCAGCTGGACTAAGTGGCTTTCGCCAAGCGGCTAGCCGTATCGCTAATCGTGGCGACACCGATCACCAAGAATTTATTGATGATAACATTTGGCTCAGTCATTACCGGTTAGCCTTTCAAGATGTGAATGCGGGCATTCAGCCAATGCGCAGTCAGGATGGAAAACACATCATCATTTTCAATGGCGAAGTGTATAACCACCTTCAACTTCGCGATCAAATTATTGAAAAATCTGGCTATCAATTTAAAACTCGCAGCGACACCGAAACTATTTTACAGGGCTGGAAAGTTTTCGGTGCTGATTTCTTTAACCAGTTCGATGGCGAGTTTGCGTTTGTTATTATTAATTTAGATGGCAGTGGACTTATCGCTCACCGCGATCACTTTGGTGTTAAGCCACTTTTTTTCAGGTTAGCCGATATTGATAACCGAATGTTTGCTAACTATGCCAAAAAATATACATTCAATACAACACGGTTTGAATTCGCCAGTGAAATAAAAGGCCTAGCCTCAGACAAAAGTTGGAACCGTAGCGGACTACTGCGCCAATATGTTGGACTCTACGAACCTATATGCACCCCTTTTGATCACATCATTCAAATCCCCCCCGGCAGCCTGTTAACTGCACACAAAAATGCAGATGGATTTAGCACTGAAATTATTACCAATCATAATCCGGTTCGACAACGTTCGCGTAATGTAGAAGCTGCCAGTGAACAAGATAGTGAACAGGATTTTGAAAATGCGTTTAGACAATCAGTTAATGAACGCATGCTAAGTGATGTTGAACTGGGTGTTTATTTGAGTGGTGGTGTTGACTCAAAAGCAGTCGCCTATGAATTGGCACGCGCCAGTAAAAAATCTCAGAACCTTAAATCGTTTACCGTAGGTTTTAATCAAAACGGTTATGATGAATCGCAAGAAGCGCTGCGGTTTTCAAAACATCTCGGGTTTAATCCACATTTAATTTTTGTTGATGATGAAGCGTTAAATTATTCCTACCCGCTTTCGGTTCAGTCCAGTGAATTGGTTCAGCCTTACACTAATGGCTCGGCAAAATGGTGGCTAAGTCTTTTTTCACGCCAATATGTGCAGGGCGTTTTAACCGGCGATGGTGCAGATGAAGTGCTTTGCGGTTACCCCAGTTATCGCTATGCGAGTTGGTGGAAACAAACTATGCGTCAACGTGGTCAAGCACATTCTGTTGATGCGGTTAATTCGCTGCTACAAAAAACACCATTAGGAAAATCTCAAAGAGATGGTGTTTATGTTGGACGTTTTTCTGCCGATAAAAAAAACCCGTGGTTGTCGGGTTCTAGTGCCGAAGGTAATGGCCAAGACTTTATCGATAGCTTAAATATTTTAGGCATCCCACATCCGTTGTTTGGTCAAATTCACGCCATTACCAGCGCCTTGCTGGGTGACGATGCTAACGACTGGTTATCATCACAAGCTGAATCTGTGCGCAGTTGGTTTGCGGCTGGCCTTGATGGAGTTGATAATGAGCTGGCAAACCCTGAACACAGTTTGTTACTTTGGCAAAACTACTTTGCCAAAACACACTTACCGGTTTTAATTTTAAACTGGGTGGGCGATCGCATGGAAATGGCGAATACCTTAGAAGGTCGCACGCCTTTTATGTCGAAACCGGTACGGGATTTAATTTTAAAGCAGCCCGATCGAAATATGATTAGTGGATTAAAAGATAAAGTACTACTAAGGCGAACTTATGCTCGCCTGTTTCCCGCAGAGTTTGCACAAACACCAAAAAAACAATTTAATGCGCCGTTTGTTAAGTCTAATGAATTGATTGAAAAGTTTAACACTCGAGAAATTTTTGAAACGACAGGTCTGACAGATAATTCTGTTTTTCATAATTTAGAAAAAAATAGTCAGCAGTCAAATAAATCCAACCCTTATTTAATGGCTCATTTACAATCTGCTTACCAAACGGCCATTTGTTTAAGTATTGTTAACAGTAGCATTACTGATAAAACAGAAATTAAGCGGGATAAAAATTTTGAGAATATGTATTTGAATAAAGGCGGGCCGGTTAGTCATTAACTATAAAGTTAATCCGACATACTAACAAGCCAGTTAAAAAGAATACCCTTAAAAAACGGTAGGTGCGAATAAATTCGCACCTACAAAAAAATATACATGTCTTGAGTATTTCTTATTTTTGTCTCAGTAATAAGCCACTAAATTCCTGCCTTCGCAGGAATAACTTATTTTTATAAGGTTACATTTATGAAATAGCAACACTGAATACTTCATTGTTTTAAATATTTATTTTATCGCATCATTCTCAAGCATTTTCAAAAATTCAAAATATTCATTTTTATGCCAATGTCGACCACCCAATGCCATAAAGCGAATCTTACCTTTGGGGTCGACAAAATAAGTAGTAGGCAGCCCTCTTGGTTTCCATTTTTCGGTAACCAGCCCATCATCATCCATTAACGGCGTAATATCAGGTGCTAGCAAACCTAAAAAACTGAAGATGGTATCTTCTGATTCAGCCGTATTAATAATAACTATTTCAAGACCTTTGGAATTAGCAAATTTTTTAGTGATGTCTTGTATTGCGGGAATTTCTCTTCGACAAGGCCCACACCATGTCGCCCAAAAATGTACAAACACCCATTTACCTTTTGATGATTCAAAATCATAAGGTTCGCCATCTATATCTTTTAGCTTAAAACTTGATGCGACTCTACCATCTTGTTTAATAATGCCTTGGGGTAATTTATTTAACGCAAAAGCTTGCTGCGATAAAACAAAAAAACTCATAAAAACCAGTGTTATTAATTTCATAATGTTATAAATTCTTTAGGTTAGTAAAAATATATTATTTTTTTTCATCTTGCTTACAAATCATATTTTCCATAACAACTGTCTTAACTTTACCCTGCTTATTTTTTCCGGTTGGAAAATTAATAACAACAACAAAAGGTTCTGTTTGCATTGGAATAGCAACACGTCCACCTACATCTTCTTCTGGGTATAAATCAACTTCGGTCGGTAGCAACGTCCAACTAAATGTTGAGCGATGCGCTTGCTTTAAATTAATTTCATCCCATTGTTTTTCCCAATAATTAATATCTCGTTGTGGGATGCTTTTTCCATTTAACTTAAATTCCCAGCGCGGCATATCTAACCACAAAAAATCTTTGCTCTTATTTTCAATAATGGCGGTAACATAACAAGATGCGGTTAATTTATCGATTGCAGCTTTAGCAAACTCACGGCCTTCATAAAAGGCACCAATTTGTTCGGGGGAAAATTCAATGAAACGCATATAGACATCATCATCTTCATAAATTAATTTTTTGTCTGCCGCGATAGACGCATTAAACCAAAATAGGTTTAATAAAATTAAAGCTTGTAAATATACTGTTATTTTCATAAATTACCGGTATCGAAGACGGGTTAAATTAAATAATAAAATTAAGCATTATTCTATATTTTTTAGAAGAAACATACAAACAGGAAAATTTAAACGTATAGTTCTTAAAATTTTAACGAGATTTTTTCCGCATATCTTTATATTTAAACGCATATCTTTATATTCAAATGGATCAGAATAAATATTACTGATTGATACGCCATTTAGAAATATTTTTTTACTGGGTAAGAGCACCATTTTAGGATTACCGCAGATATACAGCCGAGTATCTTTAGGGGGGCATTTCATCTAATGCCATAAAATCACATAGGTCGTTTTTGTATTATCAGGCGCAAAAAATTTTAAACACCTCTGCAAAATTATTTAGTTCGCACGGTTAAATTATTATTGGTATCTCGACTTTTTTGAATAAGTTGATTGCCATTATCCGGCGGCGATAATTTTAATAGTCTGTCGTATAACAACACATTTACGCTGGCGGCTAAATTCATGCAGCCGGTGGTTGGAACATAAACCACATCGTCTGCTTTATCAATAATGGCTTGTGATAATGACCCATCTTCTGGGCCAAAAATATAACACGCTTTATTAGCGTGCTGATATTGGGGTAATGGGGTGGCATTTTCTGCAAATTCAATGCACACAATGCGAGTATTTTTGGTTACTGAAGCAATTAAACAATCCGCTGCTTTAAGTGGAATATTGTAACTAATACTGCGCCGAACATTGGGCATGTTAGGGTTTAACTTGAGGGCTTTTTGATAACGGCTGCCGGTGTAAAAAACAGCATCGACCCCATAATTACCCGCCGCCCGCATAACCGAATTAACATTTTCTGGGCTTTTAGGATTAAACAAACCAATGCTGACATCTATTAGATTTAAATCGAGAGCATTCATATTGCTTAAGAAAATAACAGTATGACAACTGCTAAATTACCGCCTCATCGCCATTTATGCGCAGTAAGCGTTCTTGCTCTTCTTCCCATGCGGCCTTAATTTCTTGCAATACGGTATCCACATCGGCGGCTTGTTCACTTGCTTCAAACAGGCCGCTTAATTCTGTATCGGGGTGCAAATCACCACTTTCATAAAGTGACCATATTTCTTTTGCATATTGGCTGGCGCTCAGTGCCGATGCAAACTGAGCATAATATTGACTGATATTATCAACATCTCGCGTGAGCATTCGCTCTGCATGATTATTACCGGCGGCATCAACGGCTTGGGGTAAGTCGATAATAACCGGCCCATTTTCATCCACCAATACATTAAATTCAGATAAATCGCCATGCACTAAACCAGCGCACAACATGCGGGTGATATATTGCATTACCGTGGCGTGGTCTTCTATAGCCTGCTCCGCCGACATTTCCACATCGCCCAAACGTGGCGCAACATCACCATCGGCATCGGTAATTAGCTCCATTAGCAACACCCCATCAATACAGCCATAAGGCTCTGGCACGCGCACACCGGCATTGGCTAAGCGATATAGCGCATCAACTTCGGCGGTTTGCCAGGTTTGCTCTTGCTCACGGCGGCCAAATTTCGAGCCTTTTGTCATTGCACGTGAGCGCCGACTATTGCGATATTTACGCCCTTCTTGATATTGGCTGGCTTTTTTAAAGCTGCGCTGATTGGCTTCTTTATAGACTTTCGCACAACGAATATCCCCGCCGCAGCGCACCACATACACAGTGGCTTCTTTGCCGCTCATTAGCTGGCTAAGCACTTCATCAACTAAGCCATCTTCAACTAAGGGCTGTATGCGTTTGGGAATTTTCATGGTGTATTACTTCTAGGCACTCTTTTTATGTGAAAACAGTAAATTCATAACCGAAGACGCTTGCTGATCGACTTCCATTTTAATGGCTGGCATATTGTCTATATTTAACCCAGTTAACGCCCAGCAGGCCGGATTAATCGACAAGGTATCAGGGGTAACTGGAATATCCAGTAGCGCATTATGAGTGATTGCGGTTGCAATGTGAAGAATTGCCGTTTCTTCTCGATAATTTGATGCCTTAACTGGCTCTGGATGAAACTCGGTCATTATTTGCAAACTCTGCGGCAGCTTCCATTCTTGCATCAGCAGCGCCCCCAATTGAGCATAATCAAAGCCCAGCACTTCACGCTCGGCTAAATAGAGAGGCATATTTTTTTGTTGAGCCATTTCAGCGCTGGCACTGGTTCCATTCGGTAACTCATGGTAACTAACTAAGTGACCAATACGATGCAATAAGCCTGCAATAAATGGCCGCTCGGTATCGATACCTTTGCAATGATAAGCTAATAAGCGAGCCGTTACCGCGCAGTAAACGCCGTTAAACCAAAAATCATAAATGTTTAATGAGTCATTGGTAAAACCAGAAAAGCTATCAATAACAACCGTGGCCAATACCAAATCATGTACCTGCTGAGTGCCCAGTAAATTAATCGCATGGGTCATAGTATCGACCTGTGACGCCAAACCAAAATATGAACTATTCACTAACGTCAGTAAACGGGCTGTAATGGCAGGGTCATGCACAATAATTTGAGCCACATCAGACATTGATGTGGCGGGGGAATTAATAACACTTCTAAGACGAATATAAACATCGGGTAGGGAAATTAATTGCACAGAGGTATTAACGAGGCTTTGAGCTGTCGGCATAGTTTTTAATTATTATTTTAATTATGATAACGAATAGTAGTTAAGATTCGGTAATTTGCATTAATTGAAATAAATAAAATTTACTCATCCGGCACATAAAACTCCGTTTGTGTGCCAATGCCAGATTCAGGATCGTAAATCTTAAACTCATGGCTACCAATACGAATTTGATCGCTATGGTTAAGTTTTTGGTTGGATATTTTTTTACCATTTACATATATACCGTTTGTGCTGCCGAGATCTTGCAGGGTAATATCGTAAATAGAGTCCATATATCGGCTGCGCTGAATAGTAAACTTTGCGTGATGTGTACTCACCACGCCTTCATCTAATTGCAGGCTGTTATTCTGTCCCCTGCCAATCGTAAACTCACCTTCTTTAATCTCAATATCTGAGATAACTACACCATTTACAATGTGTTTTAACTTTATCACGCCTATACCTTCTAATGATTTCAAATATACTACTAAAATTATAATGCCATTCTGGCTATTATTATAATAGATTAATCTCAGTCTGTGAGGTGTTTCAGTAATATGAAAACCTCAATTTATCTCACTTAAAATTTCCCACCCATGAATTTAAATAAAATAGAACTGTTGTACACTGCGCCAGTGACATAAAATAGGCAGCGAAGCCACCCGCCGCCAATCCCCCATCAACTTAACTAAGCTTAAAATTATGAATCAATTTTCTACTCCTCAAGGTGAATTTACACTTAACCGCTACCCCATCACCAAAGACAAAGCATTACGCGCTTGGGATGCCGCTGATGAATATATTTTATTGCATATAGAAGAACAGGAAATTCTAGCACCTACGTCAAAAGTATTGATCGTTAATGATACCTTTGGCGCTATTACGGTGGCGCTCGCTAATCACAAACCAACATCAATTAATGATTCTTTTTTATCGCAGCAGGCAATCACTCATAATTTAAATGAAAATAATTTGTCGGATAATTCGGTAACATTACAAAATACCTTCAAGCCGTTAGCCGACATTTACGATATTGTTATTATTAAAATTCCAAAAAATCTGGCCATGCTTGAAGATGAGCTCTATAAAATTCGTGCGCACTGCAATGAATCTACTATTATCATTGCCGCCGCCATGAGCAAGCACATTCATACTTCAACACTAAAATTATTTGAGCGTATTATTGGCACAACCAAAACTTCATTGGCACAAAAAAAAGCTCGCCTAGTTATGTGTGAATTTAATGCATCACTTAACGCTGGAAAATCTCCTTTCCCCAGCCAATACACATTAGATGTAACGGAAGAAAAATACACTAACCATGCTAATGTTTTCTCCCGCGAAAAACTCGATTTAGGCAGCCGCTTTATGCTGCAACATATTCCACAATCTAATCGCTATAAAAATATATTAGATTTAGCCTGTGGCAATGGCGTGCTGGGTATTACCGCCGCACAACTCAACCCTATGGCGAATGCATATTTTGTTGATGAATCGTATATGGCTGTTGAGTCTGCCAAAATCAATGCTAAAAACTTATTAGAGGATAATTCAAATTGCGAATTTAAAGTAACCGATTGTTTACAGGGAATTGAAGACAATTCCATCGATTTAATTTTAAACAACCCACCCTTTCATCAAAACCATGTGGTGGGTGATTTTATTGCTTGGCAAATGTTTAATGAAGCCAAGCAAAAACTGACCAAAGACGGCGAGTTAATTATTGTTGGTAATCGACACCTTGGTTATCATATTAAATTGAAAAAATTATTTGGGCGGTGTGAAATGCTAGCGAGTAATAAAAAATTTGTTATTCTTAAAGTAAATAAATAAAAATCATATTTATTAACCACTAGTTAAAAAAACATATTAAACCGTAGGTGCGAATTCATTCGCACGAATCATATAAGACAAAAATGTAAATGAGTATTGGGAGATTAGAATGACAAAACAAAAAATTATTTTTGTCTGCTGCATCACGCTAGGGGAAATGCAAAACAGTGGAGTGGAGTGGCTACACTATCCCTACCTAGATAATTAATTTTTATTTGTTTAGCTTGGGCTTATATTAATATTAGAAACAATTGTTCTCTGGCCCTAGCTTCCTTCTTGGCCCTAGCGTCCTACTAGCTTCCTCTAGCTTCCTAGTTTCTCTATTTCCTTCGGATATCATAAAAGAAGTCATGCGGGGCATCACACATATTGTGAATCTAGTCACGCAGGTTTCGATTGTGGCCTCACTTGAAGAACTGGGGTTTTGGGGTTTTGGGGTTTTGGGGTTTTGGGGTTTTGGGGTTTTGGGGTTTTGGGGTTTTGGGGTTTTCTGCACAGAAAAATATCATCGATTATTAATCGGGTATTTAAATATCTTAGATGCGGCAATATATTTTATAAACTTTTGGTTATTATCAGCTTAAAGCACTATTTTCTGCTATATAACAGATATATTTTATATATTCACTATTTTCAATTCGATCAAAATTATAATTTAATGCCAGCAATCAATACAAAACGTTTAATGATTTTAGGTTTCGGTACCATTATTCTGCTTATGGTTCTCGTTATTGTCATCGCACTCGACCAGATGAATCTGTCTTTTTTGCGTATTCAGCAAGTAGTAAATACTAATAATTATAAAACCAGTTTAGTTAGTCGCATGCTGATATCTGCGCGTGAAAGAACTATGAGTATTCAGAAAATTGCTAGTCTGGACGATCCGTTTGAGCGCGATGATGAGTTTATGGTTTTTAATCGTTATGGAGCAAAATTTGTTGAGTCAAGGGAGGAATTGAAGCGACTTGATCTGAGTGATGAGGAGTTACAATTACTCGAAGCGCAGGGAAAAATAACTGAAGAAGTTGTTGTGCCTTTACAGCGAAAAATTGTTAATCTTGCAATGACTGAGCGGATAGAAGAGGCAAGAGAACTATTGCAAACCAAAGCAATAAAAAGTCAGAATAAAGTTTTTGACAAATTATATTTATTACTTAATCATGTTGAAAAATCATCAGCACAGGCAGTGCTGGATGTGTCTGACAATCAGCAAGATTCCAAGGCTAAGTTGATATTTATTTTAGTTATAATTATTCTCTGCAGTATCATTGTTTCCTGGTATGTAATTCGGCGTACCGGCTTGACTGAAAAACAACTTTATAGAGAAAAAGAAAAGGCGCAGGTAACGTTACAGTCAATAGGTGACGGAGTGATTAGAACGGATGCTCTGGGCATGATTGAATACATGAATACGGTAGCAGAAAACTTAACTGGTTACAGTTGTAAAGAAGCTTGTGGTCAGTTTTTAGAAAAAATATTCCCTATTAGTTCTGAATTGCATGATATTAAATTATTTAATCCAGTGTTTGATGTAACCCATAAAAAAGTTACGCAAATATCTGATGGTCATGCCTCCTTAACGAATGCCAACGAAAGAGAATTTTCGATTGAGTATATCGCATCCCCCATCAATGATAGTAGTAAAGAAATTATTGGTATCGTACTGGTTTTTCGGGATGTTACATCAATGCGTGCAATGGCAAATCAACTGGGTTATCAGGCTACCCATGATGCTTTAACCGGTTTAATTAATCGCAGTGAATTTGAAACTCGAATCGAATTGGCGCTGCAATCTGCACGCATAGACGAAGTAGAACACTCTATGTGCTATCTCGATTTAGATCAGTTTAAAATAGTTAACGATACCTGCGGCCACGTTGCCGGTGATGAGTTATTGCGTCAGCTATCAAAGCTACTCAAGCAGGAAATAAGAAAAGGCGACACCCTTGCGCGTTTGGGTGGAGATGAGTTTGGTGTGCTTTACCTTAATTGTGTTATACAAAAAGCGCAAAGTTTGGCAGATAATTTACGCCGCACAATTAATGATTTTAAATTTAACTGGAATAATAAATCCTTCACCGTAGGCGTGAGCGTGGGAATTGTGCAAATAAACAGGCACGGCAATTTAAATTCAATTTTAAGTGCTGCAGATAGTGCCTGCTATATTGCCAAAGATAAGGGGCGTAATCGAATTCACTGTTATCATGAAGATGATAATGAATTAATTGAGCGTGAGGGGCAGACGCAATGGGTGCATCGCATAGGCAAGGCATTAGAAGAAAATCGTTTTGTGCTGTACTGTCAGCCAATCTATAATATTGCATTATCCAATTGCAACCACTATGAAATTTTGGTGCGGCTCATTGATGAAGAAGAAAAAATAAATCCACCCATGGCGTTTATTCCGGCAGCCGAACGTTACAATATGATGAATTTAATAGATAGCTGGATTTTTAAAAAATCATTAAAGATAATCAGTAATTTACTGAGTACAACGGAGCATAGCACTAAACCCATGTTTGCAATTAATCTCTCGGCTCAGTCATTGTGTGATGATGAGTTTTTGAATTTAGTGCAACAGCAGTTTACTGAAAATAATCTTGCCCCTAACTATATCTGTTTTGAAATTACCGAAACCAGTGCCATTGTAAATCTTACACGGGCTCAGCATTTTATTAATACGCTGAAGAAAATTGGAGTTAAATTTTCACTTGATGATTTTGGAAGTGGTTTAAGTTCTTTTGCCTATCTTAAAAATTTACCGGTAGATTATCTAAAAATAGACGGCGCATTTGTGAGGGATATTATTAAAGACCCGATTGATTTAGCACTGGTTGAATCGATTAATCAAGTCGGGCATATCATGGGTATTAAAACCATTGCGGAATATGTAGAAAATAACGATATATATGAAAAGTTAAAAGACATTGGTGTTGATTATGCGCAGGGATATTATATTTCAAAACCTGTGCCGCTTGAGGATATTGATCTAAATGAGCCGGATTATTTAAGCTGATAAAAAGGCCTGCAAATGAATAAGTGACAGGCCTTTTTTTAAACGCTGTATTAAGCGACTAGGTAGTTGGAGCAGCGATTGACTGGGCCGGATCAAACTCTAACAGTTAGAGAGCTAGTTTCTGCATTGTCAGCTTCAATGTGAATAGATTTCACCAGCCCCGATACCCGCGGGACAATACCAATTTATTCTCCTAAAGTTTTTATCTAAGACACTTGAGGCCCTGTTTAGCATTATTTTCTGGCATATTGTATAGGTGTAATCCCCCCCATTAATAACCGAAGCTAAAAATAGAGATTAAGCTGTATTTAGTAATTGTCTAGGTGGTATACCGTAAATTACACTAACTAAAACTTATTATTCCTTGCCTTCAAGCTCTGCAAGCTCCCGATCTCGAATACCCAGCAAATACAAAATGGCATCTAAACCTAAATTGTCGATTGAATGTTTTGCTTGTTCTTTTACTAATGGTTTTGCGTGAAAAGCTACACCTAAACCTGCAATCGCTAACATGGGTAAATCGTTTGCGCCATCACCTACGGCAATAACCTGCTCTGTACTGATACCTTCTTTATCAGCAATTTTAGCAAGCAGTTTTGCCTTCATTTTTCCATCAACAATATCACCAATAACTTTACCGGTTAATTTTCCGTTTTCAAAATCAAGTTGATTGGCGTAAACATAATCGACACCCAATTTTTCTTTTAGGTAATTTGCAAAATAGGTAAAACCGCCAGAAAGAATAGCCACTTTATAACCAAAGTGACGCAGATGACTAATTAAACTCGCCGCACCTTCGGTAATGGGTAAACTTTCTGCAATGTTTTTTAGCACCGATTCATCCATACCTTTTAGCAGCGCCATACGTTGTCGAAAACTTTCTGAAAAATCTATTTCGCCACGCATCGCTGATTCGGTAATGGCGGCCACTTGTTCCCCCACACCTGCAGCTTTTGCTAATTCATCTATAACTTCAACTTGAATTAAAGTGGAATCCATATCAAAGCAAACTAACCGGCGACTACGCCGATATAAATTATCTTCTTGCACCGCTACATCTAAATCGAGTTGTTGAGAAATTTGTAAAAAGCTAGCGTGCATTGCGCCGACATCTTGCACATCACCACTTAATGATAATTGTACCGATGCACCTCGTGGAAGCGATTTTGCTATTGATTCATTATTTTGATTAAGGGATATACGCCCTGACAAGCGACTAATTTGATCAACATTAAAGCCGTGCTCACTAACCACTTCGGTTACTTTACTTAAATGTTTTGCGGTGATTTGATTGGCCAATAAGGTAACAATATGTTTTGCTTTGCCCTGCGCATTCACCCAATGCTCATATTCTTGCATGCTAATTGGGGTAAAGCGCGCATTTAAATTTAACTCGTGGGCTTTAAATAAAATATCTTTAAAAACCGAACAGCTTTGTGCTTCTTCTGGTGACTCAATTAAGATGCCCAGCGTTAAGCTTTCATGGATAACAGATTGCCCAATATCCAAAACATTAATATCGTATTTGGCCAAAATAGCGGTTACCGCTGATGTTAAACCTGCTTGATTCTGACCGGCCCGATCTTGACCTACCTGATCTTGCCCTACCTGATCTTGCCCTAAGATAGTAATTAACACAACTTCTGACATTTACCACCTCAACTTATTTATTGCACTATTATATCGCGAGATGCTAATAATTTAAAATAAGATTAGATTTAATTATTGATTAAGTAATTCTTGCTCAATCGATAAAAACACACCATAAGCATTTTTTCGATGCGCGGCTTTATATGCGGGCAGTTGTTCAAATTCAGACCAATCGGCGCTTGCAAACGCTTCATCAAATGACATTAAATCATCAACTGCCAGTTTCATCACTTTGCGTATTGTATTTAAGTAATGACGAGTTAATTTAATGGCTTTATCAGGTTGTTGTGCTGCTGCTCCATGCCCCGGTATTAAGGCGGTTAAATTGGTATGCTGCAATTGATTTAATAATGACAACCAATGCTTTGTATCTGCATTGCCAGTAAATGGCACCCTGCCTTCAAAAATTAAGTCGCCGGATATTAAAACATTATCCGGTTTTACCAGCACGCTTAAGTCACCATCCGAATGCGCACTACCTAAATAGTTTATATCGAATGTGGTATCACCCAAGGTAAAACTTATATTGTTATCTATTACTTGATCGGGGCGCATTAATCGGGTGTTTTGATTTACCCACGGAAACAAGGAGTGACGACGTTCTTCTAATCGCATATTTGCCGTTGGAGTATCTAAATAATTTGTATAACCCGCAGGTGCAATAATTTTAGCGCCTAAGTCTTTAAAAACCTGCAAGCCATAAATATGATCTGCATGATAATGGCTTACAATTACTTTAACAATTGGCTGTTGACTAATTTCTCTTAATTTTTTTAAAAATAAACTTGCCAGTGAAGGCGTGCCAAGGCTATCAATAACCACAATTCCTTCAGAGGTAATAACGGCACTGGCATTTGAAATAAACCCTTCATTAAAAGTTGCAACACCGGCTTTACCTTGCACATAATAAACGCGATCTGAAACCTGAATTAAATCCATCTTTACCGTGACCGGTTCATAATCAACATTTTCTGCATAACTTGGCGTGCAGAATATTAAAATAAAAAATATATTTTTAAAAAAACTTAAATAGATGGATGGATAAAACATTGATTGATTAAAGCCTCTAACAAGTAAGTTGAAAAAGATACCATTAAAAAATAAGTAGGCGCGAATTCATTCGCACGGGATTATGCAATAACGGTAATTGTGCGAATAAATTCGCACCTATAAAAATAAAATTATTTGAGCATTCTTTAATTTTCGTCTCAGTAATATGTAGCGGCTAATTTACCATAGAGCGAAGATCAAATGCATTTAAAATAAAAATCTATTCTGTATCTTTCCAGCTTTTTCCCCAAGGAGATTGTAGCCAGTTTGATAAATGTTTAAAAAAACCCGTTTTTTTCTTTTTTTCCACTTCTTCATTATCCACCGGCTTATCTTCATCTGGTGTAATAATTTCTTCTATTTCTTCTACCACTTGAGGCGAGCCTGAAAGCTCTATACTTTCGTAAATTATTGGCATATTTTCAAGTGATTCTCCTGAGTTAAAACAATCTGAATTTTCTTTTAATTCTGTTTTTATTTCTGTTAACACTTTTTTAACATCATCAGAGCAGTCTTCTTTCTGCAATAAAGCATTAACATCATTTTGCAAGTTACCCATATCTTTTTTAATTAACTCACGGCATCTTTCTTCTTTTACGTTAAGTGAAATAATTTGATTTTTTATAAACGATTCAGGAACCGGTAAATTAAATGCACTAACAATGGCATTACGTGTTTTCAGTGCTATACGTAAAGTAATAGAGGCCTGTGATTTCTTTTTAAATGCATTCACAAACTCTCGATAATCTTCTTTTATGGCATCGGCTAGCTTAGTTCCTGTTGATCCCATTTCTTGCTCAAGTAACTCATTACTTTTTTGCGATATTTCTAATACACGTTTTATATCACGCTCTATTTTTACATCGGTGGAGGTCAAGGTATTTTGAATAGTTTGTGTGGGTTTTTCTTTGAGGCTTTCGGTTAAAGCTTGAAATTTACTCACCACCTTTTGAGGGATTTGCGATGCCGACTTGCCCATTAGAATAATAGATTGCAAGCCCTGATGAAGCTGATTCAACATAGCAGTCAGCTTCACCAGCTTTTGCAAAGCCGCCCGTTTTTGCTTAATAATTTCAAGCTCAGTGGTTGCACTCTTGCGGCTAATACCACCTTGTAGTTGTGACATTTAGTAAACTCTAATGAATGTTAAATATAGACTAAGTGTAGTTCACAATGAAAGGCTTAGCTATTAAAATGACTTTAAAATCATCAATAAAGACTACCTCATCATTAGTTCATAAAAAATATCACTGCCACATAAACTAACGTAATTTACCAATCGATTTGATGAAAAATTTATCGACGGTGTATAAATACAATAAGATGGGAAGCGCGAATATCGCAGGTAACAATACTCGCACTACTAAACCCTCAGCAAATGAGATCGGCGATTTAACTAACTTTCTAATTCGAGTTGCCCACTTACCACTACCCTTCACCACTTTGCTTAAAATTGCTGAAGCAATAAGCGTAACAATCAAGATATATAATTCAGGTGCTATACTTGATAAAAAACTTTGAAAGGCATGTTTGCTTGTAACGATATCCCAAATATTTACCCCCAAATATTTAATCATTCCAAAATTAATTGCATATAAAATAGCCCATAATAAAGCAATAACAGGTAGGCTTACCAATACTAAACTTATTTTTTGTTTAAAGTTAAGTGTACCTTTAAATAGATGAAATAAAGGTTTAAAAAATAAATTTGATGCCACCTCAAGATGCTTGTGCAGCATTTCATCTTTTTGAGATATTTTTTCAATATAAGGGGCGAACTCCCAATCACCTTTTGATTTTTGCTTAGATTGATAAATTTCGGGTAATGCTAATAAACGACTTTCTGACATTTGATAAGCATCGGCTTGCAAACACCCCGCTTCAATATCGGTAAAGGAATCTAAATCGGTGCGGATTTTTGAGATGACACGCTGCATATCTTCATGCACATTAAACTCTTGTTGGCAGGGAATAATGCCATCTTTCATTTTATCGCTTGGCGTATTTTTATTTATCTGCTCATTAAATTCTATATCTTTTGCCAGTACACCCCGATTTAAATGCATATAAGCCACGTGACCATTGTGTAGCTTTCCAGCACTGTTTACCATTTCTTCACGCACTCGCCCCGTTAAGATTGAGCTGGTACTTAGCAGCACACTAACTAAGCTTGTTTGTGGATTATTCATTGCTTCACTTTGCCCAGACGCATCGCTCACAATAAAATCTGTGCAGCGTTGGTTGAGGTTTGGGTCGAGTACACCTGCAATGCCCTGATTATCAAATACCCCGCCATCAACTAATTCTACTCGCCTATCTAAATATAAATCTGAAACCGCAAGCGGGGGAAATAAACCGGGCACACCTGCAGACGCAGCAACCGCTTTACCTAATTTAAAATCTTTTTCTTTACGGGATGTAATTTCATTGTAACGCACACGACGGTAGCGATCTTTTTTATCTATATCACAAAAATATACATTACGCGGCGGAATTTCTCCCATCCAACTTGCGGTAAAACACCAGTTATGTCCGGTGTTAAGGCTGGTTGCATTTAATACCAATATCGGCACTTTATGTATTCGCGATGGATTATTTTTCTTTGGGCTAAACTTGGCTTGCGCTTCACCCTTAGGGCTAATTAATAAATCTTGCATCATTATTGGGCGATTGCCGACATTAATTAATGATGAATAAATTTCTTTATCATATAGTTCGCCAATGGTATCGGAACGAGAATAATTGGGTAAAAACATTTTTATATTTTTAAGGGGATTATAAAACGTTCGCATGCGTAAATTTTTTTGCACGGCCTTTAAAAAATGTTTTTCAAGCTTTTCTACTATTGCAATATAGTCACTATCTTGCAATGCCGGTTCATTATCATTTGCTACATCTGGCTTAGATTCAAGCAGCTCTTTTAAAAGCAAATAATAGGCTGCACCAACTATTGAGCCCCCAGACACCGTTGAAATAACTTCAACATGTTTTAAAATGCCTAATTCGGCCATTTTAGCCAATACACCAATATGATAAAAAGAGGCACGAAACCCACCTCCAGAAAGACATAAACCTAAACGATTGTTACCCTTTGTATTATCCATAATTTTTCTCCAGTTTTTTTATCATTTTAGTTACGCATTTAATCACCACAGCTTATTTATATAAGCTAAAAAACATTTGAAAATCAGCTTAATATTTCTAACACCTATTATTCTATCATTTATTATATTTGAAATAATGACCGCATCATTAAAAACAATATGAGACCTTTGCGCCTCTATCGTGCAAAGGTCTCAATATATTAATATAATTGAATACTATTTATATAACAAAAAGATTATCATATCTAAACTAAAATAATAAATATTTTTACTGGAATATTCATGCCTAATAAAACATTAAATCTAAACGATAACGTGTATGACTATCTTCTGGAAAATTCACTTCGAGAAAGCCCATTACAGAAAAAATTACGCGAACACACCCCTAATATTGAATTATCTCAAATGCAAATTGCACCCGAACAGGGGCAATTTATGAGTTTTTTAGTTAAATTAATACAAGCTAAAAAAATTATCGAAGTGGGTGTTTATACTGGTTATAGTAGTTTATCAATGGCGCGGGCTTTGCCCGATAATGGCCAAATAATCGCTTGTGATATTAATAAAGAATGGACAGATATTGCACAGCAATATTGGCAGCAAGCTGGAGTTGATAATAAAATTTCATTGCAACTCGCACCGGCGTTAGAAACCTTACAAAACTTAATTGCAAACAATAAAAGCAATACATTTGATTTAGCTTTTATTGATGCGGATAAAACAAACTACGATCAATATTATGAATATTGCCTAAGCCTGCTACGCCCACGCGGATTGTTGCTCATTGATAATACGCTTTGGGGAGGCAGTGTTGCCGATAATCAAATTACCGATGACGATACAGCGGCCATTCGTGAATTGAATGCCAAACTTAAACAAGATAAACGCATCGAAATAAGTATGTTGCCAATTGCTGATGGGCTGACGCTTTGCTTGAAGCGCTAAGCTCAACCCTCAGCTAAAATTTTATCCCAAATGCTCTAAACGAATTTTAACCACATCACCTTCGATGGAATCTAAGGCTTCAATTTTTGCTAATGCCTGCGACATATTTTTTTCAACAATACGCGATGTCATCATAATTAAACAGGCACGGGTTTGGCCTTCTGCTGGTTCTTTTTGAATCACCGCTTCAATTGAAATTTCATTATCGGCAAAAATACGCGTAACATCGGCCAGCACACCCGGGCGGTCATCCGCCAACATGCGTACATAATATGAAGTTTCAAATTCATCCGCCGCTACCACTGGTGTATCTTGCAAAGAGGACGTTTGAAAACCTAAATTTGCAACACGATTTTCAACGTTTGTATCCATGGCTCGTGCCACGTCAACTAAATCTGCCACTACTGCAGATGCAGTTGGCTCAGCACCGGCACCGGCACCATAATAAAGTGTTGAGCCAACCGCATCGGCTTTTACCAGCACCGCATTCATAACACCGTCAACATTGGCAATTAAACGCTTTTCAGGAATTAGTGTTGGATGCACGCGCATTTCAATACCTTTTTCAGTTTTACGCGCAATACCTAAATGCTTAATGCGGTAACCCAGCTCTTCTGCAAAGTTCACATCTTCACGGGTGATTTTGCTAATGCCTTCGGTAAAAGTTTTATCGAATTGCAACGGAATGCCAAATGATAGCGACGCTAAAATAGTTAATTTATGTGCTGCATCAATGCCTTCAACATCAAAAGTTGGATCGGCTTCTGCATAACCTAGCGCCTGCGCTTCTTTTAATACGTCAGTAAAATCACGGCCTTTATCACGCATTTCGGTAAGAATAAAATTACCCGTGCCATTGATAATACCCGCAATCCATTGAATTTTATTCGCAGATAAACCTTCGCGAATTGCCTTAATAATGGGAATACCACCCGCAATCGCTGCTTCATACGCAACAATCACACCCTTCGCTTCAGCGGCCTTAAAAATTTCTGCACCGTGTATAGCAATTAATGCTTTATTGGCGGTAACCACATGCTTGCCATTTTCAATGGCCTTTAAAACCAGCTCTTTTGCAGGTGAATATCCACCAATTAACTCCACCACAATATCGACATTCGGGTCATTTACCACCGTGCTTGCATCATCAGACAGCTTCACTTTTGAGCCATCGAAAATAGTTTGATCGGCAATATCTCGAGCCGCCACATGCACAACTTCTAACTTGCGCCCAACACGGCGTGCAATTTCTTCACAGTTTCTCAGTAAAACAGTAGCGGTGCCACCACCCACAGTACCCAGACCCATTAAACCAATTTTGACGGCTTGCATGTATTTATTCTCCGCAGTCAGCTCGTGCCGACGTGTAATATTCTTAATTGCAGTGGATGATATAGGGAAATGCTTTTAGATTCCACAACCGCAGAGAGTTATAGGATGTATAATTCTGAAATTATATTTTATTGAGAAAAACATAAATGAAATTCAGCGAAGATTACGCCATTGGCACCAATGTTATTCGCTCTTTTAGTGACGCGACGATTGATATTAACAGCACCACATATAGTAATAGTCTGGTCGTCGGTAATCAGTTATTACTGGATAACTGGGGAATTAGTCAAATTGAAGAGATGACGCCGTCACATTGGCAAGCCTTACTGGATTACAAACCAGAAGTCATTATCATCGGCACAGGTAAGTCATTGGTATTTCCACATCCATCGAGTTATGCATTGTTAGTTGAGTCGGGGATTGGTGTGGAATTCATGGATAGCGCGGCGGCCTGTCGAACTTATAATGTGCTGGTGTCTGAAGACCGCTCTGTGATTGCGGGCATTATCATTGCTTGATTAATTGATTGGCTAACTATATTGGCTAACTTGATTGTAGCAAGCTTCGCATCCTCATCAATAATTCTTGTGAACGATAAGGCTTTTGAAGAATTTTTTTATACAGAACATGATTTTCGTGATCTATATTATGCTCCCCAGAAAAACCACTCGCTAGCTGAATTTTTATTTCTGGATATTTTTCCATCACAATAGAGGTAAAAGCAAAACCATCCATTTCGGGCATAATAATATCGGATAGCACTAAATCAATATGCTCGATTTGCAAAATCTCCAGTGCCTGTGTTGCTGATTCTGCACGAAAAACCTGATAGCCATTTCCACTTAATATTTCGGCGGTTAAATCAAGCAATGCAACTTCATCATCCACCACCAAAATAGCGCCCTGATCTTTTTCTCCGCGTGCGCCCTCAATTACTGCGAGATGCTGATTAATGTCTCCACCAATGTATCGTGGAAAATACAATTCAAATATTGTTCCCTGCTTCAGTATCGAACTCACTTTAATTGCGCCACCTGAACGAGTAACAAAACCATATACTTGACTTAAACCTAGTCCTGTACCTTTTTCGCCTTTAGTTGAAAAAAATGGTTCGAAAACTCTTTCTGTTGTTGCTTTGTCCATTCCGCTACCTGTGTCGGCGATGCTAAGACGAACATAATCACCGGCATTTAAATGTAAAACCTTTCCTTCACTGCTCGTAAAAAATTCATTTGATGTTTCAATAATAATTTGCCCATTACTTTTTATGGCATGCATTGCATTAATACACATATTTAAAATTGCATCTTCAACTTCACTGGCATCTAGGCAAACTGACCATAAATTTTTAGCCAGTTTTAATTTTAATTCTATGCGCGCTGTTAATGTTTTTTCTAACATGTGTTGCTCTTCTAGCAATACATCATTTATCTCTAAACGCTTTACATCAAAAGATTTATTTTTTGAAAAATCTAATAATTTTTTAGTTAACTTTGCGCCTCGCTCACCTGCATGACTTATTTGATCAATATAATTTCTTAACTTGGGTTGATTAGCCAAGCTTACTTTTAATAAGTCAGCATAACCTAATACAACCCCCAGCATATTATTATAATCATGTGCAATACCACCAGTTAATTTACCCAGCGCATCCATTTTCTGACTACGACGAATAGTATCCGCCGCCTGTATACGTTCTGTTATATCAACAAAAAAACCATTCCAAATTGTATTACCATCAACCATTAACTCAGGCACAGAAGAGCCGCTCAACCAAACAAGATCACCATCTTTTTTTATAAAACGACCTTCCCATTCCCATGCACTTAATTGGTTCTTTGATTTCTGTATTGTTTTTTCAAACTCGGTATAATCATCTGGGTGAATTAAAGAAAACAAGCATTCAACATCAAGCATCGTATTTTCTGCGGTTATCCCCATAATACTTTCAATCGAATCACTCGCATACGGTAGAGAACGATTTCCATTTAAATCCATTTTAAATTGAAACACAATGCCTGGAACCTGCGCATGTATCAAACGTAATTTTTTTTCACTTTGGCGTAAAGCTTCGCGTACTTTATATTGTTCGGTTACATCATTAAACACAAGCACCATACCCATAATTTTTCCATCATTCATAATTGGGGCGGCGGAGTCAGCGATTTGATGCTCATTGCCATTTTTTGAAATTAATGTAGTGTGATTACTTAAATATACCGTCTCCCCCGTTTCTAATACTTTATCGATTGGGTTTGCAATTGAGGCATTTGTCGTTGCATCAACAATAGGAAAAATTTGTTTTAAAGACTGCTGGTTTGCTTCGTCATTCGTCCAACCCGTCAACTGCTCTGCGACAGGGTTTAAACGTGTCACACGACCTTTATCATCCGTGGTAATAACCGCATCACCGATACTGTCTAAGGTTTGTGACAAATATTTTTTCTGACTTTCAATTTCTGATATTTGTTCATACAGCCTCGAATGCATATCATTTATCGACGCAACAACCGCATCAAATTCATCATGTGTTTTACTTTGCCGATCTAATAACAATTTTTTATTGTCAGAGTCAGATAATGGGTCATGTTTTTCTGAAAACTCTGAAATAGCAGACAAATGTCGGCCAACTAATCTATAAAATAAAAAATAAATAAATACCGCAACTAAAAATGTTTTTACTGCATTGGAAATTAATATCACCCACACTTTTTCGTATAATCGCTGATACACCCCAGCAAGACTGACATTAATTTTTAACTTCCCTATTAAAATATCTTTATTTCTATACTGATATTTCATTGGATAAACACGCTGAATATTATCATCACCTACTATTTCACCAGAAGTAACCCAGACTTTTTGCTCATCAAATATTTCAACATATTGAACATCTCTAATTTTCTGAATACCTTCAACACTGGTTTTAAGCAGCTTTGTATTTGATGCCCATAAAGCAGCCGTTAAACTGCTTAAGTGAACACTATCAATCTGCTCAAGTTCAGTATGAATTAAGTTAATGTCTGTATTGTAATCATGATAAAGCTGAATAGCTGTTGTTGAGATGGTAATGAACGAACTAAATAAAATAATATATAGAATAAATTTTCGTGCAATAGATGATTTAATGAAACGAGTAGTATTCATAAGGTTTATAAATTATTGTAATAATGGCTTTAATATTTTATTAAATACTTTAGTTATTGTGCCATCATCTTTCATATTTTTAATTGCATCAGAAAGTCGAGGAACAATCTCTTTATGTTTTTTATGTAAATAAACATAAAGCTTGGGGCTAGCTAAAGGAGGGTGAAGCAGCTTTATATTTTTAATATTATTTTTTTTAATATACCCTAAACCAGACCAGTTAGAATAAGCAATAAAATCTACGCGATCTTTTTCTAATAATGTAAATGACTGTATCGCATTATCTGTTTTTATAATATTAACTTTATCACCCAATTTAGAAAAATTTTTCTCCATAATTTTCCAGCCTGAAATAATAGCTAAACTATGAGAAATCATGCTATCCCAACCCGTCACAATAAATTCAGGGTATTTTTTAGAAAACAATACCATATCTAGGGTTAAGTATGATTCTGGCACTTGAATGAGGTTGGGGTATTTTTTTTGCAAGCCTGCAACACGTGCCATTTCACCATCATCTATACCACGATTTGCATTAATCAGCGCCCTTTCTGCAGGTAGTCGAATGGTTTCTAACTTATACCCAATTCTTTTAAATGCCTCTATTAGTACCTGATCCGCAAAACCCTTTTGTGAATCCGTACTCACTGGATAACTAAATGCGGTATTTAGCACTATCGTTTTTTGTGAATATGCCGATGAACAATAGAAAAAAACAACAACAATAAATATCTGTTTTAATGTTGCATAACTAACAGTTAATTTCATACCATTATAAAATTTCATTTACGCCTATTTTCTTACTCAGAAAAAACCTTTAATCATATTGTAAATTACATTATATGAATCGGTGAATATTTACTAGAAATTGTTCACAATATTTTTTTGCCAAATATAAAAAAGGGAGACATAATGTCTCCCCAAGTATTTTACGATTATTATTATTAGTTATTTGGTGCTAATCATTCAACAATAACTCTTCTGAAAAACCATGGCTTTCCAGAATTTTACGCAAATGACGTAATGCATCCATTTGAATTTGACGCACTCGCTCACGGGTAACACCCAACTCACGACCCACTTCTTCCAAAGTAGTACGCTCATGGCCATGCAAACCAAAACGACGAACCACAACTTGGTTCTGTTTATCGTCTAACTGATTTAGCCACATTTCAAGATTCGCCATAACATCTTCATTTTGTAAAATGGAAGAAGGCTCAGGGTTAACTTGATCAGGGATAATTTCCAGTAATGGACGATCATTTTCTTTACCCACCGGCACATCAACCGATGTTACTCGATCGCGCAAACCCAACATTTTTTCAACATTCGCTACCGGCTTATCAACCAATTTTGCAATTTCTTCGGCGGTTGGCTCATGTTCAAATGTTTGCTCTAACTTACGTGATGCACGTAAATAAACATTTAATTCCTTAATAACGTGTATGGGGAGGCGGATGGTGCGTGTTTGATTCATTAATGCGCGTTCGATGGTTTGACGAATCCACCATGTGGCATAAGTTGAAAAGCGAAAGCCTTTTTCCGGATCAAATTTTTCTACTGCTCTAATTAATCCTAAATTACCTTCTTCGATTAAATCTAATAAGGCTAAACCACGATTCATATAGCGACGAGCGATTTTAACAACCAGTCGTAAATTACATTCAATCATTTTTTTGCGGGCTGAAACTACGCCTTTGCGGGATAATCGAGAATAGTAAACTTCTTCTTTGGCAATTAATAAAGGTGAAAACTCAATTTCACGTAGATACAAGCGGGTTGCATCCATTTCTTTTCTATTAACGCTGGAGGTGAATTTCTTTTTGGTAACAGTACTAGTTTTTGCTTTTGTTTTAGTCTTTGCCTTTGTTTTTGTTTTTATCGGTGCTTCTGGCTTTGTGCTTATTACTGATTCAAGCTCCTCATCCTTGACAATATCATCCAGACATATATCCGAATTATCATCTTCAACCTTTAGTCCTGCTTGCTTTATACCTTCTGGTAGTTTTTTTTCACAGATTGCAGTCATATTTAGCCTCCCCAGGTAAGCTAGGTTATTATAATTTTAGGTTTAGATAGCGCTTTCTCGTTTCCTCATTTGGTTTGAAAAGTACACCAAGCCTATGTGATTCATAAACTTGTTGTACCTTTGTAGTCTAAATGAAAAAAGAAAACAAGAAAAAAATAACTTTATTTGCATCTTTCGTCATTTTTATTCTATTTTTAATTGACAACTAACCCATTTGAGTGGTTTTGACAGAAAGTATTTATGATTTCGGGAGATAGTACAAAGGATTAACTGGCTTACCATTGCGTCTAATTTCAAAATGCAATTGTGGTTTGGCCTCTAATTTTCCCATTTTTGCAATAGCCTGACCACGCTTTACAGAATCACCTTCTTTAACCAATAAAGTTTGGTTGTATGCATAGGCACTTAAAAACGAATGACTGTGTTTAATAATAACTAAATTACCGTAATTAATTAGCCCATTGCCGCTATACACAACCGTACCCGCTGCCGCCGCTTTAACCGGCTGCCCGAGTTTGCCGGTAATACCTATGCCTTTGCGTGCGGTGTCATTAGCTTTAAAAGTTTGTACAACTCGCCCTTTAACAGGCCAATACCAACGTTTTACTTTTACGGGCAAGGCTTTAGCTTTTGCAGATGTTGCCACTAGCGCACTGGCTTTTATGGGCTCTCGAACAAGTGGGCGTGTTACAGGCCGAGATATCGGCTTAGTAAGCTGAGGCTTTGACTCCACAGAGTGTGCTTGCCCTAATGAACTAGCAGGCGGTGTTAAGCGTAAAGTCTGCCCTAGCTTTAACACATAAGGCGAGCGCAAATGATTCCAACGGGCTAATTGATGATGGCTATAACCTTCTCTTCGTGCAATGGCATATAAAGTTTCATTTTTTTGAACCTTGATGAATTTTGGTTTTTGTAGCGGTTGAACACTAACCACTTCTTCTATTACCTGTGTCCGTCCTGATTCATCTGTTAATACTTGCGGACGTGACTTTTCAGCAACTGAACCATCTTTATCCACCGCCTGCATACGGAGTCGTTGCCCTGGATAAATAGCATAAGGGGGGGTTATATTATTAATTTGTGCGACTTGACGAAAATCTTTTTCATAACGCCACGCAATAGAATAAAGCGTATCGCCCCGCTTCACTGTGTAACCTTGAGTATCCCAACGTTTGGGCATTTCGCTACAAGCAGTGAGCAGGCTAAGAAGTAAAGCTAAGCACGTAAAATTAAGGTTATACGTTAAGAGTCTCAATATAAATCACAGGTATTTGTGAATTAAAAAACCAACAATGGCTAACACAATAATAGTCCAGCCTAACCATTCGATGTATTTACGCACCAACGGTTCCATTTTTGGCCCAGCCCAAGCCATTAATAACGCAATCATAAAAAAGTGCGCTGCTCTACCGACTAATGACACCAGTAAAAAAGGCAAAAATGGCATAGATAACATACCCGCTGTTATCGTAAATATTTTAAACGGTGCCGGTGTAAATGCACCAATGGCAACCGCTAATACACCATAGGTTACAAACTCTTGGCGCGCCATTTCCAGTTTTGGTAGCCAGCCCATTTGAGTTATCCATGGCTCAATAACGCTCATTGCTCCCCAGCCTAACAGGTAGCCAACTGCGGCACCAAAAACGGACATGATGGTGGTAATAGTCGCCAAGCGTATTGCTTTATCCGGCGTGGCTATCACCATGGGTATCATTAAAAGCGCGGTGGGTAGTGGAAAAACAAACGATTCGAATAAACTAACACCCACTAAATAACGTTCGCGCTTGGGATGTTCTGCCCAACGCATTGCGCGATTATAAAGGCCTGCAAAAATCAACTTACTGCTCCATTTAATAACGGTACAAATTTCACTGCATCTAATTCTTCTTCAATAAACTGATCGGCCTCGCGGGTTATTAACAATAACTTTTGAATAGCCTGCTGCCCACCCACGGGAATCACCATCATGCCACCAATATCTAATTGGTCGAGCAAGCCTTGAGGTACCTCTTCGGGTGCAGCAGTAACAATAATCGCCTTATAGGGCGCATGTTGCGGCCAGCCCCACGAACCATCAGAATGTTTAAGTGAAATATTATGAATGCCCAGCTTATGATAACGCTCGCGGGCCTGAGATTGCAGCGCCACAATTCGTTCAACCGAATACACTTTTGGCACTAGTTGCGACAAAATAGCCGCTTGATAGCCGGAGCCGGTGCCCACTTCTAGTACAGTATCGGGAATACCTTTGCTTAACAATACCTCGGTCATGCGCGCCACAATAAAGGGCTGAGAAATAGTTTGGCCGTGCCCAATGGGTAAAGACGAATCTTCATAAGAGCGCGAACTCATCGCCTCATCAACAAACAAATGACGCGGCATACTGCGCATCACATTCAGTACTTGCTCATTTTGGATACCCTTTTCACGTAATCGCTCAATCAGTCGATCACGGGTTCGCTGGGATGTCATGCCTATACCCTGCACTCGGGGATCAGATAAATTCACTACTGCTTTGCCTAATTTGTTTACATAAATATGGGGTTATAAATCATTCAACCAATGATTCAAATTTTGCAGGCTATCATACCGTGTTAAATCAATCTGCAAAGGGGTAACTGAAATAAATCCCTGTTTTACGGCATAAAAATCCGTATCCTCACCCGCATCCTGCTCTTTACCCGGTGGGCCAACCCAATACACCGGCTCACCGCGCGGGTTGATTTGTTTAATCACGCCAGAGGATTTATGCCGATTGCCCAAACGCGTGCTTTGAAAGCCTTTAATTTTTTCAATCGACAAGTCTGGCACATTAACATTTAAAATGGTGTCGTGAGTAAGAGGCTGCTGCTGCAATTTAGCCATCAATTTTTCAATTGCCCAGCAAGCGGTTTCATAATGCTGAGGATCAAAACTACCCATTGATACCGCTATCGCGGGCAAGCCCAAAAATCGCCCTTCGGTGGCCGCCGCAACGGTGCCGGAATACAACACATCATCGCCCATATTGGGGCCATCATTGGGGCCGGAAATAACAATATCCGGCTCGGTTTTTAAAATACCGGTAATCGCCAAATGCACACAATCGGTGGGTGTGCCGTCCACTTTATAAAAACCATTATCTGCGCGCTGCACATTGAGTGGGCGCGACAGGGTAAGCGAATTACTCGCGGCACTGCGATTTCGATCTGGCGCGACCACCGATAATTCACCCAGCTTTGACAAAGTTTTTGCCAAAATAGCCAGCCCCGGTGCGAGGTAACCATCATCATTACTTAATAAAATTTGCACAAAAATTCACTCAATAGGTAAAATATGTATCTTGAGACCTTTGCACGATAGAGGTGCAAAGATCCATCTTATATAAATTAGATAAGATTTCACAGAGTTAAAAACAATATGAAAGACGATGACAACAATCTTTTTAGTCAGGCCATGCAAGGAGTTAACACACTGACATCCGATAAAGCGAATTTAAAAGCCAAACCCGACATTATAAAAAAGCGCTCACAAGCAGTCGAAAAAAATATTACGGATACATTAAGTGATGAATTTATTAATGACTGCGATGACTTTTTAGAATTTATGCGCCCAGGCATACAAAAATCTTATCTAAAACAAATTCGCAATGGCAAGGTTATGGTTGAAGACCATTTGGATTTACACGGCTATCGCAGAGATGATGCCCGCAAGCTTCTGTTGGCATTTTTAGAGCATGCCCAACAGCAATCATATAAATTAGTGCGCATAGTTCATGGCAAGGGTTATAACTCTAGCGATAATCAGCCCGTGTTAAAAGCGATGGTAAATAAATGGTTGCAGAGTATCCCAGAGGTATTAGCATTTGTTAGCACCATACCAAGAGATGGGGGAACCGGTGCGGTTTATGTTTTATTAAAAATTTTAAAATAACGCGTTAGCCTTTACTTCATTTAAATATCAACTTCCTTGCGTTGATTTTTTACCAGCATAACAAAATCATCGTAACTCAAGGCCTTACTAAACAAATACCCCTGATAATATTCACAACCTAATTCTTGTAAAATATTTAATTGATCTTGAGTTTCAACGCCTTCTGCTATTACTTTTAAATTTAAATTTTCGGCCATCGTAATTATGGTTTTTACTATAGCTAAATCATTATTACTTTGACTAATAAGAGCAATGAAAGATCGATCAATTTTAATCATATCTATGGGTAAATTTTGTAAATATCGCAAAGACGCGTAACCCGTTCCAAAATCGTCAATGGAAATCTTTATCCCCATTTTTTTTAATACATTTAATTTTTCACTTACTTTTTGAGTGTCTTCAATTAAAATATTTTCAGTTACTTCAAGCTCAATACAATTTGGGTTTGTATTATATTTTTTTAATGTATTTTGTATTTTTTCTACGAAATCATCCTGATGAAACTGACGTGGACTCACATTAACCGATAAGCTATAAACCTCATTACAATTATCAGAACAACACCATAGCTCGCTGGTTTTTTTGCAAGCTTGTTGAAAAATAAAATCGCCCAATGCAATTATTTGACCCGTTTCATCTGCAACAGAAATAAATCGATCAGGTGAAATATAACCCAAATCTGGGTGCTTCCAACGCAATAAAACTTCCGCTCCAATAATATGATTTCCATTAACTAAAACCTTAGGTTGGTAGGCCGCCTCGAACTGATTTAATTCAATTCCATGATGAATAGCCGACTCCATTTCAAGACGTTCCATTGCAGCCGCATTCATTTCACTGGAAAAAAACTGGTAATTATCACGACCATTTTCTTTAGCTTTATACAAAGCTATATCCGCGTGTTTAATTAACAGTTCGGATGTGTCGCCATCCGTTGGATAAATCGCTATTCCACAACTTGTGCTAATCATCAGGTTATGTTCGGCCACTTGATAGTGGCCTTTTAATTTATCATGCAGTAACTTAGCAATTCGATTAACATGATTTACTGCCGATTCGCGACTTTCAAAACCGGCCAATAAAATAACAAATTCATCGCCACCCAATCGTGAAACTGTATCCTCTTTGCGTATACAACTTTGTAAACGCTTAGCCACTTCAACAAGCAAACCATCGCCAACTGGATGCCCTAACGAATCATTAATTTTTTTAAAATGATCTAAATCCAGCATCATTACTGCTAAACGCTCATCATGCCGTTGTCCACGCACAATAGCTTGTTGCAGTCGATCTAATAAAAACTCCCGATTGGGCAATCCGGTTAGGCCATCGTAATATGCCATATATCGAATATGTTCGTGATTATGTTCGCGTTCAATTTCGGCCGCCGTTCGAGCTGCAAAAATACGCATCACTGTTTCATTAAATTCAATCTCTTCAATGGGCGTTTCAAACATAGCGAACAATAAACCTAATGACTTATTTTGCGAATCAAACAATGGAATTCCAACATAACTTTCCATTCCAGAATCTCTAATGTGAACATCTTCTGGAAAATATTTTTTTAAATCTCTTGAATATGTATGGGGCTTTTGGCCAATAATAGTTGAACAGGGTGTGCCTTTTAACTCGTATCTCTCATTTGAAATAATTTTACCTTTATAAAAATACGCCAATGTTTCAACTGTATCTATCTCTTGCGGAATAACAGTAATAACACCACAGGAATCTGCTTTTAAAATCTCCGCCATTTGAATGGTAATTTCGGTGAAAAAATCAGCACCGGTTTTGGTTGAAACCGCTTTCATTATTTTGGTGATGGCAGCTTCAGCTTTTTGACGATGCTTTAAACCTTCAAAAAATGTTTGAATAATGGCGGCTTCCTGAGCAAAAGCCTGCAACATTTTAATTTCCCGTTCACTATACTTATGTAAATTTTTAGTGCTGGCTATTTGCAAAACACCAATATTTTTTCCATCAGCAATTAAAGGCACTGCCGCAGCAGATTTCATTTGATATTCTTTTGTAATGCGTGCATGACACTGATTGTCATTCTGAATATCATCAATTACTCGACACTCAGAAGATCGATAAACATCAACATGAATAGAGATTTCATCAAGCCCAATTTCAAAATGGCCTTCGGCTTTATAACCCGCATTACTGTGCGCCACACAAACCAGTTTATTTTTTTTCGAATCGAATAAACTTAAAAAACAGATGTCCCCATAAAGCACACTGCTGGTTCTCGCCACTATTGTCTCTAATAGTTTAGCTAGGCTGTCATAACTGTGGGATGACTTGAGCAACTCATTACTAAAAGTTAAACGCTCCTGATGCACTTGCTGCTCCTCTAACAATCGACTCAGTTTATTAGAAAAAATACCTAGCTCATCTGTCGACGCCGACTTAACTTCACCTCTTTGCTCATTGAGGGGAACATTTATTAATTGCTTTAAAGGCGCTAATGATTGATTAAAACTATACACAAATAATAATGCACCCGCGACAGCCAAACATTCCAACAGCAGCCAAATAATAAATGTTTCGGTGCTAAAATAACCGGTGCGAGTCCAGTAATATTGCACCAGCATAGTATCGATTAATAATGGAATAAGTGCGCCGATTAAAAACACTTTGGTTTTAATGGTAAAGATTGGGCGCTGTAATTGCATTTGTCCGAACGCCCTACCAAATAAATCGTAAACACTAATAAAAACCGGTAGCCCAACGATGATGGATACAATTAATGCCACCAGATGAATACGAAACCAATCTACCGGTAACGCAATATAATCAGACACAGATTCTAAACTTATTATTGCGGCCGCGGGTGCCAAGGTAATATAACCAACAAAAGCCACCCAATAATGCAATGGAAACCACTTAAGCGCTTTTTCGGTTATTTGATGGTGAGTCTCATCCTGACTATTTAGGTAGGCAGATAAGAATATTGAATATCGACTAAAATACCACAGCGCCAGCAATACGCCCCCCACTAAAAACATTGGCTTTAAGGGCGTTGTCATCATGCTAAACACTTGCTCTAACGAAAACACTTCAATGTAAAGCAAAAATGAAAAACCCACCATTGGCGGTAGCAGCCAAGTTAAAGCAATTAGGCGTAAAAATTGTGTTTGAAATTGTTGTGCCGTCAAGGTGATTAAACTCATTACAGGGTGGGTATTTATCTTTAGAGTATAGTATGAATTACTTGGTTTTTATGGGGGGCAGATTTGTGGCGATTCTAGTTGAGAAAAAACTAAGCGACTTATTTTTACTGAGTTCCTAGCGAGCCAGATGAAAAGAATACCCTTAATGAATTCGTACCTCATTCGATTTAATAGTAAGCGCCAATCCGCTAAACCATTTCTGGAAATTTTCAGAAATGGTTTAGCGGACAAAATTCACTCAGTTTAGCCTGCCGCTATTAGCTCCCTCTTTCACCCCAAATTCATTGTTCAAATTAGTCGACATAAGGGTGCTCGACACGTTATACCAGCTAGCATTTATCACCCCTTAGCCAAGGGCTACATCAGTGCGTACAAAGTAAATGCCTTTTTCATTAATGCTGGATTTCAAGCAAACGGTGGTGAGCTGCCCTGTGTGCAAACCTACGCCGATAAATGAAACAGGCTCACGAACGGTGGCTCTATGATATTTATAATTGGTATCCATCGCTGTTCTCCATCATTTAGTGGGTGAAACTAATTTATGGGATTTGCGATAGTTGCGATGGTCAGTTAGCGTCAGAATTGAATCTTTTAAGGTATCGTAGGTAATCAAAACCAAACCTAAACCACATTAAAGAAGCCGGTTGAATTAACTCTGCAAAAACCAAACCCAAACATTCATCACTGGTTTTTTGCCTAGCGATTTTCCAAACTTTTTGTAATTTTATTGTGTGACACGATCATTGGGCTTGTACGCAACTTGAATATTTATACCCACCTGTTTTGCAATTGCATATTTATCAAGGCCGTAATTATCTAATGCTTTTCCAAACATTGAAGCAATGCTAACCACTGTTGTTGGGGAGTCTGGTTTATTCATTAATTCAGTTTTCATATATATTTTCCAAGCCACTGAATATATTTTCAATGAGATGTAGGTGCGAATTTATTTTCACCTACCTATTTTATAACGAAAATTTTTTCATCTGTCTTGCTAATATACGGTTTTATTATTTAATGAGACCTTTGCACGATAGAGGCGCAAAAGAAAAATGCGTTAAAATTTTACTGATTGAGGCAGAAAACGCAGTTAATATCTAGATATTGACCAGTTTTCTAACGAAAAGCAGTGAAATTTTAGCCCTTTTTACTTGTGATTCTATCGTGCAAAGGTCTCTTAATAAATAACCGCCACATTATCATCGCCTGCCAATTTATCTAAACGATTAATTAATTCATCACTGGGCTGCACACACCAATCACTACTTAATGATAATTTTGCGGTTACATCATTGCGGGTATAATTAATCCACACGGGGCAACTACCTTCACGAAAGGGGTTAAGCACTTGATTAAGTTGCTGCACAATACTGTTATCACCATTATTTTCTGTTAGATTTATTTCCAAACGGCGAGCGAATTTTTGGCGTGCTTCAGTAATATCATAAATCACATCGGCGGTGATTCTATAACCACCAAAATAATCGTCGTAAATAACTTTTCCTTCCACTACAATTAATTTATCTTTGTTTAATAAATAATTATATTGTTCAAATTTTTCTTCAAAAATTCGCACTTCGACTCGTGCAGTTCGATCATCTAAAACCGCCGACACAATTTTGCCACCGGTTTTCGTTTTACGCACTCGCATGCCAATCATTAGCCCCGCCAACTTATAACTTTTTGCATTGCGCTGCGACATATAACCACCCCCCCCACCGGAGGCCAAATCACTTTGATCGGCGAGCGCACCCAAGGTACAGTCGGTGAATTTTTTTAATTCTTTTTCATAGCGCTCAATCGGGTGGCCGGTGAGATATAAACCCAGCGTATCTTTTTCAAACGTTAAACGCTTTTCTTCTTCCCACTCTTCAACCGTTACTTCATTTATTGGCGCAATATTATCGTCTTCTGCTGCGCTACCAAATAAATCATCTTGCCCAACGCTGGCATTTTTTTGATATTGTTCTGCGCCCTGCATCGCGTCGCGCAAACGTGCCATTAGGCTGGCGCGGTTTGGGCCTAATTCTTCCAATGCACCGGCTTTAATTAACGCTTCTAAAACGCGCTTGTTAACTTTGCGGCCATCAACGCGGCGGCATAAGTCAAATAGGTCTTTATAGACGCCATTATTATTGCGCTCTTCAATAATGCCTTCGAGTGCGGCTTCGCCCACGCCTTTAATTGCACCGAGTCCATACAAAACCTGCTTATCATCTGGCACCGAAAATTTAATCACCGAGCGATTAATATTGGGCGTTAAAACATCCAACTCCATGCGATGACAATCTTCAATCAGTATCACTACTTTGTCGGTGTTATCCATATCGGCAGATAAAACCGCTGCCATAAATTCTGCAGGATAGTGCGATTTTAACCACGCCGTTTGATACGACAATAAAGCATAGGCTGCAGAGTGAGATTTGTTAAAACCATAACCCGCAAATTTTTCCACCAGATCGAAAATCTTTATCGCCAGCTCACCGTCGATGCCATTATCTTTTGCGCCGCCTTCAAAAATCGCGCGCTGCTGCGCCATGACTTCCGGTTTCTTTTTACCCATCGCGCGGCGCAACATATCTGCCCCGCCGAGGGTGTAACCCGACAACACCTGCGCGATTTGCATAACCTGTTCTTGATACAGAATAATACCGTAGGTGGGTTCGAGGATGGGCTTTAGCGATTCGTGCTGATATTGAGCATCGGGGTAAGACACTTCTTCACGGCCGTGCTTTCGATTAATAAAATTATCGACCATGCCCGACTGTAACGGGCCTGGGCGAAACAGCGCCACCAGTGCCACAATGTCTTCGAAGCTATCTGGCTGCAGGCGCTTAATTAAATCTTTCATGCCGCTGGATTCAAGCTGGAATACGGCGGTGGTTTCGGCGGCTCTTAATAATGTAAAGGCGCGCTCATCATCCAGCGGCAACAAATTAATATCTAACGCATGCTGATCTTCATGGCGAGCTTTAATATTACGCACCGCCCAATCGATAATGGTAAGCGTGCGCAGGCCTAAAAAGTCAAACTTCACCAAGCCAATCGCTTCCACATCATCTTTGTCGAATTGGGTAACAATACTGTGGCCGCCCTGCTCACAATACAGCGGGGTAAAATCGGTGAGCACCGAGGGTGAAATTACCACCCCACCTGCGTGTTTGCCCGCATTTCGGGCGCAACCTTCGAGCGACAGGCACATGTTAATTAAATCGGTGACATCATCTTCATTACGATAGGCATTGGCCAAATCGTCTGATTCATCCAGCGCTTTGCTAAGGGTCATGCCGATTTCAAACGGAATCATTTTGGCGATGCGATCAACAAAACCATAGCCCAAACCAGACACTCGGCCCACATCGCGAATAACCGCCTTCGCCGCCATTGACCCATAGGTGATAATTTGCGATACCGCATCGCGACCATAGGTTTCTGCCACATAACCAATCACTCGATCGCGCCCTTCCATGCAGAAGTCGACATCAAAATCGGGTAGCGATACCCGCTCGGGATTTAAAAATCGCTCGAACAGTAAATCGTATTCCAATGGGTCGAGATCGGTAATTAATAACGCATAAGCTACCAGCGAACCTGCACCCGAGCCACGCCCCGGCCCCACCGGAATTTCATTATCTTTCGACCACTGAATGAAATCGGCAACGATTAAAAAGTAACCTGGGAAGCCCATAGTATTGATAACTTCTAACTCAATATCTAAGCGCTCGTAATAAGGCTTGCGGCGCTCGACGGCATTTTCAGAATCCAGTGGCACTAAAATGTCTAAGCGTTTTTCCAACCCTTCTTTAGATACCCGAATAAAATACGACTCAATCGTATCCCCTTCCGGTACAGGAAAGTTTGGCAAAAAGCTTTCCCCAAGGCGCACATCCAAACTACAACGCTGGGCAATTTCTACGGTGTTTTGCAGGGCTTCGGGAATGTCGGCAAACAGCTCGCACATTTCTTCTTCAGTGCGCAAATATTGCTGATCGCTATATAATTTTTGGCGACGCGGGTCATCGAGGGTGCGGCCATCGTGAATACACACCCGCACTTCGTGGCTGTCGAATGCATCTTGCTTTAAAAAACGTACATCATTAGTGGCCACCACCGGCGTGTGGGTGGCCATCGCTAAATTCACCGCCGCGTGCAAATACTCTTCTTCGCCTTCGCGGCCGGTGCGTTGTAATTCGAGGTAAAAACGATTAGGGAAAATATTCTGCCAAGCTTTTAATAGCTCCTGCGCCAGCATCTGGTTGCCGGATAAAAGTGCCTTGCCCACATCACCTTCGCGCCCACCGGAAAGCACAATAATCCCCGCGTTCATTTCGCGCAGCCAGTCCACTTCAATCATTGGGATTCCCCCATGCTGACCTTCGAGGTAAGCGCGGGAAATTAGGCGAGTAATATTTAAGTAACCTTCATTGTTTTGACACAGCAAAACCATCCGCGAAGGCTTATCGGTTTCTGCCGCCGAGCGCAGCCAGATGTCGACTCCAATAATGGGCTTGATACCGGCCGACATTGCCGCCCGATAAAATTTCACCATCGCAAACAAATTGGATTGATCGGTTAACGCAATGGCGGGAGTGTTGCGCTCGGTGAGGGTTTTCATCAGCGGTTTAATGCGCACTACGCCATCAACCAGTGAGTATTCGGTGTGCAAACGCAGGTGTATAAAGCGGGGATTCATTTAGTATTTAATCTACTTTAAAAAAGTTATGTAAGTTATTGTTTTAAAAGAATTGAAACGGTTTTTATTATTTGTGCTTTTGTAAAAGTATTATGAGTCAGATTGAATCGACTCTCAATCCTTAATCATCATTTACCACTGTTTTTTATATTTGGTGGGTAAATTGTTAGAGCCATTCCCACTTTTAGCTTAAAAATGCGCAGCAATTATGCAGTGATTACCACTTTGAGTATTATTTAAACTATTCGGTGAGATAAATTAAAATACCGGCTTAAGCTTTAATTAATTACAACTTTAACTTAACACTATAAACTATTGATTAGGTTAAATTAATCCACTTCCATTGAAGCTTTAACGCAACGCAACACTTCATAATCATACTGGCCATCTAAATGCTCAAAAATAGGCTTAAGTTTTTTTGCTTCTTCACCTAAATCTAAAATCGCATTTTGAATAAGGCTAATTTCATTTTGTGGAATACTCACCACATCGCCCAATAGCACACTGCCCTGCTCAATTAATTTGGCTAAGTGATTAGCCACCGTCGATTGGGTAATGCCCCGCTGATTAGAAATTGCCTGCGCATCCATGCCACTTTTAAACAGCATTAATGTCTCTTCTAACGTATCGGTTTTATTCGGCTGGTTGTCGCTTTCAAACTCTTGCAGCACAGCTAAAAATTCATCCGCATATTTTTCTAACTTGCTAACTCCCACACCACTAATACCGGCAAACTGATCGTGATTTTGCGGCATGCGATCCATCATATCCATTAAGGTTGAATCGTGAAAAATAACAAACGGCGGCACCCCTAATTCTTCCGATAATTGTTTACGGGTGGCACGCAATGCTTCCCATAAATCATTATTAGCGATATTTTTATTTTGCGCTTTGCGGGTTTTGGTTTTAGTTTGTAGCATTTGTTTGCGCAGGTGCAAACGGGTTTCACCCTTTAACACCGCTCGGCAACTTTCGGTTAATAACAAACTGCCGTGCCCCTGCACATCGACATTTAATAAATTATGGGTAATTAACTGTCGAAATAAATTGCGCCATTGCTTCGCATTTAACTCACTGCCAATGCCAAACACACTTAACTTATTATGCCCATTATTAAGAATGCGCTCATTTTCTTTACCGAGTAGCACATCGGTTAAATAGGTGACGCCGAATAATTGGCCGGTGCGATGCACTGTCGATAAGGCTTTTTGTGCTGCAACGCTTGCATCCCACGTTTCTACTGGCGTAATACAAGTGTCGCAATTTCCGCAGGGTTCGGGCAAATCATCGCCAAAATATTTAAGCAAAGATTGCCGACGACAAGTGGTTAATTCGGCAAAGCCCAGCATCGCATCCAGCTTGTGGCGCTCCACTCGTTTATGCGCTTCATCCGCATCCGATGATTCCATCATTTGCTTAAGCATAATTACGTCTTGCAAGCCGTACATCATCCACGCATCGGAGGGCTGGCCATCGCGACCCGCACGGCCGGTTTCTTGGTAATACGCTTCAATACTTTTGGGCAAATTTAAATGCGCCACAAAGCGCACATCGGGTTTATCTATGCCCATGCCAAAGGCAATAGTGGCAACGATTATCACGCCATCTTCAGCTAAAAAACGTTTCTGATTTTGTTGGCGAATTTGTTGCGATAGCCCAGCATGATAAGGCAGCGCATTTAAGCCTTTATCGCTTAAAAACTCGGCGGTTTGCTCAACTTTTTTACGCGACAAACAATACACAATACCCGCCTCACCTTCATGCTCGTTTTGAATAAAACGATATAAAGCATCGCGCGCTGTGCCTTGATTTTCGGCGACTCGATAGCAAATATTAGGCCGGTCAAAACCCGAGATAAAACATTCTGCATTGTGCAATGAAAGCCGCTTAATAATTTCTTGGCGGGTGGTGTCATCGGCGGTGGCGGTTAAAGCAATGCGCGGAATATCGGGAAAACGCTCGTGTAATACCGATAACTTTATATATTCGGGGCGAAAATCATGCCCCCATTGTGATACGCAATGCGCTTCATCCACTGCAAACAACGCTACCGGCGCACGCGCCAATAAATTTAAAAATCGCTCTGTCATTAAACGTTCAGGCGCCACATATAACAAATCTATTTCACCGTTAAGTAAACGATTTTCCACTTCCTGCGCTTCGTAACCATCCAGCGATGAATTTAAAAAGGCCGATTTAACCCCAAGCTGTTGCAAGGCATCCACCTGATCTTGCATTAAGGCAATCAGCGGTGAAACCACAATCCCCACACCCTCGCGAGCCATTGCCGGAATTTGATAACACAATGATTTACCGCCGCCGGTTGGCATTAGCACCACCGCGTCTTTACCGTCGATAAGTTGCTCGATAACACACTTTTGATTAAAGCGGAATTCAGCATAACCAAAGGTCGACTGTAATATTTCTAACGCGCGTGCAGACATGAGTGTTTTTTCAGATGTTAAAGTGAGGTGAACTTTACTTTGATGGCCAGCATAAGGCCAGCGCAACAATGCCGACAAGGGCAATTAATATAATGAGTTCGATGAGCATGGTTTGTATGTATTATCACGCCAAAGCGTTTGCAGGAGCCAGCTTTAGCTGACGATTTATGCGCGATGCATGGCGAGCCGTTACGGTTAACACACAGAAGGCTCGCGCTGCGCATCGCCGCTATTTCGCTAGCTGAAGCTTGCGTCTACTAGCAAAGCAGGTAAGCTTCAGATTCAGTCTTTACTGTAATAAACGCCGGGAATCCAGCTCTTTTTCACTTCGCGGGTTTTTTCCAAATCGACTTCATCATCATTTATAAAGGTAAAATTATTCCAGCCAATGCGCACAATATCTTTATGGCGAAGCAATTGCTGCCCAGCAATTTTTTGCTCATTAATATAGCAACCATTGGTACTGCCGAGATCTTCTAATACAAACTTTAGCACCCCTTGCTCATCCTTTAAAACCACAATTTGCGCATGCTCTGAGCTTACCGCTAAATCATCTATCATTACCTGATTAGTGCCAGTGCGCCCAAATTTAAGCCCATCACCTTCTATATTAAATCGATTAGCAACCACGCCATCCACTAACTGAATGATTGAAGCCATTTGTAAGCCTTTTTATAAATGTATAAATTCGAAGATAAAAGCCTAATCTTTTAGCGCTTCTCACACAAGTCGGTGATTCTATTTTATGTCAATTTATGTATAATACGCACCGCGCGGATTAAGGCACATCTTAATATTGAAATATTCTTATATGTTTATACCAATATTTAGGATCTATTGATGTCATAATTGATATGTATCAGTAAGCTTTATTTTACGTTGAATATAATTCGATGCGTTTATGTAACGAGCAGGTGAAAGTTTACCGAACATACTTAATTCGACCAAGAATCGATTGCGAAGTTCCAGCTAAGCCGACTTATAGATTATTAACAAACAGTGTGCAGTGTTGAGATATGCCTTCATATTGGAAAGCTAAAGTGGAAATGATTTAATTTATTAGCTTAATAAATTAAGTAAGAACAACAGAATAATAAGTACTTCATTCGACTTTAACTATGATAGCAATATTTTTTTGGTCTATATAAAACATGTTTATGTTTATTATTGACCGTTTTAACGGGTTGCTGTTCGCAGCATTTAACTCACAGAGGAGAGGTTCTCGTGCAAGCTTCGCTTGATCAGAAGTACAACTTTGAAGTCATTAAATGGTTTACCGTCGCGGCGGTGGTTTATTTAGTGATTGGCACCTTCGTCGGTGTTCTTATCGCCTCACAATTGGCTTGGCCGGTTTTGAACTTTGATATCGCCGAACTTACCTTCGGTCGCTTACGCCCCTTACATACCAATGCGGTTATTTTTGCATTTGGCGGTATGGCGCTGATGGCTACGTCCTATTATTCGGTGCAACGCACCTGTGGTGTGCGTATTTGGAGTGACAAGTTAGCTTGGTTTGTATTTGGTGGCTGGAATTTAGTCATTATTGCGGCGGTTATTACTTTGCCACTGGGTATTACCCAGTCGAAAGAATACGCCGAGCTAGAATGGCCCATCGATATTTTAATTGCGGTTGTTTGGGTGGTTTACACTTTTAACTTCATCATGACTCTGGCTGTTCGTAAAACCAAACACATCTATGTGTCAAACTGGTTCTTCTTGTCGATGATGATCATGGTCACCCTATTGCACGTTGTAAACAGCTTGGCAATTCCAGTTGATATGTTCAATTCCTATTCTATCTTCTCGGGGGTACAGGATGCGATGATTCAATGGTGGTGGGGGCATAATGCGGTTGGTTTCTATCTAACAGCGGGCTTCCTCGGCATTATGTATTACTTCGTGCCTAAGCAGGCGGGTCGCCCAGTATTCTCATATCGATTATCGGTCATCCACTTTTGGGCACTGACGTTTGGTTATGTATGGCTGGGTGCTCACCATTTGCAATACACCGCTCTTCCTGATTGGACTGGCTCGGTAGGCGCGGCTATTTCTCTAGCGATGATCATTCCTTCTTGGGGTGGTGCTATCAACGGTATGATGACGCTCTCGGGTGCATGGGATAAGCTACGAACTGACTACGTGTTACGTTTCTTAATTGTATCGCTAGCATTCTACGCCATGTCTACTTTCGAAGGCCCGGTTATGTCGGCCAAAACAGTAAACGCATTATCTCACTACACTGACTGGACCATCGGCCATGTTCACTCTGGCGCATTAGGCTGGGTTGCAATGGTTGCAGCGGGTGCAATTTATCACCTCGTAATGGTTTTGTGGAATACCAAAATGTACTCTGAAAAGCTGATTAACATGCATTTTTGGATGGCAACTATCGGAGCTGTAATCTACATTATCTCAATGTGGGTATCGGGTATTATGCAAGGCTTAATGTGGCGTGACTACGATGAGTTTGGCACCCTGACTTACACCTTTGCTGAATCGGTTGCTGCAATGCATCCTTACTACGTAATGCGCGCAGTGGGTGGGTTGATCTACTGGGTTGGTGGTGCATTGATGCTTTATAACATAATTATGACAATTCGCATGGCAACGGCTAATAAATCAGCCACTGCTGCGACTGCCACAGCTTAAGGGGAGGACTGATAATGTCTAATAAAAATCAAACTGGTCCTATCCAGTATAAATTTGAAACGAATGTTGTTGCGATGATCCTTATCACTCTCGGTCTTGTATCGGTTGGTGGTATTGTTGAAATCATACCGTTGTTCTATCTCAAGAACACAATGGAACATAACCAACACAAAGAAATCCTTTGGGATCGCCAAGAAGGTCAAAGCCTTAATGACTGGAAAGCAGGCGATGGTATACGCCCTTATAAGCCACTTGAGCTTATGGGTCGAAAAGTCTACCTGCGCGAAGGTTGCTACCTTTGCCATTCACAGATGATTCGCCCATTTCGTGATGAGAAAGAACGTTATGGTCACTACTCTCTGGCATCAGAATCTATGTACGATCACCCATTCCAATGGGGCTCAAAACGTACTGGGCCTGACCTAGCCCGCGTCGGTGGTAAATACTCGGATGAATGGCACGCACTTCATCTGGAAGCGCCGCGTAGCGTTGTTCCCGAATCAGTTATGCCTAACTATGTATGGTTGCGTAAAGCCATGGTTGATGCACAAAATACGGTTAAGCACATGGAGGTGATGCGCAGCATGCCTTTTAACCCTGCGCCTTATACCGATGCAGATATTGCATCTGCGGCAGCAGAAGTTAAGGGTAAAACTGAGCTCGATGCCATCATCGCTTACATGCAGGTGCTGGGCACTATGGTTAAGTTTGATGAAACTAAAGACTACCGCTAAGGAAATTTGACGATGGACATACTCCAAACCGACTGGGCCGCCTTAACACTTAATGACTGGACAGGTCTCATCATTACCCTAGGCGTGTTCTTTTTAATGATTTGGGCGTATGTCAGTACGTTTAATCCTAAGAACAAAGAGAAATTGGAATCGCAGCGTAATATTATTTTCGAAGAAAATGATGACTTGAATCCAACCTCAAACACAGAGGACTCAAAAAAATGAGTGACGAAGAGAACAAATATCCGGGCGAAAACAACACCGGACACTTTTGGGACGACGATTTACGCGAGCTAGACAATGAGCCACCCGCTTGGTGGACCATCGGCTTTCACGCAAGCTGGATTTTCGTGATTATTTACACCTTGCTCTACCCTTCATGGCCAATGATTGATACACACTTCAAAGGTTTATTGGGCTGGACATCAATCGGTGAATATCATGAAGATATGGAATCGATAAAAAGTGTCCGCGCACCGTTTGAAAGCAAAATTAAAGATATGTCAGCTGCCGATATTTTAGCTGACGAAAAACTTTCAAAATATGTTATCGCATCCGGCAAAGTACTGTTTGGTGATAACTGTGCAGCATGTCATGGCACTGGTGGTCAGGGCAATGTTGGCTTCCCCGTTTTAGCCGATGATGATTGGTTATTCGGTGGCACCATTACCGATATTGAAACCTCTATCACCAATGGACGCCAAGCAATGATGCCGGGGCATGCCGCGATGCTAGACGACACTAAAATTGATGCATTAGCTGCGTCAATTAATGATGGTAAAGTTTTAGAAAACCCAGCGTATATGGAAACCGGTTGCGTAGGCTGCCACGGCCCAGATGGAAAAGGTTTCAGCTTTATGGGTTCTACCAATTTGGTTGATGAGATTTACCGTTTTACTGCGGCAGATCAATTAGCCAGCATTAAACACACGATAAAATTTGGCGTAAATGATGCGTCAAATTCTGAATCGCGTAACGCAGTTATGCCCGCCTTCGGTGGCGGTAAGTTATCTGATATAGAGATTAAGAAACTGGCAGTTTATGTACATAAACTAGGTGGTGGCCAATAGGTAATTGAGCCAATAACAACTGCCCATCATTACTAATTTTTTTAGTGAATTTCCGATAAATATCGGGGGAGAAAAAAGATGGATGCCGTTGTTATTGCTTCAATTGCTACTATTGTAGGCGCTACTGTTACACTTGTTGGGTTTATCTGGTATTGGGTTAGAAAAATAATCCATCACCCCACTAGTGAAACATAAACATAGTGAAACATAAACAGTAAATTGTTAACCAACAATAAAAATAAAGGGGCTTAGGCCCCTTTATTTTTGAAACAGATTTAACTCGGTAATGAATCGTTTTTACTTTTAGAGACCTTTGCACGATAGAGGCGCAAAAGAAAAATGCGCTAAAATTTTACTGATTGAGGCAGGAAACGCAGTTAATATCTAGATATTGACAAGTTTTCTAACGAAAAGCAGTGAAATTTTAGCCCTTTTTACTTGTGATTCTATCGTGCAAAGGTCTCTTTTATAAATACTGATTCAAGCCGTTAATAAAAACTTGGTTAATCACATGCATTAACGTTCGGAGAAGTCGGTGGACGCACAACACACAAGTGAAAACGTAGACAACGAAAAAAGTGTTGCCGAATTATACGCAGAAGCAGATCACTGGCACGTTAATACCGGCGGAGAAATTATTCACGCCAAACGTATGGGGGGGAAATTTCGAGATTTAAAATGGAAAGCCATGTCTGTTTGGCTGGTATTTTTTATTGGCCCTTATATACAGTGGGATGGTTCACAAGCCATTTTATTTGATATTCCCAATCGTAAATTTCAAATTTTTGACATCACTATTTTACCTCAGGATGTTTGGCTGCTTGCCTTAATTTTATTATTCTTTGCTATCTTATTAGCCGCGATTACCTCCGTTGCCGGCCGAGTATTTTGTGGCTACTTTTGCTTTCAAACCATCTGGACAGATATTTTTACTTTTATTGAAGAAAGGCTAGAAGGCGCTCCAACAAAACGTCGCAAACTCGACAAGGCTCCATGGGATGCACGAAAAATTCGCATTAAAATAATTAAACACAGCAGTTGGCTTGCTATTGGGTTACTCACCGGCATATCGTTCACCGCTTGGTTTACTAATTCATTTCAATTGTGGATAGATATTTTCACACTTCAAGCCGACCTCTTCGTTTATATTTTATTACTCACCTTTACCCTTGGCACCTATATTTTAGCCGGCTTTATGCGCGAACAAACCTGCTTTTGGTTATGCCCCTACGCTCGTATTCAAGGTGTTATGTATGACACTGAAACCACTCTACCCACCTACGATATTGCACGCGGTGAACCCCGTGGAAAATTAACTAAAGGCAATGTGGTTGAAGGCAATGGTGATTGTATTTCCTGCAACCAATGTGTTGCGGTGTGCCCCACCGGCATCGACATTCGTGGCGGACAGCAAGAAGGTTGCATCACCTGTGGTTTATGTTTAGATGCCTGCGACTCGGTTATGGATAAAATTGGTAAACCCCGCGGTCTAATTCGTTACGCATCTATGAATGAAATGAAAGGCGATAAAGTTTCACCTTTTTACAAACGCCCACGGGTATTGATTTATTTAGGCATTGTTATTTTTTCAGTCTTCGGAATAATATATGGCCTCACTAATCTGGGCACTTATGATTTAAAGGTTATACACGAACGCCAACCTTTATATGTGCAAATGAGTTCTGGCGATATTCAAAACAAATACGAATTAAAAATACTGAATAAAACCGATAAAATTATGCACATTAGTATTGCCGTGAACGCAGCTGATAGTGCGACGACAAAGAATATTACGACAAAAGGTTTGCGTGAAAAAATGACACTGGAACCCAGCAAGTTAAACTCATTTACGGTTTATTTGCTAATTCCCCGAAAAACATTAGAAAAAGCCCGAACACCGGTATACTTTACGATTCATTCTTTTCAGGAATATGATGATGTAATTGAATACCAAAGTATGTTCTACGGCCCCCAATAAAACATGAAACATCAGGCAATATTATGAGCGAATTAAGCATGAATAAAAATTCAATATCACAAGATAATCCCAAAGCACTTAAAAACCCGTGGGTACTTGGCTGGCTAACACTAGTTGGAGCCGCATTTATTGGCACCATTGGGTTAGTCGTCACCGCATTTGTTATACCCAATCAATTAATCTCAAAAGACTATTACGAAAAAGCCGAAGATTATGAGAAAAATTTAATTAAATACCGCAATGCACGCGCCGCATTAGGTTGGAGTTATCAAGCTGATTTTCCAAGTAATCCCGTGTTAAATAAAAAAACAATCTACCGCTTAAGCATCGTAAATAAAGTTGGCCAACCTTTAACTGCCGCTAACATTATATTAAGCACTTACCGCCCTTCCGATGCATCTGCAGATTTTGAAGTGACATTAACTGAAGTGAATGCGGGTATATATGAAGGTTATATCACCTTCCCACTAAAAGGCATTTGGGATATTACCGCTAATATAAAACAGGCAGGCAATGTATATGACTTCACTCGACGTGCGAGTATTGTCACGCAATAACACACGTTTGCCGAATGTTTAAAACATTTATATGAACAATATCTCACCCCCTAATACCGCCTGTTATCACTGCGCCCTGCCTGTCGATGATAACAATTGTATTGAGAAAATAATTCAAAGCCAACCCCAACAATTTTGTTGTCACGGTTGCAGCAGCGTCTGTGAAATGATTTATGAATCGGGTCTCGACGGTTTTTATCAACGCACCCCCGATGGCCAACTGCTCGCCCCACCCCCCGAGCCGCCACAGGAAACCCAACTCTTCGATATCGACGAAGTGCAAAGCGAATATGTGCATGAAATGGGTGACGAGCGCGACATACATTTAATGGTTGAAGGCATTCACTGCTCTGCCTGCGTATGGTTAATTGAGCGCAGTGCAGCAAAATTAAACGGCATCATAGATTTAAAAGTAAACTTGGCAAACCGGCAATTATTAGTTCGCTGGAATAATCAACAAACTAAGATTTCTAATATCATCGAACACCTTGCCACCATCGGTTACACCGCAACGCCTTTTAATCCAGAGTCTGCCGAAGGTTTAATTAAAAAACATAACCGCGCATTATTATTACGCATGGCTTTCGCCGCCTTTGCGATGATGAATTTATTATGGGTTTCTATTGCACTTTACAGTGGTGCGGATGAGGGTGAGTTTAAAAATCTGTTTCACTGGGTGGGCTTTTTACTCGCCACCCCTACCCTGTTTTACTCTGGTTGGCCATTTTTAAAAGGTGCTTACACCGGCATTAAAAATGCCAACTTAACCATGGATGTGCCCATCGCAATTGGTGCCAGTGCAACCTATAGCTATTCGCTATTTATTACCATCAGCCAGCCTGCCATTGGCGAAGTGTATTACGACACGGTGGTTAATTTTATTTTTGTTATTTTAGTGGGGCGTTTTTTAGAAGCAAAATCTAAACGTCATGCGGTAAATGCCACCCAGCGCTTAATGGACTTACAGCCGCGAGTTGCACATTTAATGCGCAATAACGAAACCCATGTAGTACCCATTCGTGCCATTCAAAAAGATGACATTATTTTAGTAAAACCGGGCGATAAAATTCCGGTAGATGGCCTCGTTGTTGATGGTAAATCTTCCATTGATGAAGCATTGTTAAGTGGCGAGTCTGCACCCGTAAAAAAACAGCAAGGCAGTCAACTATCTGCCGGCACGGTAAATATTGAAAACACCTTAACGGTAAAAGTCACCGCCACATTGCGTAATACGTCACTGGGAAAAATTATTAGCTTGGTTGAAGAAGCACAGGCAAGTAAAGCGCCGATACAATGTATTGCAGATCAAATTGTGCCGTGGTTTGTTGCAACCACGCTATTACTTGCAGGCCTTACCTTTGCTTACTGGTTTGATAGCGGCATTGAACTCGCGCTATTAACCGCCACCTCAGTGCTTATTATTACCTGCCCCTGCGCGTTTGGGATGGCCACGCCTATGTCGATAGCAGTAGCATCAGGTTTAGCCGCACGCAATGGTTTACTCATAAAAAACGGTGCTGTGCTGGAGCATTTATCCCGTATTCAACATTTTGTTTTTGATAAAACCGGCACCCTTACTGAGGGTAAAATGCGAGTTAAAAATATCGTTAGCTATCAGCAAAGCTCACAGCAATTACTAGAGATTATTGCGCATTTGGAAAGCTTATCCGAGCATTCCATTGCCAGTGCCATTACCAATGAAGCAAAAGCGCAAAATATAAAACCTAACCCACAAAAAGTCAGCCACTTTATTAACCAACCTGGCTACGGCATTAGCGGCGAAATTAATCAGAAAAGTGTATTGGTTGGAAATATTAAATGGTTAGCGAAAAATCAAATTTCACTACAAGATAACTATTTAACCGAATCAGCCGCATTAGAAAAGCAGGGCATTAGCTGCGTACATATTGCCATTGAAAAGCAACACTGTGGATTTGTTGCGATTGCAGATCAATTAAGAGATGATGCAAAAAATTTAATCAATAATTTAAAACAGGCAGGCATTCAACTCACCTTATTAAGTGGTGATAAACAGGCAGTAGCCGAAGCCATTGCGAATGATTTGGGTGGCATGAATGTTATTGCGGAAGTACTGCCCCATGAAAAAGATAATGTTATCCAAAAGCTTCAAAATGAAGGCCAACAGGTTGCCATGATTGGCGATGGGGTAAACGATGCCCCCGCACTTATTCGAGCTGATGTGGGTATTGCTATTGGCTCAGGCACCGATGTTTCAATGGAAAGCGCCGATATTGTATTGCTCAGTAATGAATTAGATAAAATTCGTCTTGCCGCAAATTTATCACGCCGCACACTGCGCACCATTCGACAAAACATTGCGCTATCAATTGCGTATAATATAATAATGATACCGCTAGCAATGATGACATTTGTCACCCCATTATTCGCCGCCATTGCAATGCCAATTAGCTCATTAGCGGTTATTGGCAATGCCTCGCGCATTCGCACACTATTTAAAAACAAAGATTAAGAAGATACGTTATGGACGTTTTATATGTTTTAATTCCACTGATGATTTTACTTGGCCTAGTGAGCGTCGGCATATTTATTTGGTCGGTGCGCAGTGGCCAGTATGATGATTTAGAAGGTGATGCCAACCGAATTTTAATGGATGATGATGATCCTTTATTACCTCAAAACCATGATAAAGCGAATCAATCAAACAATAATAAATCAAACGCAGTTTGGCCAGATGCGGATTAAAACGATAAATATGTAAAGTCGGCTTTCATCTCGCCTACAATTTTCAAGCTATACTCATTTAACTAAACCTATGGACGGCCACTGGTTTCCCTAGAAACACAGCAGCATTGGAAATTTAATGGGCAATTTAACCAATATCATCATAGAGGAAGATTTCTCCGCCCACATAATTTATTTTAATTTATCGCTTTATAAAATGCACCAATTAGTACTTTTTAAGCTTTATCGCACAATAATGTTACACATTGCATGCACCCAAAAATTAAACTACATTAATTCGTGGAAAAATTCTTATTATTTTCACAACTATCACAGCTATTAAATAAACTTAAAGGTTAAATATAACGACCGATTTATATGTATTTTCAGGTGAAATCCAACCCCAATTAAAAAGATATAACATGAATTACAAATCTGCCGAAAAATATCTATTAAGCAAACCAGAATCACGCAAAGGCTTCCCCTTTGGCCCCGATGTAGCGGTATTTAAGATTAAAAATAAAATGTACGCAACGCTTGCTATGAATGAAAACATGGCCAATATGAACTTAAAATGCGAGCCCTATCGCGGTGCTGCTTTACGTGATGTATATAAATCGGTAATACCCGGTTATCACATGAATAAATTACATTGGAATACGATTATTTTAGATGCCAGTATTTCACCAAAAGAAATTAAAAAAATGATTGATCATTCTTATGCATTGGTTGTAAATGGCTTAAAAAAAGTTGAGAAAAACGCCTTACTTTTAGCCTATTTAAACGAAAATATTCTTAAAGATATATAACAAAATAAAATGTTATTTGATAAACTTTTAAAACTAGCTACAATACACACAACTGTAATCTTTTATTTCAAAGAATACGGTAACCAATTTCTCTAACAACACTGGTGTTCAACATGGCCGTAAAGAAAAAAAAAGGTAAAAAGAAAGCTGCTAAAAAAGCAAATCCATTAGTAGCATTAAAATCAAAATTAGCTGAAGTTAAGGCAACTGTTAAAGCAGTAAAAGCCGAAACTAAAGAAGCAACTAAGCGTAGCGATGCTTTAGTTAAAGGCATGGGCGGTTCTTCAGCAGCTCCTGCAGCTAAAACAGCTAAGAAAAAAACTAAGAAACGTCGTAAGAAAAGTGCTGCTAAGAAGAAGTAATATCTTGCAGAACTAAAAAAAGGGGCTTTATGCCCCTTTTTTTATGCCTAAAAATTATTTAATGCTATCAAAAATAACAACAAGTAAAAATCACAGAAATAGCTATTCGCATTAATCTCTGCAACAATATAATTCATTCAATTAGTATTTTTTGGCCATATCGCTGGGGCGCAGGGTTGTAGTATGACTGTAGATAACCTATTTGCCAATATTCCCACAAGCTTTGAAAAAGAGTTGTCGGATATTTTATTACAAAGTGAAAATATCAGCATAGAACGCATTGTATCTAACGGCCAAACATCACCGCCAAGCGGCTGGTACAATCAAACTCAAAATGAATGGGTGCTGGTGTTAAAAGGCGAAGCCATTATTGAATTTGAAAATAAGCAGGTGAATTTACAGGCGGGCAGTTATCTTAATATTCTCGCACATACTAAACACAAAGTTAGCTGGACAAACCCTAATTTAGAAACGGTTTGGCTGGCCATTTTTTATTAGCTATATAATATTTTTATGTGGCTATATATCAGCCTTTAAATGCTTCTTTTGAATTCAAATACTCTATTTCTAATTCTGTACTCTCACGGCCTAGGGTTTGATTTCGGTGTGGAAAACGACCAAATTTTTTGACTATCTCCCTATGATGCTCTGCAAATCTAAGGTTATTTGTTAGATTATTATTTAGAAAAAGTTTAACTGATAAATTTTGATGCTCTAGTTTTTCACTATGCATGAATGGCACGTACATAAAACTTAATTTATCTATCGCTATCTTTTTATCAAATCCTTTGTCTATTGCATATAATGCAATTTCAATTGCCTTTTTTTCAGACTCAAAACTGTTTGCTTGGCCACGATACATATTCAGTGGAAATTGATCTAATAATATTATAAGAGCCAAACAACCTTCGGCCGTTGATTTCCACCCATCCAGCTCTCCATTTAAGCCGCTTTCCCATAAACTTTCATACTTTTCTTTAATTTCCTGATCTAGCTCAGGTGTAGAAGAAAACCATTGCTTACTGACCTTATCTGAGTACCAGTATTCTAAGATTTCATTATATTTCATTATATTTTTCGTACCAATTTTACCGCTAACATTTATTTATCAAGCAAACTTTTTAAATCAGCAAATGGATTATTTGTCGCTTCCTGCTGCTCACTCCCCCCCAACGTAATACCATGCTCAGCCAATTGCTCTTCGAAGCGCTGATGTTCGTTATCATGGCAATACAGGCACAATAACTCCCAGTTACTACCATCTGCTGGGTTATCATCATGGTTATGGTTAACATGGTGAACCGTTAGCTCATGTAAATTAGTGCGGTTAAATTCTCGGCAACAGCGCCCACAAATATGGGGGTACATTTTTAAAGCTTTTTCTCGATAGCCATGGCCTCGTGCTTCAGCATCTTTACGCGCTTTGGCAACTACCTGATCGAGCTTTTCATTATCTATTTTTTTCATCTAATTAATATTATTAAGGTTAACTTGAATAGCGTAATCATACCGGCAGTCGCATTATATTTGCAAAGAATATTCTGCATGAATTTCGTCTATTCTGTACAATACATAATCCAAAAACAGGATACGCATGTGACCAATAACGACATACTCCGCCGAATTCGCTATAGCTTTGATTTTAGCGATTCAACAATGATGGCATTGTTAAGCCAAGCCGATAAGCCTGTTACCCGCGAACAAATGAGCGACTGGCTGAAAAAAGACGATGACCCAGATTTTAAGCCCTGCAGTGATATGCAATTAGCGATATTTCTGAATAATTTAATTGATGATAAACGCGGCAAAAAAGAAGGCGCTCAGCCACAACTTGAAAAGCAACTAACCAATAATTTAATTTTACGCAAGCTAAAAATTGCACTCGACTTACGCGATGATGGCATGATAGAAATTATGGACTTAGTCGGCTTTAACATAAGCAAACATGAATTAAGCGCCCTGTTTAGAAAGCCCAGCCATAAACATTACCGTGTTTGCAAAGACCAAATACTGCGCAATTTTTTACAGGGCATACAAAAAAAATATCGCCCTGCTGGCTATTATAAAGAAAAAGAAAGCTAATGGACTCATTTGAACTAGAAGGCCATGAATTTATTGAGCTGAATAATTTACTAAAAATTACTGGCTTATGTGAAAGTGGTGGCTTGGCCAAAAAACTGATTGCAGAAGGTTTAGTAACGGTTGATGGTAAAGTCGAATTACGTAAACGCTGTAAAATTCGAGCCGGACAATGCGTTAGCTTTAATGGCGAACAAGTATTACTGAAACAGCAATAAAAAATACTCAAAATGTATATATTTTTGTAGGTGCGAATTTATTTGCACCTACTGTTTTTTAAAGATATTTTTAACTGGCTTGTTAGTAAGTGTGAAGTAAATACCCAATCAATCAAATCAAATCAATTTAATTTACTACATCACTCACATCTCACCACATGAATAAATCACAACTCATAAAAACCATTCTCAAAGAATTAAATATGGTTCATCAAAGCGCAATTAAAGCCGCCCAACGGGCTTACGATACCGCTACCGACGAAGCCAATGAAGCTGAAAATAAATATGATACGCTGGGCCTAGAGGCATCATATTTGGCTCACGGGCAATCTAAAAGAGTACTCGAATGCGAAGCCGATTTAATTACATTTAAAAAACTTCCCTCCATTACATTTAATAATAAATCAGCGGTGACAACAGGTGCATTGGTTGGCATTGAAGATATAAAAGGGAATGAGCAATTTGTTTTTTTAAGCCCTGTGGCGGGTGGGCTTAAAATAAACTGCCAAGATAAAGAGGTAACGTTAGTGACATCTATTTCACCTTTAGGCAAAGCACTAATGACTCATTTTATTAATGATGAAATTGAAGTTATGATTAAATCAAAGAAAAAACAATATCAAATAATATCTATTATTTAATGTTTATCACAAAGCATTATCGCTTCATCTGCGCTTTCTAATGCACCTTCAAGATAACCACCATGCTCACGCGCAACTTCTGTACCCGCTAAAATCAATCGGCCGTTCCAAAAACCACGCGGCATATTTTCTGCGTATTGTGGATGTTGCATTGGTGAAGTTAAATCTAACTTAGCAGTGGTAAATTCTTCCCCCGCCCAATCTTGAATTTTTACCTCTTTTACATTTTTACTTTCATCACCAAACAAACGCTGCAATTGTGCCATGCCAACATTTAATAGCTGTTGTGTTTTTATTTGCTTACGCTGTTGCGCTGCAACACCAACAAAAGAAGTAAGTGCATAAAAATTTTCATCTGCAGGTGAGCCATCATAAATTTCAGATAATGGCCCACAGTGACTAAACACTTCGCCTGATAATTTTTTTTCACGCCAAAAAGGTTTATCGTAAATGAAAACAATTTTACTGTGACTCGACATCCAAGTAGCCACGTTATTAAATGCAACAATAACGTCATCGGAAAATTCCGGCATAAATTTTATATTTTGAACAAATAGACGTGGTGGTAATGCTAATATAATTTTATCTGCGCTATATTCAAAAGACTTTCCATCACGTAATGTTTGCACACATAATTGTGATTCATCTATGGATGTTACAATGGTGTTCAAGTGAATATGAGATGCCGACAGCTGAGTTTGTAACGCATCGATAATGCTCTGGCTTCCACCTTCAATACGATAAAATTCACTGTGAGATGATTGCCCACTAAATCGCTCTGTTTCGGCTAATGATTTTTCATACAACATATCACCGCTAGTAAATTGCTTAAATAGTTTTAAATTTAGTTTTTGAACAAGTCGCTGCAAGCGCGGTTGTAATTGAGGCCACACCCAAGCAGGCCCCATATCAAACTGACTATTATTATGCTGAAGTGATAATATTCGCCCCCCTACTCGCGCACGTGCTTCGAGTATCAAAACATCTGAGTGTGTTTTTTGCAAACGCCAAGCAGTGTATAAACCACTTAAACCTGCGCCAATAATAATTATTTTATGATGTTCAGTCATAGAATTGGTTTCATCATTATGTAATCGATTTTTAATTTTAAAATAAATAGAAAGCTTTACACGAAACACGAATAATTAAAAAACATTCGAGATAACGAAAAGTGTTTTGTGAAAAGTAAACTAATAGATACGCATGGTTCCCACCAATACACCCTGTATTTGCACTCGCTCTGCCGAATACACCATCGCTTCCATCGATACATTGGCGGGGATTAATTTAATTCGGCCGTGGGATAGCGGCCGATAAATTTTTAAAGTCACTTCGTAATCATCAATAAGAGCCACCACCACAGAATCTTTAAGGGCAGTATTGCACGACTCTATCACAACCGTATCGCCATCTAAAATCCCCAGCTCAATCATCGACTCGCCATCCACCTTTAGCGCATAACGATTATCACCCCCAAACATCTGATTTAAATTAACACTATCGTAACCGGCAATCGCTTCAATCGGCTGACCCGCTGCAATTTTACCTAACAGTGGAATGGATATGCCCTGCTCTCTTTCATCTTTCGGTAAACGCAAACCACGATGAGAGCCTTCTTCATTTAATAAACAACCTTCTTCTATTAACGCTTTAACATAGCGATGCGCCGTACCCTGTGACTGTATACCAATGCCCTGCGCAATTTCAGGATAGGTTGGCGCATGAGCGTTTCTTAAAATATACGATTGAATAAAATCTAAAGTGCGTTGTTGGCTGGGGGTTATCATAATACTCTCTAATTACTCTCACTAGAGAAAGAATAGAGAACATATAAAATAATATCAAGTATTTTCTGACTAGCTGTTTGTTTGATATTAACCCCTAACAATTTACGTGAACTCAACTATGGTTAGTAAACTGAATAAAAAATGAAATAACATTCTTACAGGAAAAAATTATGAGCGATGACATTATTAAAAACCTCGGCCCACTCGCAGCACTTGCCGGCACTTGGGAAGGCGATCAAGGCATAGATATTTCAAGAATAAAAAGCCAAGAAACTGAAACAAAATATCGCGAACGTTGTGTATTTGAACCACTCGGCCCAGTAAATAATGGCCCACAGAAATTATACGGATTACGCTATTCAATGACAGCTTGGCGCTTAGGCGAAGCCGATGCCTTTCACGAAGAAGTGGGTTACTGGTTATGGGATGGCGACAGAAAGCAGGTGCTACGTTGTTTTATGGTACCCCGTGGCGTGCTCATAAATGCAGGTGGTGATGCTGAAACTAGCAGCATAAGTTTTCATTTAGAAGCTGAGGTTGGCTCTGAGACTTATGGCATTTTATCGAATCAGTTTTTAGATGAAACTTATAAAACCAAAAAATATATTTTGGATGTAGATATGTCGGACGGGAAATTCAGTTATAAAGAAAATACTCAATTGTGGATTCCGATTAATGAAGCAATTTTTGATCATACGGACCAGAATACTTTGCAAAAAGTAACCTAACTAAATTAGGTTAAAAAACGAAAAGGCTCAAATTAGATTGAACCTTTTCAACAATAAACTCTTCCCTGTCATATTAATAAATAATCACCGCATTTTCTACATCAGTTGAGTTAGTAATTTTCACCAAAGGTGCAGCCTAATTTAAATCAGTGTAAAACAAATCAGAAGTAAACGTACCACCCTCTAATGCATAGATGCGTGCAATATCACCAATACTGCTGATATTCAGGCCATTAAATAAAAAGTTTACATCAACGAATCAAGTGGACTATTAGCCAACGCACGCGGCCTATTTAATTCATGGGTATAAATCATGGTCGTTGACACATCCGTATGTCTAGGCAATTCATGTTAAAAATATTGAATATTTTTTTACCTATAAAAGACTGTTGTTTTGATTGTAAACAAGTAAACGCCAGCTTATTATGTGCCATAATCTGTCATATAAAATTTCGAAATTATTTAATCTGAGGCAATTGTTTTGAAGCATAAAAAAATTACTATAACCCTACTTACAGCCGGTATCACTTTAACTCTCCTACAAAATTGCTTAGCTGAAACCACTCATCACCAAAAACCAATAGATACCAATTCGACGGTTCAAATTTCCACGATGTTTAAAGGTGAATTAATTGACACTCTTAACTCAGGTGGCTATACCTATGCTCAGATTAAAACGAATGACGGTAATGTTTGGGCGGCTGGCCCAATAACCTCTGTTAAAAAAGGTGACCAAATCAGCTTTAATGGGCGTATGCCTATGCAAAAGTTTTATAGCAAAACACTTAATCGTGATTTTGATGTTATATATTTTATTAGCGCTTTTACGGTTAATGGAAAGAGCGCGGCATCTGCATCATTCCCTAAAAACCTTGACCCTCATAAAAACACTAACAAAAATGCAGATGACCTGATACTTAAATCCTTTTCAAAAGCGAAAGATGGCCACACTATTGCTGATGTAATTAAAAACAAAAATAAACTAATTAAACAACCAATTCGTGTTCGTGGTCAGGTAAGTAAGTTTACCGCCGATGTTATGGGAAAAAACTGGATTCATATCCGTGATAGCAGTAGCAAACAGCAATATCTTACGGTTACGACCAACTCAACTGTAGCACTCAATGACATCATTACTGTTGAAGGTAAATTAACTTTAAATAAAGATTTTGGTTATGGCTATGTTTATGATGTGATTATAGAAAATGCAAAAGTCAACACTGACTAAAGTCAATTTAAAACAACAACACTTAATTCAAATTTTACATCCACCCATTATATTACTGCTCCGAGTTCGTGATCACAGAGCAATAATTTCTTGCAACCATTAACAACCAAAAACATCACTTATACATATGGTGTTTTTTATGCGCTTCATTAGTATGAAAATATTTATAGCGATAAATCGATTCATTTCCATGACAATCCTGACAGACGATGTTTTTAGAATTATTACTGCGTAAGAAACTATTCATTGCGTCACCCTCGATCAACTTCCCAGTCCCCGCTTGAGCTTTATCGGCTTGCCACTGATGCGGGTTATGACAACTTGCGCAATTTATAGAGCCAAATTGACTGCGCACACCCTGCTCATCAAATACCAATGTTTGCGGAACCTCTTTGCCATAAATAATTTCCCGTAATGACGGCGACCATAATTTAATCTGTTGAGGATGCTTGGTTTCTAATGGTATTTTAGCCGCGGCCAATTTATTTTCTGCATGACAACTTGCACAGCGCTGTTCAACTGGATTGCTTGATTCTGACACTTTCACTGGTAACTCTCGCGCCCACAAATATAAACTCTCATCTGCCTGATGTGGAATATGACACTGACCACACACTCCCGATTCGTTTTTATTCTGTTGCAGCGTATTTATAGCATCCGGTGAAGTGATTGATAAATCATGATCTGTTCCTATTATAGTTTTTTTAGCTGCGTGACAACTCACACATAATTCACTATTTTTATTTACCGTTTTTCTTAGGAAACTATTAGTCGTTTCGCCTTCAATATTTGAAATTTCCGGCGATTTATTATTTACGTTATTTGGATCCCATTGATGCGGATTATGACAACTCGCGCAATCTACATTGCCATTTTTATGGTCACGGTTTCCCTCTACATCAAAGAACGGAATATCTTTATCATGCTGAATATTTTTACTGTTCACTTGTAATGGGTGGGTATGCTTACCGGGTAATTTATTTTTCGCTAAATCATCCTGTTGGTGGCAGTCTGTACATAGTGCTGCAATGGGTGCATCAGCATTGCCCTTTTCTCTTGACCAAAGCGCAGCACCTTTTGCATTATGTGGTTGATGACAATGCATGCACGCACCAGCCACCGCATCACCTATAACATTATCCAGTTTATTCTCGCCATCTATATTTCTCTTATCAATTTTTTTAAGATAATCATCCGCATTATCAGTTAAATCATGCTTGGTTAGATATATTGATTTTTTTTGCACATGGCAATTCACACACAATGCACTTTTTGATTGATCTGCAATACGCAAGAAACTACTATCGGTATCACCTTCCAAACGCAGCGGATCTTTTATTTGTTTATACGCCAGTTGCGACCAACTATGCGGGTCATGACAACTACCACAACCTACTCGGCCATTTTCATCCGTAGCATTGCCCTTCTCATCATAAAGCGGCAAAGGTTTTAATTGTGTTTGTTGTGCAGGCGAATTTTTTTTCTCACTGTCTAACGTCCAGTTATTATGTTCAGCGACAATACCAAGTGATTTGATCTGTACATTAACCGGATGGGTATGCTTACCCAATGTTTTATTTTTCGCCAAACCTTTTTCATTATGACAACCTAGACATGCGGCATACCCCGTACCCTGCCCACCCAAATCAGAACGCGCCCATAAACGTTTTGCATTTGCGTTATGCACCAGATGACATGCACCACAAATACCCGACTCACTTACAGTTTGCTGCAGAGAATTTTTTGCGTCTGGTGCCATATATCGCATATCGTGTTTACTTTTTGCTATGCGCCATTTATCTTCATGACAAGTTTTGCAAAGCGCCGCATCTTCTGCATTAGGCTTGCGTAAAAATCGTGTTGTATTGTCACCATTCTCACCAACAACACCTTTCAACTCTTTATCAACCGAGCTCCACTGATGTGGATCATGACAACTGGCACAGCTCACATCACCAGATAAAACATTCAATAATTTCATACCACTACTATCAAATGTGGGTAAGCTCACCTTGCGCCCCAGCCGACTGATATTAACGCCAACTGGATGACTATATTTTCCTGTTGTATGTTTTTTAGCTATACCTTTTTTATGATGGCAACTTAAACACAGGGCCGCCATGGGATCTGTTTGCACAGAATTTTTATCCGTTTCACGTGCCCACATTTTCAAACCTTTACCTTTATGTGGAACATGGCAAGCACTGCATGCACCTGCTTGTTCTGCAACTTGCTTGCGAATATTCTGGCTGGTTTTACGCGCCTTGCTCATATCATGCTTACTGCCCAGTACCGTCTGTTGAGTTTCATGACAGGTTTGACACAGGCTGTCTTTTTCGTTTTTAACCACCAGCAAACTGCTATTTTTTATCGCATCATGGGGGCGATGACAAGTCTGACAAATCACTTCACCGTCTGATCCCAGTTTTGCCCCCTGCTTTAATAATTCATTCGGTACTTTTACATCCTGCGGTTTAATATTTACCGGATGCGTTCCATTCTTTCCCGCCTGCGCTCGATTCTTTGCATAACGGTTAACATGACACTCTGCGCATAACTGCGATTTATCATTTTTAACCAGCAGTATTTTTTTCTCCGCTGCGCCATGAGGTTTATGACAGCTCTGACATATCACTTCACCATCATCGGCAAAGCGTGCACCCGCATCCATTAAATGCGGCGGCGGCTTATCGAGTAACTTTTGAATTTTACGTTTTAGGGGATGGCTTCCGTGATCCGGACCTTTTATTTTATCGGTATGACAGGCCATGCAAAGTTGGCCATCTTCATTTTCTACGCGCATAAATACCGCTGTATTTTTCTGCTCCCAATCAACACCGTGCGCAGAATGACAAGTTCCACAATACATGCGCCCATCATCATTTAATGGCAATATATTTTTACCTTCTACAATGGGTATCTTAATTTTATCCGACGGTTTTTGGCCAACAGGATGAGCATGTTTATTGTCTTCCCATAAAAATCGTGACTCTAAAACAAAACCATCGTGACATGAAAAACATATTGGCTCAGAACTCGCAATGTCCTGCTTACCTGATTTCATGACTGGCTTGGGATCATAATCAATAAGAGGCGTTACATCTTTACGTTTGAATTCTGTCAACCACATAATATGGCAAGATGCGCATTCCCGATTAGCCGAAGGCAAACGTACAGCAGATAGCGCGTACTGACTAAAAAAAATTAAACACAGCAGTAACATGCTTTTATAGGGCATGTTTATCGGTGAAATATTTTTTAAATCTTTTATCACTACGCTCTCTTATTTTAATTTTACATAACTTTAATTAAGCATGATTTAAGCAATTATTGTTGCTAACTTGATCATTGTGACAATTCATAAACGGAAACAAGATTATTTTTCATTTCCACAACATACAATCTATTTTTATAAACGCTCATACCAACAGGCGTTAGCATATTATATGCCTTACCCTTTTCACCGAGAACTGCAATAAACTCACCTCCATCAGAATATTTTTGCACCACATTCATATAGCTATCTGAAATATAAAAATTCCCCCGTTGATCAATGGCTACACCTTTAGGTCTGAATAACTGCCCAGGTAAAACACCCCACTCCCCGACGACCGTAGACACACTACCATTGGCATTAAACACTTGTACTCTGGAATTCAAAACATCTACTACTGCAATTCGACCATCATCCAATTCGGCAAGCGTTGCAGGGTATCGAAACTCACCCTGATTAACACCGTTACTTCCCCATACATTTAACAATTTTCCTTTTGGGCTATAGGCCAATAAACGGTTACCCGCACTGACAATAATATTACCCGTACGTGAGTGACGAATTACATCAATCGGGCGCACCGGTTTAGCATTTACTTTTACTTCAAAACTTGAAAGGTATTTGCCTTTTTGAGAGAAAATTTGCACTCGGCGATTACCAGAATCAGCGACATAAATACGCCTGTTCCTACTGACAAAAATACCAACTGGATATTTCATCTGACCAGATTCATTACCCTCACCGCCAAAGCTAAACAACACCTTTCCCTGCAAGTCATAAACAACAATCCGATGATGAGCACCATCGACCACAAAAACTTTATCAGCCTGCACAGCAACATCACTGGGCAAAGATAAAGCCATATCCTGTGCACTTTTAATTTGTAAAATAAGAGGATTTTTCTGGGTAGGTATACCCTGTGCAAAAACAGAGGCTTGCACAGAATAAAATAAAATAGATAATTTTATAGCGTTATAGAATGCTTTTCTGAATATAGAATGCTGTGTTTTTTTCACGTTAATTTCACTTCACTATGAATGAGCATTATGCTTATTGTATTTTACATTTATTCTACCACTAGCATCCCGCTAACAATTACAAAATAGAAATATAAAATCACTTAAAATATAATACTCAAGCCATCCATTCATTATCAATTTTTTGGATCTGTAGCTTTATCAGAACGTCGCCACCAAGCTCTAGCTTTAAGTAGCTCGTCATTGGAAGCAGCCTCATGATCTTCCCCACCCATCAATGTTTTGACATCCGGTAATGTAGTTTTTTCATTAAATAAGTTGGGCATATAAAATTCACGATATTTTTCAACAATTCCAACAATATTCAGGTTAGTCACATTCTCTATACGTTGTTCAGAAAAACCTAATTGTCGGAAAGGTATATAACTTTTTTCTTCATCGGTATGACAGCGCGTACAAAATCTTCCCTTCGGCATAACCAGTGTATGAAAACTTTTTTTAATGGACTGCTTATCTATATCAGACAAGCTTTCTTTGTGGGCAAGAAAGTCTCTCGCATCAGGATTTTCTTCTGTTATTTCCAGTAATTCTTCCTCACCATCCTGTTTTGAGTAAATCACAATTTTTGAATAATAATCATCTGTCTCCACAAGATAGCCGGTTTTCGGATCAACATCGGTACCAAATGGAGGCCCCTGCACTTCAATACCCGAATAGTTAAGCCAGCGAAATGCATAGTTTTCTTCTGGCTTTTTCTTCGGGTCGGTATGGCAGGTCATGCAACCAACAAACTGGGTATGCATATTAAGCAGGGTGCGTACCATACGTTTTTTAGAGTGAGGATAATCACCATGGCATTCAAAGCACACTGGTTTTTTACCCATGTCTACTTTATTTTCATCAGGCACGTTATGAAAATGTCGCTGACTTTCTGAAAAGCGTTCATACTTAATTTTTTTAAGTATTTCGGGCTTTTCAATTTCTTTAAATAAACCGAAGTGCTCACCCATAACGACTGTTAACTCCAACAAAAGAGTGACGATAATTACACCCAGTATAAAAGTAGTAATAAAAGAGATAACCGGATGCTGTCGCCGCATACCCGAAATACCAAAAGGGTTATCCTGAAATTCTCCGGGTATTTTAGCTTTATGGTCAATTAAAATCAGCATAATGATACCGACTAAAATAAACAGTAAAACAGTCAGTACAATAAAAAATATGAGTTGGTTACTGATTACGTGCATGATGTCACCACAATTAAAATTCAGTCAGATATAGCCAAATGGTGAATAAACCAAAAGCTGTCCAGAAAAAAATAAGCCCCAATGTTGAGTAGGCAATGAGCTTTTGAAATAGTGTCATCTCCTTTATCATGTTTTTTCCTCCGCCACCTGCAATTCACCCTCTTCTTCCAATGATAACTCACGCGCATCTAGCAGATTTTTTAAATACTCGCGCTCTTCTGGTAACTCAACAAGATTACGTAAATATTCTAGAAAGTGTTCTTCAATTTGATGCTCACGCGTGATTTTTCCAGTAAGAAATGTCCACTGCATTGGAAAACGTCCCGGTGCAAGATGCACGTTGTACCAATGCCAAAATGCAATCACCAATAATGCTAAAAGTGCTTCATGGGGATGCGATAACCGCATAAGCTCCTGAAAAAATGATGCACTACTGGCAGGAATAATTGCCGCCCAGAATTCTGGAAATATAAAAGACGAACCCGAGATAACCATCACCAGATTTCCAAATGCAGCAGCAAAGTAATGTATTTTTTGCTTATACATGAACTTATCCATCTCTGGGCGCTGTTCGCGCTTCCCAAAAAAGTATTGCATGTCTTGTTTAAAAACAACCGCATCTCTAAAGGTAGGAATAATACTGCGACTTAATTCAAATTTACCCTGTATGATTTCTTTAACCACGACATAAAATAAATATACAACGTGATACACCATACTAAACACCATCACCGCCGCGAGTGTGCGATGTATTACTCGAGATATATCAATTCCCCCAATCAAATTATTCAAAGGCTGGGCCCATGCGTGATCGAGAAATGCTATCGGCAAGCCAGTAAATGCCAGCATTAAAAAAGTAACGAAGGTCAGCATATGCTGAATACGAATGTGTATTGAATAACGATAAATGTCACCGATGGGATTTGATACGACATTTTTATACAACAGTACACGGTCGTCAGGCATACAGGCTATAACACCTTCTATGTCACGCCGCTCTTCAGTATCGATTTCATTGATGCGCATTGATGTTTCAAGTACGCTTTGCGCTTCAGCTGATAATTTCATAATTTCTGCCTTTTACTCGTATCTCTTTTACTCGTATCTATCTTAATTTTCACTACTTAATTCTATCATCGCTTTTCTTCGACTTGCGCCACCATGACGAACCTTTGCGCATACAGAAACTTACGCCATCTCTTCTGCGCCCCCAGGTTTCGATAAGTGCCATCGTAATCAGTAAAACAATTACCACATTACCCACCCATCCATAAATTAAATTGGCATAATAACGAAATGGGCTAATCTCTTTTTTACTGCTGGGGTGCGGATCAAGTTCTACATAATTTTCATCCGCATAGATATGGCAGGTTTGACAGGTTTGCAATTTATTATCTTCATGCACTGGTGATTCAGGATCTCTTGATGGACGAATATCATGCACATTCATATAGTAGTTATCTTGCTTGGCATGACAATCAAGACAGTTGGCGGCTTTTGTAAAACCGTAACGGGTGACTTTTCCGTGAAAACTTTCGTTATAAGATTCAACCGCAATGGCATATTTTTTACCTAACTCACGACCTTCTTTTTTTGCCGCTTCAACATGGCGATCAACCAGAGTTTTATCGCCATGGCAACTTGAACAAAGTGCAACAATTTCGGATGGTGAACGCTTAACTTCTTTAATGCGACGGCTAGTATGTTTATACCAGTTGGTTACAAATTTACGATCTTCATGACACACCACGCAACGATCAACAATCTTCTTGGGTGGTTCATCTTCATCAGGGTTATATATAGGGTTGGTATGACAGGTTACACAATAGGGCTTATCTGCATTAAGCCCCGTTTCAATTTTTTCACGCCCATGCACACTGCCTTTATATTTATCGTAAATTGATTTATGAGAAAAATTTTTCCCCGTAGCAGGATTTTTAATTGAGTGACATTCTGAATCGCAACTCACACCCTGTGTTACTTCACGGTGCGGTAACTGCTTTATATAATTATGACAATCGGTACAGGGAACATTGCGATGGACGGTAGAAGAAAAAGCATTAGGTATAACCTGATAAGACCTTTTAACACCCTGCTCATTAATACGCCCCATTTTAGGGTATTTATGACAGAGCAAACATCCGGAATCATCCTCGAAACCCCATGCTGGATTAATAAATAATAAACTTATCAACACGCCCATGAGACTGTAATTTTTCATTTTTAACTGATCGGCTCTTTTAAAATTTAAAATAGATTGCGGTTATTACTCATCGTTCAGATAATAAGCTAATACTTATATAAAACATTGATTTCAATCAAGTACAGACAGTCAATACTTAATCATTTTTTCAAAATACTCGATATAATGAACTCGTACGGATATATATTTGAAATATTTAAAGTCACGTTTTTAGTCAAAAATAAGGCTGCACAATATTAATATAAATCGTTATTTATGGATCATTATTTTTCTTACTGGCACGGTTTATATAACCCTGCAATTTTGGCAAGAAGAATCGACTACGTTAGGCTGGTTTTTGCTAACCAGTTTATGGTCCGCCTTTTGTGGCATTGGATTCAGTATTTTTTACTGGTTAACTGACTTCAAAAAATAACATCTTTATAAATATATAACGGCATTAATTTTTCAATGAGGTATTAAAAATGTTAAATCATATTAGTAATAAAAAAAATGATATTTGTAATGTATGTATGGCTGCAATGTTATTTTTAGCTCCTCTACTTGCAATGCTTCTAACTTTTTTTCTCGCCGGCAATTAAATCGAATATATACAGAGTCAAGCACCTATATCAATTGAACAGATCTCTATTGATAAAATTTGACTCACATCAACCTCATTAGCCAATTCTAATGTAGACTCAAATTATCTTAACTAATAAGATAGATCAAATGAACATTTCATAAACCTTAATAAGTACACGAACACTACAAACTTTTAAGCGAGTCCCCCCCAAAAAGATAGCAACAATAACAGACACATTATAAATGATAAATTGGAACAACCATGATACGTCATCTACCTGTTTCTATCGTGCTAAAGTTTTTATTAAGCTTTTCTGTTTTATTTGTGACATGCCTACTTGTAACACCTTCGGCATTTGCGGGGGATGAACTCAACTGTGTACTTTGCCACAAACATCGCGGCTTAAGTCGCATTACAAAAGATGGTGAATTTCGATTATTTTATATAAATCAGGAACTATTCGAAAGCGGCCCGCACCGCCGTAATAAATGCAAAGACTGCCATTCTGATATTGACCGTATTCCACATAAGCCCGCTAAAGAAGTCGACTGCACTCAGCAGTGTCATATTGTTGAACCCTCTGGTAACAAGAAATTCTCCCATCAACCCATTGCTAAAATACTTCAAAAAAGTACGCACGGTAAGCTAGATGAAAACGGCGAACCTAAACCTTATCAGGAAGATTTCCCGAGTTGCAAAAACTGCCATGACCAGCCTCTTTATCGACCACTCTCTATTTATAAAGGCGAAAAAAGAGCAGGTATTTCCAAGCGTGCAATGAGCCGCTGCAAGAGCTGCCATGCCAGTGGAGATTTTGCAGAAGATTTTTACGAACATGTCACAACACGTTTGCATAAATCACGTTATTCAGTAGAAACCATAGAGGTTTGCGCCAAATGCCATCAGGATGAGGGCTTTAGAGAGCGCCACGAGCTGGATGATGTTATTACCTCATACAAAGAAACTTTCCACGGAAAGATGGTGATTCTTGGCTCGGAGAAAACACCCGATTGTATTGACTGTCATGTCGTTGCCGGAGAAAACACTCACCTTATTGAATCTCAAAGTACAGCCACTTCAGCCGTACACGAAAACAATGTCAGCACCACATGCAGAACATCTGAGTGCCACTCTGAAGCCGGCCCCATGCTTGCCAGCTTTCAAACACATGTAACCTATGATCGTGAAAAATATCCAATGCAATTTTATATGTTGATTGGTTTCAAAGTATTAATGGCATTTGTTTTATATTTCTTCCTTACCCTGATATTTTTTGAACTGCTACGCAGACTATTCCCTAAATTCGCTTTCTTCAAAGAAAAACAAATTGATGATTACGATGACATTGTTAACGAAATAAAATCCGAAGTAGAACAGGAATCTGATACGCATAAAGAAAATACAGCTAAACCAGCAGATAAAACTCAATCCCTCGAAGATATAGTTCGCGGGAAAAAGGAATAATACGATGAAAAAAAGATATAAGCCTGTCGTATATAAAGACGGTAAACGTTATTTTTATCGGTTCTCAGCACATCAACGGGTACAGCATGTTATTTTATTTATCACGGTGATTACCCTCGCACTGACCGGTTTTCCATTACGCCATGCAGAAGAGTCGTGGGCTAAACCCTTATATTATTTTATGGGTGGGCCCGATATTGCGCCGCTCATTCACAGAGCCGCAGGAACGGTTTTGCTGGGTTTATTTGTTTATCACACTATTTACTGGATGGCGGGTTTTTATACGAATCATATTCTTAAATTAAAACAGAATAATGAGCTGACTATTGGTAACTTCTTTCGCGAAGTTCTTTCCATGGAAATGGTACCCAATAAAAAAGACTGGGTAGATATTGTTCACCTGTGGAAATATTTATTTTATATCACTAACCGCCCACCACGACACGAACGCATGTCATGGCGTGAAAAGTTTGATTACTTCGCACCTTATTGGGGTATTCCCATTTTGGGACCGGCGGGAGCAGCATTATGGTGGCGCGATGAAATCAGCCATTTCGTGCCTGGCTGGGTATTAAATGCTGCCTATATTATGCACACCGATGAAGCTTTGCTTGCGGTACTTTTTCTATTTTTCGTACACTGGTATAACGTACATTATTCACCAGAGAAATTCCCCGCCGCAACAGTATGGCTAACCGGTTACCTTAATGAACATGACATGATTCATGAACATTACAACGAGTATGTACGGGTTATGATTGAAAATGGACTTGAAGATAAAATCAAGCCACAAAATTTTGGTGGGGAGGAATACGAATGGTAAAGCTCCTCAAAAAACTGCTTTTCAAAACCTACGTAATTTTTTTAATGGGCTTTACTATCTGGTACGGGAACTTTATGGCACCGTTAGTGTTTGGTTTTGAAGGAAAAGAAAAAGCCGGTGAATCAATAAAATCACTAAAGCACACAGCGACCGACGAAGAACGTTTGTTTGCCGACCTTATTTCCTCGAAAGGCGAAACAAAAAAAACAGATCTGGGTTACCGCGTAATCGATCAACCCTATATTGAAGGCCGATTTCATCACATCGGTTTTGAAGTGCAAGCCGATAATGCCAGCATGTGTGTACGCTGCCATGGCAATGTCCCGCATGACAAATCAAAAGAAGTCCGCAGCTTTTTAAATATGCATGCTTTTTATACCGCCTGCGAAACATGCCATATTCGACCTGAAAAAAACCAACAGAAATGGGCATTCCGTTGGTATGATAAAGACACGGGAAAACAGTCTGCCAACCCAACCGTACTGGTTGAAATTGAAAACATGTACGCGCACCCCGAAGACCCTTACTATCCAACTTATGGCAACTATGGTGCAAAAATAGCTCCAGGAATAATTGACAGTAACTCATTCAGTTTTCTAAAAACACAAAAAGACAAAGCCTTTGTTGAACGCTATATTTCTGAGCAAGATCAACTTAGCGAACAACAGCGCTCACAAATGAAGAAACTAGTGCATAAAAACATGAATAAAAAACCCATTGAGTGTAACCAATGTCATCAGGAAAAATCGCCCTACCTTCCATTTGCCAGTCTGGGATATCCACCTCGACGTGTAGATGAGCTAACTAAATCTTCAGTTGTTGGTATGATAGATAAATACAAGGAATTTTATATTCCTAACTTCCTGACACCGAATGGTGATAGATAAATGTAAAACAATATCTGGAGACACATTAAACAATATTATGAAGTCGTTTTTTACCAGCATCTTATTATTAATTTTCAGTAGCACTATAAATGCTAATGACTGGAAACTAATATCTTCAGATGATGGTTACTGGATAAAAACCAGCAGCAATAGCCAACATGAACTGCTGCTCGCTTATAAAAAAAATCATCCGCAGTTTTTACTTATATTAAAAACAGATAGCCCTGTTTCTGACAAACCCATACCGGTTAAAATTAAAATTGATAAAAGCGAATGGAAAAAAAATAAACTTATACCGCTGGAAACTCGCCCTCAACAATCTATTTTTCGTCTGGAATTTAACCGTCTTAAAAAAGACACTGTTATCTCAAAAATGATAGCGGGCATTAACCTGTCAATTAATTTTAATTCTGCCCCGAATAAAAACAAACACCTGCTTTTTTCTCTACATGGCTTTACCGTTGCCTTCAATGATTTACTGATTGCCAATAAAATAGGCAGCCTTGATTCAAGGTGGTTAATTAGTCACAAAAAAGATCGTGAATTGTATTGTTTACTTACCACCAATATCAGTATACAGGCAATGGAATTACGCTTGCAAAACAAAAACTATGCTCAGACACAGGCCTTAATATCTAAAACAGGTTACTCGATTATTGATCATAATTTGGGTGAGATTATCAAGCAGGTATATAAGCTACCGCTTAAAAATATTCCTTATGTTCCCCGTGCTGAGAAATTTATAATGTTTTCTCGTTGTATAAAACAACCTTTTCAGTGATTTTATTATTCATCTGCAACCCTAGTAATATTACAGGTGCTATACTTGTGTTATTTACGCCTTACATAGTGAAATAAAAACAAGGGAATAAAGCAAAAATTACACGAGTATGCTCTAATAAATATAATTTTTAATGATAATTAATATTAAGAAGCATTACATTATGTTTAGTACTATCGTTGCCAAAGTTTCTTTATCTGTCAGCATTATCACATTCTCTATTCTAGTAATAATGATTTCGATTATTATGGTTGATAATGCTGATAGCTATGACGCTTTCATTCAGTCACAAATTATCACCCATAAAAATATGCCTTATGCCATTGGTATTGCCGGACTACTTCTGGTTCTACTTTGCTCACTGATCAGCTGGTTTGTTAGTTTATATGGCAGTTTCAAGATAGCGGGGCCTCTATATCGATTTTCACAAAACCTTCGTCATTGTCATAACTCAGATAAAATGCTTGCACTTCGCTCCGATGATTGTTTACAGGATTTATCTCATAAAATTATTAATGCCGCTAAATACACAGAAACCCATAAACGTAACTTACTATTACAAATAGAGCAGTGCCAGAAAATATTAGCACAAGTTAAAAGCACTAATAGATCAGATAGTTTGAGCAACGCATTACAACAACTTAGAAACATTGAAAGCAAAGCCAAACTAGGAGACCTTGAGTAAAAAGGCAACCTGAATGAATAAATGGCTACTTACTTTTCTCTATATTTTGTTGGTTATTACAACTACTCAGATTATTTCAAGCAGCAAGAATATAAAATCATTTCACCCAGAAAATGTCTCTTGCTCATCATGTCACATGGCATCAACAAGCATCACTAAAACGAATGCATCTACGCTACTTGCTACCCAAGAAAAACTTTGCTCAAGATGCCACGAGAAAGAACTAAAAGTTAGCCACCCTAGCGGCCTTATTCCATCGATGAAACTACCTGCCCGTTTCCCACTTGACTGGAAAAATGAAATGACCTGCAGTACCTGTCACAATGTACATGCTATTACAACATCATCTATTAAAGATAATCTCAGTGGTAAGCAGCTCTGCCTTAGCTGTCATCAAATTTCTTTTTTTAGCACAATGAAAGATGATGGAATCTCCATCCAAAAATCAGTACATAAAAATGCTTCTAGAAACAATTTTTCTGTAGTGGATAGCTATTCACTGGAATGTCTTAACTGTCATGCAAATGAAGGCGACACAAAATCCATATCCATTAACAGCAGAGGCATTGTTAAACATTCTAGTGGTGCCATTAATCACCCTGTTGGCATGCTGTATAGAAACTCGCATTCTAAAGGTAATTATATAAATATAAATAAACTTTCAAAAAACGTTATTCTACCTGATGGTAAGGTTAGCTGTATTTCATGCCATAAAGGCTACAGTAAAAAACATGGTGAAATTATTGATATAAAGAAAACATCATCTCTGTGCTTTGAATGCCATGACATGTAAATACAAAACGAGATATTTTTCGAATGATTAAAAACAAACGACACATACATTACATTAATCCTGCTATACAAAAACGTCTAATGATCAGTTTAATTATTGCTGAACTGATACTTATCTCTCTGGCGTTGTTGTGGCTTTATATCGACCTAGATCAATTAATTGAAAACAACATGTTTAAAATACATATTCTAAACACACTGTCTGCTGAATTTGTAATAACCAGACTCACTAAAGCCGCAGTTGTTTTATTAACCGTTAACACCCTTATTGCCTCAGCTATCGTCTGGTACTGGAAAAACCATATAACCCAAGTCATTGCCCCTCTTGTAGAAGTGACCAATGCAATACAGCAACTTGACTTCACCGTTACACCTCAAATTAGTGTGCCCCATGAAACCGGAGACATTGCGATACAATGGCTGCATCGCGAGAAAAAACATCTTCTACAAATTAGACAATGCATAGAAAGGCTGGATATTGAAAAGCCAGAGGACATGTCAAAAATTATGCAATCCTGTCAACACTTGCTTAAACAATGCAATTAATAATTCAATTACTCTGAGTTTGTGGATTTATATTATCAGGATCTAAATTTCAACAAATATAATTTATCACAACTGTCCCGTTAACTTTTTAAAACATTAACTACAGGCCTGATATAGCGACCTATGAGCATGTGGAAAATAACTGTGACATGAAAATAACAAATACCTTCTTCGTCATCTTCAAATGCCCATGATCATTTTACGGGTCGGGAATGACAGCGTTTAAGTTAACGAGACAGTTGTGATAATTCATATTATTTTTTACAAACTAAATACACTTATTTAATGTGACAATTCTGACAGATGTTCTGCGTGCGTAGCCGCCGCTTACTGTCTGCGCCTTTTGCTGCAGCCTTATTTTTTATTACACCTTTCTGATGCGGGTTATGACAAGTACCGCAAAATATATTTCCGGTTTCAGGCTCCAGCGGAAACACTATTTTTTTTGTTTTTTCTGATGCTTGCAAGGATTTTAAAATCAAAGCTGATGGTTTAATTAAATGATTCGGCCCAGACTTATCTTTAAAAAAACTAAACTGCCCCCCTGGATGCGGTGTCCACACATGGCAACCCCAGCACATACTTACCAAATTGTCTGCAGGTGCATGAAATTCAACATCATTTATTGATTTTGCGCGTTGAAGTTTATCTACTGATCCTGCATGACAAACACGGCATGTCTGTTTTTTTATTTTACCGTCATCACCTAACTGCTGATGGGGATTTAACCTGTCATATTGTTTTTTATCATGACAAAAATAACAGGCCTGACTTCGACTCTCAAACGGGCCGGATCGAAAAAATTTAGGGTTAGTTAACTTTTGATGGCTTCTGGATGCTTCACACTGTATTGAAATATCATGACAGGTTGAACAACTTATTTTTCCTGATGATTGCTGCAGTGATTTTTTATAATTCTTATCCATGCGCTTTAACATTTTCGTGGAAGGCTTAATATCAATAGGGTGAATATAATGATAGTCATACTCTGCATCGTGACAACTCAAACAAACATCACTGACATTATTTTTGCGTAAATTATTTTTACTTGCAGCACTTTGGCTTTGATGACAAACACTGCAACTATTATCCTGCCAGTGCGGACTGGGGATTTTATCTCTGCTTAAATCCGTTGTCGCAATCAGCCCAGAAATTTCATTAATATTAATTATTTTTTTTAATTCACTGGTTTGCGCTAAGGCGTTGCTTGAGATAAAAGCAACAACAAAAGCAAATAAGCAATACTGTCTCATCATTAACCGCCACCCATACCACCACCCATACCACCTCCACCTGTACCATAGGTTTGAGGGTTATGTTCTTTATTGTGACAACTTAAATAACAGCGCCCACTAAAAGTACCCAGAGATTCAAACCTAAGTATGCCCGAGCGATTAGGTGAAACCACGGAGGTATCAAAATTAATTAATTTACTGTTGTTCGTACTATTACCTTGGGTTGCACTTATTCCGTGAGGGTCATGACAAACATTGCAGGGCGTACTCAAATTAAACATGCCGCCCATACCCCTTCCCTGAATATGCAAACTATGTCGAGAAAAACTCTGGTTACCCAAAATACTATTTCGATCATGACATTTGTAACAAAGCGCATAAGCCGATGCACTTTCAGAAGTTGGATCGCTGGTTAAATACTGACGTTCCAGTATCGGTTCATAAATGGAACCATGCGGGCCATTCGGGCCACTACCATTTGCGCTAGGGCCATTGTCATTATTGTGACAATCGAGACAGGTGATGGTGCTGCTGGTGGTTAGCGGCGCAATTAAACTCGGAACATTAGCATTTTTACCCGGCCCGGCCACCGGATGATACGCTGGATTTGTCGTATCAAATTCTAGCCGAACATTGGTCTGCTCTATTTGTCTGGCAGTGCGCGCCGGTGGTTTTGTGGTGCTATCACCATGGCAGCGATAACATAATTCCTGCACATTATTTATCGGATCAATTTCACTGCCTTGCTGATCCACTCCCCGCACACCACTCAATGGGTTATTACTATTTGCTGCGTGGGGGTTATGACAATCCACACATTCCACATGCCGGCTACCAATAATATTACTTTCTATCGGATCATGAATGCCCACGGTATTGTCGATAGGGTGGCGGGCAAACTTATTAAATTCGGCCTGTATATTGTGCGTGGCAACATTGCCATTGTGACAAGTTAAGCAATTACTTTCCTCAATTTCGTAATTTAAAATGCGCTGCTGACTCCCCGCATTATGCGGAGTATGACAATTTTCACAGGCATTGCCTGCCACCGTCGATGAGTCGGTGTTCGGCCATGGATCTGGATTAACACCATTCCATGTTGCACTTGAAGTGCTGTGAGATGTTTGCTCCCAGAAGTTTTTAATATGGCAAACCTGACAAAGTGAAGAGGCGGTATTTTGCATCACCAAAAATTTACCATTGTCATTATTGTGCGGATCATGGCAACTGGTGCATTGCATCTGGCCGCTGTTATCCAGCTTCACTGGGCCACTCGTCAATGTTGTTGGATCAACCAGTTCGCCGCGCTGTGTTGCCAGCCCCGGCGTAAACGCAAAAGAAACCGGATGGTCATCCGACAAGTCTGTACCCAAATGCGTGCGCCCGAGTGGCATGGTTGTAATGCCACCCGCCATATCAATCGCAGACGAACGACTAACCACATTACCCAATGCCACCGTCCCGTCATGGCAACTTAAACATAACATTGATGCACCGGTTGGCTGTCCGGGCGAGCTAACAATTGTGGTGCTGCTATATGGTGTATAAACACTGCCGGAGGATTCACGATTCCACAATGGCTGCATCGGCGCCGCATTGTGGGGTGTATGACAAAAAATACAAATTTCCTGTTCGCTACTGGCTTTAATCGAGCCCGGCCCTGTCACCGATAAATTATGTTTAGTGCTGGCAACACCCGCATATAAACTTGGGCTATACAATAAAATCAAACCTAAACCTAGGATGACACTAACAAGTGAGAATTGATTCAGGCTTTTCATAATACATTCCCATGATAGCGAAACACCTGCACCCGTCGGTTATGCGAATCTGCTACATAAATTTTTTGTTGTTCATTAATATGAATTCCCGTCGGCAACCAGAATTGCCCGGGCTGTTGACCCTGCTCGCCCACCGCCATTAATAATTGCCCACCACGATCAAACAATTGAATATTATTTAGCAGTCCGTCAACAACATAAATATGTTCGGCCTTATCCATCGCAATACCTTTTGGTCTGGACAGGTAACCACTAGACTGCCCAGCCTGTCCAAAACCACTCAGATAATTTCCGTTTAAATCAAATAACTGAATTCGAAAATTTAACGAATCCGTTACCAACAAAGTATTATTTTTTATCTGAATATGCGTTGGAAAATTAAACTCACCTGCCTCGATTCCTCGCTGGCCAATACGCTTTTTTAACCGCCCGGAAACCGTAAATACCAGCACCTGATGTTGCGGTGTGTCGAGCAGGTAAATATCCCCGCTGTTATTATCGATAGACAACCCGGTAGGTTGTTGCAATGCTTCATCCAACACAACCGGCACCGCAACTTCAGTATCTTTACGAATTAAAAATAGCTGTGCCAACTTTGAATCACTGACATAAACATTGCCGCTTTTATCTGCCGCCAACGCAACCGGCGAAGGCAACTCAAACGCATCTTTAGCCTGAATTAAATGGTAGCTCTGGTCGCGGGTATCAAAACGGTGCACACCCCGCACGCCTGGGTCGGCAACATAAATTAAATGTGGCCCCACCGTCACCACATCCATCGGGCGCACCATGTGCGTTTCATCGCCGCCAAAAACTACATCGCCTATCCATTGCCAAAAACTCCGCCCAATGCCCAGTTCATCCGGTGTTGAAAATGACTGTACAAAACTTATTTTGGGACTGGCAGACGACGGCCAGAATAGACCTGACGACTTTGGTTGGGTATCAACGCTGGCGCAGGTGCTTAACAAAACCATAAATGTAATAGCCAGAAATAAGCGAATCATTTTCATTTAAAACATCCTGCTGACAATTATTTTAGCAGCCCAACGATCACGCTCAGTTACGCCCTGCTGCTCGGTTGAATAGTGCGCATCGGCTGTCACTCTTAACTGGCGAAATGCCCAGCCAAATTGTATTCGTTGAATTTTTAAGGTGCGATCAATAGTGCCGCCAATATCGTTTTCATAACTGGATTCAAAACTCAAGCGCGCTCTTAACCAGGGCCGAGTTTGTAGGCGCAAGATATAACCGGTGAGATCAACATCTTCAACTGAGTTTTCATTATCGACGATAACGCGTCGTGTTGACATACGCAAACTGGTCATGCGTGGCAGGGGAAATTCCACATAGGCATCCAGACTCTCACGAGTAAACGGGTTAATGTCTTCATCGCGCTGCTCCAGATAAAGTTCACCGCCTAAATTAATGCCATTATCCAGCGGCTGGTCGGCTCTCAAACCATAGGTTCTGCTAGTGAGAGAGTTCAGTTGAATATTGGTCACTTCACCATCACGTAAATTTTGCTGTGAGTTCAAATAGCGAATATACATTTCATAATACCGCGATGGACTCCAGCTTAGCTGCAAATTATTACTCACCAAATCATAAGCAAATGTACCGCCGGTATTATAGCTATAATCTATCAATACAATCTGCCCGCTAATAATACTTCCACCGGTAAGGCGCTGCACCTGTGTCTGTGACCCCACATCTAAAAGACGATAATCGAGCCCTTCGATATAAAGCTGTGTGCGGGATGTATTCCAGACATTAATGGTAGTGGTGTCAACAAAGTCACGCGCTAATGTAACCGGTGTAGTCCCCAGCATTTCATGTTCTTCACCAAAAATTTCAAATAAATTATTGCTGGATGCCTGATCTCGATAATCGAAACTGCCGCTGTAGCTTAGGTTTATCGCACCGATGGCGATTGGGCGATCATGACTTAGCGCATAATTAGCTCCGACATTCTGATAATCCAGTGTGGTGGATTGATTATCTTCCCCGTGCACATCCATGCTGCCTTCATAGTGCAAACCACTGTAACCCATGCCGCCGGTTACAAAAGTCTGCTGAATATCGATGTCTTCTTCAGCAGTATCATTATAATTTAAACGATAGAAGGAACGCAGCCGGTCACTGTGTTGCCAGTTAATCATGGGATTAAAACGTAGTTCTTTTCGCTGGGGAAATTCAACCTGAGTATTGTATGACGCAATCGTAATTAACTCTCCCTGCCGCTGACTCCCCAATACATTTTTAGCATCCAGATAAGTCGATGTTGTACTGGTTGTTCGACTAACAATTGGAAGCTCTGGATTACCGCTGCGTGAATCACGGTTATTAATTTGATAGCTCAACTGCGCATGATTACCTTTACCATAAGCGCGATACAAACGAACATTGGCATGCTCCAGATCATCGTCTGTCACCTGATCAAGGCCTTCACCTTTGACCGTTTGGCGATATGCTGTCAAGGTAATTTGCACCGGTAAAACCGGTTGTAATAATGCCATCTCGGCACCGTATTTTATATTTTCCTGTAAAAACCGTCCGGCTAATCCAACGGATACAGAAGGGTTGCGCTTATCATAATAAACCGAAACCGGATAAGGTTTTTTATTTAAAAAATCCAGTCGCGCGTTGTAACCCAACAGCGCTTCATTATTAGTGTTTTTAGCATTCAGTGTTTCAAATGTACTCTGGTCGAGTAACACACTACCACCCAATTCCATGCTCAATAAATTAGGATGAAAAACATAACTATTGGTATTAACAATGTATTCTTCCTGAAAGGTAGGGCGCTTATCCTGCTGTGTTTTTGTACCTAAGTTATAAAATGTTTGCTCATCATTCAAATAACGAAATACCAGCTCACTTTCCACATTGGTTACTTTAAATGCTTTTATATCCTCAGCCTTTACGTTTAATGAACTAAAACACAGGAAAAAAAATATTCCCTGCTGAAAAGTGATTATTAAAAGTCTGACACCTCGTTGCATGTTTTATATTTCTGTTTTTTTACTTGATACTTTATGGCTTTCTTTATGACCATTGCGATAATCATTTTTATAAAATCGTTATTCGCTTGCTGGATTATTTTCTAATGGCTGAGCATCATCAACTGGATAGTCCATATCTTTCATTTGACCAAAACCAAATACGTTAACCTTGCTATCACCAAATTGACTGGACACTAATACAATATACTCCAGCTCAAAGCCCGGCTTCGCATAGCGACGAAAATATTCAACATTGTCATAGTCTATAAAAACATCTGTCGGTAAATTAATATTTGCCTTATTACTGCCCGGCTCACCATAGAACATTAACAATTTACCATCGGCATTCATAATTTGAACATTTTCAAATGCGGCATCAACTACATGTATACGACCATCACGGTCAACCGCTACCCCTTTAGGTCGCGCAAACTGCCCTAAACCGGTGCCAACTTTGCCAAAACTTTTTACAAATTTTCCGTCCAGTGTAAATTTCTGCACTCTAAAGTTTCCGGTTTCACTAATGTATAAATTATTATCTGGGCCGAGCGCTAAATTAGTGGGATAAAATAACTCACCTTCTTTTGAGCCAACACTACCAATGGTGTAAAGTTGTTCATCGGTTTTTTTATCCAACACTACAATGCGGTGATTTTTAATATCGGTAATAAAGAGCTTGTTATCTGCAATGAGAATATCTGACGGTTTAAAAGAAACGCCATCACCAATGATTCTTACAAATTTATTTTGCGCATCATAAACCAGCACTAAACTGCGAATTGTATCGGTAATATATTTATTATTCTGTTCGTCAATCGCAATATTAATCGGCTTTCTCATCTTGCTCGAAAAAGAGCCATAAATCATATCGAATTTTTTATTTTTCAAATCAAATAAGGCATAGCTCGGCCCCCTGATATCTACCACATAAAGCACGCCATCTTTAATCGCAACGCCGTAGGGTTTATTTATTAGAGTGACGCCTTTTTCCTTTTCACCTAAAACAAAATCACTAAAGCCGGTTTCATCCGCAACTAGATCTCGAGGGTCAGAAAAGCTGGTTAAATATTGAATTCTTGGCGGGCTGGGTAAAGGGGGGTAAAAGACACTCCGCTTTTCTTTTTCTGAAAATCCCGCACAACCTGAAAGCAGGCTCGCCAGAATAAAAGGCATAAGTAAAAGTTTAATTATGAAATTTTTTGAACGCACAACAGACCTCTCTGAAAATACTTGACAGTTATGTGCTCAGTATTCTGAGCCCGATATTTAGGGTCTTCCGGAGTCGGAAGACCCGTCGGACATTTTACTTATTGTGGCAAGTTAGGCAAATTTCACTGCCCGCTTTGCTCACTTTAAGGAAAGGCTGATCATTTGTGCCTGGGCCTACAAAGTTATTATGTACATCATGGCATGAACTACATTGTACCTTACCAGATGACAACATTAAGTCATTAACAGTACCGGTTCTTGTTTTGTCGCCGTCCTGACCAATAGTGACAGTTGCTATAGCAGGATCATGCAAACCGGGGTCTACCTGTGATAGTGTAGTATCATAAACAATTGAAATAGGGTGATCATTTGTTAATCCATCTTGGCCAACAGCCACTGCACCATTCATAACAATTGTACCCGCATTACCACCAAAACTGTCTATTGCGGTTACACCATCATGACATGACAGACAGAGTTTAGATGTACCGGTAGGCTGACCATCCTGTATCGCATCCAGTGTATCCGAAGAGTACATCGCGAAAGTCACACCAGTAATCGCATGGTTCCACAACGGCGCCTCACTAACAGAAGTATCAGAGTTATGCGGAGTATGACAAACCACGCATATTTCCCCTCCGCTATAACCATTCGCAGATAAATCATGCGCAGTCCCCACAATAGTGCCTGCACCCGCCATACTCGAAAACAGCCCCGCTGCCATTACAGCCACGGAAACAGCCGCCAGTTTTTTACCTAACAAAGTTAAATTTTTCATTTTTTTATACCTTTAAATTAAGATATTATTCATATCTTGTAACCCATCAATAAACCATTAATTTTTTAACATGGGGGCAAGCACCTTATTAAAAACTTAAATTTAGTTTCCTTTTTTTACACAATTTTCACTATCTCTTAATACGCTAAATTTGTTGTTTTCAATGATATCTCCTGACTCTGATTATCTAACTTCAGCCGTTCAGTGTCTTGATGTACATCAATAATTTTAGAGGTTGCTAATATACATTTGAACTTATTCCGTCGACATAAAATCTTGTAAGCGCCATCATAAACAAAGTTAAGTATTTCCTAATAGCCCCTCCCTGCTGCTCCTAATAATGAGTTTCCCAAGGGCATTATTACTGAAAGAATTTAAAAACTGGTTAGATAAATCAGTGCAGCATGTTCCGCCCACATCAAGCACAGGAAAAGCCGTTGCTTACTGCATAAAACAATGGCCAAAGTTAAAGGTATACATTGAAAGTGGTGAGTTAACCATTGATAACAATCGAGCGGAACGTGCGATAAAACCCTTTGTCATCGGGCGCAAAAACTGGATGTTTGCAAACACTGAAAATGGCGCAACCGCGAGTGCAGTATTATATAACCTAATTTTCCTTGAAATGTGGTGCTGACAGAAAAATCACCTAAGGGCTAGGTGTAGTTTGTTGGATGTTTACGTTTTAGTTTCAGATTTATTCCTAAATTTCTTCGTCCGAAAAAGTCACTAATACCCGACACAAACATTAGAAGATAACAGTTTTTATATTGCTTTAATTTTTTAATGACTTTTACTAAATAACAAATACTTTGGACAGTAGTATGCCCGTAGGAATAACTGCATACATGATATGAGAAAAAACGAACAAAACAGCATTCATAAACTACAAAACATCAAACCCAATCTTGCGGCTTTAAATATTTTTCATACAACTCGGCTTCCGCACTGCCCGCCTCTGGCTGCCAGTTATAACGCCAACGTACATTTGGTGGCATCGACATTAAAATCGATTCGGTGCGGCCACCGGATTGTAAACCAAACAAGGTACCGCGATCGTAAACCAAATTAAATTCTACATAACGCCCGCGACGATACAATTGAAAATCGCGTTCACGTTCACCATATTCCATGGCTTTGCGTTTTTGCACAATCGGTTGATAAGCTTTAATGTAATGGTCACCGACGCTTTTCATAAACGCAAAACTTTTCTCGAAGCCCCATTCATTTAAATCATCAAAAAACAAACCGCCAATGCCACGGGGTTCGTCGCGATGTTTTAAATAAAAATAGTCATCGCACCATTTTTTATATTTTGGAAATACATCTTTACCGAAAGGTTCACAGGCATCTTTGGAAACTTGATGCCAGTGTTTGGCATCTTCATCAAAACCATAATAAGGGGTTAAATCAAAACCACCGCCAAACCACCACACCGGATCTTCACCGTCTTTTTCGGCAATAAAAAATCGCACGTTAGCATGGGATGTGGGAATGTATGGATTTTTCGGGTGAATCACTAATGACACACCCAGTGCCTGAAACGATCGCCCCGCCAATTCTGGGCGATGCGCGGTTGCCGATGCGGGTAACTTGCCGCCAAACACATGGGAGAAATTTATACCGGCGCTTTCAAAAACATCGCCGTCGGCCAGTACACAACTTTTTCCGCCGCCGCCTAACTCGCGCTGCCACTCATCTACTTCAAATGTTTTTCCGCCATCTTCTTTAGTAAGCGCATCGCAGATGTTTTGCTGGAGTTGTAGTAAATAAGTTTTTACGACTTCGATATCGGGAAGCGACATGTTTGAGTGGTTCCTGTTTTTTATTAAACGGCGAGTTAATTACTGTATTTTGTTATTATGCGGTATTGATAGGTTATTCGCGAGCTGAAGCTTGCTCCTATAGATATTTTTTATTCGGTTTTATTTATTGATTTTAACGGCTGTAGAATTTTATCAAAAGAATCCGGTGAAACATATAAAATAACTTCTTTATCGGTTTCACTAATGGCTACGTCGACACCTTTTTCGGGATACAACCAATGCACTGCATCGCTTTCACTATCGGCAATTTTTTCTGCCGGTGTACCAAAACGCTTTTCAATTAAATCGGCATTAAGATGCACTGCGGGCAAATAAGTAATTGATGCAATAGTTGTTTGCCGAACCTTTGCTGCATCTTCAGCAGATAAAGTCACTTTACGTGTGCCACTGCCAAGGGTGGCAATGCGCGCCCCGCGCTCAAACATCACTTGAATTTCATCACTCGGTAACTCAATCGACATCACCATTTTAGACTTTAATCCAGCAATTTTTATTTCACTAAAAAAGGCTTCAATAACCGGTGCAGATTCAGGTGCCGCAAATAAAGTAATCTCGGCGTATTCTTTAAAAACTTGCTCGGCTTCCGCTAGGGTTGATTTGCCTATGGTTAAACTAAAAACTTGGCTGTGCCCTGAAGGTAAAATATTAACTTGCCAAGGGTAACCAGCATGTTGAGTACTGGGGGCTTTTAATGACGCAAGATACAAACCCAAAAACACGGCCAATATGCTGCCACCCAGTACACTTAAAAATACATGCTTTCCCATAAACAATTATTCCGGTAACGATGCAGCAGCGGGTTTGCTATTTGAATAATGGGAAGATTCGAATGCAGGCTCTTCAATTGGCGTCAGCGCATTTTCTGGGTATTGCTCACTTACCCAATTAGGTAAAACGCCCATTTTAGAAAGGTGTAACGATTCCGATTCAAAAATAATTAAGCCCAGCACACTTACCATAATTGGCAAAAATGCCGCACCACTAAATGCCCAGTGCTGAGGTTTCATATCACCCCCAGAAATAAGATAAATGGTTAATAACAAACTGCCCATCACCGTTAGCATAATCAAAAAGAAACGGCTGCGTTTAGCGGCAATTTGCCAGTGACCATTTACATACCAACTGGCATGGGTTTTAGCGCGGCGTGCGCCCCAAAACAAGTAAGCCAAACTGACAAATGAAAAAATGGGAATAACAATAATAAGGTGAAGCAACGAGCTGGCGCTTAAAACTGCCACCAGTATTAATACGTGGTTAAAAATTAAATTGGTTAAAAACACCTCGTGAGGAACGCGGGCTTTTTTTATGTCTGTTGGAGATACATCGTACTTCATGGAGAAACCGGTCAATTAAAATCAGCGCCCATTGTAACATTAATAAACGCTTAAATACTCGCCTGTTAGCGCTCAAATAGGTTTAAATAGTTGCGCTTGCTCAACTCGGCAACAGTTTCTAGCGAGCAGCCCCTAACCTGCGCTAAACATTCCGCCACATGCCCCACCCAAGCGGGGCGATTTTGTTTGCCCCGATGTGGCATTGGGGCCAAATAAGGGGAGTCGGTTTCAATTAAAAAGCGCTCGTCTGGCACCCGTTTGGCCACGTCTCGCAAGGCATCTGCATTACGAAAAGTCACAATGCCCGAGAACGAAATATACAAGCCTAAGTCGAGGGCTTGGCGTGCCATATCCCAACTTTCAGTAAAGCAGTGCAATACGCCGCCGCAGTTAGCCACATCATACTCTTTGAGAATATCTAAGGTATCTTGCTGGGCATCACGAGTGTGAATAATCACTGGCTTGTTTAGCGCATTGGCAGCCTGTATATGTACCTTAAAGCTGGCGATTTGTTGCTCACGGGTGTCTTTGGCGTAGTAATAATCCAAACCGGTTTCGCCAATCGCAACGACTTTTGGGTCGGCTCCTAACTCGAGTAATTGCTGTAACTTAACCGTGTCATCTTGGGTATCGCAGGGATGCACACCAACCGAAATATCCACATTATCTCGATTGGCAACCAGCGCTTTCATTGCCGGATATTCATCTAGGCTAATAGAAACACACAACATGCGCTCAACTTTTGCCTGTTGAATAGCATCCATCAGTTCGTTGAAGTTATTATTGAAATCGTTTAGATCGATACGATCGAGGTGACAATGGGAATCTATAAACATAAAACAATATCGTTATTCAAAATACACAGAGCCGACAGCTGGCTGCTGCCAAAAAAGTATGGGCCAGTTACATAGCCATTACATAGTGTGAGTAGTGCGGTCAGATTTAAGCGCTCCCGCAAGATAAGTTTCGATTTTTGTGCGGGTTTGGCCATTATCCTGTGGCCCAAATTGCACCCCAATGCCGGTGGATTTATTGCCCTGCGCACCGATTGGGGTAATCCACACAATTTTACCGGCAACCGGTAAGCGATCTTTATCATCCATTAATGTGAGCAACATAAACACTTCTTCACCCAATGCATAAGATTTGTTGGTTGGAATAAATAACCCGCCATTGCTAACATAAGGCATATAAGCCGCATAAAGTGCTGCTTTATCTTTGATGGTTAATGAGAGTATACCTTGCCTTGGAGCGCCGCCTGCTGCTGCCATAATTAAACCCGTTTTAATGTTTTAGACCATGATAATAGCAAATCTTCCCACAACATTTGTGTGTTTAGTGGAATTGATTGCAATTGTTTATTTTTAGTGAGCTGATCTAGGTAGTCATATAACTCCAATAAACTACAACGCGTTGCCAATTGCGTTAATGTCTTTTTTTGAGCGGCGTGCACTAAACTTGCGGAACTACCGCACTGATGCAGTTTAATTAAATCTTGCACCCAATCAAATAACCAGTTTAATAAAGAGTTAAATGGCAATTTATGTAACTGCTCTGCCAATTCAACCACCGGCTGATTTTTCGCCACCGCCAACAATGCAGAAATTAACTGTTTGTGATGCGCCAACAAATCTTCATGTTGTAACTCCATTGCTAGCAACGGCGCACCATCCGCTAAATGCAATAAATCTTCTGCCTGCGCTATATTTTGCGATTGCAGCCAGCTTAAAGCCTGTTCAGTTTTTGGAATATTAAAAGCAATAGATTGGCAACGCGAGCGTACTGTAATAGGTAATTTTTGCGGGTTAGCACTCACCAAAATTAACAGCGCCTCACCACTGGGTTCTTCCAGTGTTTTAAGTAAACTATTAGACGCATTAATATTCATATCATGCGCATCAATAATAATCGTAACTTTATAGCCACCATATTGGCTACTTAAATTAAGCTTTGCCGATAGTTCGCGAACATCATCCACCTTAATGGCCTTGCCACGCTCTTCTGCCCGCAATATAAATAAATCTGGGTGTGTATCTACCGCAATGAGTTTACAGGCCGCACAGTTACCGCAAGCATGCCCGCTGCTATCAACAGATTGACATAACAGACTATGCGCAAATTGCAAAGCAAAGCTCAGCTTGCCTAAACCTTCTGGGCCTTGCATTAGCAAAGCATGGGGCAGCTTTTCAGCCTGTTGTTGCTGGTGTATTTTTTGCCACTGTGATTGCTGCCAAGGATATAAGCTAATGGGATCGGTCATAAAAGCGCTGTATTCATTATTTAAATTAATTTTGCATATATAAAAACGAGCCTAAATACTACTATTTACCAAGCTAAACTACCATTTAATTAGCCATTAAATTTTCATAAGTCAGCGATAATTAATACATAATACCGTTAATCTGAATTCATTTATGTCATCATAAAAAAATATAATTCCGGCTATACTTAATAGCTGTAGGGCTAAATAACCGAAATGGTTTTCTCCCCCATTAATGTGTATAAGCATATAACCAACTGGAGTCTAAAATTATGATGTTAAGTGTAGCCGGCAAAAATATAGAAACAAATGAGCAAGGATTTTTAGCTAATTTAAACGACTGGAATGAAGATTTCACAGAGGCTGTGGCCAAAACAGACGGCCTAGATTTATATAACGATCACTGGGAATTGATTTTATATTTCAGAGACTATTATGATGAAAATCAGGTATGCCCAACCATGCATAAAGTGATTCGTGAACTGGGCTCAAAAAACAAACATTTCCATGACCAAAAAGAATATGAAAAACATATTTACAAACTTTTTCCAACAAACCCTACACATGAAGTATGTAAGCTTGCTGGCTTGCCTATGCCGCAACCGGATGACTAAGCAGCTTAAAATATTACGCAATAAAAAAGCACCTATTGCTATTAAGGCGCGCGCGACTTATTTCACAAATCCAATAACAATAGTTATTAATTAAATAGTCGCCCCTGAAAATTGCCCCATTAAACACCCAGCATTTTCAGTCGGCGACCTCATTACAAACTTATAGAGACCTTTGCACGATGGAGGCGCAAAGGTCTCTTATAACAACTAAATAAAGCGCTAACATATTTAGGCCAATAAAACCAAGCGAGTAGCTTGGCCATATTGTACGCCGCTGGCGCTTAACTAAAAGATTGAATTTCTGATAGGATTGTCACTCGGTAACATGAAGAATACAGAAATTATGAATAATTTTTTTAAACAAAAAAATGTAGCTCATCGTTATTTATCCCCTCTCATCATCTTAATTTTAGCCACCTTTTCTTTGCAAGCTATTGCGGATCTTTCACAAAATCTTAAAGACCTTTCTATCTCTCAGGCAGTCGAAATCGCGCTGAAGGATAACCCAAGTTATGCTCAGGTACAGTCTCGTTATCGCGCATTGCTGGATATTCCATCTCAGGCAGGTGCACTACCCGACCCAATAATTATACTTAATGGCCTAAATCTTCCTGCCAGCGATTTAAACTCGACACAGGAAGGCATGACACAACTTCAACTGGGTGTTTCACAGGCATTTCCTTTTCCCGGAAAATTATCATTAAGAGAAAAATCCGCAGAATATGAAGCCGCTGCCGGACTTGAGAGTGTTTTTGAATTACGCCTGAAATTAAAGCAGCAGGTTACCTCAAGCTGGTGGGAGCTTTATTACCTTGAACGATCTTTAGAGGTTATCAATGCTAACCTCAATCTCTTACGTCAATTTGTCAAAATTGCCGATACCAAATATAAAGTTGGTGATGGACTACAACAGGATGTGTTACTCGCTCAATTAGAACTTTCTAAATTGTTAGAACAGGAAATAAGGGTGAAAAGTCTACGCCGAATTGAAATGGCAACGCTTAATACCTTGATGGGTGAAAATGCCAATACGAAAATTGCACTCAGTCAATCCATCAAGAAAAATTTAGTGGGCATCGCCACAACCGATGCCCTTCTGACACAAACGAATGAAAAAAACCCCAGTCTGAAAAAAGATAAAAATTTGATATCAGCAGCTCAATCACGTTTATCACTGGCAGAAAAAGAATATTACCCCGACTTTAAAGTCAGCCTTGTTTATGGTGACAGACAAGGTAATAATCCTGTTGCTGCAGGGGGTGGTGACAGGGAGGACGCCATTTCTGTACTGTTTAATATGAGTTTTCCTTTGTATGCTGGCAGTAAACAGGATAAAGGTGTTAGCCAACGCAGTAACGAACTTTTGGAGCGTAAGTATTCCCGTCAAGACACCTATAACGCGCTCTACTCACGCATTGTTAGTCTTTCATCAGACTACTTTAAATCACGGGAGTTATTTAAATTATTTGATACCGGGATTATTCCACAAGCCCAACAAACTGTCGATTCAATGCTCTCTGGCTATAAGGTAAGTGAAGTCGACTTCCTCAATCTAGTTCGTAGCCAGATTACATTATTAAATTATCAAATCCGTTACTGGAGAGTGCTAACCCAAGGCAAACAGTTTCTGGCGAAAATAGATGAAATTACTGCTGGAGATAACCTTTATGAATAAGAACACCATCTTTTTATCGGCAGCACTGCTTTTGGCGGGTGCTTTAATGGGTTACTTAATTGCGCCTAAAACGGCATCAACAATGTCTATCCCCGCAACCGAACAAACAGACAGCAGTAAAGAGATATTGTTCTACCGCAATGCGATGAACCCTAGCGTGACTTCACCGGTGCCTGCAAAAGACGCTATGGGCATGGATTACAAACCTGTTTACGCCGATGAAAGCAAAACATCAGACGTTGCCGGCACGGTAAAAATTGACCCTGTTATGGCGCAAAATATCGGGGTCAGAACAAACTTAGCAATCACCGGTAATTTAAGCCGAACCATACGTGCTGTTGGCAAGATTGATTATAATGAAGAAAAAATGGCCCGAATACACCCGAAAACAGATGGCTGGGTAGATAAATTATTTGTCGATAAAACAGGCGAAACGGTAAAAGCCGATGCTATCCTGCTAAGTGTATACTCTCCCAAGCTGGTCTCCACACAACAGGAATATTTATTGTCTCTCAGCAACCTTAAAACATTGGAAAAAAGCGAATTTCCTGATGTTCGAAATGGTGCAATCAATTTGGTCAAAACCACTTATGAACGCTTGCAACTACTCGATGTACCAGAACACCAGATAAAAGAATTAAAGAAAACCAGAAAGGTCAAAAAAAATCTCCACATTCATACTCCCGTCGCCGGCACAATCATCAGAATTGGTGCGCGCGAAGGACAATTTGTTACGCCCAATACGGAGTTATACATGATTGCCGACTTGTCCCAGGTATGGGTTTATGTCGACATTTACGAATATGAAATCCCCTGGGTTAAGCTGGGGGATAAAGTAGAGATGACACTTAACGGTATTCCCGGAAAAATCTTTACTGGAAAAGTATCTTATATTTACCCTTATGCTGAAGCCAAAACTAGGACTATAAAAGCGCGAGTCGTATTCGATAATCCAGACTTGGTTTTACGCCCAGAAATGTTCGCTAATATAAAAATTCACGTCGAAGAACAAAAAAATGCGGTCATCGTCCCTGCTCAGGCCGTTGTACGTTCAGGTACGCGAAATCAGGTTTTTGTCGCCAGAGAGAAAGGGAAATTCGAGCCTAGAGATGTTATTTTAGGATTAGAGTCGGATGGAAAAATTATTGTATTAAGCGGTGTTCAATCGGGTGAGACGGTTGTTACCTCTGCACAATTTTTAATTGACTCGGAATCCAAATTGCGTGAAGCAACACAAAAAATGATGGCAATAAAACCCGATGGCAAAGCGGATGATTCAAGCCCTGCTGCAAAGCCAATTACGGAGTAGACGCTCATGATAAATAGCATTATCAATGCATCAATCCGCGAGAAGTTCCTGGTTTTGATTGCAGCTGTATTAATCACCAGCGGTGGCTTCTGGTCCTATAAAACCATTTCTCTGGATGCCATTCCCGATCTCTCCGATGTTCAGGTTATTATTTTCACCTCCTATCCCGGACAGTCACCGCAGGTGGTTGAAGATCAGGTGACCTATCCGCTTACCACAACCATGTTATCTGTACCCAAATCAAAAGTGGTTCGTGGTTATTCATTTTTTGGCCTGTCATTTGTTTTTATTATTTTTGAAGATGGCACCGATATGTATTGGGCGCGTTCCCGTGTTCTTGAATCGTTGAACTATGTCAGTGGTGATTTACCCTATGGTGTGACTCCGGCTTTGGGACCGGATGCAACAGGTGTTGGCTGGGTCTACCAATATGCGCTGGTTGATAAAACCGGTAAGCATGATTTATCACAACTACGTTCTATACAGGACTGGTATCTACGCTATCCCTTGCAAACAGTGAAAGGTGTTTCGGAAGTCGCATCCGTTGGTGGTTACGTTAAACAATATCAGGTAGACGTTAATCCGAATGCCTTGATGGCCTATAACATTCCCCTTTCAAAAGTTAAACATGCCATTAAGCGCTCAAATGCGGATGTTGGTGGACGTCTGCTAGAAAAGTCTGAAACGGAATACATGGTACGCAGCTCTGCTTACATAAAATCTATCGAAGAATTAAAAATTGTTCCTGTTGGTGTCGATGATAACGGCACGCCGATTCAGTTACAGGATGTCGCGCATGTTCATATCGGGCCGGAATTGCGCCGAGGCGTGGTCGATCTTAATGGCGAAGGCGAGGTGGCTGGCGGCATTATCATTATGCGTTATGGCGAAAACGCCTTGTCTACTATTCAAAATATTCGTAAAAAACTGGAAGAATTAAAGGCCGGTTTACCCGCAGGCGTAGAAATTATACCGGTTTATGATCGCGGTGATTTAATTGAAAATGCCGTCGACAGTTTGACCACTTCACTGCTGCAGGAAATCGTGATTGTCAGCATCGTGATACTGCTATTCCTGTTCCACTTTCGTTCTGCATTAGTGGTCATTTCTGTTTTACCCATTGGCATACTGATTGCGTTCATTATCATGAAAATTCAGGGCATCAATGCCAACATTATGTCGTTGGGTGGTATTGCTATCACCATTGGACTGATGGTCGATGGCGCAATTGTTATGGTAGAAAACGCGCACAATCATCTGGCAAAAAGCAGAACAGCGAAAGGCCGAGATCTCACGACGACAGAGCATTGGCAAGTAGTCGCTAAATCCTCCAAAGAAGTAGGCACGGCTCTTTTCTTCTCACTGATGGTCATTATTGCTGCCTTTATTCCTATTTTCACCATGGAAGCTCAGGAAGGTCGCCTGTTCAAACCCCTCGCGTTTACCGCAACCTATGCCATGGCGGGCGCAGCCATTTTAGCCATCACATTAGTTCCGGTAATGATTGGCTTCTTCGTAAAGGGAAAAATTATTTCAGAAAAACAAAACCCGGTTAACCAGCTGCTTCACAAAATACATTCGCCTGCACTTAATCTGGTCATGAACTGGCGATGGCTGACAGTGGGTGTTTCAGTCATTTTACTGGCATCAACCTATTACCCAGTATCAAAAATCGGCAGTGAATTTATGCCGCCTCTGGATGAAGGCGACATTCTTTATATGCCGACAACATTCCCGGGTATTTCCATTACAAAAGCTAAAGAGATTATTCAGCAAACCGATAAAATCATCAAAACGTTTCCAGAAGTACACCATGTTTTTGGTAAAATAGGGCGTGCAGAAACCGCAACTGATTCGTCCCCTCTTTCAATGATAGAAACCACCATTCGTTTAAAACCTCGAGAAAGCTGGCCAGATCCAAGTAAGAAAACAAAAACACTAATGGATGAAATGGACAAAGCGATTAACTTTCCGGGTATCGCTAATGCTTGGACTATGCCAATTAAAACCCGAATTGATATGCTCTCAACCGGCATTAAAACCCCCATCGGCATCAAAGTTTCCGGGCCGGATCTCAATGAATTACAACGCATTTCCAAAGAGATTGAAATGGCAATGAAAACCATGCCCGATACATTATCGGCTTTTGGTGACCGGGCAGTTGGCGGCTATTATGTCGACTTTGATATTGATCGTGAAGCAGCATCACGATACGGACTGACCACAGGTGATGTTCAGGACGTTATCCAAAGTGCGATTGGCGGCATGAATATCACTCGCACGGTTGAAGGATTGGAACGTTACCCAGTGAATCTACGTTACCCACGTGAATTACGCGATAATCTGGAAAGTCTGAAACGAACACTTATCGCAACCCCCACCGGTGTGCAAATTCCATTAATACAAGTCGCAGATATAAAATACAGTCGCGGTGCACCAGTCATTAAAAGTGAAAATGCACGACCTAACGCATGGATTTACGTTGATTTAAAAACCTCTGATATTGGCGGTTTTGTCGAACAAGCAAAAAAAGTTATCGCCAACAAAGTAGCTATTCCTGCTGGCTACACGCTGGCATGGTCGGGTCAATTTGAATATATGGAACGAGCGAATAACCGACTGCGTATTGTGGTACCCATTACTGCGCTGGTCATTTTTGCCCTCCTGTACTTTAACTTCCGAAACATTGTACAACCGATTATTGTAATGGGCGCGATTCCATTCGGTCTGATTGGCGGTATCTGGATTATCTATTATGCCAATTACAATATTTCCGTTGCGGTTATAATCGGCTTTATCGCACTTGCTGGGATTTCAACAGAGATAAGTGTGCTGGTATTAAACTTTATCAATCTCGCCTTGAAAACAAAACGCGAAAAAAGTAAGCAAAGGTTAACACCTGATGAAATTAAGGAAGTAACCCGTTTTGCAACCTCGACACGTGTGCGTGCGGTTAGCATGTCAGCGATGACAACCATGTTAGGGCTTATTCCAATTATGATTAGCACCGGCACAGGTTCGGATGTTACCCAACGCATCGCATCACCTATGCTAGGCGGAATGATAACCGTGATGTTATTTAATTTACTGGTGCTTCCCGCCATTTATTCATTGATATTACAGGCTCAAGAAAAAAAGCGACGAATCGAGGTGGATTAAATGGAAGAGCATATTCTGCCTGCATTTATCATTAGTATCGTTTTGGCATTTCTAACCTCAGCAATATTTTATGTGTAACGTTCCGTGTTATTGTCAAATGCACTGGTCAAGTCATACCAGACACTTTACTTAAAGATTTCTCATCGTTAATAGGTGATAAATCATCCTTTGCAGTATGCAGCCTCTCAAGGTTGTCATACCTCATATAAGCCGCTACATCTTTTTTCATAAACTCACGGGGTGGCTGAGCAATTTTAAATATTCAGCTGATGATGAAACATAGAACTCGAATCTATTACAGTGAAAAGCAAAAATCCCTGATGTGGGGGCGGTGGAAAAAAGGCGATTCATTACATTCAATCGCTAGATTTTTCACCTTCAACAATCAGTCGTGAAATTAATCGTATAGAAATATAGATTTATCAAAATTTATAGTATGGATTTTTGTAACCTACACTGAACCAGCGCAGAATTCAGTAATTTATTATTAATGACCTCAATAAATAATTCCTTGTGAAATTCTATCGATATAGCCTGCACATTCAGATTTTCTTCCAGCCGTATTCGTTGTTCTTTTGAAATACTTTGTAAAGTAAGCAAAGAGGGGGCAATCCAGTGAATATAATTTCTTGCGCGAATGCATTGTTCCTCAGCAGGCCAGTGCTCAGTTAAAAGAAAAGGTGGAATTTCACTACCCGCAATATGTTTATTGTTTACATCATATATGCCACTGCCATCTTCCTGTCTAATTATCCAGTGCTTTTGAATATTAAATCCGGCTACCTTTTCTACCTGGGATTTTAGCTGTCTGGATTCTGAAAATTTATACTGGCTGGGCACACCTTCTGCACCTATATGAGAGGCCCAGTATTTTGGTTCCGGTGATGGACGCTGTTTACCAGGTATGACGCTAGCCAGCAAAGCCAGTGGCTGTTTATTTTTCTCATCGAACAACCAAAGCTCCTCTGTATCTTTAAGCTTAAAAGGCAGGTCAGCGAGACGTTGTTTAATACTTTCAATTAGTAAATTACATTGTTCAGAAAGCGGGGCTTTCTCAAGATGAGGCGATAAAGGTCGACTGACCAGACCTTCTTCTAATGACCATAAGCCATATCGATAAAATGCTATATTACTTCTGCCTTTATTCAAACTCCCCCAATCACTAGGTTGATCTGTTATGACTTCAATATCCCAGACAATACCATTGGTACTATGTGCACGCCCCCCTTCCGTTTCAATAACCTGCATAACACCTAAAAAAGGATTAACCCTGCGAAAGGCATAACAGTTTACTTTATTAAACGCCATGTTCATTAACTGGCATCCGCTAACTTTTTACGCAATATTTCGATTAATATTTCAGCATTATCCTGCATTTCTGGAGGAATGACTTCAAATAGATATTCAATCTCATCCAGCACGGTTTCTATTTCTTTCTTACTGACCAGATTATCCATATTTAAAGATATATTATGCATATAAGCATAAGGATCTATACCGTTCATTATATTAATACTTTCTATATGAAGGCTTGCAAATTACAGCCTGTACGGTGCTAATAGATCTCTCCATAAAACCACCCTCGCAATAACACAGATAAAATTCCCATAAACGAATAAAAGATTCATCATAACCCAGTTTTTTTACTTTATTTTCATTATGAAAAAAGTTTTCACGCCAGTCACGAAGAGTCCTGGCATAGTGGCGCCCAATATCTTCAATATTATAGATAGACATATCTGTTGCTTGAGTCAGAGCCTGACTGATAGCAGTAACAGAAGGTAGACTACCTCCTGGGAATATATATTTCTGAATAAAGTCGACTTCAGTTTTCGCCTGCTCATAACGCTGATCCTGAATAGTAATAGACTGCAAACACATCAGACCTTCCGGTTTTAACAGACTAGAACATTTCTCAAAATATACATCCAGATGCTCTAGTCCAACAGCTTCAATCATTTCAACTGAAACCAGTTTGTCATACTGACCCTGTAAATCACGATAATCTTCTAATAACAATGTAATTTTATCTTGCAGGCCTTTCTCTTCAATTAACTGCTTCGCATAATCATACTGTTGTTTAGAAATCGTTGTGGTGGTAACGCGACATCCATAATGACTTGCTGCATAAATGGCCAACCCACCCCAACCAGTGCCTATTTCTAGAAGATGATCCTGCTCAGACAACTCAAGTTTTTTACACAGTCTATCCATTTTGTTTATTGATGCCTTTTCAAGACTGGACTCTGAATTTGCATAAACAGCAGAAGAATACATCATGGTGTTATCCAGCATCAGCTCAAATAGATCATTGCCAATATCATAATGCGCGGAAATATTCCGCTTACTTCCAGTTCTGGTATTCTTATTTAACCAGTGGAAACATTTATTTATAACGCCACTAATACTACTGCTACCCTTATCAACATCATCAAGCACGTCTCGATTAGTTACGATAAGACGCACCAAAGTAGTGAGATCACTACAATCCCAATCACCACGAACATAGGCCTCACCTACTCCGACACTACCGCCAAAAGCCAGCGAGCCATAAAAAGAAGAATCTCGAACCGTTATAGTTGCTTTTAAATCACTTAAGTTGAGATCACCAAACTCAAATATTTGGCCTTCATCAACAATCTGTAACAAACCCGTATCCATGCATTCAAGCTTTGATAATACAATGCGTTTTGCCAGCTGGTTTAATAAACGAGGCTTTACTTTAATTTGATTTTGTATGGATGTTACAATATTGTTTTTCATATCTAAACCTCTTCATTTTTGGTCGTGGTTATATAATTGTTCCCTTGCTGATCGATGGCCTGATCAACTGAGTGATTATAATGGGTGATCAAAAATTGGCGTTCGCTTGAGCCATAACTTCAGTGCCTCAAAGTAAATTGCTGTTACAACTTTCAGTGTCATAAATGGAAATCTTGTTAACATTTTTACGAGAGTCAGGCTATTGATATCCAGACTACGTAAAGCAAGCACCGCATCAAATATTTTTTCATCATCTACGCTGTTTTTCATATATACAGATAAATACTCCCCCGGATTGGATAAACGCCATTCATAATCTTGTTCCATGGGGTTGAAGGGTGAAACATGAAACTGTTTACTCAATTCATGAACATGTTTAGATGTGTGACTAGATTTAGTAGCAGGCAATACATAACAAAACTGTTCACCCCATGGTGTATTATTCACTTCTACAACAATAGCTTCCACCGTCTCACCTGTTTCATCAAAGCAATAATAAAAACTGGCCGGGTTAAACCCAAAACCGAAATAACTAAGATGAGTTAACAATCTTACCGGGCCATTTAGTTTTATGTTTTCCTGCTTATAAACCAGATCAAAAACACACTGCTTCAATGGCTTTTTTCCATCGCCCATATGATGTTGCCTATTAAAGTAAGCAAGATTAAAACGTCTTGCTGACCAGAATATAAATCGATCAAATAAACTGGGTAACTCATCAAGGTCAAGATACATCATAAACATTCGATAACTAAAACCATGCTCATGAGGTAAATAGCGTTTATGATTAACCTGTCCGACGTATATTTTGCTGTGCATAATTCAGCTGCTCCTTAAAGTCACTGATTGTATCTAATGCACTGACAACACCATCTTCATGAAATCCATAACGCCAGTAAGCACCGGCGTAAAAACATCGGTTCAAACCATTTAAACGAGAATGCTGCTTTTGTGCTTGCAGTGTGTCTTGCGTAAAGACTGGGTGCGTATAATTCAGGTGTTTAATAATTTTTGATTCATCAATCACATCAGAATTATTAAGTGTGACGCAGAATGTTTCAGGGCAATCTATAACCTGCAATATATTCATATTATAAGTTACTGCTACAGGTCTGGTTTGGCTGTCTAACTTGTGATAATTCCAGGATGCCCAGGCCAGTTTTCTTTTGGGCAGTAACGCAGTATCAGTATGCAGAACCACATCATTACTTTGATAAGGAAAAGATAACAATACATCCGTTTCAAAAGCATCCGCCTGATCAAGCATATTAAGTGCCTGATCGCTGTGACAGGCAAAGAAAACATAATCAAATCTTTCAGCAGACATTGTGTCAGTGGTGATTTCAACATGGCTTTCAAATCGTTTAACCTGTCTAACAGGCGAGTTCAGTCGAATTTTATTTCGATAATTTGCTGTTAGTTTATCAAGATACGCACTGGATCCCCCTTTAATAACATACCAGTCTGGTCTATCAGTCACATTAAGCAGACCATGATTATGAAAAAAACGTATAAAGAAGTGAGCAGAAAACTTCAGCATCTGCTCATAACTTGAAGACCAGATAGCTGAACCCATAGGAATAATATAATGCTCAATAAACTGTAAAGAATAACCATGCTGCTGAAGATAATCACCAAGACTAATATCATTTTCAGGTGTTTCAAGTAAAGCAGTTGATTCTTTATTAAATCGCAAAATATCACCTATCATTTTATAAAACGATGGGCGCAATAAATTTCTGCGTTGTGCAAATAACGAATTCAGTGTATTACCGTTATATTCAAGTCCAGTTTTTTCACATTTCACACTGAAACTCATAGTCGATTTTTGTCGTTCTACACCGAGCTCTTCCAGTAAACTTATAAAATTAGGATAAGTCAGGTTATTGTGAACAATAAAACCAGTATCAACTGCATAATGCTGTCCCTGCACTTCAACATCATGAGTATGTGTATGACCACCAATATAATCATTGGCTTCAAACACAGTAATGTCATATTCCTTATTTAAATAATAAGCAAGAACATTACCTGAAATACCGCCACCTATAATGGCAAGTTTCATTGTGTAACCTCCATCTTAACTATATCTTTACTTTGTGATGATTCAATTTTCTGTGGAACTTTTTTAATCAACTCACGCTGGTATCCCATATCAACACTAAGTTGTACTAATGACTCATAAAGCTCATCATCTATATTTGGTGTCCGACTCATTACCCAGAGATAGTCGCGTGCGGAACGTGCAATAATAGTTTGTTGATAGTCATCACTGAGATAAGCAATAAGAAATTCAGCTTTAATGGGCCAGATAAATTGCATACCCCATTCACTATTATTCTGCTCGCTCACAAAACCAGTCGGTTTATATGTTTTTAACTCACCATCAAATGAATCCTGATTAAATGTAAAGGTGGTTGCAATACTACCGTCTTCATTCAAGGCATATGATTCTATGGCATTGTGAGCACCCTCTTCTATGAATGTAGGAATGTTAGCAATCACATACCAATCACCCATAAAACGATCTAGATCTACGCTCTTTGCGAGAGGTATTGGTTTATCTTGCGTATGTGAACAGGCCTGTAAAAAGAACATGATTGATGTTATTAATAACAACCTCATTGTTTTATCTCCTGCTTCAATTGATAGCGAAGAACATGATCATTTTCGAGCTTAGACTCAAGTGCCACCCACTGATTATTAGTGTTGTACCAAAGATTTATATCTATATCTATTCCCTGTTCATCTTTACCTTGCAACTGGTATCGCTGTGTATCTACTAGCTTGTCGTTTATGAGGATTTTCTCCGACCCTACAAGTTTATAAGTTACATCAAGCAATTCACCGGATTGTGTATTCATTAACACATTGGACTTAATCAGCTCTTCATCCCAATATGCAAAACTTCTAACACAATCAGATTTTGATAGTTTTTTGCTTGTTGTTTCAATATGCGTAACCCCATCGTTATTAGACAAATTAACAAACAAAGTTTCACCATCATTGTTAGTAGTAGAGTTTAATTTAACTAAACATCCATTATTCCAAATTTCAAGATTACTATGCTCATATTTAAACACTGGAATAAACATAAAAGTCACATCAAATTCAGCCTGAGTTTTAACAGTAGTTTGAATATCGCTAATATTGACTTCAAAATCATGATAACCAATTTCTGAATTATCTAGATAAGCAATAAAGTGCCAGTTCTTTTTTGATTCAGTTAGTCCATTTTTTAATATTGCATGAGAACTAAAAGAAATCATTAATATTGTAATCACAGATGCATAAATGATATTTTTCATAACTCACCTTGCTTATTAACAGCACCAGGAATAAAGGCATTGGTATGATCCATATAGCGTTCATAACCCTGCCTTTTTATCATTGTTTTTTCTAATAAACTCACACCTGAAAACTTAAGCAACAGGAACGTCATTATCATTGGAGAAATAATAGATATATAGCCATAGTTAGAAAGTGCAAAAACAAAGAAGCCCCACCAGACTAAAAATTCACCAAAATAATTGGGATGCCTTGAATACTTCCATAAACCCTGGGTTAGAATTTTTCCTTTATTATCAGGGTTCTTTTTAAATTGATAGAGTTGATAATCTGATACCGTCTCAAAAAACATACCCACAAGCCAAAGTAATAAAGCTAGCCCATCCAAAAGCATTAATGGAGCAGTGGAATTTATTGCATAAAACAGAGGTAGTGCTACCACCCAGGCAACCAATGCCTGAAAAGCAAATATCATATACAAACTCTTAAATGCAAATCTAGGTTGATTGTTTTCTCTAATAATTTGATATCGATGATCTTCTTCATGCCCCCAGTGTCGCAGAGTAATATACGCAGACAATCGTAAACCCCAAACAGTGACTAACAACAAAACTAAAATGGCTCTATCAGATACTTCTGCCAAATTATTAAAAACAGCTAACGCAGCAATAATGAAAAAAAGTGACCATAAACTATCAACAACACTGACATCTTTTTTAATCAAGCTAATAACCCAGAATGCTGCACCCACAATAAGCATTGGAATTAATACGCTAAATGATTGGATGATAATATTCATAGCTTGTCTCCAGCCATTTCATCAACATGAAACATTTCGGCCAATTTAATATATAAAGGCATTAAAAGAGCCCAGCCTAAAGCTATAACACTATTAGCCATTAAATTATCAGGAATCACGACTGCTCCCATTGCAGCACCCGCCTGATAAGTTAAAGGCCCGCATATCGCACCTAACAACATTGCCAGCCAATAACGGCCAAACAACCAGCGAAATGAAACATTCAAAGTTGTCGCAAACATTAACCACATCGCCATAATCCATCCTGGAGCAAGAAAGCTCACAATCATGCCTGCGTCGAACACCAGAATATCGAAAGACGTCATCACACTGTCCCATGCACTACCAATGAAAGTAACAATCAAAATAAGAATTATTAAATTCTTACGATTGCCCGCTAAAAACAACTGAACACAAACAAGCAACATGGCAATAACGATGCCTACTTCGGGTAAGCCTTGGGCAGCCATCAATACACAACTAAACCAGCCAAGCTGGAATAGAATAAAATTGACTACAATTTGTTGCTGGCTAATCATTGCTTATGCCTTATTAAATAAATAATGCGTCACATGCCATTGCTGACCGTCTTCATATGCAAAAAGCTCTGCACAGGCCATAAAAAACAGCCTCCAACGAACCCACCAAACACTTGCTTGATCATCACCATAGGCTGTTTTAAAAATAGGCATCAAAACATGTTTGTTTTTATCCATTCTTTCAAGCCATGCATTAGACGTTTTTTCATAATGCTTACCACTCCATGTCCAGCTTTTATTAATATTTAAATGCTGTTGAAAATATAATGGAAGATCGTCACTCGGCATCATACCGCCAGTGAAAAAATATTCGCTCATCCAGTCACTGCTATCTTTTACTTCAAAGCTATAAGGTACTTGACGATGCGAGAAGACATGCTTGAAGAACTTGCCATCATCCTTTAACCATGTTGATACTTGCTTGTATAACTGCTCCCAATTACGCATATGCTCAAACATTTCTACAGATACAACACGATCAAATTTTTCCGTTGTATTAAAATCATTCATGTCACAGGTAATAACCTGTATATTCTTAAGACCAAATTCATCTGCCCTCTTTAGAATAAATTCTTTCTGTGAATGGGAATTAGATACAGCTGTGATTTGACTCGAAGGATAGTTTTGCCCCATCCATAAAGTTAATGATCCCCAGCCACAACCCAACTCTAAAACAGACTGACCATCTTTAAGATCAGCGTGATTACAGGTAATCTGTAAAGCTTTATCTTCTGCCTGATTTAAATCTTTTGTGGATTCACTCCAGTAACAACAGCTGTACTTACTGTGATCACCTAAAACAAAATCATAAAATTCAGCAGGAACTTCATAATGCTGTTCATTAGCTTTTTCAGGTGACAGGGCAATCGGTGATTGTTTCATTGCCTGTATAAATAAATGTTTCGAATTCGTTGATACTTCGGTATCGTCCGCATTAATTTCTACCAGCCGTTGCTTTAGTAAACGACGAATGCCTTTTCGAACGATGCTATCTGGCACATATCCCTGTTCAACCCAATTAATACTGCGTTGCGCATTCATAACCTTCTCCTATTTTATAATTTAGGCTTGCTGTGTGATTAATTAGTTAATAGAACCGGTGTCCGGATTATCTGCCATTTCATCGAAAATTTTTTTAAGGGCAGAACTACCATTCCCATCAGAACCGTGAGAATCCATATCGAGATAATCATTTTTGTTGGCTTCAGATTCGAAATATATTTTTATTGCTCCCTCTCCTTTGCCTTCAATAACATAGGGTGCATTTTCTAAATTGGTTACATCATTAAGCGTCATAGGGTCGAGTGTATGAATGTTCATAATTAATTCCTCTGTGTTAAATAGTGGTTAAAAATAAATTGTTACTTATTACACCAAACTGCATAAACCGGATCGGAGGTTTGCGTTTTCGCATAGTGTGGATCATCAACAGGTCGATGCAAACCTCTACTCGATAATGTATTAAGACCTCCTTTCCAGCCAGACTGTCTAAAATACTCCATGACCAGACCAACACGTTCAAACTCGTGCAGCTCTGACCAGAGTTTTATGGACTTAGCGGGAAACCATCTATTTGAGAAAGCCATAATGCAAACCCCACCTGTCTTAAGTACCCGGTTAATTTGTTCAAATACTTTTATTGGATGAATCAGATATTCAACCGATGCAGTACATATAACTACATCAAAGGTCTCATCATGATAGGGAATCAATGCATCTGTATTCAGGTCATGCACGATGCAATCATCCAACACAGGGTTTAACTGTAGTTCAGCTTCATTCATACCTAGGCCACTAACTTTTATATCTCTAACGAACTCAGGTATGTGAGATTCCCAGCTCGACATAAGATCCAGCACACGACTACCCGGCTTAATAACACTGGCATAGAGTTCACTAATTGTTTTTCTGGCATGAGCATCAAGATGATGGACTTTTCTTTCTTTTTGATAAAAAATTGTATCGCTGTTCTCATCGATACGATCAAACACGCCTTCATTAATGAAATCTGTCGAGGTGTCTTTGAAAGGCATTTGCATACCGGGGCCATTACACAAAAAATTCTGAATAATATCGCTACAACGTCCGCCATGCTCATCTGGTGGCGGAAAAATATCTATAATTTCTACATCAAGACTAATATCCTGTTTCGCAAACGGGTGATTAAAATCAACAACAACTTCATCATCTCTAACCCCAACCAAACGAACTGGAAACATATTTTCGCTATACACACCTTTAACGCCTTTTATCCAGCCCTTAGGGTAAAAACGCCCTGCTCTTGGCTTAACTAATGAACCATCTGTAAGTCGACCAGAAAAGTTATTTATCGGTAGGGTTATAAGCAGCTCGGGTTTCCATGCAGGCACCATCTCACCTCTAGAGAAAAAATGGTTTTCTCCTTTACCCACTGGATTGTTCAAAATATCTTTTATTAATGGCGGCGGCAGCAGGTCTATATCACGCCATACATTAAATTTTTCAACATGTTGAATAGCAATATGAGAACCTGTTTCATTTCTCCATTGAGCAGTAAACTTTAAATGCGCAATACTGTTTTCATGAATATAAACATCATTCATTAAGGAAACTTCTTTCATAACGATGACCTCAATGCCAATTGTTCTGGAAAGGGTTCGAGATAATGTTGTTCTGAAATATAATTTTGTGGATGAACTCTCAGATGATGCCTTAACAAAGTAACCGGAGTAATTAAAGGAAGTTGACGTTGTCGATAAGCTTCAAAAACAGATAACAATTCCTGCTTATCCTCACTGCTAATAGCCTGTTTTAAATAACCCATTATATGTTGCAGTACGTTTACCTGACGTCCACGGTGCGAGGTTATTTTCATAACCTGCATAAATCTTAGAATATATTTTTCACGCTTCTGCATCAGGTCTTTAGTAGTCGTTCCCGCAACTAAACGACCCAGCTCCTGGTAAAAATGACTGCCTCGTGCCATAAGCATTAACTTGTGCCTGGCATGAAACTCAATAAGCCCCTGAACATTTTTATCTGGGTTACTTATTTTTTTCCAACGTCGATAAGCATAAACACGTTCAAAGAAATTTTCGCAGATTGCGGCATCATTTAAACGACCTTCATCTTCAACGGGAATGAGAGGATGTCGTTCCATAAATGCTTTTGCAAAAAGGCCAACACCTTCTCTATTTCTAAATCCGTCTTTATGTATCACCACCGACACTCGAAAAGCACCACAACTAGGGGAGTCTTTCTTGAAAATAAAACCATCAAGGTGCTCTAATTGATTCACTTTTGAAGAGGAATAATTAACTAACTGGTCTGTTACATCAGTTTCCGGGTTTTTGCTAAAGACAAGACGAATATCTTTACCTTGCTGTCGCAGCTGCATAGTTGGTCTTGGCATTCCAAAACCGGCTTCAATTTCAGGGCAAATAGATTTGAACTCAACATGCTTTGATAGTGACGATAAAATGAAATTATTTTTTTTATGCCCTCCATCGAAACGTACTTCTTTGCCAAGCAAACAAGCGCTTACACCTAGTAGTGGAAGTGAAGCATTCTCATTATGAGGTTTATTTATCTTTGAATTTATCTTTGAATTTATCTTTGAATTTATCTTTGAATTTATCTTTGAATTTATCCTTGAATTTATTTGATCTTCACATTTTTTCATCTCAAACTCCGCCTGCTGCAAGCGCAAACTGCTTACTGGTTTCTAAGTTTTTATTCTCGACAGTAATATCTAATTCTTTTTTTAATTCGGGCCAGGCAGATGCATTTAGCATGATGCGATTAACCATAAACTCAACATGCTGTGTTGATGCATTCAATGCGGGTACATATTCAAACGATTCGCCTCCAGCCGATAGAAATTCTTCTCGCCCTTCAAGGGCTATTTCTTCAAGTGTTTCCAGACAATCGATCGAAAAACCAGGGCATACAACAGTCATGTTTTTTACGCCCTCTTTTGGCAGCTCAACAAATCTTTTTGCTGCGTAGGGCTGTAACCATTCTGCTTTCCCAAATCGAGATTGAAATGCCATTTCCCACTGGTCTTCATGTAGGTTCAATTCGGCCGCAATTAATCTTGCGGTTTTATGACAATGACAAAAATAGGGGTCACCTGCTAGCAACGTTGCTTTAGGCATACCATGAAATGAAATAAATAATTTATGTCCCTTATCCAATTTCTTATTGGTTAAATGACCGTTTGTTTGCCAATGTGTATATATCGACTGTGCGACAGCTAAAATGTAATCTGGGTCATCGTGATAAGCACCTAACATTCTTAGTTCTGGCACCCACCTGAATGTAGACAAACTTGAAAACACGGCATCAGCAACAGAGCCTGTAGTAGCACCGGAGTATTGCGGATATAAAGGCAGCACCATTACACGCTCTGCCCCTTCTGCCTGAAGTTTCTCTAGCCCATCTTTAATTGATGGATTGCCATAACGCATGGCTAGCTGAACATTGCACTTACCAGAAACACGATCATCGAGTAAGGTTTGTATTTTTGAACTTAGTTCAGCAGAACCCGCCATCAATGGTGACCCCTGCTCACTCCATACTTTCTTATAAGCTTGCGCAGACTTTGCTGGCCTGATTCGTAAAATAATACCGTGCAGTATTAACATCCATAATAGTTTTGGTATTTCAATAACACGGTGATCAGATAAAAATTCAGCCAGGTAGCGCCTCACAGATGAAGTAGTCGGCTCATCAGGTGTACCCAGATTTACCACCAACACACCCATCGTCGCTCTGCGACCATGCTCAAAAGTGGACATCCCTTTAATCCGTTTACCCGTTAATTGCCCTGCTAGCTGTTTGCCCACTTGTGCCACCTATCTATGTAGTAAGAGTACATGTCGTAAATATCATTAGAATCCTGCTATCTCGTCCATTAAACTGCAGTGATCTTTAAATATTTGTACAAGTTATTTGTACAACGATTAAAATATTATACATTAAACTTGTACAAGTCAAATATTCTTGTACAATTAACCCATGGCAAAATTAAAAGCAATGAATCTAGAAACGGCTAATACTAAGCAGGACACAGATCAGGAACGCTTTCCAATACGCGTGCTGGCTGAAAAAACATCCGTTGGCACATCCACCCTGAGGGCGTGGGAGCGACGTTACGGGCTATTACACCCTGAAAGAACACCAAAAGGGCACCGTTTATACTGCAATCTGGATACTAAACGAGTATTAAAAATTATTGATTTACTGAATGATGGACACACCCTGCCGAGCATTGCTAAGATGCTGTCCGTTGAAAATACTTCTACAGCATCTATAAACTTATACGACCCTCTATACGAGCCAAAGAAGAGTGAGCTTTCTCCATCCATCGCCAATACGGCTATGACCAGCCTATGGGACGAATACATAAAGTCCACCCTCGAAGCTACCGCTGACTTCAATGTTGAGCGAATTGATGCTTTATATAATGAGGCCTCTTCACTTTACCCTGTTGATATGGTGACCGACCGTCTGATTCAACCGACCATCGCCATATTGGGCAATCGATGGAAAGAGCATCCGCAAAGCGGGGTTGGCGAAGAACACTTTTACACCAGCTGGTTAAAGAACAGGTTGGGCGCCCGCTTCCATCATACCTACTCCCAAGCCCGAGGGGCGCGCATAATCTGCGCCTGCATTCCCGGCTCATTCCATGAAATTGGGCTAATGCTGTTTGCCCTGTCAGCACTGGCCAGAGGTTACCGAGTATTGTATTTTGGTGCCGATCTACCACTTGACCAGCTGCCTCATATTACGCAACGCTCAGCGGCAAAAGCGGTGGTACTGGGCGCGCAAACCCGCATGGATGACAATGTAAACAAGGAATTAACAGCCCTAGTTAAAGAATTAAACACCCCGTTATTTATTGGTGGGTCGAATGAATTAATAGATACTGACGCCTTTCAGGCAAGCGGTGGAATTTTATTAGGCGCTAATGTATCCGTAGCACTCAAGGTGTTTGAAAGCCATGTAGCCGCCTATTCTGCAACCCAAGTTACATCAACATATAACAGCTCAAAGACCGCTCGAGAATAATCATGAACACCCTGCTCTGGTTTCAACGCGATTTACGACTTAATGATAATCCGGCATTAAGCTGGGCATTGCAGCAGGGCAAACCCGTTATCGCGGTGTATATTTACAGCCCCGAAGAAGATGCCATCTGGACAGAGGGTGCAGCATCTCGCTGGTGGTTACATCAAAGCCTTAAAAAATTGTTTGATGATTTACTAAAGTTAGATATTAAATTGCAATTTTTTAAAGCCAATTCAGTGAAAAGCATTTCCCAGCTGGTGACACACGCTCACGTCAGCGACGTTGCATGGACCAATAGGCATGAGCCTCATCGCATTCAATATGAAAATGAAATCGAAGCCAAACTATTAAAAAAAGGCATTGCGGTAAAACGAATTAATGAGGGCTTAATAAACAGACCGGATGATTTTTTAACTGCAAGTAAAAATACACCCTATCGAGTATTCACGCCATTTTATAAAAAGTTACGCAGTGAGGTAAATCTTTGCCGCTTTCACACTCATAAGAACAGTCATGTAAAATCTTCTGGCTTATCTGCTAAGCCTGTCAAAAATTCACTAACACTAGAGCAGCTTGATTTACTTGATCATCACCCTTGGCATAAAAAGTTACACAGTCACTGGTCACCTGGTGAGCATAGTGCCAGTGAAACACTGGATAGTTTTATAGATAATGCTTTATTTAATTACACATCTGAAAGAGATATTCCTGAAATAGACGCCACCTCCAGGCTTTCACCCCATCTTCATTTTGGTGAAATTTCAGTGCCACAAATTATCACTCAGCTGACACCGCTTATTGAAATACAGGGAGGCTGTATTTCTCAACAGGCAGAAGCCTATCTCAGACAACTCATCTGGCGCGAGTTTGCACGTTACATACTTTGGCATTTTCCTGAAACAAGTACACAGCCGATGAATCCAACATTCACAAAAGCTTTCTGGAAGACAGACAAAGTGAATTTAAAAAAATGGCAGCAAGGTAAAACCGGAATCCCCATTATTGATGCCGGCATGAAACAACTATGGGAAAGTGGCACCATGCATAATCGTGTGCGCATGTTAGTCGCCTCATTATTAACAAAAAATATGGGCATTGCATGGCAACAGGGCGCTCACTGGTTCTGGGATACCCTGGTTGATGCTGATCTTGCGAATAACACAATGGGCTGGCAATGGGTAGCAGGCTGTGGGGTTGATGCTGCACCCTATTATAGAATTTTTAACCCTGACACGCAGGCTAAAAAGTTTGATAAGCAGGGGCACTATATTAATCGCTGGTTAGACAAACCCTCAACGATGAAACCAGCAAACGCTGTTGTTGATTTAGCCACTAGCCGAGTGAATGCACTCGAAAGATACAACAACATTATCAGGCAATCCAAATTAAATTAATTCATTTGACTTAAATGAAATTTTACAGGAAACATTATGAAAGCACTTGTACTGGTAGCACATGGTAGCAGACGCCAAGCATCTAACGATGAAGTGGTCGCTTTGTCTAAACTTATTGAAAAACAGATGAAATCTGAATACCCTATTATTGAAGCAGGCTTCCTAGAACTCGCTGAGCCGCTCATACCTAATGCCATAGACCAATGTGTCAAACAGGGTGCGACCGATGTCTGTGTGGTGCCCTACTTCCTGTCTGCCGGACGACATGTACAGGAAGATGTACCCGCTGAAGTTGATAAAGCCAGACAAATGCACCCGGCCACGCCTATGGACGTGCTACCCCATATCGGTGGGTCTGCCATGATGGTAGACCTGATTAAACAATCCGTAGTGAATAGATAAAATTAAGTATTTTTTATCAGTGTTGTCCCTTTAATTACAATGCTGTTAATAAATAAAACCTACCTATACCTTAAATATGAATAATAGAATGAAATTAAACCATATTATTTAATAATTTATAAAGAGAATAAAATGAAGATACTCATTACCGGTGGCACAGGATTTATTGGATCCGCTCTTTGCAAAAAATTACTGAATAATAAAAAAAATGAGCTGACTATATTAAGTCGAAACCCTGAAAAAATTAAAATACCCGTTAATGTTATTTCCAGTCTTAAGCAGCTTAAAAAAGACACATCGTTTGACGTTATAATTAATTTAGCTGGTGAACCAATAGCAGATAATCGCTGGACAGAAAAACAAAAACAAAAAATCATTCTAAGCCGTATTAATACAACAGAGAAAATCATTGATTTCATAAAAGCTGCAAAGTACAAGCCTAAATTACTCATTAATGGTTCCGCCATAGGATATTATGGAATTAACAAAACCAATAACGTTATCGACGAAAACGGGTCAGGTGATGATAGTTTTTCAAGTAAATTATGTAAGCAATGGGAAACTATTGCATCGAAAGCAAATTCATTTGGCGTTCGCACCTGTTTACTACGAACAGGTATAGTGCTTGGAAAAAATGGCGGAGCATTAAAAAAAATGCTACCTCCTTTTAAAATGGGCTTAGGTGGAAAAATAGGCTCAGGACAACAATGGATGTCCTGGATCCATCTGGATGATTTAGTGGGTATTATTTTATATTGCATTGAACACGGTGATTTAAATGACGCTATAAACGGAACCTCACCGAATCCATCGACAAATCAAGACTTTACAAAAACACTAGGTAAAGCATTAAATCGGCCAACTTTTATGTCCATTCCAGAAATGATTATAAAATTATTAATGGGGCAGATGGGTGTAGAGTTATTATTATCTGGCAAAAAAATATTACCCATCAAAATTTCAGAGAAAGGCTACCAATTCCAATACCCCACACTTGAGAACGCGCTTCAGAATATATTATGAGCGTATGACACCATTTGATGAATTAGACATTCATGTTATTAAAATTTTTTAGTATCTAACTCAATTTTATAGGTTAATTTATGATTAATAATGTAAGTAGTCCAGATGAAGAGATCACACCCAAATCTAATCGTCTACCCTGCCGAGGCTGCACCAAAAATTGCAGCGATTATGATCGCTGCAATGGTAAACCCTGGCGTTTGATTAATAATAAAGATAGCAACAGGATAAGAAAAAAATGATTTTAACTATATATTATGATGGTCATTGCCCACTTTGCATGAAAGAAATGCAGCTATTGAAGCGTCACGATAATAAAAAATCCATTCATTTTGTTGACCTACACAATGACGATTTTTCAAAAGACCATCCGCATATAAATATACCTAAAGCGATACGAATATTACATGGCCAGTTAAATACTGGTGAATTACTTCTGGGCTTAGACGTAACCTGCAAAGCTTGGAGCCTAGTTGGAAAGCATAAATGGTTAGCCGTATTACGCTGGCCATTAATAAGAATAATAGCGGATTTAATTTACCGGGTGTTTGCTCGATATAGAAGCAAAATATCTTATCTGTTAACAGGCAATAAAAACTGCAACAGCTGCAACTTAAACAGCTAGTTATTAATCATGAACGAGCGATTACAACCGACACATCAGAATTTAAGAGGCTGTAATTTTTCTGTATAATTGTCTATCATTAACGTCAGAAATGCCTAGGATAGGCAATTCTGAACACAGAAGACATACAAACACTAGCAGCAGAAGCGGCTAAAAATATTCGGCCTAAAAAAGATCTAAATGAGTTCAAGAAACTGTTAACCAAGATGACGCTAGAAACAGCTTTAAACGCTGAACTAGATGCGCATTCAGGTTACGACAAGCACGAAACCTCTACCACCAAAAACAGTCGCAATGGTTACTCTACTCGGCAAAAGTAAAAACCAATTATTCAGCAGCGGCCTCTTTCATCGTCGTGGAAACTAATGTATACACACCAATCCACGCAGCTTTAGTAGCATCAGTAAAATCATCTTTTAAGCCAGCGCCTAGTGTCCAAATTAA
>Ga0316209_1000094_pt1 | contig 186059 bp, 164 predicted proteins | sample 6monopyrite_MG_FD_204945 | JGI IMG/M metagenome (GOLD analysis project Ga0316209, IMG submission 204945) | Microbial mat bacterial communities from mineral coupon in-situ incubated in ocean water Damariscotta River, Maine, United States -... | ecosystem: Environmental > Aquatic > Marine >... | reverse complement strand
CATATTTCTGCTATTTATAGCGCGCCCTCTAGAACATCAAACAAACGATCGACATCCTTTCTATCATTATAAATGTGCGGCGAAATGCGAATACTATCACCGCGAATACTCACGAAGATTTTTTCGTCTGCTAAAGTTGATGCGATATGATCGGGAACTCCGTCTCCAAAATTAATACCTATTAGATTCTCCGCACGATGTTCACTGTTAGAGACATTTAGACCAATGGCTTGGGCACGCTTTGTGATATGTTCGGTTAACGATTTCAAATAACGTGCAATATTCTCTACACCGAGTTCATTAATTAGTCTTAGAGATGATGCTGCGATTGGTGCGTTAATAAAATTACTTTTCTCTCCCATATCAAAACGACGTGCACCAGGTTGGTAATCTTCTTTGTAGTCAACGAGTCGGGCGAAGTTGTGCGCATCCTTACGAGTGATCCAACTTTCTTCGAGTGGACGGCCAGCATGATGACGTGGAGCAACATAAATAAAACCAAAGGAGTAAGGCCCCAGTAACCACTTATAGGCAGCGGTTACCATATAGTCGGGATCAACCTCTTTGACCGAGAAAGGGATTGCACCGAGAGTTTGGGTTAAATCAAGTACAAGCGATGCGCTAACTGCTCTGGATTTTTTTCCCACGGCAATCAGATCAATCTTTGTACCATTAGTCCAATGGGCATTTGCTACGGCGACTATCGCGGTATTGTCGTCAATGGCGGAAAGAATGGCCGCAGTCCAATTATTATCATCAGGCCAACTAACTGTTTCAATGAAAGCGCCGGTTTCCTTTGCCAATTCTTTCCAACAATAAACATTGGATGGAAACTGATCAGCCATGACGAGGATTTTCTGGCCTTTTTCTGCTTTAATGTTTTTAGCAGCTATCGCCAGACCATAGGATACCGAAGGAACAATGGCTATCTCTGACGGCTGCGCTTCAATCAATTTCGCTGCTTGATGGTAAACATCCTCGGGAATATCGAAGAAATCGCTGGTCGCAATAGACCAAGGTTTTAATTTGTCATCGATAGTCTGTCTTCCAATCGCCGCCGCTTGTTTGGTTAGCGGGCCCATGTAGGCTGCATTAAGATAAGTGATATCTTCAGGAATATCAAAAAGATGTTTTTGGCATTTTATCATTGACTAATCCATTCGTTTTTTTAACATTGGCCGAATTTTTCTCGCACGAGAATAATCGTATTTTTAGTTCTTGCTGCAACTCTACATTGAGTCAGTTATTTAGTCCATATTTACAGTAGGTCGGCAAGAACCTGTAGTTCTTATTCTTTCATCAATATTGTTTAGTTGTGGGGGATTGACGCTTTGTGGGAGAATGTCTATAGGGTTACTTTTTGGCATTTTGAGTTCACTGCGCTTTGGTAGGATTTGTATGAAAAAAATTTATTTGATTTTATCGATGTTTATTGTGGGGTCTAGCCCAATTTTTGCCGAACCGGAAGCTATTAGTAGGGTAGAGAAATATTTTTATGCAATGGAATACCAAAAAGCCATCGATGAGCTGGATAAAATAGATTTTGATTCCAATCCTAAGTATTTCGTTATTGCAGGAATGATCTATAAGGGTGATCTTTATACTTTGCCAGTCAGCGGCAAAGTAATTGAGAATCCTTTTGCAGATCGGCACAAATCCAAGAATTTTTTCCGTAGAGGTTGTCTAAAATACGTAATGCAGGCCTGCTACTATTATCGTGAAATTTTAGGGAGAAGCACAACAAGAGGTATTTTTACACCTAAGGGAAATAGCATCAGGGTAATCGATAGAAGAAAATTTGAAAAGGCTAGAAAGAAAAAACAAGATAAAAAGATTCGGGAGCAGCTTCTCTCGGATAGCGATAAAACTTGGTATGACTATAAAATTGGTTGGTTCTTTTTAGATAATCAATATTCTAACGTGAAAGGCGATTTCGTTTCCAAGTATATCGCCAGCAGAAATCTGGCTGCAAAAAATGGCGATGTGTTTGCACAATTCGATTACGCCGATTCTCTACTAGATAGCTCAATGAACGATGCTTTCGCTTGGTATCGGATTGCTGAAAAAAATGGTATGGCTGTTGCCAAGTTTTACGCACAAGATATCCTTTCGAGTTTTTCCCAGGAAGAAAGATTTGCGGCAATTAAATATGCGGCTGAATTGAGAGATCAGGTTTCAAAGTGAATCTGTTGGTAATTAAATAGCTTCGATTGTTACTTTTTGGTTCTATTACTAGTCGATTTTCCAATGCTACTTTGGCCAGTTATCATTATTCGCATGATATGTCTGTCCTACTGTCGAGGTACAGGATGGTAAAAAAAGGGATAAATTCAGATATGGCAAATGACAGAAAAGATACTTATACATCTTGGAGTCCAATACGAGGGCTAGTAGGTGAAGTTCGGATTGAAAAATTAGAAGATACAGATGCCGGTCTCACGATTTACTTGAAGATTTCTAGCGGCCCAGCGGGACATGAGAGAAGAGCTATGATTCGGTTTGACCCTTATGTTGCTTATCGGAATATGGATGAAAGTTATAGAGCTAGGACTTTTAATGATACGGGAGGTCTTGAAGGTAGTCTATATATTGTAAATTCATCAAGTTGGCTAAATTGGTTAAATGAAGAGAGTGTTGGTTTCTATAGGGATTCTGAAATAGTACATTATTCGATATTTACCGAAGCTGACTGTATCGACATATTAGCAGAGTTTAGCCCTGAGTTTAGTTGGTTAAAGGAACAAGAAAAAGAAACTAATGAAGTTTCGAGAGCCAATATGAAAAGGTCTTAAGAGATGAATGAAAAAGCTACGATAAAAACAATCGAACATTTGCTGGGAAATTACCGCAAACTTCCGGAATATCCATTTTCGAAAGAAGGTAAGTTCGCCGTTTTTGCTACACCAGGAGATTTCTTAGTTGGCGAAAAACTGTATGAAGCACTATTTAGTGCAAATATTTCGAACGGTAATTCGAGCTTTATAATACAAGCTAGTCATGGATTGGTTGACGAAAAACTTGTGACCATTGAGCAAAAGGTATTGGATTGGAAATCGTTTGACGAATTCCAGTTTTTGCCATTGAGTTATCAGGGTTTCTATTTGACTGGTGATAGTTTTAATTGGCTGGCTATATATCATAGGCATAATTACTTGGTGATAGGCGCTAATGAGCAATTTGTCCGATGTGTCTGCGAAAAGATTTGTGTTGATAGCGACTGGAAAGATATTTTTTGTCTGGCCTATGAAAATGGAGAGGTTGACATTTATCCGGAGGATTTCGAAGTATTGGAGGAAAAATTAATAAAATCGGAAAAGTACAATTAAGTGTATTTGCATGCCCTCACATCGAAAACTAACGAATCATCGCTTTAACGTACGGTTTAATGTACATTTTTTGTAGAGGATTATTCACATGAAACCCGTTAAGTCTAAAACCATTACAGAACTTAGAAATGCCCTGTCTGAAACATTTGATCCCGTTGTCGCAAGTGAAATACATCACGTTACCCATAAGAATGGGAGTCGTGCTGCTATTGTTCCAATAAATATGATTCAGTCTATGCAAAAGGAAATAGAATTGCATAAAAATCTCGCTATCGGTTATGCACAGGCACTTAGAGGAGAAGGTGTCTCTAGCCATCAACTCAAAAACAACCTAAAAGACACAGAAGCTGATCTAAGACTGAAGTATGGCTAGAAATATGGATTCAACAAAATGGTTAAATGGACGCCTAAAAAGTAGCATTCTTAAACTGAAGTGATGTCCCGCAACTCGCACACTTGAATTAGCTATTCAACTAGACTAGAAACTTCAGCTCTTCTCCCAATGCTTCTTCGCCCAATTCGCGGTTTTTTGCATAATGTGTTTCGAATTGACGCTAACATTATCCAAAATTTGTTGGTTTAATAATGCGAGCTTGGGGTTGATATCGAAAGAGTTGTCTTCGGCTACTTGAATTAACTCAGCATCTTTCAGGACACCAATCGTCGTTTTAAACAAGTTCTTGTCGAAGGATTCTGGCGCGTTTAAGCTGTACAATGCGGCTAATCTTTGGGCGACTTGTTGACTATGTTTTTCTAATTCTCTTCGACTGGTTCTGCCGTGGCCGGCTTGGCTTGAAAGTAACGTTAGCAAAATACCGTAACGCAGTAATGTGGGTCTTACAAATTGAGCGACGGACATCAGTTGTTCAAATGCTTCACTTGATTCATCAGCTCTTTGTAATTGGTTCTCGTTGGAAGTTAATAGCCCTTTATCAACAAAGAAATCGATGGCGAGAGACAAGTTTTCAGTCAATTCATTTTCGCTCCATTGAATAAAAAGTTCACTTTTTATAAAAGGGAAAAATGATAGGCATTTTTTTAGCAAGGTCGATTTGGCGGTTTTCGTATTATTCACAAAACAACTGGCGACTAGTGAATAACTAATAAAAATATGCAAAATATTATTTCGATAATAAGTGAGTAAAATTGCGGTTTGTTCGTCTGTTGTAATAATTTCACCCATCGGATTTTTAACACAAAAGATAGTGCCGAGTGCCATTGCTTGTTCGATTAGTTGTTCACCGCTTTCAGTCGGAATTTCTGTGTTTTTACTATATGGTGCGGCGTTAATCAAATTGAGTAACAAATCTAATTGCTGACTGAGTTCTTTTCGTCCGATTGCCATACGTTCGGTGGATAGTAAAATGAGTGCCACTAAGCTGATCGCATTAACGGTCGCGGCAGAATTAATTCTCTGCATGATTAATTCTGAAAGTTCAGAAACCTGTGGAACTAACCAATTGGGTTTTGCGCCGACCTGACCACGATAGTCATGCCAGTCGGGCTGCTTCTCGTCCAGATACTTATTTAGGAAAATGGGTTCGGCAAAGTTTAGATACACTTTACCAAAGTTTTGTTTTAAGGTTTTTCGTATGCCAAGAAGTTGACCAAACGATTCTTTTTTCTTTTCCGCGCCGCGTAACTCATTGAGGTAGCTCTTGCCCTCAAACATTCGCTCGTAACCTATGTAAACCGGCACAATGACCACTGGCTTCCGGGTGCCTCGGAGTAAAGACTGTAGGGTCATTGCGAGCAAACCCGTTTTAGGCGGCAGTAAGCGTCCAGTGCGACTTCGGCCACCTTCGGGGAAAAATTCCAGTGGAATTCCGCGATCCATAAGTTGAAATATATATTCATTAAATACAGCGGTATAGAGCTTATTGCCGCCAAAACTACGGCGTAAGAAAAATGCGCCACCGCGTCTTAACAAAGGCCCGGCCGGCCAAAAATTCAAATTAATCCCTGCGGCGATATGCGGCGGTACTAAGCCTTCATGATAAAGCGTATAGGACAACAATAAATAGTCGATATGACTTCGATGGCTCGGTACGTAAATTATTTCATGGGTCGAGGCTAAGTCTCTAACCATTTCTGAATTTCTAACCACCACCCCATCATAAATTTTATTCCATAGATGAGTGAGAGTCGACTCCATAAAACGAACCGCTTTGTAAGAATAAGCCGAGGCGATCTCTTTGGCATATTTTTCGGCAAGTTTACGAGATTTTTTTATGGTTAACTTTTTACTTTTTGCTTCTCTTTCGATAGCTCCTTTAACATTATCACTGACAATGACGTTGGTAATCACTTGCCCGCGATTGCTTATCAAAGGCCCCATAGCGGCCCGTCTTAAACGATGAAAATGAACGCGGAGTGTTCGGGTCAGTTTAGTGACTTGCATTTCTGGGCTAATGTCAGATAATGCGACTTGGTTTAAGTTAATTGGTTTCGCCATACGCACAAATGTATTACGGCCCTGGAAAATAAACAGGAAAAACTTTCTTAAAGGGTTGGCGCTTTCAGTATCGGTAAAAATTAATTTTAACAAAGAATTTTCTTTGCCAGGATTTCGACCCCAATAAATCGACAAAGGCAGAAGTTGATGGGTTCGAGAAGCATCCTGTTTTTGATTGTCTAATAACTGTGAAAATAAGGCTTGGTATTTCTTGACTGGTTTACCACCGAGGCCCAACATGGTTTTCGACTGAAGAAAGAAAACCGCGCCGTTTTCGATGGCCGATTTTGGGTCGGATATAATTTTTGGTTGCGGTAAATTGAGTTGTTTCGCTTTTTCTTTGAGCATTAAAAAACTGCTGGTCGAACGTCGTTGTAAAACGTAATAAATTGGCGCTGCTGGATCAATTTCGAGATCTTTGATCGGGTCTTCGGGTAGAAGTTTGCTGTTAACCAATAATTTTAGTGGTAACGACACAAGACTTTGGTAAAAAGCACTGAAAAACATAAAGTGTAAAAATCCTGGTAAAGAAGTCTCTCAATGGAACGCTATTGCGTCATAGAATACAAAGACATTGGACCTGCCATTTTAAGCAATAATCAAATAGGAAGCTAGCTTTCGATCGTTATACCAGCATCTCAACGGGCTGAGGATGACTTAGAAAATCTCTTGGGCTGGCGCTATATCCATAGGCTCCCGATTGGAATATGACGACCAGATCACCTATTTCAGCCTTGGGTAGTGCATATTTGTTGGCCAGCAAATCGAGGGGGGTACATAAAGGTCCAACAACTTGAATTGCAACGTCACTCGGTTGGTCCATTTTATTACCGATACAGACGGGATAATTTTTTCGGATGACTTGACCAAAATTACCCGAGGCGGAAAGATGATGATGTAAACCGCCGTCAATTATCGCAAATTCAGCTCCCCGCGAGCATTTAATATCTGTAATGCTAGAGACATATAGTCCGCAATCGCCAACTAAATAACGGCCTAGTTCCATGGCGATTTCAGGTTTGCCAAATTCCCTAACGAAATCGTCGATGAGCGGTTGGAGTGATTCGCCGATGCTTGCTAATGATAGTGGTTTTTCTCCCGGGAAATATGGAATGCCGAGACCGCCGCCGATATTTAGCGTTTTGATTGCCAGAGACGTTTTTTGTTGCAGCCTTGTCGCCAGCGCGAAGATGTTTTTGTGAGCCAGTTGAATTGACTCGGCGTTAAGATTTTGTGAACCGGTAAAAATATGCAATCCTTGGTAATCTAAATCAAAAGCCACCAATTTTTCTAACAACGCTGGAATTAATTCTGAATCGACGCCAAACTGCTGGGCACCACCACCCATTTTCATACCGGAAGATTTTAGTTCGAAATCGGGATTGACTCTGACCGCGACTTTTGCTTTGATGCCAATTTTCTCACAACTTTCTGCAATGCGCTCTAACTCGGTAAAAGACTCAATATTTAGGGTTATTCCGCTGGCAATTGCCATTTCCAATTCTTTAGTTTGTTTTCCAGGACCTGCAAAACTGATTGGCTGGTTAGGCATACCGCTATTGAGGGCTAAGTTGAGCTCCATACCGCTAGCGACATCCAAACCATCTACCTGATGGGCGACGTATCCGACTAGGGCCGGCATGGGGTTGGCTTTTATAGCGTAGTGAAGTTTTAGTTCGCTTGGCATTGCGTGACGAAATTGAGAGATTTTGCTGCTAATAATACTGCGGTCGTAGGCATAAAAGGGAGTTTGTCCGGCTCTGAATTTGAGTAACGACAGCTTCTGATCATTAACTAATAATTGATCGCCACGGGTCGTGAATTGATCCATTGGCGTATGCTCTACTGTTTTTTTCGGTTTCATTTTTTTCGCGGCACTTGGGCTCGCGCCTTCAAAGTTTTTGACGCTAAGTCTTGATAGCGTTCACTTAATAATGGGCGGTTTATTTTACCATTGGGGTTTCTTGGAAGCGAATCGGACAGCTCGATAAACTGAGGCTGCATAAAATTGGGCAGCTTGTTTTTACAATATTTAAGCAATTCTTTTTCATCGAAGAGTGATGTGGCCGTTGGTGTAATTACCAGCAATATCGCCTGACCTAGGCGAACGTGAGCGATCCCAATTGCGGCGACTTCTTTCACTTGAGGTTGATCCTGAATCACGTTTTCTAGCTCAGCCGGGCTAATGCGATAACCGGATGATTTAATCATATCATCATTTCTACCGATAAAATAAAGAAAACCGTCTATATCTAATTTGACAGAATCGCCCGACCAGACGGCGATTTCTTTTCCATATTTTTGTTGCAGCGCTTTAGGAAGCGGGCGGAATTTTTCTTTGGTTTTAACTGCGTTTTGCCAATAGCCCAAAGCAACATGGATCCCTTTATGAACCAATTCGCCCGCTTCTTCAGGCTCACAAAGCTCGCCTTGTGGATTGAGCACGAATAATTCAGCATTGGGGATCGCTTTGCCGATTGAGTTGGCACGGCAGTCAATTTCTTTCGGATCTAAATAACTACTACGAAATGCTTCCGTTAATCCGTACATTAGAAAGGGCTCACTATTAGGTAATGCCTGTCTTAATTTTTGCAATGTACTACTCGGCATCGCCCCGCCACTATTGGTAAAATAGCGCAAACGATCGATTGCTTGTTGCGGCCATTCCAACTCAGATAATTGCATCCACAACGGTGGTACTGCCGCCAACCCGGTGATTTGAAATCGGCTGACCGCGGCAATCACATCCCTAGGTAGTAAATACTCCATTAAAACAACACTCGCGCCGCACAAAAATGCGGTGGTTAGCTGACTGAGACCGTAATCAAAACTGAACGGCAGCACCGCTAACAGTCGGTCACTCTCGTTATTGTTTAAGTACTGGGCGACGCTTTTAGCCCCTTCGACTAAATTGATGTGGGATAAAACCACACCTTTGGGCTGGCCAGTACTGCCGGATGTGTACAAAATGGCGGCCATCTTGGTTGGGTCGTTTTTTGCGGTTGGCAAATGACTGGTTAATCCTTGCGCAATGAAATCTTCCCATCTAAGACAGTCCACCGGGCATAACTCTGCTTTGCAACCGGTTAAGATGATGGTTTGGATTGATTGACAGGATTTAAGCAAGGTTTTCAATTGCTTGTACCGACTAAACGAAGTGACAAAAACCGAGGCTTGGCAGTTGTCTATTATGTAAGCCACTTGCTGCGATTTAAGCAACGGATTAACCGGCACAAAAGCGCCGCCCGCAAGACAGACGGCAAATAGGCTGATGACGGCCTCAAATTGTTTGGGCAAATAAATCGCGACCCTTTGCTGGCAGCTCAAACCATTTTCTAGTAAGCCTTTGGCGGCAGAATTCACTTGGCTAGCCAGTTCATCATAGTTCAGTAGCTCATTTTTATGCAGCAAAGCCGGTGCGCGTGGCGATTTAACGGCGCGACTGGTCACTAGTTGATCAAAGGAAGAAACACTCATTGATTGATGAATAAGCTATCGATTGTGGTTTGTGAACGCATTCTAACTCAGCTTTAACAAAATTAGTGGTCCCATTGGCATATTTTTAGGCGATAAGGTCTACGACCTTCTATCGAACTAGGGTAAAATTGCGGATTATTTGTAAGTAGCACGATGTCCCTTTTTAGCGGAATAAAAAATTCTTTCATAAGGTAAAACATGAGCGATACAGACAACGCCAATTCAGTGGTTAAACCAACGAACTTCATTCGCAATATCATCGATAAAGATTTGGCTGAAGGCAAGCACAGCAAGGTGCAAACGCGATTTCCGCCAGAGCCGAACGGCTTTTTACATATTGGCCATGCCAAATCGATTTGCATCAATTTCGGTATAGCGGAAGACTACCAAGGACAATGCAATCTGCGTTTTGATGATACTAATCCAGCCAAAGAAGAATCAGCCTATGCTGAAGCTATTGCTAAAGACGTACGTTGGCTAGGTTTTGAGTGGGCTGGAGAAATACGCCACTCAGCTGATTATTTTGACAAGCTTTATGCCTTTGCAGAAGAGTTAATCGAAAAAGGGGTCGCTTACGTTTGCGAGTTGAGCATGGAAGAAATGCGCAGCTATCGAGGCACATTAACTGAAAAAGGCAAAAACAGCCCGTTTCGCGATCGCTCGATTGAGGATAATCTCGATCTTTTCCGCAAGATGAAAGCGGGTGAATATGATGATGGCACGATCGCACTCAGGGCGAAAATTGATATGTCTTCAGCGAATATTAATATGCGTGACCCAGTGATTTATCGGATCAAAAAGGCCCATCACATTCGAACGGGCGATAAATGGTGTATCTATCCCACTTACGACTTTACCCATGGTATTTCGGACGCCATCGAAGGCGTGACTCATTCGTTGTGTACTTTGGAATTTGAAGATCATCGACCGCTATACGATTGGTTTTTGGAAAATATCAGCATCGATTGCCACCCACAGCAAATCGAATTCTCGCGGTTAAACCTCGAACACACGATTACTAGCAAACGAAAACTCAACCAATTAGTGGTTGATGGCGTGGTCGATGGTTGGGATGACCCTAGAATGCCAACTATCTCAGGAATGCGACGAAGAGGATATTCGCCAGCAGCGATCCGTGATTTTGTGACCAGAACGGGCGTGACAAAAAAAGTTCATACGGTTGAAATGAGTTTGTTGGAAAATTCGGTGCGGGAAGATTTAGGCGAAAACGCCCCCAGAGCTATGGCGGTACTGCATCCTTTGAAGGTCGTTATCACTAATTATCCAGAAGACAAAGTGGAAGAAATTGACGCGCCAAAACACCCGCAAAAAGAATCAATGGGAACCCGTAAAATTTATTTCAGCAAAGTCATCTATATCGACCAAGTGGACTTTAGAGAAAGTGCTAATAAAAAATTCAAGCGCTTGGTATTAGATAAAGCCGTTCGTTTGAGAAATGCATACGTAATTACTTGCGACGAAATGATTGAAGATGATGCTGGAAATATCATCGAGTTACGTTGTCGTTACGACCAGAATACTTTGGGAAAAAATCCAGAAGGATACAAACCCAAAGGTGTTATTCATTGGGTTAGCGAAAGTCATTCTAAACCCGCAAAAGTGCGTCTATACGATCGATTGTTTAATGTGGCCAACCCTGCTGCACAAGAGGATTTTGTGGCGGCAATTAACCCGGACTGTTTGCAAGTCATCGAAAATGCTCGAGTTGAATTATCTTTGGCAGAATCAAGACCCGAAGATGTCTTTCAGTTCGAACGAGAGGGTTATTTTTGCGCTGATCGTTTTGAACATACCGCCGAAAATCTAATCTTTAATCGCACTGTGACTCTGCGAGATAGCTGGGCAAAAATTGAAGCGAAAGGGAAATAAAAAATTGAAAATATGGAGCGGGGAGCTAGGAGCTGGGTTCCGAGGACTGGACTTGAGGAGCTGCTTCCAAATAATCAATAGGAAGAGTCTTGTTAAATGAATTTTTGCTTTTAGCTACCGCGCACTTATTTGCGGTGGCGAGTCCGGGGGCGGATTTTGCGATTGTGATTAAAAATACCCTTGGATGCGGAAAAAAAACGGGGCTGGCAACCGCCTTCGGCATCGGTCTTGGAATTCTGGTGCATATGATCTATACGCTTTTTGGAGTGGCAATTTTACTCGCTAAATCGGCTGTTTTATTTTCTGTGATTAAGTGGGCCGGAGCGGGCTATTTATTGTGGTTTGCCTATCAAAGTTTTCAGTCACGCAAGAAGGACGAAACCCTCGCTGAGCAAACTGGGCAACAGTTAATAACCGTCACACAAGCTATTAAACAAGGTTTTGTGGTGAACGTCTTAAACCCTAAGGTAACCTTATTCTTCGTCGCGCTTTTTACCAATATTGTCAGTCCTTCGACCCCCTTATCGCTGCAAATTGCCTATGGGTTATGGTTATCTTTTTACACTATGGCATGGTTTTCTCTGGTCGCTTGGGGATTTTCAAGAAGGCTTGTCTTAAATTGGTACCAGGACCATGGACACTATATTGATTGGGCAATGGGCGCTATTTTAGTGTTAATAGCAATTCGTCTGATCGCCTGATTGATTTCTTCAACAATATAGTAAATATCTCAAAGTTGTTATTCAGCAGCCCAGTAGTTTCAAGCCCTGCGTCGCCGTTTTGGAAAAAACTTCTTTTACTCATAGACTTAGCCTGAAATACGAGGGCAGTGTTCGGCAAAAAAATTGTCTATTTTTTGTACTCTGTGGTATGTTTATAGTGTCCCTTTAAATACAATAAGGAATTTTAGCAGTATCTTTATATTTAAAACCTAATTTGAATCTTGGGAGAAAAATATGAAATGTCTCTATTATCTTTCACCGACGCTAGACGTCAGCCAGAAGGTTTCTGACGACTTGCACGAAGTCGGCCTGTTAGATTGGTACTTGCACGTTATTAGTAAAGACGAACAAGGTCTTGTGCAAAAACATATACATTCCAGTAATTATCTTGAAACTCTCGATCTATTTCGTGGCACCACCGTTGGCGGAGCACTTGGCTTTGTTTTTGGTTGGATATTGGTGGGATTAGCCGCTTATTACGAGCCTTATGGCACTCCTCTTAGCAATACCGTTTATTTCCTCATTATTTTATTTTTTACACTTTTCGGGATATGGGAAGGTGGCCTTTATGGGGTCGATAGCGAAAATCAAAAAATAAAACCATTTCATGATGAGATTGAAGCAGGAAAATTCTTGGTCTTGGTTTATGCGGCAAAAGAAGAAGAGGAAGCCATCGTTAATATGATGAAAAAGAAGCATCCTGAATCTAAACTGGTCGCGGTTGACAAACATTTTGTTAATCCTTTTTCGAAATTAAAAGTGGTTTAACTAATCACAATAAATTTTTTTAATTGCCCAATTGGGTTTTTGAAAACATAAAACGAAGTTATCACCGGTTCTGCAAACATGCTTGCCGGTTTCGAATGATTCTTGTCCTTGAATTGTTCAGCTGATATTGTTGCCATCATTTCATGTGAGGCGGCAGTGTTGTCCAGCAAATGTCGTCGGATAAACTCCGCCGTCATTTAATTGATAATTACAATAAATAATACTACTTATTCACAAAGGAATGCAACGCCTATGAAAATTGCAATTGTATTGATTTTACTGGTAATTGCATCGGTTTTATTTCATCTTTTTACTCCCTGGTATTTGACCCCTATAGCCTCTAATTGGCAGTCAATTGACGACACTATAAGTCTCACCTTTTGGGTGACTGGTTTTGTCTTTGTGGCGGTTAATTTCTTTTTAGCTTATGTGGTTATTCGCTACAAAAAGAAAAAGAATTCACGTGCTGAATATGAGCCAGAAAACAAAAAATTAGAAATTATTTTGACGCTCGCCACCACTATTGGGGTCGCGGCAATGTTAGCGCCGGGGTTGCTTGTTTGGGACGAGTTTGTCAGTGTACCGCCGGATGCTCATGTGGTTGAAGTGGTTGGCCAACAATGGCAATGGAGTTTTCGTTATCCGGGAAAAGATGGCAAATTAGGCAAAGTCGATTCAACCTTAGTCACGGTTTCGAATCCATTTGGGATTAATCCAAGAGATCCGTTTGGACAAGACGATATACTTATTTCAAGTAACGAAATTCACATGCCAATTGATAAACCGGTGAAGGTCTTGCTTCGTTCAAAAGACGTATTGCACAATTTTACCGTGCCACAATTTCGAGTTAAAATGGATTTAGTTCCTGGCTCAATTACTTACCTTTGGTTTACTCCTACGCGAACCGGCGCATTTGAAATTCTATGTGAAGAACTCTGCGGAATCGCGCATTTTGCAATGCGAGGGCGGGTGGTTGTGGACAGCCAACAAGATTATCAAACGTGGCTCGACAATCAAACTACCTTTGAAGAAAGTCAAGACTTCACTCTCGGCAATCCCGAAACCGGTCATGCTTCTTACCCGGTTTGCGGTTCTTGTCATGGACAAAAAGGCGAAGGCAACAAAACGCTCAATGCGCCTAAATTGGCTGGAATGGGGCAGTGGTACATTTCGAGACAATTAGACTATTACCAAAAAGGCATTCGTGGCGCCCACGAAAAAGATACTTATGGTTTGCAAATGGCGCCGATGGCTTCGACCTTGGTGGGGCCTTCAGCCGTGAACGATGTCGCAGCCTATATTCAAACGCTTCAAGCACCAGATGTTGCAGATACTATCGATGGTAATGCCGCGAAAGGCTATTCCTATTATGTGACTTGCGGAACTTGTCACGGTAAACAGGGGCAAGGGAATCGCGGTCTTAACGCGCCGCGTTTGGCAGGACAACACGACTGGTATATCAAGCGCCAATTACAGAATTTCAAACAGGGCATTCGAGGCAAACATAAGCAAGATTTATACGGCGTGCAAATGTTGATGATGTCGAAAATATTGCAGGATGAGCAAGCGATGGACGATATCGTCGCGTATATTAACACTCTGTGATAAGTCATTAGAGTGGTATTGATAACAATTAAATTGAAGTTAAATCGACAAAGGGGAGTTTGATGTCATACGTAGCAATTGCCGACCAAGTTGAAGAAGAGTCGCATCACCCGACAAGTTTTATTAGCAAATATGTTTGGAGTCAAGACCATAAAGTCATTGCTATCCAATATAGTGTCACCGCAATATTTGTGGGTTTAGTTGCTTTGGTTTTATCTGGGTTAATGCGATTGCAACTCGGCTTTCCAGACAGTTTCTCTTTTATCGATCCTAGTGCTTATTATCAGTTTGTCACTATGCACGGAATGATCATGGTGATCTATTTGTTAACCGCTTTATTCCTCGGCGGTTTTGGAAACTATCTTATTCCGCTAATGATTGGCGCAAGGGATATGGTTTTCCCTTTTTTAAACATGCTCAGCTATTGGGTGTATTTATTGGCCGTTATTGTTTTGATGGCAAGCTTTTTTGTTCCAGGAGGGCCGACCGGAGCGGGCTGGACACTCTACCCGCCGCAAGCGATATTGGAAGGAACCCCGGGCGCCGATTGGGGGATTATTTTAATGCTTGCCTCGCTGGCGATATTCATCGTCGCATTCACTATGGGCGGACTTAATTATGTGACCACCGTTTTGCAAGCGCGTGCAAAAGGTATGACGCTCATGCGAATGCCGCTTTCTGTTTGGGGGATTTTTGTTGCGACTATTTTAGGTTTACTGGCATTTCCGGCGCTGTTAGTTAGCGCAATCATGATGTTGTTAGATAAAATTATCGGCACCAGTTTCTTTATGCCAGCTATTATTTCGATGGGTGAGCAAATGGGGTATTCCGGTGGTAGCCCGATATTATTTCAACATTTATTTTGGTTTTTTGGTCATCCGGAAGTCTATATCGTGGCGTTACCAGCGTTTGGCATGGTATCAGATGTGATTGCCACTCACGCGAGAAAAAATATTTTTGGTTACCGGCAAATGGTTTGGGCAATTGTGGCCATAGGCGGTCTTAGTTTTATCGTTTGGGCGCATCACATGTACGTGAGCGGAATGAATCCTTATTTCGGATTCTTTTTTGCAACGACCACGCTGATTATTGCTATTCCGACAGCGATTAAAGTGTATAACTGGGTACTTACTTTGTGGAAAGGCAATATTCATTTAACGGCACCTATGATGTTTGCAATCGGTTTTATTTTTACCTTTACACACGGGGGCTTGACTGGACTGTTCCTTGGTAATGTGGTCGTCGATCTGCCGCTTTCTGATACTTATTTTGTGGTGGCGCATTTCCATATGGTTATGGGCGTATCACCAATTATGGTTCTATTTGCGGCAATCTATCATTGGTTCCCGAAAGTTTCTGGAAAACATTTAAATGAAGGTCTAAGTAAAGCTCATTTCTGGGTGACATTTTTAGGGACTTACGCGGTTTATTTACCGATGCATTATTTAGGCTTCTTGGGTGTTCCTCGGCGATATTACGCTACCGGTGATACCGATTTTATTCCAGCGTCGGCGCAGGGCCTTAATGCCAGTATCACTGTCGCCGCGATTATTGTTGGGGTTGCGCAGTTGATCTTTATTTATAATGTGATTCATAGTCTACGAAAAGGCAAAAAAGCCGAGCCAAATCCTTGGGGCGCGACAACTCTCGAATGGCAAACTGCGGATACTCCTCCACAACACGGTAATTGGGGCGCCAATTTACCAGTGGTTCATCGCTGGGCTTATGATTTTAGCGTGCCGGGAGCAAAGCATGATTTTATTCCGCAAAATATGGCAGAACAAGATGTCGAAAAAGCATCGCCTGACGCTAGTAATAACACAGATGAAGATGGAGAAAATCCACAAGGGGCACCGGCATGAGTTTTTTTAAAACATTAGCGGAAAAACCCTGGTTACCTCAAACCGCAGGGGCTGATTTTGAATTAGAAAATCCAGAGCCCTTTCGAATTCCGGAGAAAACAGCATTAAAGTTTTTCTTAGGGATTGTGAGCGTTATATTTTTTCTATTTACGGTGACTTTTTTATCTCGCACTCAATATCCCGACTTTCAAGCATTAGCGGGAGAGGCTTGGCAACCATTCACTGATGCGACTCAACTTTGGATTAATACTGCGGGTTTATTGCTCGCAAGTATATCACTGCATCTAGCGGCCATTTATAGTCGTAAACAAAATCAGAGTGGGGTCATTGTTGGTTTAGTGGCGGCAATGGTTTTTACATTGTTTTTTATTTTTGGTCAAATCGCCGTATGGAATCAGCTAAATGCGTTAGGTTATTTTATGACCTCCAATCCCGCTAATAGCTATTTTTATCTATTTACCGCGGTTCACGGATTGCACTTAATCGGTGGACTTATTGCGCTAATGAAGGTGGTAGTCCCTTTTATTTCTAATCGCTCATTTGAAGCAATGACTAAGGGGCTCGATCTTTGTAAAACCTATTGGCATTTTTTGTTTTTAGTTTGGATACTTCTTTTTGTACTACTAACCAGTTCGTCAGAAACCTACAACACCATTGCTGTTTTGTGTGGTTTTTAAGGAGCAACTTATGAGTTCAACGGCTACAGAACAAACCACCGGAATTAAAAGTTTAGTCGACGATTGGTCCGCGGATAAACAAACCTTCGATGTGCCTTGGGGCAAATTGATGATGTGGATATTCCTGTTGAGTGATACTTTTATTTTTAGTATTTTCTTAACCGCTTATATGAGTGTCCGAATGACAACAACAGTCGATTGGCCGCCTACTAGCGAAGTTTTCTCGTTAATGATTGCAGGCCATCATGTGCCTCTTTTGTTAATCGCCATTATGACCTTCATTTTGATTACCAGTAGTGGAACGATGGCTATGGCTGTCAACTATGCCTATCAAGGCGATCGCAAAAAGGTTTTCGTTCTAATGGTGATTACCGCAGTTTTAGGCGCTTCTTTTGTTGGTATGCAAGCGTTTGAATGGACCAAATTAATTGTTGATGAAGGCGTTAGGCCTTGGAGTAATCCGATGGGCGCAGAGCAGTTCGGCGCAAGCTTTTTTATGATTACGGGTTTTCATGGTTTACATGTGACCGCTGGAGTCATTTATTTAGCGATTATTGCCAAGCGGGTTCGTAATGGTTACTACGAAAAAAAAGGCTACCATATAGTCGAAATAACCGGTCTCTATTGGCATTTTGTTGATTTAGTTTGGGTCTTTATTTTCGCATTTTTCTATCTTTGGTAATTTAGCTCCGTTATCGTTAGGAGGTTTTTATGTCACAAGCAGTTGGACAACAGCATCCCATAAGTGTCTATCTTAAAATATGGACGCTACTTTTTATATTGAGTACCTTTTCCTATTTGGTTGATTTTTACGAAGTGCAAAGTTATTTGCGTTGGAGTTTGATTTTACTGTTTATGTTTTTAAAAGCAGGATTAATTATCGCTATTTTTATGCATTTGGCTTGGGAGCGGTTGGCCCTTATTTATACGATTTTGATGCCGCCGTTGACGATACTGGTATTAATTGCATTAATGGCGGTCGAAGCGGACTACATTAATTTAAGCCGAATTTTGTATTTTAAAGTGGTTTAGAATTCAATAAGAATGCAAATATTCAAATCGAAACTGTTTATTGTTGTTTTACTACTGGTCGCTTTTGCTTCCTTTTCAGTCGCAAAATTTCTAATCTCAGTGGACGGCAAACTTCCGCTAATTAACGGCGTTATTATTCCCAACTCACAACCGATTAAACCTTTTCGTGTTTTAGATCAAAATAACACGCCATTTACCAACCAAATGCTGATCGGTAAGTGGCACTTGCTTACCTATGGTTATACCAATTGCCCAGATGTATGCCCCACCACACTCAGTGTGCTCGCCAAGTTGTCGGACAAACTAAAAGCCGAACATCAATATGATGACGTAGATGTTCTATTTTATTCTATCGATCCAGAGCGAGACACGACTTCACGACTGGCTAAGTATTTGCCTTTTTTTGATGATTCATTTGTCGGCTTAACTTATCAAAAGGATATGACGGAAAGCGCCCAAGCTCTGGAGAAAAGTTTGGGGATGATTTCAATTTTGACTCCGGTTGAGGATGTTAAAGAAACAGAAATATTCGGTAGTTATCGGGTGAGTCATGGGTTTATGTTGTATCTAATTAATCCTAAAGGTGAGCTGCAAGCGGTCTTCCGTCCTATCAAAGGTAAAGCCGGAGAAAATTATTTTTCCGAAGAAATGCTCTACCAAGATTACCTTTCGGTTAGAGATTACTTCGGCTAATATCGACTAAACATTCAGAAAATTAAAATCGAAAAAACTAGTTTCAAACTACGTGTTTTTGAACAGTCAAGTATTTATCTACAATATGAAAGCACGCACTCTCATTTCTTTCAATCTCTGGAATCTAAAGTTATGCAACAGTTTCTGATTGGTCTCGTATTATTTTTCGGACTCCATTCAATCTCTATCGTGGCATTACCATTGCGCGATAAGCTCAATGCGATGAGTGCTATTGTCTGGCAATCGGCGTATGGCATTCTCTCGGTGGTTGGCATTGTCCTCATTGCAAGGGGGTATGCGGATCTTAGACTGGAACCGGTAATACTTTATGTTTCTCCCAATTGGTTGCGTTATTTTAGTGCAATATTGCTATTGCCGGTTTTCGCGTTTTTCTTTGCGCCTTATTTTCCCGGACGAATTAAAACGGCCTTAAAGCATCCGCAGCTCGTTGCCGTCAAATTATGGGCTTTGGCTCATTTATTGGTGAACGGGACATTGGCGGATGTTTTGTTATTCGGTACTTTCCTGATTTGGGCGGTTGTAGATAGAATTTCAATGAAAAAACGAGAGTCTCGTTCAATTCCTGGTGCGCCGGAGAGTGGGGTAAACGATATTATACTTGTGGTGATTGGATTAGGGGTTTATGTTGGAATGGTGTTTTGGTTTCATGGCTTTTTGTTTGGCGTTGAGCCGTTTGTTTGATGGTAATTTGATTCTGCTGCTTTAAGTTTGCCGCAAGAATGCTATTAGGACTAGAAATGTTGCTATTGATTTCTGATCCTATCGTAAAGTGGACATCAATATGTGGCAGTAAAAATTAACGAATAATAGGATTTCGAAGTGTCTATCTCCGATATTGTCAAACCTGATGAGCTATCACAAATAATCGCGTGTTCTAACGCGTTAAAAGTATATGAAAGCATGATTAATCGATTTAGCTCAAGTAATGAAAAAGCTGAATATTTAAGATTAAAAAAAGGTATAGCTCAAGAACTCGTAGACGAATTCGCTCCATTTTGCATATATGCCTACCAATGCCATGGAGATTCAGACAAATTGATGAAATATTACCATGACACTAAACAATCCTTCGATGGAGAAATTTTAAGCGGAAAAGGTGAATTACTTGAAAGTGTGGAAATAACTTGTGCAGTCGATGGTCATAATGAAAGTGTTAGAATGGAGCGATTGAATAAAAAAGGCATGGTTAATGCTTTTGGTAAGGTAAAGTACAGTGGTAAAAAAGGGAACAGAGAGTTTACTGAGGAGGAAGTGAGAACTGTCTCAAACTCTCAGATAGAAGCACACTATGTGGAACTTATCAACCACGCTTACCTAAAGAAAAAGAACAAAACTGGCAAATATGACGGAATGATTCTTTTAATAGCAATAGAGGGTTATCTAGTTAAAGAACTCAATATGGATAAAATTGTTAGTAAGCTGTCTTTAAACATAGACAAATTTGGCTCAATATTTCTAATAAATATCAACAGTAGAGATATTAGAAAACTAACTGATTGAGTTAGTGGGAAAACGGTTACCAATGGGCGACCACGAACGTAAAATTATAGAAGGAAATAGATATGACAAAAATAAGGATACTTACATTTGTAGGCTTTTTTCTTCTATTGATAGCTTGCTCTGATTCACCTAAAGAAATGGTGACAGGCACATGGGTGGACATCACTGATCTATCAGCCGTTCATGAGTTTGCTAATGATGGTCAATACAAACTTCGCTACAATAAACAGCAGGTCAAAAATGGTATGCCGGAAATGATTGTTGGTTCATGGAATGTATCAGAGGAGAATGTTCTGGAAATTGACGTCAATCACATTATATTAATCGGGAAAATCGAAATCTTAGAAAAGAAGTCTATGACCTTAACATGGAAAAATAGAGAACTGGCTGGTAAGCTCGTAAAATTCATTAGAAAATGAGTTTATTAGAAGTGACTCCTAATAACAATCTGGTGTTCGCCCATAGTGAGTTGCTCATTACGGGTTGAACCCCGAACAAACTCACTAAAAAAAGAATTGCCAATATTTAACTAAAAGGAAATTTTAATGCTCAAAAATGTATCACTAAAGATAATTTTAACACTATCACTTGTTAGTCTTGGGGCTTGTAATAAAAATGACGGTTTATTGGATGGAATTTGGGTCTCAAGTAAGAGTAGAACATTAGAAGAAATTTCAAAAACAATGAATCTAAGTAAACGTCATCTGTCAATAGTTGGTAATTTAGTCGGAAAAATGAAACATACCATCAAAGAAGATAGTTGGATTTCTGAATATAATGGAGTCATATCAGAGGCTCAGTTTAAAGTGTTGTCAAAAACAGATAATTGTTATGAGCTTCTAATCGATAATAGCAAAAAAATTATAGCGTGTTTAATTGGTGAGGAACTTCATTTGCCTTCCGGAGTTGCGAATGTGCTAGAAGTGTTCGTTAGGGTATAGGTACAAGAGAAACTGAAAGAATGGATGGTCTTGTTTTCTATTTTTTTATCGTTCGGTCTATAAAATAGCGAAATTGCTGTTGTGAGGATATTTACCCATGCGATCATTTTTTAATTCAGAGAATATAATAGTCTCTCGAATTTTGTGGCGCCACGCACTATGAAATGGAATGTTAGTTTTATGTTGTTCTTTTTGGTTGGTTGCACCCCAAATTTTTCGGAGTTCGACGAGCGGCTAGTTGGCACATGGTTTTCTGATAAAGAACTGACTTTACACCATATAGATAAAGCGTCTATTACAAAAGACCAGCTAGAGTTTTTAGAAAAAAACTTAGGGGAACTAGGGTTTGTATTCAAAGGCACCAAAAGCGCTGTAGTATTTAAGAGCGATCCTGATTTACCAATCGATTATGAAGAATACCAATTAATTTCTCGTACAGCTAAGTCGGTAACTTTAAGAATACGAGGTGATGAGATTACGCTTACGTTCGAAGGTAACTGCTTTTATAATATTGTTTTTTGGGGCTATAGAGAATATAGTTGTAAAAGCTAAAACATTTATAACGAGGATTTGTATGACGTTCGTAAACGTAAGTTCAGCCGTGAATCGAAAGATGTTGTTTGAAGTACTAATATGACGTGGAATAGTTTAAGAAAAAGGACTGAATCGAAGTGGGAGGGTTGCGAACTTTACTCTGGTGTTAGAGGATATCAAATACAGCCGGGTACCAAATGGAGTTCTGGTCTAAATAACGCTGAAATAGATGCTCTCCAAGATAGATTTGGTTTTAAATTTCCACGGACCTACAAATCCTTTTTGTCTGTACTAAACGGGTTTGACCGTGATTGTGTAAATTTCCATGCGGAAACAGAGCCAGAAACCTACGGACCAAACTGTTATACTTATCCTAATGATATTGAGCTCGTAAATTCACTGATTAATGAAATCAAAGAACACAGAAAGTATGTAGGTAAAGCTTTGATGACTGAAGGATTTATTGGAAAGAAAATTGAAGGATTCGTTCCGTTGTACGGACACCGAGCTCTAACCGTATTCGAAGATAAGAATTTATCACCTGTTATTTCAATTGTTGGCGAAGACGTAATAGTATACGGAACCACGCTTGAAGATTATTGGAATCGAGAATTTTGCTTAATTTGAAAAGAACGAAAAGAAGCAAAGAACGACAATTAGTTGGTTGACTAGTTTTTAAACATTGGAGCGTAACCATTGCCATGAAAAGAAATAGCTATTTTTATTATTTCTTATTTTGGTTTTTATCGCTAACTATAGCGAGTGCAAAGAAATAGAATTAAAAATTGAGGATGTTCTAGTCGAGCTAAGAAAGTATGACGAAGAGACTCCGATCAAATTAAAGCTTCCCACAGAGGAAGAAGTTAGAGTTGTAGAAGTAAAAATCGGGAAATAATTCATCCAAATTATTGCAAGTTTCTATTGATAGCAGGCAATGTAACTTTCGGAACAATCGGGCTATTTATGGCTAATATCAAATCTGGCGACTGCCTTAGTCGGAAAATTTAAGAAAGCCAAAATGGCTGACATTAGCAGATGTGAAATATACTAGATAACAAAGCCGCCTTACCAAATACTCTTTATTTTATTATGCACCGAGGAAATCGATTGATAGTTAATTTTAGGCTCGGCAACTAATGCTTGTTGGGCCGGATAAAAAGTATTTTCTAAACAGCGAGAGACATTTTTGGTGAGAAAACGACTTTTAGCGCCATAGACGTGTTTATCGCCATATTTTGGTTGTTCAGGAACCCAATATTTGAGTGGTTGAATTAGATGAAGATTTTGTTTTGCACGAGTAATCGCTACATTCAAAAGACGTCTTTCTTCTTCAATGGCTTTTGGATTATCAGCGGCATATTCATTAGGAAAGTTTCCGTCGGCGACATTCAATATAAACACATTCTTCCATTCCTGACCTTTTGCACTATGCACCGTTGATAAGATTAAAAAGTCATCGTCTTTGTGAGCTTTGTCGGATAAATCGCTGGAAGATATTGGTGGGTCGAGCGTTAGTTCACTAATAAATCTTTCCCGGCTTGGGTATTGTTGAGCAATATTAGCCAGTTGATCAATGTCACCGCTACGAACGTAAAAATCGTCGTAATTTTCTTCTAACACTGGTTGATAAAACAGTTTAGCCAATTCCATTTGGCTTGGCCATTGGCCATCCTGCGACTGAGAACTTGATAATAAATTTAATAATTCTAACCAACTTTTTTCAGCGGCTTTTGGGATCTTAAATTCAAAAAGACTGTCGAATTGGTATTGATTGAGTTGTAAAAAATCGAGCACTTTTAAAGCAGTGGTCGGTCCCACTGCGGGTAATAATTTAAGTACCCTAAAGCCAGAAATATGGTGTTTCGGATTGTCGATCCAGCGTATGATAGATAATAAGTCCTTAACATGACCGGCTTCTAAAAATTTCAATCCACCATATTTAACAAACGGAATATCGTGGCGCATTAACTCAATTTCCAATCGGTCGCTATGGTGACCATTTCTAAACAGTACTGCCTGTTGGCGTAAGTCGGTACCTCGTTCTCGCTCTCTTAAAACTTGCTCAACAATATATTGGGCTTGCGATTGATCATCTTCCACATTGACTAAAAATGGTTTTCCTTTTTGACTTTCAGAGTTCTTCTTGAAACTGATTAGCTCTTTTTTATAACCTACCTTACTTTCTTCTAGTAAATTATTGGCTAAATCTAGAATGTGCTGAGTCGAGCGATAATTTTGTTTTAAAGAAATAACGTTCGCTCTAGGTCTAAATTGATCAGGAAAATTCAAAATGTTTTCTATTTCCGCACTTCTAAAACGATAAATTGATTGCGCATCATCACCGACAACCGTAAGACCTTTTCCATCCGGAAAAAGACGAGTTAATATACCGGCCTGTAAAATGTTGGTATCTTGATATTCATCCACCAGAATATGGTCAAATTGAGAACGGATCAACGCTGCGACTTCAGCGTCTTCCACCATATGAAACCAATAAAGCAATAAGTCATCGTAATCTAAACTAGCTTGCTCTATTTTTCTTTCACTATACAATGCAAAAAGCTGTCTCAATTCGACCGCCCAATCTTCACACCATGGAAAATCAGTTTTTAAAATGGTCTCAATGGGTTCTTGTGCATTGATGCAGCGGGAATAAATATTCAGGCATGTGGATTTCTTTGGGAAACGTTTCGATTGTTTACTAAGCCCTAACTCATGTCGCAGTACATCAATCAAATCAGCAGCATCGTTTCGATCGATGATGGTAAAATTCGGGTCCATGCCAATGGATTTACCGTGGTGTCGTAATAAACGGTTAGCAATGGAATGAAAAGTTCCCATCCAGGAAATACTCAACTGGCTAATTGGTTTCTTTGATTTTTTTAATTGGTTGATAGCGATGCGTTTTGTTCGGTCAACTAATTCTTTTGCAGCCCGTCTTGAAAAAGTCATCAACAGTATTCGCTCGGATTCAACACCATTGACAACTAAATGCGCGGCTCTATGTGCGAGTGTATTGGTCTTGCCTGTACCAGCACCGGCAATAATTAATAACGGATTGCTGGTAAAACGGCCATTAGATTTTATTTCTCCGTAACAAACCGCTGCTGATTGTTCGGCATTGAGAATAATGTCATTCATCGGCGGATCAAATTTTTGCTGTGGATATTAAGCAACATTGAGCTTTTGTTCTATAGCTAATGTAGTTTTGAAATTAAACGACGTTTGCGGTGGCTTTTCAATTTTGCTTGGTTCAGAAACTAACCGAGAGTAACCTAATTGTTCGAGATTGGTTTTATCCCGCTTTATAAATTCTGTAGTTCTGGAATATTGTTTAACAGCAATACTAATATCATTTTTTAGCAGCGCTAACTGCATCGAACGTGAAGAAATATGCGGGTTTTCACAGTTGGCCACCGGAAATAAATATTCATTTTCTTTATCTTGAGACGGATCCTGATTATCGACTGATAGGCTCGAAGGATTAATCTGTTTGATAGAAGAAAATTGTTGATTTTTTATTTGGATCAACTGCCGAACGCGCATCAATTGAATTCTTAAATTTAAGATGAGTGGCAAGGGAATATTTAAGGAGAATTTAATTTCTCCATTGGCGCTTCTAATATCAATTCTATTTTTCTTAATATCTACATCGGCTAACTTTAAATTGATGACCTCAAATAATTTAAGTTTACCAAGGACCGCGACTTCAGCCATCAATAAGCTGGACCCTTGCATGCGGTTTAGCACCGCTCGACATTGAAAATCTCCAAAGCGGTTACTAAAGCCTCTTCTCGTTTTTGTTCGAGAATATTGTAAAGTGCCTAATTCAATCTGTAAGAAGTCACGATAAAGAAATTGAATTGCGTCTAACGCTTGGGATTGGATTGCTTGATTGTAGTTATATTCCACTGCCAAACTTGAAAGATAGCTTTCAACATCGGTTGGACTCAAACCAGCAGGGTGTTGCCGGTTATGAAAACGAATAAACCGTATGATCCAAATAAGCCGATTTTTTGTGGTCAACTCGGTTAGCTCGTTTTTAAGCGCAAACGCTTTTAATGCATTAATCAGTTTTTTTAGCTGTGTTTCTGCACTGGTATCATGTATTAATGTGTTCAGGTTAAGCATATTCAGACCCTCGAATTGTACTATTAGTATAAATACTATTCATATAAGTAGTACAAGTCAAGCATGTTCATTAAAAATGTACATCAGAATGTTCATCTGAGGTTCAAATATTAGTTTTGCTAAATGGGTAAGTGATTACGATAAATCCACCCTAATGTTCACCAGCCGTCCCTATAAAGCGCTAGCCTCCTGTTAAAAGGTATTATATTGTCAGTAGAGAGTTGCCGAGAGCGGTTAATTCGGCTGATAACGGGTATATATGTCTTCAACGTGAGGTTGATCGACAATTGGAAAAACTACGCGAAATGGAAATACCTTGTTATCCTTCGTGGCTTAAAATGAAATGCTATAGTTGGCTCTATATAACACTTTGGTTTATGGGTAAAATGGGCAAGCATAAATCGTTTAAAGCGACAAAACTACGGGCAAAGCAAAATGCTGAGCAATTGAATTTACTAGCGACAAATTGCAGTTTTTGGACATACGTTAATGAACAAGTACACGGCTATATCGCTTATAAACAATGATTGGAAGGGTATGGGAGTACTTACTGATTATTGGGTCGCTCTCAAATTGATTCGGTCAGATCTTGCTCTTGGATTAAAATCAGAAATGGCAAATAGGCCACTACAAATGGGCCACAAAATGGTACACAGTGATAGAGAATATGCCTGATCGAATACAAGCACCTAACCAGGAAATATTGGCGGTAATTGCCGCTTATCCAGCCGAAGCAAAACACAAATTTTTGTTATTGCGGCGGCTTGTCTATCAGTCGGCGAACACACTCGGTCTAATCGATAATCTGGTTGAAACGCTAAAATGGGGTGAGCCCAGTTATATTTCGCCCTGTGGCAGCACCTTAAGAATTGCCTGGAAAGCGTCTAACGCCAATTGTATTGCCGTTTATTTTCACTGTAAAACCTGTCTAATTGAAACCATCAAAGAGCTTTATCCTAAACTTTTTAAGATTGAAGGTAATCGAGCAATTATTTTAAATTTGGATGAACCGTTTGCGGAAGCGCAACTAGAACATTGTATTGGACTTTCTTTGAGTTATCACCAAATAAAATCTTTACCGCTTTTGGGCGCTGTTCCTGTCTAATTTGGGTCCAAGTGTTTACAGAATTGATTAAATAGCCCAATTTGAGAAATCTTAGATGAAACGATTTGTGCGAGATCTCCTACACCGAGTGTGAGATATCTCTTAAGAGCGCTAACGAAAAGTGCCCGTTACACTGAATGTTATCTCTTATAAAAATAGACATTGAACGCTAACCTATTGATAATATTGAATATATCCAAATGTCAACTTTGAAGACGCCCAAAAATGGTAATATTCACGTTTTTAGCATCTTGAGATAAAGGCCTATCAACGTATTCTACACATCAAGCGACAAGGATGACGCCGGAAGAAATGGAATACGAGATTGGATGCTCGAATCAAGGATTTGATGGATACGGACATTGCAGGGAGCGACTTTTTCATTGGATGAGAAATCAGATACGGGCGATTTATCGCCCTTTCTTTTGCCTGCTATTTCTTGATACTACCGACTATCCTCGCCGTAATTCGATATTTTCCTATTATTTTCAATCATTCTCTGTTTTTCGATCATTTTAGAATTCATTCAATTCAAAATTCAATTGGCCCAAAGTTGTGAAAGTTGGCGCTAACCGTTAGCATATATTCTTGCCATGCCGAATTATATTTAACGAGAGCGAGTATTGAGGCAATAAAAATCATAATAAAAGGTGCATAGACTATGATGCTGCTATTGATTCTTTCGGGCGCTCTAATTGCTGGGATCTTCTTGCAAGGATTCGAATTTGCTTTGTTAGGTGCATTTTTGGGATTCTTACTTGGAAGGATCAACCAGCTTTCTAAAAATGCGATGCAACTTAATCGACAGCTTAGTGAACTAAAACAACAGCTCAATACGGCTATTGCTTTTACTAAAGACTCAGTTGACCCTAAAAGAGCATCCACTGAGCAACAAGCTTCACATACTAGTTTAGAGCAAACCCCGCCCGTTCAACAATCATCCGAGAGACAATATAACGGACAAAAATTAGAGACAAAGGAGTCGCTGCAATCATCTAATGCGACTCATTCGGTGGCTAAAAGCCATCAGTCTGAAGCAAACGCTGTTAGTTCGAGCGAACCCGGTACCGATAGGTTACCGTCAGAGGAACCGGCACAAGCGCCACCTTGGCCAGAGCGGCATGACTCTTCCCGTCAACGGATAAAAAATGGGCATAGAACGACGCCTTCTCAAGATATCGTTTCTAAAGCAATTAAATTAGTGAGTAACTATTTTACTCAAGGCAACGTCGTAGTACGAGTTGGCGCGGTCATATTATTTTTCGGTGTTGCCTTTTTGTTAAAGTACGCTGCTGAAAATTCCAATATTTCCATGCAAACTCGATTAATTGGTGTGGCTATTGGTGCAATTGCTCTACTTATTTTCGGCTGGAAACTTAAAGATAAACAACAAGGTTATGGCCTAATATTGCAGGGTGCATCGGTCGGCATATTGTATTTAACTCTGTTCGCAGCATTTCGTCTTTACGACATGGTACCTGCAGGATTGGCTTTTGCACTGTTGTTTTTATTTAGTGCTTTGGCGATGGCATTGGCGGTCCTTCAAAATTCAAAAGCGTTGGCGATTTTATCGGTTTCTGGTGGATTTTTAGCGCCTATATTGACTTCCACTGGTACAGGCAGCCACACCGCATTATTCGGATATTATGCAATATTGAATATCGGAATTTTTGCGGTCGCTTGGTTTCGTTCTTGGCGGTTACTAAATCTAATTGGTTTTGTGTTTACTTTTTTAATTGGCACCGCCTGGGGAGTGACCAAATATCAACCGAGCGATTTTTCGACCACAGAGCCTTTTTTAATTCTTTTCTTCCTACTGTATAGCGCCATTGCGGTTCTTTTTTCTAGTCAACAGAAACCGCAGTTAAAAGGCTATATGGATGCGACGCTTATATTTGCACTACCCTTGGTAAGTTTCGCATTGCAAGCCGCGATGGTACAAGAAATCGAGTTTGCTCTAGCTTGGAGCGCTTTCGCACTTGGCGCATTCTATTTAACCGCTGCTTCTATTATATTAAAAGGAAAAAACGATTTTATAAAAGTTATCGCTGAAGCTTATTTGGCCTTGGGTATTATTTTTGTGTCGTTAGTCATTCCATTCGCATTGGATGGACAGTGGACGGCTGCATCGTGGGCAATAGAGGGAGCCGGGCTGGTTTGGATTGGTTTAAAACAGCGGCGATGGTTCGCTAAGTATTTTGGTACGCTGATCCAATTTTCTGGCGGCTTCTTTTTTCTTACAGAAATCAACTTAAAAGATAGCCGTTTATTCGATGCTGAAATGTTGGGTATCGTTTTTGTGGCAGCTTCGGCGCTTTTTTCAAGTTATCAAATTTGGGGTCGAAAAAATGAATTGAAATCGTTCGAGGCCAACAGCCATTTTCTGTTTCTTGGTTGGGGAATGCTGTGGTGGTATCTTGGTGGTTCGGTTCAGGTTATTGATAACCTCTCCTCTGGCGAAAGATATAATGGCTTGATTGCACTTTTTAGTTTGAGTGGGCTTCTTTGGTATGTCATCGAAATACGCTTTCAATGGACCATTCTTCGCCAATTGACTTGGCTAACTCTGGTTATTTCTATTATTACTGCATTAGGGGCATCGACAGCGGCATCTCATCTCCTTGTTTTTCCGAATGGCCTATTTTGGTTAGCGGCGGTGGTTCTTTTTTATGGTTGTTTATACCACCGAGAAAAAATTGGTAATTCGGCACCTTCGCCAAACGAAAGCGCTAATGATAAAGGCCAAAATAAAACGGTATCTATGCTGCCAATTGCCAGTAATATTTTACATTTCGTGGCGCTTATTGCTTTAGTGTTACTTTCCTTCCATGAAATACACTGGCTAATTACCAATTTCGAGCTCACTAATAGCAGTTGGGGTGTGGCGATTTATGGGATATTGGTTGGTTTCTGGTTAATGATATTACGAAAAGATTTCATTTGGCCGATGACTGATTATCCGAAGACCTATTCAGTCGCAGCTGCAAGTTTATTACTGGTAATGGCCATTTTTTGGAGTCTTCTCGGCAACTTTCCTAATAGCGGAGTGGCGAGTCCGTTGGTTTATTTACCAATTTTAAATCCACTGGATATTGTGCAAGGGCTGCTATTGCTCATTGTTTTCGGTTCGGTCAAGAAAGTCGCCAAATACGGTATTAAAACGAATCAACAAACTTTAAAAATTATTACCGTCTTTTTTGTATTTGGCTGGCTCAATGTCATTCTATTTCGAAGCATCCACGCGTGGCTCGGTGTGCCTTATGAAATTGACGATTTGTTAAATTCGTTTTTGGTGCAAACGTCGTTATCTATATTTTGGACGGTAATTGGCCTCACTGGCACTATTTATGGCGCAAGAATTGGTTCCAGAAAAATATGGATTTATGCGGCTTCACTACTTGGCATTGTTGTGCTAAAACTTTTTCTTGTCGATCTAGATAATAGTAGCAGTATCGAACGGATTGTTTCGTTTGTGGTGGTTGGACTACTGCTATTAATTGTCGGCTATTTTTCGCCGCTGCCGACGGCGAATGATCTAAGTTCTGATAAAGCTGAAGAGGGCGATAAAAATGAAAACTAAACTAACGATTTTATTTCTCTTGTTGACTGCTTCGGTCTATGGCGAATCAATAGAATGGAATGATTTTTATCAATTTGATATAAAAGTGGTTGGAGATAACCCTTTGCAACAATTTGTTGTAACCGAAGCTGTTTATGACCATAGCAAAAATACTCGATTAAACGAAATTAACATTGTCGATAAACTAGGCGAACCATTGCCATTCGATATTGAAAAAAACGAAACCAAGGTGACGCTCAAAAGGAGAGAGGTTGATATTTATCCATTAAACGAATCTAAGTATCTTCGCAACAAAACGGATTCTATGATTTTTAAGTACGATGGCCAAGATCGATTAAGTAAAATATCGAAAAGTAATGGCAGTTTTAATAGCGAAGTAGTGGGCTATTTAATCGATCTCGGCGAAAACCCTCCAGGATATAATCAGTCGTTGATGTTTCAGCTTTCCAGTGTCAAGCAAACTAGCTTGTTAAACTTTGATCTCGATCAAAGTGATAATTTAAAGGATTGGCGGACTGCCAGTAGAGGAGAAGTGCTGGCTCAGTTGTATCGTGAAGGTCTGCAAAGCCAAAGGAATCGGATTGGAATTAGTCAAGTGTCTTCTCGATATCTTAGAATTAAATTATTGTCTAAAGAAGTAGATTTCGACATCAAATCGGTCGCATTAAAATATTCGACTCAGCAGGCTCCAAAGCCGATATGGGGCGGCGAGAAATTGATGTCGTATGATCCAGACGAGCGAGCCTTCTTAGTGGAAGTTCCGCAATCGATGAATATTAACGCGATCCAATTAATGATGCCTAATCCTTCGACGTTCTTTTCAGGGAAACTCTATTCTCGACTCGGGGAAAATTCTTCCTGGAATAAAGTATCAGAGATTGATTTTTTTAACGTTCAAAAAGAAAGTAATCGAGCGATAAATAATACTCTTGCTTTTAAAGGATTACGCAGTAATCAGATAAAAATTGTTGCGGATTTCGAAAATGTTGTGGATGAATCATCGGCATTAAAAATTAGATTCGCATGGCAACCACAAAAAGTAATTTTCCTCACTAATGGTAATCCACCTTATCGACTGAATGTTGGTATGCAAGGAGTAAAGAAAGAGAATAGCCAACATAATCAACCTCTGCTATCAAAAATTAGAAAGCAACTAGGCGGTTCGATTGAATTGGCTACACTTTCAAAGGCACAAAAAATAGAAAGAAAAATAATTATCGAGAAAAATCCAATTGATTGGTCGAAAATCGCGTTGTGGTCAATTCTTGTTTTCGGTGTTTTGTTTATGTTGTGGATGGCGCGACGATTAATGATACAGGTGAAGTAACCTAATGGTCGCTGATGGTGAATTCAAATTGTTCGAAATATGCTAATGATTATTGAAAATTTAATTTGAACCAATTGACCATTTTATCTTCTAGGTTTTTGTCTTGTTTGAATAGCGGTCTACCGTGCGCATTTCCCTTGTAAGCTAACATTCTTGATTGCTTGTTTTTTGCATTTAGGAAAATATTATTCGCTGTTTTAAAGGTATTCCCATCATCTTGAGAGGCAATTATTAGCGCTGGCGTATCACTCATTTCAATAAATAATTCTTGATTTTTATTATTGATCCCCGAAGAAAAAAATATAAAAGATTCAGGACGATGCTTTTGAGCGGCAATAACCGCTTGAGTACCGCCACAGCTGGCTCCAATAAAAGCGATTTTTCCAGCGTTGCCTAGTTTTGCTCGTAAATATTGGTAGGCGATTTCAACATCATTTGCGCGATGGTTGCCTAAACCGATTTTATTTGCCATTTTAAAATAGTGCTCTCGGCTGGTCGCTTTCTCTCTGAGTTTTTCGATCGACATTTCTTCGGTAACGCTTTTTCCGTATCCTCTAAAATCCAAACTCATTGAGCTTATTCCCGCTTTGGAAAGTTTTTTTGCTAATCCATGATACATGCTCTTATCCGCATTGCATTGATGCAGCATCAGCACACCAACGGCAGTACCTTGATTGCTAGATGAAGGCGTATAGTCTGCGAATAATTTAAAGCCGCCATTGCCGACTAATTGAATTTCGTTTGCGGTCGACGAAAAGGTCATTAACGCCAGGTATAACCCAGCAACAATTCTAAATGTCATATTTTTTCCAATAGTATTGGGATGAGAGAATCTAGTGATTGGTATTATGCAATAGCTGTCCATGAACTGCCATAGACATTTGTAACAAAAATGTCTTGTCATTTTTTAGGTATTGCATTCCTATTTTGGTTGTCAGGAAGAGCAAGCCATTTTTGTCGGCAAAGGGTTGCCGACCTACCAAGTAAAATAATTTGGATTTCTATTCACCAAATGAACCGGCATCACTCGGAAAAACAATGGGGCTTTCAAAGCCTTTTTTGCTAACGCTTGCAACTCCGAAAAAATAGTTGTCGATAACAACATTTTCTAAAGTTGCTTCATTTACTTTTCCGACGAATCGACTATTTTGCCATTGTGAAGAGTCTGTTAGTCGCCAGTATATTTTGTATCCTGCAATGGTGTTTTTTTCGTTGGCACTCGCTTTGCTCCACTTTAGTGTGGTGCTGGGTTGTACCGCTCCGCTAATTTTCACTTGGCTCGGAGGACTAGGTGCCCACGCCATTCCCGCCAAGGAAACAGCATTGAGAGCGGTTAATTTCGCGGCATATTTAAAATTGATGCCATCGATAGTATCGCCGTATTTAATGCCATTTTCGGTTCTTAAATCTTGATGTTGGCGATTGTAGTTTTCGTTGGTTTCCATAATTCGAACAGCGGGATAACCCAAGTCATTAAATGGCCGGTGATGGCCGCCACGACCAAATCTGTCGAGCCGGTAAATCATCATGGTGTCCAAGTTTGGTATGTAACGATCGGCCATCCAATCAATATAACGGGCTAAATTTCGAGTGGGCGAATCAACTTCGCCGCCGGTAAAACGTCTTGCTCTTGCTTGCTTTGGGGTCTCTGTTTGGCGCGTGCCTTCAGCGAAAATTCTCGCGGTTGTATTGTTAATCACACCATTAATACCTTCGATATTGCCTATCATGTCATTATTCAATACAGCTTTAATTCGCCATCCGTCTTTTTGAGCTTGCTCGGCCATAATTTTTCCACCGAACAATCCTTGTTCCTCTCCAGCCAGTGCCGCAAAAACAATCGAACCATTAAATTGATATTGGCTTAGCACTCGGGCTGCTTCTAAAACGCCGGCAACGCCGGAAGCATTGTCATTAGCTCCGGGCGAATCGGAAGTGGCATTCATCGCATCACTTACCCGTGAGTCAATATCACCAGACATAATCACATAGCGACCGGGATCAGTATTTCCCTTTAATATTGCGATTACACTGACAACTTCCGTAGGATTGGGTATGCGCTTTTCTCCCGAAATGGTAGCCTTTTGAAAATAGACTTTTAAACAGCCATGACATCGCTCTGAAATTTTTTCGAATTCGGCTTTAATCCAGCGTCTAGCGGCGCCAATGCCTCGGGTATCTGACGTTGTTTCTGACAGTGTATGCCGCGTTCCAAAACTAACTAACTTTCTAATATCTTTTTCAATATTTTTGGCCGAAACTTGTTCGACAATTTTGTGCAACTTTTGTTGCTCTTGGTATTTAACTTCTGCGTAGGATGTGGCACTAAACGAAAGCAATGTTACTAGACTACAGATAGATAGAATATGTGATTTTTGCATTATGCATTGGCTCCTATGGTTTGTAAAATAGCGGATATTTGACCTAATAGAACTACAAACTGAGACCACATGAATATTTTCCATCGAGAATGTGAATTGCGAAACCCTTTTCCAATCTGAAATAAAAGAACGACAATCAACGCCGGTATGACGGAACCTATAATACCGCCAATTCCACCTGCCACACCTAAAATACTTGATTGCTTGATAAATATAATTGATGCGGTGGGAATCGAAAACAATATAGCCATAACCTTAATTAATAAGCTCGACTTAGCAGGAAGCTCAACTTCCTCGACAGATTCTGGGGTTCGATAAATATCTTCGGCGGACATGATAAAATTTCTCTTGTTTGATTGGCGCAATTTGCATTGCAACGTTTAAACTTTTATTTCCAGCTGTTGAATATACGTATTTTTGGCGACTAAATCAAACCAGCCATTTATGCCAGCTCGCATCATTTACAAAAGAAAAACACAAAGGTGAGAAGGACGTTGGTGTTTGAGTGGACTCTTCAATATTCGATGCTATTGATAAAAAATGTCTTCAGCCCAGAAGGCAGCTTAATGCTGACTTCGTCATCTGCTTGCTTTTTTAGTAGAGCGCGGGCCAGTGGTGAATCGACTGAAATATATTCTTCCTTGAAGCTAAATTCATCGGAACCGACTATGCGATGAATGACTTCATTGCCATCTTCGGTTTCTAATACCACCGTAGCACCGAAGAAAATTCGGTCTTGAACAGGCGGTAAATGTTCGACCACTTTCATTTCGGCAGTGCGCTTTTGTAGGTAGCGTATACGCCAATCCATTGCCCTTAGTTGCTTTTTCCGGTAAATATATTCAGCATTTTCAGAGCGATCACCTTCTGCCGCTGCGGCGGTGATTGCTTTGGTGACTTCCGGTCTTTGATTTTTCCACAAATCAGCCAATTCGTTTCTTAGTCGAGTAGCACCTTCTGGAGTAATCAGGTTGGATCGTTTCATTATTTATTTGCCGATATAGCTAAAAATATTGTGATGTGAATTAGACTATGGGGTATTATCCTAAAAATTAAACAGAGTTGGAATCTGTTTTTCCAAAAAGACCTCATTTGACCGAACTCTATGCAAAATTTATCCAATTTATCATTGTTGAAACGTTGCTCTTATATCAATGGGCGATGGATGGACTCCGAAAATACCTTGTCAGTGATTAACCCAGCGACTGAAACAACCATAGCAGAAGTATGCGAAGTCACTGCCAGTCAGATTGAACAAGCCATTAGTGACGCTGCCACAGCCGTAGCGCAATGGCAGTTGTTAGATTATGGTTTACGCAGCGAAAAACTTCTTTTGTGGCGAGATTTACTACTGGAAAATCAGCAAGATCTCGCCCGCATTCTCACCTTGGAACAAGGAAAACCATTCAGCGAAGCCATTGGCGAAATTTCTCATGCGGCTAATTATTTGCAAACTTACGCCAATCAACATTCAATATTTGAGGCTCCTGAAACGATTAATGCTGAGCGAAACCAAAATGCCAAAGTTTACCGACGTTCGATTGGTGTGGTGACAGCGATAACGCCGTGGAATTTCCCATGCGCAATGGTCATCAGAAAAGTTGGTGCAGCGTTAGCGGCGGGTTGCAGCTTTGTCTTAAAACCATCTGAGTTGACCCCTTTAAGTGCATTGGCTCTGGCTCAATTGGCAGAGCAAGCCGGTATTCCTGCGGGTGTTTTTAGTGTCGTCGTCGGCAGCAATGCACAAGCGATTGGTGAAATATTGACTCAGCATGCTAAAGTCGCCAAATTTAGTTTTACCGGATCAACTTTGGTAGGAAAAAAATTACTCCAACAATGTGCCATGGGTGTTAAAAGAACTTCAATGGAATTAGGCGGTAATGCTCCGTTTATCGTTTTTGAAGACGCGGATCTTGATGCGGCCGTTGAAGGTACTTTTGCCTGTAAATTTAGAAATTCAGGACAAACCTGTGTCAGTGCCAATCGATTTATTATTCATGAGAATATTGCAAAAGAGTTTAAACGAAAACTACAGATTAAGATGAAAAGTTTGGTTGTTGGTAACAATGGACAATCGGAATTTCACATCGGACCGCTTATCAATCGGCGAGCGCTGGATAAAATTAACGGATTGCTTGATCAGGCGCTTACATTAGGTGCCAAGATTATTGAAGGAGGAAAAGAGATTGAATCTAAAGGGTATTTTTTCGAACCGACTATTATCGAAGACATTACACCAGAGATGGAAATATTTAAACGAGAAATTTTCGGCCCTGTGGTTTCAATCATAACCTTCGAAACCGATGAAGAAGCAATTAGGCTTGCCAATCAAACAGAGCTTGGCCTTTGTGGTTATCTTTATACCAAAAAACAGTCGCGCATCGCGACCATCGCTCAGCAAATACAGGTCGGAATGTTAGGCATTAATCAAGGCCGATTATCCAATACTGAATCACCTTTTGGCGGAGTCAAACAATCGGGCATGGGACGCGAAGGAGGCCGATATGGTGTTGAGGAATATCTTGATTATCAATTTGTATGTGCTGATTTTGCTAGCTGAACCCCCTTATGACAAGTAATTCAATTTGCTAGAAATTTTCAGATTGGCTACTTCGATTAAAGATTGTTCTTCATCAGAGGCAAAATTTCTATCCCAGTCGAGCACCTTAGGTAACATCAATCTGTGCCAAAGTGGGGGTATTAAAGCGATAATAATGGTGCCTAAATAACCGCTTATCATTTCTGGAGAATTTTTCATCGGCTGCAATTGATGAAAAGGTAAACTGGCTTTAGCGTGGTGATGGGAATGCCGGGTTAAATTAAACATTGCCCAAGAACTAACTCGTTTATTAGTATTCCAAGAGTGTCGCGGCTGAACTGGTGTTTTGGGATGTCGCACCATTCCGTAGTGTTCCATATAGTTAACAATTTCTAACAAGGTTTTGCCCCAAATTCCAGCACCAATAAATAATAAAAGGCCCGACGATCCCGCCAAGAAATAGCTGACAACTAATAGAAAAGCACTCATCAAATAACCTCGGATCACTTGATTACGAATAGATAAAGATGCTTGGTTCTTTTTCGCTAATCGTTTTTTTTCAATATTCCAAGCGCTAATATTACCTTTGATGGTTGAGATAATAATATGGCTGTATACATTCCTGCCACGAGGCGCAGTTGCCGGATCATTAACGGTACTGACATACCGATGGTGCCCGTAAACATGCTCAACCGAAAAGCTGGTATCAAAACTAAAAGACAATAACCATCGACCAATCAAAAGGCTGATCGGATCGGATGTTCTGTGGGTTAATTCGTGTGCGGTAATGGTGCCAATCATGCCAATATTAAAGCCCAATAACAATAACGCCGCAATAAATTCCAATTGACTGGCGTTACCGCGGTTCGTTAATAAATCCACTCCGATTAATGCCTGAATATTTTTTCCGAAAGCGAATAAATCGTGATCCGAAAATTGCCAAAGGCTACTAAAAAATATCAAACAAAGTAACGGTAATGCCAGCCACAATTGCCAGGTTAGAATTTTTGGGTGGTGATAATCCGGTGTTGATTGATCGTCCCCTAAAACAAGATCGCCTACTACGAAAACTAATAAAGTAAAAATCAAACTCGCAACAATAAAACTGCCACCTAAGAAAATAGCAATGGCCGCTTGTAAACCCATAAGGTGAAAAAGTGAATGTTTGACATATTTAAACATTGGGTCGTTTACTCTAATGAAACCGATCGATGAGGTTAATGCCAATCCGTAACTCATTATAGTCAGCTGAAAGGCATTTTAATGAGAGAGGATATTGCCAGATAGGGGGTATTTCTTGCCAAATAGTGCAATAACGTAGAAAATAAGCGAAATAACGTTTCTAAAAAGGATCTGTGAAGCTCGTGCAAGATCGTGATATTTTGGTTCCAACCTATTATATTCAGCAAATCGCCGAAGAACTGACTAGTCATCAGGTCGATATCACTCACTGGCTGAGTCTTTCCGGTTTAGAAATTGGTCAAGTTGCCTCGCAAGAAAACCGCATCAGTTTACCTCAGTTTAAATCGCTGATAATCAATGCGCTGGAATTATCTGACCAGCCAGCAATTGGATTATTAGTTGGTAAAAGGCTTGGATTGACCACTCATGGAATGCTGGGTTATGCAATCATTGCTAGTGGTTGTTTACGAGAAGCCATCGAATTATTTAGCCGATATTTAAATACTCGCACGCCTTTATTGCGGGTCGAATTAGAACAGTGCGACGACCAACTACTAATCCACCTTTATCCTTGTTATCCACTCGATAAAATTGCTGTTCCGTTTTTAGAATCTGCAATATCCACGATTTATAATTCACTTATGCAGATTTCTGCGGATCAAGCGCCAATAGCCAGCATAGACTTTCCGTTTACCGCGCCGAGTTACCATTTAATCTATCGCACAATGTTCAAAACTGAGGTCAATTTTGATGCTGATAGCGCTTCTATTGCCTTAGTGGATTCACAGCTGGATGCTCCTTTGGGCATGGCGGATGCTAATTCGTTACAACAGGCAAAAGCGATTTGCGAACAAACGTTAATTGAACTTCAGTCACAAGAATTATTCAAATCTAGAGTTCGTAAGTATTTGCTTTCTTTGAAAAATAAATTTCCGACGCTTGGCGAGGTCGCTAATCATTTTTGTTTATCGAAACGCACATTCCATCGACGTTTAGAGCAAGAAAAGAGTCGCTATTCTGAAATTTTAAGTGATGTCAGAGAATATCTTGCACTCGACCTATTAAGTCGAGACGATAAAACTATTCAACAAATTGCATTTGATTTGGGTTATTCAGATATTGCTAACTTTAGAAAAGCCTTTAAACAATGGCAAAAAATGTCTCCTAGTGAATATCGTAAAAAGCATCGCTAAAGTGATCTAATCTCCATTGTCTTTTAAAGTTTCCAATCGATCGATTGTTTACCATGTTTTAAAAGATATTGATTTGCTCTGGAGAAATGTTGGCAGCCCAAAAAACCGCGATAAGCAGAAAGCGGCGAAGGATGTGGGGCGTTTAATACCAAGTGTCTGTTGGTATCGATATTGGCACCTTTTTTTTGTGCATGAGAGCCCCACAATAAAAAAACAACCGCTTCACGCTGTTGGTTGATTTGTTCTATGATTTTATCAGTAAACCTTTCCCATCCTAGATGTTTATGAGAATGGGCTTGTCCTTGTTCGACGGTTAAAACTGTATTGAGTAATAACACCCCTTGCTTCGCCCAAGATTGCAAATAACCTTGCTCGGGTGTAACAAAACCCTCGATATCTTGCGCCAGTTCCTTGTAGATATTAACCAAGGAAGGCGGTGTTTTTACTCCCGGCATTACCGAGAAACACAAACCATGTGCTTGATTAGGGCCGTGATAAGGATCTTGCCCTAAAATCACGACCTTAATATCATCAAAAGGGGTTGCAGAGAGGGCCTCAAAAACCTTGTCTTTTGGCGGGTATACATTAATTCCGGCTGCGCGACGTTCAGCAACATAGTTGATGGTTTCGACAAAGTAATCTTGTTGTTTTTCTGAGGCGAGTTGCTCAGTCCAGTCGCTCATAATTAAACTCTTAGGTGAGATCAAAAACGTAAGCATACCAGCTAACTACTTATCGGGGGGTAATTCAGCTAATCAATCGTCTTTGTTAACGCAGTTTCGGCCGAGATCTTTCGAACGGGAAAGCGCTTTCTTCGATTTAGCTAGCGCTGCTTCAAAGGCATCGGCGCTTTTCATTTGAGCAACACCTACGGAAACAGTGAATTTAAGAGCTACGCTGCTATTCTTTTTCTTTAAAACTAACGTGGATATTTTATTGCGTAACTTATCGGCTATGGGAACCGCATTCTTAACGACGGTTTGCGGCAGAATGATAATAAATTCGTCTGACTCAAAGCGGCTACATAAGTCAGTCCCTTTGAGTTGAGCCTTCATCGACTTAACTAGTGTTTTTAAAACCGCATCGCCCATAACCTTTCCATTGGTATCGTTAAACTGTTTGAAGCGATCTAAATTGATTCTTAAAAGACTCATCGGAAAATTTTCTGGATATTTTATCGCGGCAACTAATGCTTGTTTAAGTCCATCAAAATCAAGTGCGTTGGTTAGTTCATCTTGGCTGGCTTTTTCTGCTACTGCTAGATAATCATCTTTATTACCGGTCGGTTGAATGGGCGTATCATCGTTCGCTGGTAGCGTTTTTTGCCGGCTGTCATCAGAGGTCGGTGAATTACCAACCTGCAAATTAACGGCATCTAATATGCCAGAATAATCTTCAATTTTATCTTGGGCGGGTAGTAACAACGAAAGTATTTCGCTGACATACTGATTGCCGATATCGCCACTCATCGCTAACTTTTCGTAATCCTGGGCAATAATGCATTGTTGATAAACGGCTTTTATTTTGGCTAGATAATCAGCATCATCGATATTTAGTGAGTCTACTTGCTGTTTTAATTTTGGCCTTTCACTGTGTAAATATTCATAAGCAAGGGTATAACACACAGGATCGGCTGGTAGTTTGTGATCGCGTAACCAAACCATGGCTCGGCGAGACTTAAGCCCAGCTTGTTTTATGCTTTGTTGTCGTTGATCGGGCATCGGTTTCCAAATAACGGCTTGTTTTTACGATATTTTAATTAATCAAACTAAGTGGTGAATATTAAGTATAGGTGTTGAATAACAAACTGTTTGGTTATTTGTAAGCTCTGCTATTTCGTCGGCAGGCATTGGTTTCTCCGATTTAAATTGAATACAGAATTTGACAATTACGAATAACATGAGTAGCCTAATGGTTACAAATGTAATTGCCAGCCTGTAGAGACTCAATATAATCATAAATCAAAAATAATCCTGGTGGGAGGAATGTATCGTATGAAATCTATTCGGCGCTTAAGTTTACTGACGTTTTTGAGTTTGTTTTTGATTGATGGTAGTGATGTGCACGCGAAAGACAAAAATGGATTTGAGATCCATCAATGGCCGCTTATTTCGAAATATGAAGAAAGCGAATGCTTAATGATTGATGATGAACAGATCGCGATTAGTCCAAGTGCCTATCAGCAAGGGCACATCATTTCTGCCAAACTTACTTTCTTTAATACCGGTGGAAAGATTTTTGTTAATCCTGAAATTAATCAGGATTTAGATACATTAACTTTTTCGTTAGAAACCGCCAATCGAGGGGAAGATGTTTCGGGAGCTTATTGTTATTTACGGGTTAATTTAGAATTAAAAGCTAATTCTAATACCTATTCCAAATTGTATGTTCTAGTTGATAAAACGGTGTTTTATCAAATAAAGATCAGCAACAATGATAATTTGCAATTTTGAATTGATGGTTAATTCAGGGATTGAAACGGAGCTTCAGTTGGTTACACCACAATTTCAATGTCAGAATCTTCTAATACTGAAAGGCTGTCGCCAATAAGTTCGCTGCTTGATATTTTGCTGAGCAATTCGAATCCTAATTGCCGTTGTTGGCGATTTAACGGTAAATAGGGTAATCGAAAAACGGCTTTAATCGCGCTGGTCATGGATAAAGCTGTATTAATCGCAATCGGATTTGGTTCACAAAACAACCAATCAAAAATTGCTTGCAAAGACTGATTGAGATCCGCTTGCTTAGGGTCGTCCATCAATTTTCGCATCAGTCCCGGAATAATATTTGAGGTGACCGAAATCACACCATGTGATTTAGCACCATGGCGACCGTCAAAACTTTCGTCATCATTGCCCGACCAACAAGCAATACCTTGGCTCTCATAGTCTGAAATACGTTGATTACCGGCGCATTCTTTGACCCCGATAAAATTCCGATGTTTGGATAATTGGATCATTGTTTCTGGCAAAATATCTTGGCCAGTTCTTCCCGGCACGTTGTAAATAAATCCGGGGCCAATTTCTAAGCTGGCTTCGAGATGTTTTTCAACGCCAGCGGTGCTCGTTTTTCCATAATAGGGATTAATTTGTAGCGCCGCGTGCATACCTGACGCAAAACCATATTTGGTCGCCTTGATGGCTTCGCGAGTATTATTACTACCGGTATTGCCGATCACTAATAATTGATCGCCATATTTATTGGCAGTGTGGGCTATCAACATCAGATGCTCTTCCCAATCGAGAAGATGACCTTCGCCGGTGGTTCCGCCGACAATCACGCCGTCCACGCCCGCTAAAATTTGCTGTTTTAATAAGTTATCGTAGGTCTCTAAATCGATTTTTCCACGGCCATCAAATGGTGTTTTGATAGCGGTAATCAAGCTTTTTTGTCGGATTTGCGAAATATTCATCAGTAGTTTCTTTAATTGATGTTGATTAAGAGTCGGGATCGAATAAATTAAAAAGGGATTATAAAACAAAGCGGCAAAAGGCATCCAATAACCAGAGGTTATTGGCAGTGAATATTAGCCGACTAGCAGACATTGATAACGGGTATAAACGAAAACAATTTGCTTAAATAAATTGTATCCGTTCAGAGCCTTCGGTAGAATCCGCGTCCTTCACAAGATAATCAGGCTATTTTGCTAGAAAGTGCTATAAATAAGGTACTTTTATACCTTTCGTCTTAACCAAAGGCGGAACAAATTCTAAGCAAACTTCATTCTATTTAGGTCATCTATGTTACTTCATTCAACAAAACAAGATTGGTTAGGCAATATTCGCGGTGATGTGCTTGCCGGCTTAGTGGTGGCGTTAGCGCTTATTCCTGAAGCAATCGCGTTTTCGATTATTGCTGGTGTCGATCCAAAAGTGGGCCTTTACGCCTCTTTTTGTATTGCGGTAATCACAGCGTTTATTGGCGGTCGTCCTGGCATGATTTCGGCGGCTACCGGCGCTATGGCACTATTAATGGTGACATTGGTTAAACAACATGGTTTGGAATTTCTATTAGCAGCAACCCTATTAACCGGCCTGATCCAGCTTGCAATGGGCTATCTCAAGCTTGGCAGTTTAATGAGTTTCGTTTCTCGTTCGGTGGTTACCGGCTTCGTTAACGCGCTCGCTATATTAATTTTTATGGCGCAGTTGCCAGAATTAACCAATGTTACTTGGCACGTTTACGCAATGACCGCCGCCGGTCTGGGTATTATCTATTTATTTCCTTATGTTCCACTTATTGGAAAGCTGGTCCCTTCGCCTTTAGTGACAATCTTGTCGTTAACGGCGTTTAGCATAATCGTCGGTATTGATATTCGAACGGTCGGTGATATGGGGCAATTGCCCGATACGTTACCGGTCTTCCTTTGGCCAGAAGTGCCGCTGACTTTTGAAACTTTGGAAATTATTTTTCCTTATTCGATGGCGTTGGCGGTGGTCGGATTATTAGAATCATTAATGACCGCGACAATTGTGGATGATTTAACTGATACGCCGAGCGATAAAAATCGTGAATGCAAGGGGCAAGGGATCGCCAATATTGGAGCCGGATTATTAGGCGGTATGGCGGGTTGTGCGATGATTGGTCAATCGGTGATTAATGTGAAGTCGGGCGGTCGCGGTCGATTGTCGACCTTAATTGCCGGTGTTGTATTATTAATTATGGTGGTCTTTCTGAACGACTGGGTGGCGCGAATTCCCATGGCGGCATTAGTCTCGGTGATGATTATGGTTTCAATTGGTACCTTTGACTGGGGCTCAATAAAGAACATTAAAAAATTCCCACTATCGACCAATACCGTGATGATAGCCACAGTGGTGGTGGTGGTTTGGACACACAATTTAGCTTATGGGGTATTTGTTGGTGTCTTGTTAGGCTCGTTATTTTTTGCCAATAAAATTAGCCATTTTATGTATGCCGAAAGCAAGCTTGATGAAAGCGGAAGCACACGGACCTATATTTTTCACGGACAAATATTTTTCAACTCGTCCGCAAAATTTTTAGAAAACTTTAATTTCAAAGAAGCCGTTTCGAAAGTAGTCATTGATTTAAGTCGCGCTCATTTCTGGGATATTACGGCGGTACATTCCTTGGATATGGCGGTAATAAAATTTAGACGAGAGGGGGCTCAGGTTGATATCATCGGTTTAAATGATGCCAGTGAAACTATTGTCGATCGATTTGGTGTACACGATAAACCCGAAGAGCTCGAAAAAGTATTAGGAGGTCACTAATGCAAAATAATAATAACTCTTCTTCAATGGAAACCGCAAAAGACCAAGGCCTTTTTGAGGGAAACCATATTCTTGCTTGTATCGATGGTTCTTCGGTAAGCGGATCTGTTTGCGACTATGCCAGTTGGATTGCCAAAGTAGCGGAGCAACCGCTAAAGCTAATCCACACCATCGAGCAAAGTGCCAATGCTGCGGTTTCTGATTACTCCGGAGCAATTGGCCTTGGTAGTCAGCAAGACCTTTTAAACGAGCTAACCGACGTTGAGCAAAGCAGAGCCAGTTTGCTGATTAAAAAAGGCCAGTTGATGCTGGACGCGGCAAAAGAGCGGGCAATGCAGTTGGGCGTCGAAAAAATTGAACGTTATCAGCATCATGGCAGTTTAGCAGAGTCGTTGGTTGAGTTAGAAGATGATATCCGGCTGATGGTTATCGGTATTCGCGGAAAACAGCATGAAAAGCAAAATAAAGGGATCGGCCACCAATTGGAATCAGTGATCCGCTCAATCCATAAACCAGTATTGGTAGTGAATAAAGAATTTTCAGAGCCCAAAAATGCGATGTTGGCCTACGACGGAAGCCCTACCTGTAAAAAAGCGCTGCAGATGATTGCTTCAAGTAAACTATTTAGAAATATGCCTTGTCATATTGTGCATGTTGGCAATGACGGTCAGCAACTATTAGCTGATGCTGAAAAAGTGTTACAAGCAGTCGGTATTCGAGTAGAAACCGTTCAACTAGAAGGTCAAGTGGATGAAGTGTTGGCGAACTATCAAATAGAGAATGACATCGAATTGACCTTAATGGGAGCATTCAGCCATAATCGTTTTCGAGATTTTCTTCTAGGCAGCTTTACGGCGAAAATGCTGGCTGCGACCAAGCGACCCTTGCTATTGCTTCGTTAATTGTTGGGGCTGTTGTTTCAGTCAATGGGAATCATGAACGAATATTAACGCGAGTTCTATGTCTTCAAAATCATTATCAAGACTTTTTTGGCTCTTTGCATTTTTATGTATTGTCTTCATATTCCAATCAAGGGACAAAACATCGACTGTTCGGCCTTCTCTGGTAGTTCAAGACGGTTTATCTATTGATAAATTAAACCAAAAATATTCTCAATTTTATAACGCCTATAAAAAAGTTCAACAAGAAACCGACCTCTCAAAAAAATTGATCGCTATCGAACAAGCTCTCAATATTGCTGCAGAAGATAATTTTTCAGATAAAAACGTTTTGCAATATTTATATCTTACTGCCGCCGACATCCATCAGGAACGCTGGCACTTGATTTTTGCGCTTGAAAAATATAAAGCGGCTCAATCGGTTATTTACGATCGAAAGGTCGATGCCGAAATAGAAAAAATACGGCGATATTTAAGTAAAGTTGAAGCTGAAAGAGGTCTTAATGATGATTACATTGCGACTAAGTTTTCCGGCCCTGCAAAAGAATTTAGCGGTAAAGTGTTGGTGGCTTATATTTTTGTCGACGATGGTATAAAAACTCGGTGGAGCAATAAATCGAAATTAAGGGCACAACAGGTAATGCTGTCTGTACAAGACTGGCAACAACGGCAAGCATCGCGGTACCAAGTTAACGATTTAGAATTTATTAATAAAACCTACGTTGCTAGAAGAAATCCTAACCTTAAAAGTCCGAAGCGAGTTTCATTCAAAAGTAACAATGCAGATATCGATTCTTACGTCGGTTCGGTCATGCAAACATTTGGCAAAAAAGATATTGGTGAATTTGTCGAGCAGCAAATGAAGCAAAGCGGCGCTCAGCAGGGAGTGGTATTTCTGCACACAAATTTAGACCAGCGATCCTTTGCAAGGCGATGTGGCTATACCCATCAAAAGAAGACATTTGTTGATGGCAAGTACGTGACTGAGTTTATTTCTCGTTGTAGAGATGAATATGTGATGCTCATGGAGCAAGTTAAGCGAAACCGGTGGGACAAAATGCATTATGCTCAAGCTCACGAAATGATGCATGTATTCGGTGCTGCGGATCTTTATAACATAAAAAAAGCGGGCCGTTATGCGGTGACTGATATTATGAATTTTCAAAGCAAGAATTTAACTGACAGTCGTGTAGAACCGATTACTGCTTATGCGATTGGCTGGCGAAAAAATGCGCCGCAAGCGCCTTTCAGAATCATTGAAAGGTAGCGAAATCTATATTTTTGGTAAAATAATCATTCGTAAACAAAAAGGATAAAATGATGGAAACAACCTCACTCGAACAAACTTTAACTTTCTTGGGCATCAATTTGGTCTATGCATTGATCACATTAATTGTCAGCGTTTTTGCATTAGTGCTTATCGACAAATTCGTATTTACTAAAATCGATTTTATTGAAGAAATAAAAAAAGGCAATATTGCTGCCAGTATTTTTCAAAGTACCATTTTAATATTTATCGGGTTGGTGGTTGCGGTTTCTATGAGTTAGACTGAAACCTAGAAGCTAGGTTTCGCATCTATTGTCTTTTTTTATTGGCCCAGCTGCGCAATGATTTTATCAGCCACTCGAAATGAGTTAGCATAAATAGTAAAAGTCGGAGTCACGCTACCACCATTGGGCATAAAGCTGCCATCCGTCACAAAACAATTTTCCGTGCCATGGACTCGGCAGTCAGCATCTAAGGCCGAGGTTTTCGGATCGTTACCAAATCGCAATCCTCCAGCGACTAAGTTCGAAGTCGGTGAAGTGAAAGCGCTGCCTCTAACGCTCTGTGCGCCAAGATTTTTCATTACTTCTTTACCTTTTTCGACGATGTAGCTACCTACTTTTAAGTCGTGAGGGTGGAAACCAACTTTTACTTTTGCAACTGGTGAACCCCATTTATCTTTTTCGTTGGCATCTAAACTCACGTGGCAATCATCGTTAGTTAACCAATCACAAAACACCTCAAATTTGAAATCTTTTGATTGGGTAAAAAAGGATTTTAATTTTTGCTTAAAAGGTGTTCCCCAAAGTAAATTTCCTTCTTGCCACTTTTGCTCATTAGCATCGACTGCTGGCGACGGAGGATCGAAAACAAAATCAATGGTGCCGCCTTTCACGCGTTTTCCAAAAACTTTTTTATCGTCGATAAAATACCAGTCCTGCAACGCGCGATTAAAAAATGGACCACGGGTCATTAATTGATCCACTTGTTCGCGACTAAACTGCGTAAAATCGAAAATTCCATGGCCGGTTCCGCCGGAGCAACAATGCAAATTTTTGCCAACTTGGTTTTCGTTATTGCCGAGCCCGTTCTTGTGTTTGGCCCCCGGGGAACTTAGCAATAATCGGGCTGATTCGATTGAATAACAGGCGACCACAAATATTTTGGCCTTTACCTGAATGGATACACCATCACTATCATAATAATCTGCCGATATTACTTTGCCAGAAGCATCGCTATTCAGACGATAAACCTTTGCCTCGGTGAGAATTTCACAATTTCCAGTTGCGACAGATTGATCTAAAAGCGAGGCTCGAGAACTCGCTTTAGCGCCCGAAGCACAACCATAGCTGCCACAATATCCAGAATATTGGCAACTTTCTCGGCCATTAAAAGGTTTGGATAAAATTCCGCGAGCCATAGGAAGAGGATGTAAACCCATATCGTGACAGGTTTTATCAAACCAAGAAGCGATCGGATGTTCGGCGGTGGGTGGTAGTGGATAATCGGGCGTTGAACGAGGTTCTAAAAATGGGTGCTGAACAATTTTCCCAGAGATTCCGATAACTTGTTCTGCTTTGCTGTAATAGGGTTCCATATCTTGGTAACTGATTGGCCAATCAACGGTGTTAGCGCCTTTAATGGCACCGAAAGTCGAAACTAGTCGAAAATCTTCCGGTTTAAGGCGATGGAAATAAGCGCTCATGAAATTTGAGGCGCCTCCTACAATATTGCCGCCCCAAAAATCATCGGTGGTATCCGAACTCCACTCATCGCCATCGGGCTCTTCTAATACGTGGCGCTCATCTTTTATTTTAGAGCGAAAAATACTGTGCCGATTGAGCTGTTCATCTTTTCGAAAATGCGACTCTTTATACCACTTGCCTTTTTCTAATACCGCTACTTTATAACCGGCTTTTGACAATTCATGGGCGACGGGGCCTGCGCCAGCACCGCTTCCGACTATACAACAATCATATTCTAAAGTTTTATTCATCTTAAGCTCTATAAATCAAAAAGAAAAAAATTAAATTTACCACAGAGGCGCAGAGAACACAGAGCAAGATAAAAAATATAAAGAATCCTAATATTGCTGTTCCGAACTTGTTTTCCAAATAATTAATCTTGAAATTAATTTTTCAACTCTGTGTTCTCTGTGCCTCTGTGGTGAGATTAATTCCACATTCTCGTTTTCGTTTTTACAAAAAATTTCGGTAATTAGTTTTTTCATCTGGCGCTGGAAATCCCGGTTGATGTTTTAACCATTTCCATCCGATCCCATTTGGGTTGCCGCCGTAATAAGGGTCAAATAATAATGCTTCCATCAAATAATAAATCAGTATTGAAAGCCAATTTTCGCCGGCGCTCGACTGACTAATTTGTTTGAGAACTTTATCTTGTTGTTGATTGGTTAAGGCGACAAATTGATCGCCTTGGGTTTGTTCTGATAAAGAATCGAGCCAACCAACTCCCTTTACGATAAATTCACCATCACCATCTGAAAGGTTGTCAGGATCAGTTAAGGTCCACTGCAAATAAGCCAGCCCATTAATATCTTTTGCTGAAGGGCCATCACCATCTTCGGGTAATAGCTGCATTTGAACCGCTGAAATAGAATCCTTCTGATGCTGGTCTAAAGCGAAGTTTTGAGATAAGGAACTTTGCTTCTTACTGGATTCAGCGTCATTCGATTGAATTTTTTCGTTATTGGGTTTGCAGGCGGCAATGGTGGCTAACATAACCGCCGCAGACGACTGTTTCAAAAATGCCCGCCGGTTTAAGCCGCTAGCAAGCGCACCAACAAAGGTTGGTTTGTTGGATCCTTTTTTATGGTCCATAGGCTGTATATTTTGCTTTCGAATGGTTTGTCCGCCGCCTTTTAGCACACTCGTTGCTCCTTATTGCAGTTTTTTGTTGCCATTAATGTTTGTGACCTAGAACGGTGGTCAATCATGTTCCAATCGCTTAAGTGCTCCGACAATAAATCGGGAACGCCATCTCGGAGAACAACTACACCATTGATATCAATTATGAATTCGGTTGGTGTTCCCCAAACGCCATATAAATCGGTTACCTTTTTCCCAAAATCGAAGGCTAAAGGATATTCGATTTGTCGATCTTTTTGAAATTGTTGCATTTTCGCAAAACTATCTTTAACGCTGGTATCAACAGCGATAATCTCGATTTGTGGGCCTAAAATTCTTGCCGCGTGCTGTAGTTTCGGTATTTTTTTCATACAGTAAGTACACCAAGTGGTCCAAAAGACCAGGTAGACCGATTTTTTTCCTTTAAAATCGCTTAACTTAAATTCACTTCCGTCTAAACGGTTTAAACGAAAATCGGGGGCCTTATCGCCTTGCTGAACATTTGCCGCGTGAACCGTGGAAAACAATAGGCTACTGAGAATAAGTCCAAGAATGGTTGATAATATTTTGTTCACAAAGCAATTTCCAATAACAGGTTGGGATTATTTAGAATGACCGGCTCTACTGGCAAATGTTACAACGCTTAAATAGCTTGTTACAAATCGGACAATATCGTGATGAAGCATGTCCAATATGCGACATTATGGGTAAAAGCGCAAGTTGCTCTGGCGAGTATAAGTGGTGCTAGTGTAAACTGCGGGTCACTCTTCAAATCATTGGAACTCGTTAAATTGAGCAGTATTACCACGGATATTGCGTTAGACAATCTCAATACTTTCGACGTTACAGCAACGGCATCGAATTTCTTACGGATCGATCATATAGAACAGCTGGATAGCCACGCCGAAGAAATTGCCGCTTTTCCAGAGCGTTTTATTTTAGGGGCGGGAAGCAACCTTCTTTTCGTTGGGGACTATGATGGATTGGTCATTTATCCTCAATTGAAGGGCATTCAAGTTGTCAGAGAAGATCAAAAGCAAGTCATCTTGCGTGTGGCAGCTTCTGAGAATTGGCACGAATTGGTTATTTATTGCTTGAAACAAGGCTTTTTTGGGCTCGAAAATTTGGCACTTATTCCTGGCACCGTTGGCGCTTCACCGGTGCAAAACATTGGTGCTTATGGCGTTGAAGTAGAGTCTTTTATTCAACGAGTCCAATGTTACGATTTAAAACAACAAAAAATGTACTGGCTCTCCCACGCGGATTGTCAGTTTGCCTACCGCGATAGTTTTATTAAACGGGCAGGACAAGGGCGTTATTTGGTAACGAATGTCGAATTCCGATTGTCTAAAACAAGTAATCTGGTGTTGACTTACAAACCACTTAGGGAGTATTTCGCATCTTTCGAGCAAGTAACAGCTCAGCAAGTCTTTGACCGAGTTTGTCAAGTTAGAACACAAAAATTACCCGATCCTAAATTACTGGCCAATGCGGGTAGTTTTTTCAAAAACCCAGTGATCGGAGAAAAGCACTATCAAAATTTGATTAATTTGTTTCCGCAATTAGTCGCTTATCCAATTAAAAGCGAACCGGAAACTCGATATAAAATCGCTGCAGGTTGGTTGATTGAAAAAGCTGGATTCAAGGGTAAATCCTTTGGTAAGGTTGGCGTGCATAAAGAACAAGCGTTGGTGTTGGTCAACTATTCCGATGATGATGGTAACAATATATTATTGTTAGCAGAAAAAATAATAGAAAGCATTTGGAAAATGTTTTCAATCAAGTTAGAACCAGAAGTAAGGATCATCGGTCAATAATGTCGGTAGAAAATTTGTATCGGTTAATGGCTTACAACAATAAATTGATAATGATCGAGTTAACGGGTATTTATAGATTTTGAAAGCGGCGAGTTTAAAACGTATACAAAAAATTGTTCGCATCCTGTCCGATGGAGAATTTCATTCGGGTGAATTCTTAGCCAATAGTTTAGGTGTTTCACGGACGGCCATTTGGAAATTGATTAATAAGCTCCAAGAATGGCAAATTGATGTCACTGCCATTAGAGGTAAAGGCTATCAAATTCCCGATGGATTAACTCTGCTAGATAAAAATTTTATCAGTCGGGAAATCAAAGAAAAGGCGGTGCTTTTTTCCAAAATCAACGTACTACCTACCGTCGATTCAACTTCGAGTTTTTTAACCAGAGCATGGCAAGCAGAGCCGGGCAATGGAAGAATTTGTATTGCAGAGCACCAAACCCAAGGGCGTGGTCGGAAAGGACGAAAATGGTTTTCACCATTTGGTAGTAACCTTTATTTTTCACTCGGTCTAAATTTACCGATAGGATTGAGCGCGCTCGGAGGTTTAAGTTTAGCGGTCGGTATTGGATTAACCAAGTTACTCAATCGACATACCAATCAAAAAGTCAGCCTTAAATGGCCGAACGACCTACTAGTCAACCAGCGCAAACTTGCTGGTATTTTGGTAGAAGCGAGTGGTGATAGTAATGACAGTAGCTTTTTGAATATTGGCATTGGCATTAATTGGAACATGCTTGATAAGGATGAGCAGATCGGTCAGCCTTGGGCAAACCTTCAATCGATATTGAATTGTGAAGAAAACGATAAAAGGCTCGATCGAAACGAAATTTTGAGTTTAATTTTGCTTGAATTGGATCAATTATTGGTCGAATACATTGAAAATGGTTTTGAATCATTTAGAAAAGAATGGTCAGAACACAGCGCGTATTATGGCAAAGCAATTACCTTGCAGTCCCGCAGTGGTAAAGTATCTGGAACAGAGAGTGGTATTGATAAAACGGGCGCAATTCGTATTAAAACCCGAGAAGGTGAGAAAACCTTCTACTCTGGCGAAGTGAGCTTGCGCGCCGAGATTAGGTATTAAATCGTATGTATTTATTAGTCGACTGGGGGAATACGCGCTTAAAATACTTGATCATCGATCATCTGTCGCTGCTTATTGAGGACGGCAATCGAGTTGAATCCTATGTGGCAAATTCCGCCGACGACTTAATTGCAAATGTTGAAACCGCAGAGATTTCTCAGGTGCTTGTTGCATCGGTCCGCGATAAAAACGACAACCTTAAACTTCAATCTCGTTTTGACAAACTAGGGTTGAGCTGTTTATTTGCTAAATCCAGTCATCATGCTGCAGGAGTTAGCTGTGCCTATCAGAATCCAGAGCTATTAGGTATTGACCGCTGGCTGGCTGTTATCGGTGCTTATCATAAGCAATATACCACTGGTGTATTCGATCTTGGCTCCGCTGTGACGCTCGATGTCGTCAATGACCAAGGCATTCACCTCGGAGGGCACATTATTCCAGGTCGAAAACTGATCCAACAAAGCCTGTCATTAACTGCAAACGTCAAGATTCAAAACATAATGGAAAACCAAATGAATTTTAAGTTGGGTGTTTCGACCGACGAGTGTGTTAATTTTGGTATTGATAATATGCTAGCAGGCTATCTGATGAACTGCATTAAACAATCTGAGCAGGAATATCAGGTTGATCGCTGGTTAATAACCGGCGGTGATGCTGATATTTGGCTTGAATATTTCAGACAAGACGCAAATGGCCCGAAAATAACCCAACTCGTTCATCGACCCAATCTGGTCTTTCGCGGTTTAGCGCTTATTTTCGAAGCTATTTGAACCAAAAAAGGTTCTTTAGCAGGTCAATTGGTGGTAGGGCTTAGCTTATTCTTATTAAATCACCACAAATAGAGAGCAAATGGATCTTTTTTTCAAAAAACCGTTGATCATTTTGAGATAACTCATTAGAATTCGCGTCCCTGCTTGAGAGGCGTGTTTTTTAATCGTTTTTTAGCAGCGTAAAGCATCTATTTTAGATTAAGAAAAGGTGTTAAAAATTGCCGGTTTAGCTCACTTGGTAGAGCAACTGACTTGTAATCAGTAGGTACCCAGTTCGATTCCGGGAACCGGCACCATTATTTTAGTACCCATTAGACGTGGGTACAGGTGGGGGGTTCAGAAATGGACGCCCCATTGTTGTAAAATAAGCGGCTTATCAATAAATTGTTGCTGTTTATTTAAGAGTCGAAAATCGTAGATGTTGCTAGATTGATATTATTATCGATAACATCTTGAATTGAATAGATTAAATGCTTGCTTTTTTGCTAGCATATTGTCATTATTCGCGGCTCTTTTTCTTGCAAGAGCTAGCGTTTGGCAGGAAGTAGTTTTTGGTGGGGTTCCCGAGTGGTCAAAGGGATCAGACTGTAAATCTGACGGTTCGCCTTCGAAGGTTCAAATCCTTCCCCCACCACCAGTATAAGAGAAGTTCAAGATTAGTGATAATAGAGGTGAAATATCCCTATTTTTCTTGGATTCAGTGTTTTGTTTGTCGTGATGAAGCATGACTTGCGAATAGCGAGTTGATACAGCGGGTATGGTACAATGGTAGAACCTCAGCCTTCCAAGCTGATGATGCGAGTTCGATTCTCGCTACCCGCTCCAATTCGAACAAACAGCCGATATGGCTCAGTCGGTAGAGCACTCCCTTGGTAAGGGAGAGGTCACCAGTTCGAATCTGGTTATCGGCACCATTTTTCTCGGATTAGTCGTCAGGCTGTTCCGGGTTTAGCTATGTTTGGGAAGTGCATATTTCCGAAATATGGCCAATTTTTTTTATTATAAATTTAGCTTAACTCTTTTGGAGGCATTTATGTCTAAGGAAAAATTTGAACGAACCAAACCCCATGTCAATGTTGGAACAATCGGCCACGTCGATCATGGTAAAACAACTTTAACAGCGGCAATGTGTACCGTTCTATCTGCCGCATTCGGTGGAGCAGCAAAAGATTTCAATGAAATCGACAATGCGCCAGAAGAGAAAGAACGTGGTATCACCATCTCAACCTCTCACGTTGAGTATGAAACGGAATCACGTCATTACGCTCACGTTGATTGTCCAGGACATGCTGATTACGTTAAAAACATGATCACTGGTGCGGCACAAATGGACGGCGCTATTTTAGTCTGTTCAGCAGCAGACGGCCCGATGCCACAAACTCGTGAGCACATCCTTTTGTCTCGTCAGGTTGGCGTACCAAAGATTGTTGTTTTCATGAACAAATGTGACATGGTTGATGACGAAGAATTATTAGAATTAGTTGAAATGGAAATTCGTGAATTATTAGATATGTACGAATTCCCAGGTGACGACACGCCAATCATTCATGGTTCAGCACTTAAAGCCCTTGAAGGCGATGAAGGCAAATTAGGTAAAGAAGCGATTTTAGAATTAGCGAAAGCCTTGGATGAATACATTCCAGAGCCAAAGCGTGAAGTCGAAAAAGATTTCATCATGCCCGTTGAAGATGTTTTCTCAATCTCAGGTCGTGGAACGGTTGTTACCGGTCGTATCGAAGCAGGTGTTATTAAAGTAGGTGAAGAAGTTGAGATAGTTGGTATTGCTGATACTCAAAAGACAACTGTTACCGGTGTTGAAATGTTCCGTAAGCTTCTTGACCAAGGTCAAGCGGGCGATAACTGCGGTATTTTATTACGTGGAACCAAGCGTGAAGACGTGCAACGTGGTCAAGTATTAGCGAAGCCAGGTTCAGTCAACCCTCACACAAAATTCGAAGCTGAAATCTATATCCTTAGCAAAGATGAAGGTGGTCGTCATACGCCATTTTTCAAAGGATATCGTCCACAGTTTTACTTCCGTACAACGGATGTGACCGGTGCTTGTGAATTACCAGAAGGCGTAGAAATGGTTATGCCAGGTGATAACATTAAGATGGAAGTTGAATTGATTGCACCAATTGCAATGGATGAAGGCTTACGTTTTGCAATCCGTGAAGGCGGACGTACCGTTGGTGCGGGTGTTGTTGCTAAAATCTTAGCTTAATTTTTACTAAGCGATAGATTGTAGAAACAATTGTAGGTTCGGTAGTTTTGTGATTACACAAAACTACCTTTTATTGCAGGCCAGTGGCTCAATTGGTAGAGCAGCGGTCTCCAAAACCGCAGGTTGGGGGTTCGAGTCCCTCCTGGCCTGCCACTGCAATAAAGAATAAATAGGAGCTGGTTTAGCTTTAATTGCTAGTTTCAAGAAAGATCTAGTATAAAGAAAATATGGTTGGAAACTTATGAGTGTAAACGAACAAGATTCAGTTGCTTCACTAAACGGTTTAAGATGGCTTTTTGCCTTTATTTCGTTAGGCGGTGCTGTCTATGCAAATCACTATTTAGTTGATGAATCGTTACTCATTCGTGTCGCTGTTATTTTAGTTTTAGTCGCTGTTGGTTTTGCTATCGCGATTACGACTACAAAAGGTCGTGCGGGATTGATTTTTGCGAAAGAATCAAGAATCGAAGCACGCAAAGTTGTTTGGCCGACCCGTGCAGAAACAATACAAACAAGTCTAATTATTATGGTGGCTGTGGTACTGATGTCATTCATGTTATATCTGATCGATATGGGCTTAGTTTTTATCGTTAATTTCTTAACGGTAAAAGGAGGTTAATCTTTATGGCACTTAAATGGTATGTGGTTCAAGCATATTCTGGCTATGAAGGTAAGGTCAGGGGATTTATTGAAGACCGAGTAATACAGTTTGGATTAGAAGAAAAGTTTGGTCAGGTTTTAGTTCCTACCGAAGAAGTTGTTGAAATGCGTGATGGTCAAAAGCGTAAAAGTGCACGAAAGTTTTTTCCAGGTTACGTATTGGTTGAAATGGATATGGATGACGAAAGTTGGCATTTGGTTCGTGACACACCCAGAGTTTTAGGATTTATTGGCGGGACTAAAGAACATCCAGCGCCGATCAGTCAAAAAGAAGCTGATCAAATATTAAATCGTCTTGAAGAGTCGACAGATAAACCTAGACCAAGAACATTGTTTGAAGTTGGCGAAGCCGTTCGAGTAACTGATGGGCCTTTTGCGGACTTTAATGCGGTGGTTGAAAGCGTCAATTATGATAAGAGCCGATTATCGGTATCGGTCATGATATTTGGCCGTTCGACGCCGGTAGAGTTAGATTTTAGTCAGGTAGAAAAGGGCTAATTGAGCAGTCATCCTTGATCGGATAGCTGATTTGCTAAAGATCACAGAGCAACAAAGAACCACAGAAAGTAAGATGACAATTTGAGTAGAAATGACAACCATAGCTTGAGTAGAGCCGTGGGTGTTTTTTTTACGTTTAAAAAAAGGGGAGCCTAAAAATTAACCATCAAGAAGTTTAGATGGTTAATGAGTCTGGCGTTTGAACCCATAAGAGGTGTAAAAAATGGCTAAAAAAGTCTCAGCTTATATTAAGCTACAAATCGGCGCAGGTGCCGCAAACCCTAGTCCACCAGTAGGTCCAGCTTTGGGTCAGCATGGTGTTAACATCATGGAATTCTGTAAAGCCTTTAATGCGGCAACAGATAAAGTCGAAAAAGGACTGCCAATTCCTGTTGTTATTACTGTCTACAGTGACCGTAGTTTCACTTTTATAACAAAAACGCCGCCAGCGGCTGTTTTAATTATGAAAGCCATAGGTCTTAAGAAAGGTAGTGGACGTCCAAATACTGAAAAAGTTGGAAAGATTACACGCGCTCAGTTAGAAGAAATCGCTAACATGAAAGAGCCTGATCTAACAGCTTCCAGTATGGATGCTGCAGTAAAAACTCTTGCGGGTACAGCTCGCTCAATGGGCGTGGATGTGGAGGGTTAACCGATGGCTAAATTATCTAAAAGACAAAAATTAATTAATGAGAAAGTTGAAGCCGAAAAAGTTTATAGCTTCGACGATGCAGTTGCATTACTAAAGGAAGTTTCTTCAGTTAAGTTTGATGAATCTTGTGATATGGCGCTCAACTTAGGTGTTGATCCACGTAAATCAGATCAAGTTGTACGTGGTGCAACCGTTCTTCCAAATGGTACAGGTAAAGACGTACGTGTTGCGGTATTTACCCAAGGCGCAAATGAAGAAGCCGCTAAGGCTGCGGGCGCTGATATCGTCGGTATGGATGATCTTGCAGACGAGGTAAAAAAAGGCAACATGGATTTTGACGTGGTTATCGCCAGTCCAGATGCAATGCGTGTGGTTGGCCAATTAGGTCAAATTTTAGGGCCACGTGGTTTAATGCCTAATCCAAAGGTTGGAACTGTGACCCCTGACGTTGCAACAGCGGTTAAAAATGCCAAAGCGGGACAAGTTCAATATCGAACTGATAAAGCGGGAATTATTCACGCAACTATTGGTAAATTAGGTTTTGAAGGTAAAGCACTGGCAGAAAATTTAAGTAGCTTGGTCGAAGCGGTAAAAAAAGCAAAACCAACGTCTGCTAAAGGTACGTATTTAAAGAAATTAACGCTTAGCTCTACGATGGGTCCAGGTTTAACTATCGACATCGCTTCGGTTGAGACAAAAGATTAAGATTGTAAAGAATTAGCTTTGATTGCATGGCTGTTTGTTTATTAAAACAATCAAACGATTAAAGCTTGGGTTCTCATTTTAAATAGGCTTCGGCAAATTTAAAGTGGGAACTGTCATAGACCGTAGGTGAGGTTTTTTGAAGCAGTATACCTTTATGAGGTATTTCAAAAGCCGTCTTAAAATGGCCTACGCAGACGGTGGTACCCGATACAGATTTCTGTTCGGTTCACCGTTTACGGGAGTTTTAGTGATAGATCTTTGGATCCGATTACTAGCTCATTTTGTAAACCTTCTAATCGAAAGATTAGAATTAGTGGAGGTGAACGACGTGGCACTTGGACTAGAAGGTAAAAAGCAGATTGTTAAAGAAGTAGCTGATGTTGCTTCTGGCGCGTTATCTGCAGTAATTGCCGAATACCGTGGCATGACAGTTGAGCAATTGACTGACTTGCGTGTCAAAGCGAGAGATGGTGGAGTCTACTTACGAGTAGTACGAAACACTCTAGCTAAACGTGCTGTTGAAGATACAGAGTTCGCTTGTTTGAACGACGCTTTAGTCGGTCAGGTTATTTGTGCGTTTTCGCTTGAAGAACCTGGAGCTGCTGCTAGATTAGTTCGCGATTTTACCAAAGATTGTGACTTGCTAGTAACAACCGCTATTGCTGTTGGCGGTACTTTGCACGGTGCAGATCAATTAGATGCTGTAGCAAAGTTACCTACAAAAGACGAAGCAATTTCGCAATTGATGAGTGTAATGAATGGACCGGTTACCAAACTGGCACGTACATTAAACGAATTCCCATCACGTATTACGCGAGTAATCGATGCGGTTCGTTCTCAGAAAGAAGCGGCATAAATTTTCGACGCTCTATTTTTATACAGTACTGGGATTTAATTTTACTTTATTATTAAATTCTTAAATAAATAATTAATTTTGAATAAGACTTAAAAATAAGTCATTCAATTAAAACTTAGGAGAATGAGTAATGGCTCTTTCTAAAGATGATATCTTAAATGCAATCGCTGACATGTCTGTAATGGACGTTGTTGAACTAGTTGAAGCAATGGAAGAAAAATTTGGCGTTACTGCTGCAGCAGCAGCTGCTGTCGTAGCTGGTCCTGCTGGCGATGCTGGCGCTGCCGCTGCTGAACAAACTGAATTTGACGTTGTTCTAACCGGATTCGGTGAGAAGAAAGTTGCAGTGATCAAAGCAGTTCGTGGAATCACTGGTCTTGGACTAAAAGAAGCGAAAGAAGCAGTTGAAGGAACTCCTACTGTCGTTAAAGAAGGCGTAGAAAAATCTGAAGCTGAAGATGTTAAAAAGCAGCTTGAAGAAGCTGGCGCATCAGTAGAAATTAAGTAATTAACTTTTGTCTTTTAAAGACGAATTGTAAAATTTACTTTTCGGCTGGCGGTCATTATTGACCACCGGCCGTTTTGCCGTTTTAAAAAGCGGTGAATAAACACCCGATAATTTGGCGTTTTTTGATACGGACCTGGTTCGGAGTTTATACCGAACAAGTCGTTTTAAACAGGTTTGTGGTACACGTTTAATTATTTGAAAATAAAACCAGTCAATTTCGCCGTATCGAGAGTTGATTGGTCACGAAAGTGAAAGCTAACTGAGGAGCCCAGATGGCCTATTCATATACTGAAAAAAAGCGAATCCGAAAGGATTTCAGTCGTAACAAAAGAGTATTACAAGTCCCTTATTTGCTTGCAATACAGCTGGATTCTTATCGATCTTTTCTAAATCTAGAAAATATCGAAGCGTCCGGATTGGAAAAAGCATTTAAATCAGTATTTCCCATCACCAGTTATTCGGGTTCTGCAGCGCTAGAATATATGAGCTACACCTTAGGTGAGCCCACTTTTGACGTGAAAGAATGTCAAATGCGCAGTGTGACTTATTCTGCAGCATTGCGAGTGAAAATTCGTTTAGTTATTTACGACAAAGAAAACAAAAATAAAACGGTTAAAGAAGTGCGTGAGCAAGAAGTCTACATGGGTGAAATGCCTTTGATGACGGATAACGGTACGTTTGTTATTAATGGTACTGAACGAGTAATCGTTTCTCAATTGCATAGAAGCCCTGGTGTTTTCTTTGATTCAGATAAAGGTAAAACCCACTCTTCAGGTAAATTGCTTTATAACGCTCGCGTCATCCCTTACCGTGGTTCTTGGCTTGACTTTGAATTCGATCCAAAAGATTGTCTTTTTGTACGGATCGATAGACGTCGAAAACTCCCGGCTTCAATTTTACTGAGAGCGCTTGGTTTCTCGACCCCAGAAATGCTGGAAATGTTTTTTGATTTTGACAAAATTGAACTTGGCAAAGACGGAACTATTTTATTAGACCTAATACCAGAAAGATTACGCGGTGTAACCGCTACTTTTGATATCAAGGGTAAGCGCGGTAAAGTCATCGTTGAAGAAGGCCGTCGTATTACTGTTCGTCATATTAAAGAACTAGAAAAAGCTAATATCAACAAATTGGAAGTTCCAGCAGACTATTTAATCGGCAAGGCAACCGCAAAGGACATTATCGATCAGGAAACTGGTGAGATACTCGTTCCAGCGAATGCTGAGATTACCGAAGAGTTATTGGAGAAATTGAAAGAAGTCGAAATTACTGAATTCGAAACAATTTACACCAATGATTTGGACCGTGGTCCTTATATGTCGGATACGCTACGCATAGACCCAACCACCAATGCACTAGAAGCGTTAGTTGAAATCTATCGAATGATGCGTCCCGGCGAACCTCCGACTAAAGATTCGGCCGAAGCGCTTTTCGAAAACTTATTTTTCAGCAAAGATCGCTACGACTTATCTAGAGTGGGCCGAATGAAGTTTAATCGACGAATTGGTCGAGATTCTGACGAAGGTGAAGGTATCCTTTCAAAGGATGATATCATTTCGGTTGTTGAAACGTTGTTAGATATTCGAAATGGTAAAGGCATTGTTGATGATATCGATCATTTAGGTAATCGACGCATCAGAAGTGTTGGTGAAATGGCGGAAAATCAATTCCGTGTAGGTATTGTTCGAGTTGAGCGTGCGGTTAAAGAAAGGCTTAGTATGGCAGAAGCCGACAATTTAATGCCTCAAGATTTAATCAACGCAAAACCTGTTTCAGCAGCAATCAAAGAATTCTTTGGTTCAAGCCAGTTGTCTCAGTTTATGGATCAAAACAATCCACTTTCAGAAATTACACATAAACGTCGCGTATCTGCATTAGGCCCCGGTGGTTTAACCCGAGAAAGAGCCGGTTTTGAAGTGCGAGATGTTCATCACACTCACTACGGTCGTGTCTGTCCTATCGAAACACCGGAAGGTCCAAACATTGGATTGATTAACTCTCTATCTTGCTATGCAAGAACCAACGAATATGGTTTCTTGGAAACAGCTTATCGTCGAGTCAAAAACGGTAAAGCAACCGCGGATATAGATTACCTTTCAGCCATTGAAGAAGGTGAGTTTCATATCGCTCAGGCAAACGTACTGTTAAATGACAAAGATGTGATGACAGAAGATCTAATCTCTTGTCGTTACCAAGGTGAATTCACCCTGACATCATCTGACAACATCCAATACATGGATGTTTCTCCGCAACAAATCGTATCGGTTGCGGCATCACTCATTCCGTTTTTGGAACACGATGATGCGAACCGTGCTTTGATGGGATCAAATATGCAACGCCAAGCGGTTCCTACTTTAAGGGCGCAAAAACCTTTGGTTGGTACTGGAATGGAAAGAACGGTAGCCGTCGATTCAGGAGTGACCGTTGCCGCGGACCGAGGCGGTGTGATTGAATTTGTTGATGCAAGTCGTATTGTTGTAAGAGTTAGCGATGAAGAAACATTGGTTGGTGAAGCGGGCGTTGATATTTATAACCTACGTAAATATACCCGTTCAAACCAAAATACCTGCATAAACCAGCGTCCAATCGTCAATATTGGCGATCGAATTGGCCGTGGTGATGTGTTGGCCGATGGTCCATCGACCGATTTAGGCGAGTTAGCTCTCGGCCAAAACATGAAAATCGCTTTCATGCCTTGGAATGGTTATAACTTTGAAGATTCGATTTTAATCTCTGAAAACGTGGTTAAAGAAGATCGTTTCACCAGTATCCATATTCAGGAATTGACCTGTATTGCTCGTGATACTAAGTTAGGTTCAGAGGAAATTACGGCTGATATTCCAAACGTTGGTGAAAGTGCTTTAGCGAAGCTGGATGAATCTGGCATTGTTTATGTTGGAGCGGAAGTAAAATCTGGCGATATTCTAGTTGGTAAAGTTACTCCAAAAGGTGAAACTCAATTAACACCAGAGGAAAAGTTACTACGGGCTATTTTTGGTGAAAAAGCCAGTGATGTTAAAGATACTTCGCAAAGAGTTTCGACTGGAACGGTTGGAACGGTTATCGATGTACAGGTTTACACACGTGATGGGGTAGATAAAGACCAACGAGCTTTAAGTATTGAAGCTAGCCAAGTTAAACAAGCCAAAAAAGATTTAAATGATGAATTTGCAATCTTAACCGGTAATATCTACGGTCGGGCTTATAAAATCTTAAATGGTGCGGTCGCTGAAAAAGGACCTAATCTACTTAAGAAAGGTTCAAAGCTAACAGCTGATTATCTAGAAGAAGTTGGTTCTGAGCAATGGTTAGAAATTCAACTAAGAGATGACAAGGCGCAGCAGTCTTTAGAAGCACTTGCCATTCATTTAGAAGAAAAGCGTCAAGAATACGATCATAAATTGGAAGTTAAGCGTAAGAAAATTACCCAAGGTGATGATTTAGCTCCTGGCGTATTGAAAATCGTGAAGGTTTATATGGCAGTTAAACGACGTATTCAGCCTGGCGATAAAATGGCAGGACGTCATGGTAACAAAGGGGTTATTTCTAACATTGTGCCAGTTGAAGATATGCCTTATTTGGAAAATGGCGAGCCCGTTGATATTGTTTTGAATCCTCTTGGGGTTCCATCGCGGATGAACATTGGTCAAATATTGGAAACTCACTTAGGTTGGGCAGCTAAAGGAATTGGACGCCGAATCGACAAAATGGTTGAAGAGCAGCAAGATGTTGCGAAAAAGCGAGCATTCCTAGCTGAAGTTTATAATCACCGGGAAGAAGATACGGTTGATTTGAAAGAGTTGACAGACCAAGAAGTGATCAATCTTTGTGAAAACCTGAGAGAAGGGGTGCCAATGGGCACGCCGGTATTTGACGGCGCTCATGAAACTGAAATCAAGGATATGTTAGAGCTTGCCGGTGGTGCGCGTTCGGGCCAATCTTGGTTATATGATGGCAGAACTGGTGAACAGTTTGAACGTCCGGTAACGGTTGGCTATATGTATATGCTTAAGTTAAATCACTTAGTTGATGACAAGATGCATGCTCGTTCAACCGGGTCGTATAGCTTGGTAACTCAGCAACCTCTCGGCGGTAAAGCGCAGTTTGGTGGACAGCGATTTGGAGAAATGGAAGTTTGGGCCCTAGAAGCTTATGGTGCAACTTATACACTTCAAGAAATGCTGACGGTTAAGTCCGATGATGTAACCGGTCGAACACGAATGTACAAAAATATTGTTGATGGCGATCACCGTATGGAACCTGGCATGCCAGAATCCTTTAACGTGTTAGTGAAAGAAATTCGCTCTCTAGGTATTAATATCGAACTAGAGCAAGATCACTAAAAATACGGTAGAGGTTGTCGAAGTTTTCATCTCGGCAACCAGTTTAACCCTCAGTTTTTATTTAACTCCGGGAGGAGAATAAGTTGAAAGATTTATTAAACTTTATAAAGCAACAAAACCAAACTGAAGAATTTGATTCAATTCGAATTGGTTTAACATCACCTGAAACGGTTCGCTCTTGGTCTTATGGCGAAGTAAAAAAGCCAGAAACGATCAACTATCGTACCTTTAAGCCTGAGAGAGATGGCTTATTTTGTGCGAAGATTTTTGGACCGATCAAAGATTACGAATGTCTTTGTGGAAAATATAAACGTCTGAAGCATCGCGGCGTTATCTGCGAAAAATGTGGCGTAGAAGTTGCGCTTGCAAAAGTAAGACGAGAAAGAATGGGCCATATCGATTTGGCTTGTCCGGTTGCGCATATTTGGTTTTTGAAATCATTGCCGTCCCGTATTGGTCTTCTACTCGATATGACTCTTCGTGATATAGAGCGAGTGCTCTATTTTGAAGCCTTTGTAGTTACCGAACCTGGTATGACAACTCTAGAGCGTCGTCAGTTATTAAATGAAGAAGCCTACCTAGACGCTTTGGAAGAATTTGGTGATGAGTTTGACGCAAAAATGGGCGCAGAAGCGGTCATGGATCTGTTGACCCATATTGACGTAGGCGATGAAGCGAAAGCAATTCGTGAAGAAATCCCCAATACTAATTCAGAAACTAAACTGAAGAAATTTACCAAGCGTCTTAAAGTACTTGAGTCTTTCATTCAATCTGACAATAAACCAGAGTGGATGATTATGACCGTATTGCCGGTTTTACCGCCGGACTTACGCCCGTTGGTACCGCTTGAAGGTGGACGATTTGCCACTTCGGATTTGAACGATTTATATCGCCGAGTGATTAACCGGAATAATCGTCTTAAGCGTTTATTGGATTTAAATGCTCCGGACATTATTGTTCGCAATGAAAAAAGAATGTTACAAGAATCGGTTGATGCGTTATTAGACAATGGTCGACGTGGCCGTGCGATTACCGGTTCTAACAAACGACCTCTTAAGTCGCTTGCAGATATGATTAAAGGTAAGCAAGGTCGATTCCGTCAAAATCTATTAGGTAAACGAGTTGATTACTCAGGCCGTTCGGTCATTGTTGTTGGTCCAACGCTTAGATTGCACCAGTGTGGTTTGCCTAAGAAAATGGCATTAGAATTATTTAAACCATTTATTTTTGGCAAGCTTGAGCTTCGAGGTTTAGCGACCACGATTAAAGCCGCTAAGAAAATGGTAGAAAGAGAAGAGTCCGTTGTTTGGGATATTCTTGAAGAAGTTATTCGCGAACACCCGGTAATGCTCAACCGTGCACCTACCTTGCATAGATTAGGTATCCAAGCATTTGAACCGGTTCTTATCGAAGGTAAAGCAATCCAATTACACCCGCTTGTTTGTGCAGCTTACAATGCTGACTTTGATGGTGACCAAATGGCGGTTCACATTCCATTAACTATCGAGGCTCAAGTCGAGTGTCGAGCGTTGATGATGTCAACTAACAATGTTTTGGCTCCAGCTAATGGGCAACCAATTATCGTGCCTTCTCAGGATGTTGTTTTAGGTCTTTATTATTTAACTCGCGAAAAGATTAATGTTGCTGGCGAAGGAATGGTTTTTGTTGATACCGCTGAAGTACTTCGAGCATACCGTACCGGTGTTGCTGAATTGCACGCGAAAATCAAAGTTCGATTAACTATCACCGAAACCGATGAAAATGGTGAGAGTTATGAAGTTTCTAAACTAGTCGAAACCACCGTTGGACGCGCACTTCTTTATGAAGTCGTACCGGCGGGATTACCGTTTGAACTGGTCAATTTAAAGATGACCAAAAAAGCAATATCAACCATTATTAATCAGTGTTATCGCCGACTTGGTCTTAAAGCAACGGTTATTTTTGCCGATCAATTAATGTATACCGGTTTTAACTATGCGACATTGTCTGGAGCGTCTGTTGGTATTGACGATATGGTGATTCCTGATGAAAAGGCAACAATTCTTGAAGATGCGGAAGCTGAAGTTAAAGAAATTGAAGATCAATTTGCTTCAGGTTTAGTCACTCAAGGCGAAAGATATAACAAAGTTGTGGATATCTGGTCACATACTAACGAGCAAGTTGCTAAAAAAATGATGGACAACTTAAGTACTGAATCGGTTAAAGACGCCGACGGTAAAGATGTGGTCCAAGAATCCTTTAACTCAGTCTTTATGATGGCGGATTCGGGCGCTCGTGGTAGTGCTGCTCAAATAAGACAGCTAGCGGGTATGCGTGGCCTTATGGCGAAACCGGATGGTTCTATTATTGAAAGCCCAATCAAAGCGAATTTCCGCGAAGGATTAAGTGTCTTAGAATACTTTATTTCGACTCACGGTGCGCGTAAAGGTCTTGCTGATACCGCATTAAAAACCGCGAACTCGGGTTATTTAACACGCCGTTTGGTTGATGTGGCGCAAGATTTGGTGATTACAGAAAATGACTGTGGCACTGAAAAAGGTTTGATGATGACGCCTCTTATTGAGGGTGGTGATGTTGTTGAACCTCTTGGCGAGCGAGTGTTAGGCCGTGTACCGGCAGAGCATATTTACAAGCCTGGAACAGACGATATCATTTGCGAGGCAGGCACTTTATTAGACGAGAAATGGGTTGAGATTTTAGAAGAAAATAGTGTTGATCAAGTCGTGGTTCGCTCAGTGATTTCTTGTGCGACTCGCCACGGTGTTTGCGCGCTTTGTTACGGACGCGATCTTGCTAGAGGTCACCTAATTAATATCGGTGAAGCAGTTGGAGTTATAGCGGCACAATCGATTGGTGAGCCGGGTACACAGTTAACCATGCGTACCTTCCATATTGGTGGAGCGGCATCGCGAGCAAGTGCCGAAAACAATGTTCAAATAAAGAACAATGGTGCACTTAAGCTACATAATTCGAAATATGTTACTCGAAAAGACAAAAAAATCGTGATTGTTTCTCGCTCAACTGAATTGACACTGATTGATGAGTTTGGCCGAGAGCGCGAACGCTATAAAGTGCCTTATGGTTGTGTATTGGAATACAAAGATGGCGCTAAGGTTAAAGGCGGATCGATTGTTGCCAATTGGGACCCACATACTCATCCTATTATTACTGAAATCGCTGGTAAGATTAAATTGGAAGATGTAATTGAAGGCGTTAATATGACTCGTCAAACCGATGATATTACCGGTTTGAGTTCGTTATTGATTACTGAATCAAAACGTTCCGGTACTAAAGCCAACGATCTTCGTCCAAGAATAATTTTGTTGGATAAGAAAGGTAAAGAGCTCAACATTCCTGGAACCAAAACAGCGGCGCAGTACGTATTACCGGTTAATGCGATTGTTAGTATGGATGATGGAGCAGAAGTAGGCGTCGGTACGGCAATAGCGCGTATACCTCAAGAAGGTTCAAAAACTCGTGATATTACAGGTGGTCTGCCACGTGTTGCTGATTTATTCGAAGCACGTAAGCCAAAAGAGCCTGCTATTCTTGCAGAAATTTCAGGTATGGTGAGCTTTGGTAAGGAAACCAAAGGAAAGCGTCGTTTAGTCATAACTCCTCAGGAAGGCGATGCCTACGAAGAATTGATCCATAAATGGCGTCATTTCAACGTGTTTGAAGGGGAAAAAGTGGAAAAAGGCGAAGTTGTTTCTGACGGCGCTGATAATCCACATGACATTCTTCGATTAAAAGGCGTTAGCCCGCTTGCGAATTACATCGTAAACGAAGTACAAGATGTCTATCGTTTACAGGGTGTTGGAATCAATGATAAACACATTGAAGCGATTGTCAGACAAATGTTAAGAAAAGTATTGATTACCGATTCAGGCGATAGTTTGATGCTTAAAGGTGAGCAAGCTGAATATATCCGCGTATTAGAAGCCAACGATAAGTTAGAAAAAGAAGGTAAAACACCAATTAAATTCCAACGTGTTTTGATGGGTATTACCAAAGCTTCACTTGCGACTGAGTCGTTTATTTCAGCGGCATCTTTCCAAGAAACAACTCGTGTACTAACTGAAGCAGCGGTTGCTGGTAAGAAAGATAGCCTACGTGGTTTAAAAGAGAACGTTATAGTGGGTCGACTAATTCCTGCCGGTACTGGCTTAACTTATCACGAAGAACGCCGTAAGCGTTTGGCAGGTGAGTTTGAGTTTGATACCGAAGAGACAGTTTCTGCAGCAGATGCCGAAAAAGCATTAAGTGATGCATTAAGCTCTTCTTTGGCTGGAAGTGTCGAAGACGGACAAGAAGAATCTTAATCGAGTTTTTTACCGTGTCTAGCTAAATGTAGTTCGGTGAAAAATTGGGTTATAAAAATAGCGGAGCAAACTTCGATTTCACGGTCGACGCTTGCTCCGCTTGACATCCTATTAATAGGCCATTACAATGCCGCACCCTAATTTATAGGTTGCGCAATTTTTGTTCGATTGATAGGGTTTTATTTAGTAAAAAAGCTGGAGTTATTGTAAACAATGTCAACTACTAATCAGTTGGTACGCAAAGGGCGTAAAAAGATCGTCGCGAAAAGCAAAGTACCTGCGCTAGAAGCTAATCCGCAAAAGCGTGGAGTTTGTACTCGTGTTTATACGACTACTCCCAAAAAGCCTAATTCAGCACTGCGTAAGGTTGCTCGTGTCCGTTTAACTAACGGATTTGAAGTAACCTCTTACATCGGTGGTGAAGGTCATAATTTACAAGAGCATAGTGTTGTTGTCATCCGTGGTGGTCGTGTTAAAGATCTACCGGGTGTTCGTTATCACTGCGTTCGTGGAAATCTTGATTTAGGTGGAGTAAAAGATCGCAGACAGGGCCGTTCTAAATACGGCACTAAGCGACCTAAGTAAGTTCTTAGTTAATTTATCGGATTTAATCTGATAAAACTTTGCATTACCAAGTAAAAAGTACCGCACAAAAATTGATCAATTAATTAGTCAAATTTTGTGAGAATGAAAGAACATTGAAATCAAATATATTTGATAGAAATAGACAATCATTCAAGAAACCGACATTTGCCATACAATAGTTTTCCCCTAAATCTGCAACGGATTTAGGCGACAAACTAGGTTAAATGTTAATTAATTTTTAAGACATCCCTTTGAGATGTGAGTAAGGTCCGGACACAGTGCTGGAATAAACCTGAAGAACACATAGGAAAATATAAAATGCCAAGAAGACGCGTCGTCGCCAAACGTGAGATCCTACCCGATCCTAAATTTGGAAGTGAGCTATTAGCTAAATTCATCAATATTTTAATGGTTGATGGCAAGAAATCAGTCGCAGAAAAAATCGTATACGATGCACTCGATATTATTAAAGAAAAGAAGAGTGTTGAAGATGCTATGCCGATTTTTGAAGAAGGCTTAGAAAAAATTAAACCATTAGTCGAAGTTAAATCTCGACGTGTTGGTGGTTCAACTTACCAAGTGCCAGTAGAAGTAAGACCTTCTCGTCAAATCGCACTAGCGATGCGTTGGTTAGTTGAAGGTTCGCGTAAACGCGGCGAAAAATCAATGAATGCTCGATTAGCAGGTGAGTTAATGGACGCTATCGATGGTCGTGGTTCATGTATCAAAAAGCGTGAAGACATTCATCGAATGGCTGAAGCCAATAAAGCGTTTGCTCATTACCGTTGGTAGCTTATAACTACTCAGCGTAGCTCTAAAATAATCCATTTATGCGTTCGAAAATGAGCGCATGAATGGATATGCTTACATTTATTGCCCTGAACTGTATTATTTTAGAGGCAACCTGAAAGGTTATATTACCTTTCTTCTTTAATTAGAAAGGTAAACGGAGATTTAGAAAACCATGCCTCGTAGCACGCCAATTGAATTGTATCGTAATATTGGTATTGTCGCTCATGTTGACGCGGGAAAGACCACGACGACGGAACGGATCTTATTTTATACCGGTCTATCCCATAAGATGGGTGAAGTCCATGATGGCGCTGCCACAATGGACTGGATGGAACAAGAGCAAGAGCGAGGCATAACCATCACATCTGCCGCAACCACCACTTTTTGGTCAGGTATGCAGGAGCAGTATCAACAACATCGCATTAACATTATCGATACACCGGGGCACGTAGATTTCACTATCGAAGTGGAGCGCTCACTGAGAGTTTTAGATGGCGCCGTGGTAGTATTTTGTGGCTCATCGGGTGTTGAACCACAATCTGAAACCGTTTGGCGTCAGGCCAATAAATATCAAGTGCCCAGAATGGTCTTTGTCAATAAGATGGACCGAGCTGGAGCCGATTTCCTTCGAGTTATCGATCAAATCAAAAATCGTTTAGGTGCAACTCCGGTCCCCATTCAACTTCCAATTGGCGCGGAGGAAGAATTTTCTGGCATTGTAGATTTGATCAAAATGCAAGCGATCTACTGGCATGACGATGATAAGGGTATGACCTTTGAATACGCCGAAATTCCAGAGGCAATGCGAGCTGAATGCGAGAATTATCACGAACAAATGATCGAAGCGGCTGCCGAAGCTAATGAAGAACTAATGGATAAATACCTAGAAGAAGGGGATTTATCGGTTGAAGAAATTAAAACAGGTCTACGGCAACGAACCATTGCTAACGAAATTGTGATTGCTACTTGTGGCAGTGCATTCAAGAATAAAGGGGTGCAAACCGTTTTAGATGCCGTAATCGATTTTATGCCCGCCCCAAAAGACATACCCGCCATCAAAGGATTGTTAGAAGATGGTGAAACGGAAGATACAAGACCGGCCGATGACGACCAACCTTTTGCCGCACTAGCATTTAAAATCGCTACCGATCCTTTTGTCGGAACGTTAACTTTTTTCCGAGTTTATTCTGGCGTATTAAGAACCGGCGACCAAATTTATAATCCGGTGCGACAAAAGAAAGAACGAGTAGGTAGAATTGTACAAATGCACTCCAATAGTCGCGAAGAAGTGAAAGAAGTTTACGCCGGAGATATTGCGGCGGCTATCGGAATCAAAGATGTCATTACTGGTGACACTTTTTGTGATGTGGCACATCCTATTATTTTAGAAAAAATGGAATTCCCGGAGCCGGTTATTTCCGTCGCGGTAGAACCTAGAACCAAGTCTGATCAAGATAAAATGGCAATCGCGTTGGCAAAACTGGCAAAGGAAGATCCGTCGTTTAAAGTTGAAACCGATGAAGATTCAGGCCAAACCATTATTTCTGGCATGGGCGAGTTACATCTCGATATATTAATCGATCGAATGAAACGTGAATTCCAAGTTGAAGCGAATATTGGTAAACCGCAAGTTGCTTATCGAGAAACGATTCGAAACAGTGTTAAAACAGAAGGTAAATTTATTCGTCAAACCGGCGGTAAAGGTCAATATGGCCATGTATGTTTAAAGTTAGAGCCGAAAAAACCGGGTGAAGGGTTTGAATTCGTCAACGATATCGTTGGCGGAACAGTTCCAAAAGATTATATTCCAGCGATCGAAAAAGGTCTGATTGAACAGATGCAAAATGGTGTGTTGGCCGGTTATCCTATGGTCGATATTAAAGTCACATTGTATGACGGCTCCTACCACGACGTAGACTCTAATGAAGTCGCCTTTAAAGTCGCAGCTTCAATGGGGTTACGTCAAGGCGCACAAGATGCCGAGCCTGTTTTGTTAGAACCGATCATGAAAGTTGAAGTAGTTACTCCAGAAGATTATATGGGTGATGTGATGGGCGACCTTAATCGACGACGAGGCGTTGTTCATGGTATGGAAGATAATCCATCGGGTAAGGTAATTGACGCGGAAGTTCCACTCAGTGAAATGTTCGGCTACGCAACGGCGGTCAGAAGTGCATCTCAAGGGCGCGCAAGTTACTCAATGGAGTTTTTGACCTACGCCGAAGCACCGCAAAGTGTTGTGGACGCGATGACATACTAGAAAAAGATAAGAGATATTCACCACGGAGGTACGGAGAGAGCGGAGGAGAACAGAAAACACAACTAGTGTGTGCCAAATATTCGGTCTTCTATTTGTGCATATGAGCGCGAGTGTTAAGAGAATCTATTAACATCTTTTCTCCGCTTGCTCCGTACCTCCGTGATGAAAGAATTTTTTTAATTTAAATTAAGTGTAAAGAGGAAATAGCAATGTCTAAGGAAAAATTTGAACGAACCAAACCCCATGTCAATGTTGGAACAATCGGCCACGTCGATCATGGTAAAACAACTTTAACAGCGGCAATGTGTACCGTTCTATCTGCCGCATTCGGTGGAGCAGCAAAAGATTTCAATGAAATCGACAATGCGCCAGAAGAGAAAGAACGTGGTATCACCATCTCAACCTCTCACGTTGAGTATGAAACGGAATCACGTCATTACGCTCACGTTGATTGTCCAGGACATGCTGATTACGTTAAAAACATGATCACTGGTGCGGCACAAATGGACGGCGCTATTTTAGTCTGTTCAGCAGCAGACGGCCCGATGCCACAAACTCGTGAGCACATCCTTTTGTCTCGTCAGGTTGGCGTACCAAAGATTGTTGTTTTCATGAACAAATGTGACATGGTTGATGACGAAGAATTATTAGAATTAGTTGAAATGGAAATTCGTGAATTATTAGATATGTACGAATTCCCAGGTGACGACACGCCAATCATTCATGGTTCAGCACTTAAAGCCCTTGAAGGCGATGAAGGCAAATTAGGTAAAGAAGCGATTTTAGAATTAGCGAAAGCCTTGGATGAATACATTCCAGAGCCAAAGCGTGAAGTCGAAAAAGATTTCATCATGCCCGTTGAAGATGTTTTCTCAATCTCAGGTCGTGGAACGGTTGTTACCGGTCGTATCGAAGCAGGTGTTATTAAAGTAGGTGAAGAAGTTGAGATAGTTGGTATTGCTGATACTCAAAAGACAACTGTTACCGGTGTTGAAATGTTCCGTAAGCTTCTTGACCAAGGTCAAGCGGGCGATAACTGCGGTATTTTATTACGTGGAACCAAGCGTGAAGACGTGCAACGTGGTCAAGTATTAGCGAAGCCAGGTTCAGTCAACCCTCACACAAAATTCGAAGCTGAAATCTATATCCTTAGCAAAGATGAAGGTGGTCGTCATACGCCATTTTTCAAAGGATATCGTCCACAGTTTTACTTCCGTACAACGGATGTGACCGGTGCTTGTGAATTACCAGAAGGCGTAGAAATGGTTATGCCAGGTGATAACATTAAGATGGAAGTTGAATTGATTGCACCAATTGCAATGGATGAAGGCTTACGTTTTGCAATCCGTGAAGGCGGACGTACCGTTGGTGCGGGTGTTGTTGCTAAAATCTTAGCTTAATTAATAAGTTAAATCAAAAAAGATGCCCGCGGGCATCTTTTTCATTCAAAACCTTAAACCATTCTTACCACAGAAGCACAGAGAACACAGAGTTTTTTCTGCCAATGGCGTGCTTCATTTTGTAAAATCTCTCCCTAAGCTTAATGTGTCGTTTGATTGCCCGTTAACGCTTGGTGTGACTTTATCTGTATTTCGTTGAAACTGAATTGAGTTAAGCAAAATTCACACTTCACAGAAACTAGCCCTTTGCTTTCAATGATTTCTTGAATTTCCTCTTTTGGAAATAACGCAACAGAATCCAACATTTTTTTACGACTACAACCGCAATGAAAGTGCGCTTCTTGGCTCAATAAATCGCGGACACTTTCCTGGTGGAATAATCGATTCAGCAGAATGTCGGGGTCTACCGACAAACTTTCCTCTTTACTCAAAGTCTCAGCTAAATAAACCAAATGGTCAAAGGAGTCCTGACTAAGCATATCGGGAAGAGCTTGAAGCATTAATCCAACCACCTTATTGTCGTTATTAAATAGCCAAATTCTCGTTTTTAATTGTTCGGATTGATTGAAATAATCTTCTATAACCGCTGAAAGGTTATCTTGCTTCAAATCAATAAAACCTTGATAACGTTTTCCTTTTTTCGGTTCTATAGTGATAGAAAGCTTACCATTTTGGGTTAGTTCTCTGAAGGTCATGCCATTGTAGTCAGCGGTTTTATCGTATCGCGCGATTCCTCTAAAACCAAGTTTGTGGTTGGCCTGCACAACCAGCAATTTCAGTTTATCTAAGGTTTGTAACTGCACCGACATTTTACCTTCAAACTTAAGCGTTGTGGTTAGCAGTATGCTAACGGCTGCTACTTGCTGTAAAAGATCGGCGATAACGAGTGGATAGTCGTGTTTGTCGAGCATTGCCTGGACAGAAGTTTCGAGCTGAACAAGCTCGCCTCGAATTCCGAAACTATCAAATATGAAACGTTGAATTTTATCTGACATTAAAAAACTTTCTAGCGTATTAGAATGGACATTATAGCAGCTCGTAATCAGCCAATCCTAATCAAAAAGCTGGTCGAGTCTAAAAAATGAGACCTCGTACCAAAGACTCTCAATTTAGGGTTTATCGAGAGAAAGTAAATTTTCGTAGTCTTGTTGTTTATACACTTGAGTAAACCAGTATTCGCCACTCAGAAAAACAATGACTTTATCATTGAGTGAAGCGTTACCTGAGCCACAGTTGAGGATTTTTGGGTTGATTGTGGTTCGAAGAGTTTCGCCTTTAATAGTCTCACTTAAAGAGACAATTAGTGATAATCTGCTATCTTTCGATGAAGAACTTGAAGGACTCATACCCGTGCTGATCCCGGTTTGAGAGTCTTTTTTTAATTGATCTATCCGCGTAACTGTTCCAACAAATATTGCATCGGCGTTTTGTGCTCTTTGTTGAAGGGTTATTTTGGCAGGAAAACAGGCAAGCGCATTTAATGGAAAGGCCAGCACTAATAATATGGCTAACTTCGAGATTGGTTTCATATCAATACCTACTAGTTAGAAATGCTCTATTTACTAGAAAATTATAATACCCGAAAGTAACAAAGAAGGGTGTAACTTATTTGTAAATAAAAAAAGCACCAAGCTTTCACTTGATGCTTTCTGGCAATCGAACTAAACAATAATGTTTAGTCTTGTTCTGCTTCTTCTATCTGTTCAGGAGTCGCTAAAATCACTCGAGTTAACGTGATTGTATGATCGGCATTCTTGCTCATCCATAATTCATGGTGGCTAGAAGACTCAATTTGTACACCTTCAGTATAGTGATGCGATGCTTCGCTTGCTGCATTGGCTGCTCCACTATAAGTTACCACTAAATCGGCACCTGAGTAGGAAGAATAACCACGAATCATTACATGATGACGACCTTGGCTAGCAGTAACATTACAAGTCTCATTATTACCGTTTTTGTATGGACGGCAATCATAATTACTAGTAGTCGGTTCTGCGCCAAAACGCACGTACATGTCAGCGTCGCCTGAACCACCGCTCATTTTGAACGATAAGTTGCTGGCACCTGCAGGTACGTCAATATAGAAGAAAGTTGTAGAGCGTCTTGCTCCGCTCATGTTGTCTTCAGTCACGCCGTTACAAAGTACGCCACCGCCAGGAGTACAAGTTGTACCACCACCGCCACCGCCGCCTTCAGTGTAGCTACCGGTTAAAGTAACGCCTGAGAACGAAGAGTAAGCCTTCACACGAACGTAATAGGTTCCGCCAGTCTGAGAACCAGAACAAGTTTCGTTGTTACCGCCTGCATACGGACGACAATCGTAAGAACTGTCTGTAGGTGTAGAGCCGAATTTGACATACATGTCTGCATCGCCAGTTCCACCACTGATATTAAAGCTAATTCCTGTCGCGCCAGATGGAACATCCATAGTGTAAACAACATCGTTGCCTGTTGAAGCTGACAATCCAGTTACAGGAGTGCCGTTAGTGAGGACGTTGCTGCCACCACCACCGCCACCACCGCCACCGCCACCGCCGATGTGAGAGTATATGGTATCCAATAATTCGTAGTCATGAGCATTAGGCCATTGACTGTTGGTTGCGTTGTTAGCGTAATCCATACAAGTATTTTGGCTTGAACCGTCTTCACTGGTATGTCCAAGACCGAATAAATGGCCGATTTCTTGGCACATAACTTTATTTCGATTCGCTTGATCCATCGAGTAAGTATCGTTTACTTTTGCGACACCGTACAAAATGTGATTATTGCTATCAATATTTAAAGAGGCCAAGCCTGACCAACCGGTGTTTCCGTAGGTATCATTACAAGCCCTAATTTGACCGTTTGCTATAGCACATGCGCTACGAGTGCTTGCGCTATCGTCCGCTGAAGTGATAGCTAGGTTTAATGAAGAAGATACATTCCATTGCGAAATAGTCGTATCTAATTCTGATTGCCATGAAGCGTCGGCACTATCAATTACCGAAATTTGAACAGGAAGCGAAGCCGCATTCCAATGATAGGTGCCGCTGGCATTTCCCCAAGAGTGACTTGCAATACTTGGTAACGCTGCCACTACGGCAGTTGCCGCTGCCGCAATGAGTAATTTTTTCTTTAACTTTCTCATTCTAGTTTTTCCTTTTATTTTTGGTTACAAACATGCGTTTAACAGTCCTACCACGTTGTTAACACCCTCCTAAAAGTGATTTTTCCAACTATACCGTAAGCGCAACAATGACCAGTTTTACAAGGTCGACCAAAAACATATACGAAAACGCTCAGAAAATATGTGAATATTTCACACTATTAGGGCTATTTATTATTTAGTACTTGTAAACTTAATTAAAAATCTTTTTATGAGATTAAATTATCGCTTTTAGGTTAGTAATTCGGTCTTCAATTTCATTTGAGAAGCTTATATTTATTAATAAATACTCAAGGAATATTAATGGAAATAATAAAAACATGGAGTCGTTAAGTCTATTTTTTTACTGCATCGCAATAAAGGAAGTGAATATTTAGATGATATTATAAAAGGGTAAAAAAAAGGGCCATGGCGGCCCTAAAATACCACTGCAAAGTGAAATATTAAGCTGCTTTTGAATTTGTGCTCTCAAAGATTTTATCAGCAGAGGAAGCAACAAAACCTTCGAACATTTTACCGTTTGCCATTGTATGGCGCATCGCAAACTCATAAAAACAACTAGGGATGTTTAATATTGTATCGCTGAACTCGACTTCGATCGAATTAGCTAGCGTTGAAGATTGCTCTAAGTAGACACTAGTGCTGCCCTTAATTTCACCGCCAGAACTATTTAACAAAAAGCCATTTTGTTTGAGATGAGTATTAACAGCAGTTAAGGTATCGAAACTGCTCAGCTGATTAACTGAAACAGTGAAATGATTCGGTCTATAGCCGAAGGCTGCGACCCATGCGGCATATTCACTTTCACCTAATAGTCGATTGTATACTTCAGAGCTTAATTGCCAATGTCGTCCTGAATAAAGAAACTCCATCGTCGACGCTTTTTCTAAATCAAATTGAGAAACCAATTGTTTGATCAAGGTTTGAGTTTCTAGAGAAAATTCTTCAAGGATAAGCTCACTAACGAAAACCAATGGCATTTCTGGGTGGGCATAATGTTTTGCGCGAAGTTTCTTCTTTTCAAAATGGTAAGACTGAACCTCTTGATAACCTGCATCAATTAAAGGTTGGGCAATATCCTCAACTCTAATTCCGTCGATGCCAAAGGTTCTAAAAGCGACGTGGTCATTAACCACCTTATCATTCCTGCTAAATAGTTGATAAATGGAATAGGCGTCGGGATTCAGCGATAAATAGTCTTGCCACATATTCTCGAAAGTTTGTTCAATAGAGTTTTCTTGATTCGATAAATTCATTGTTTAACTGCTTAATAGATTTAATCATGATTTAGTGACCGCAACTATAGCGATTAAGGAGATAAAGGAATAATATTGATTATGTATATTTGTTATAGGAATATGTTATGGCTGCGGGCTGCGGGCTACGGGCTACGGGCTACGAGCTAGGGGATTAAAAAGGGAGCGGAATTAGCAGAGAAACCTCTGTGCTCTCTGTACCTCTGTGGTAAGAATGCTTTAGGGTTTAGGCTTAGTACACATAAGTACTGGCAAGGAGACGGTATGGATTTACGAGAATTACGTTATTTCGAATCAACTTACGAGCTTGAAAGTATCAGCGCAGCGGCTAAACATTGTTTTGTTTCGCAGCCGTCTATTTCTGCAGCTATCCAAAGTCTTGAAAGTTATTTGGATGAACCGTTATTTATCAGACATGCACGTGGAGTCACGCCAACAGAAGCAGGCGATCGACTTTACCCGCTTTCGCAACAGTTAACAGGACAAGCACGCTCAATCAAACAGATTTTTCAAAAGAAATCGACCATTAAACCGTTTCGACTCGGAGTTGTCGCAGCGCTCGGAGCCGCTAGAATGAGTCATTTATTGAAAGAGATTATTGATTCTGTCGACGGATTAGAATTAACCTTGGTTGATTCCGAAAAACAACAGTGCGAGGCAAGAATTATTTCTGAAAATATGACCAAGCGAAATGAAATTTTTCTGCCCTTTTGGAAAGATCAATTTATGATGGCATTACCACCGGGTCATACACTATCTTTTAAAAAAGAATTGTCTTTCGAAGATTTGGAAGGGCTCAATTTTATATTAAGAGGGCCGAGCTTGGTGACGCGCACATTATTAAATGCCATTAAGCCTTTTGGTATAAAAATGAATAATCGCGCTCGGGTAAAAACCGTCGAATATGCCGTTGAATTAGTCGCTGCGGGCGTTGGCGCGGCGATCGTACCCAACCACCCGAGTTTTTTTCATACCCAACAACTGGTTTTATTGCCAATTAAAGGCATGGTATTTGAGCGTATCATCGGCCTTGGATATAGCAAAGAGAACGTCCCTGATAAAGTTTTGAGATCCGTGATTGACGTTTGCAAGGTCAATAGGACAATCACTTAAATAAAAAAAGCCCCGCAAACTTACACCTGCGGGGCTTTTTTGTATTGCTTAACTAATATCAGCTTAAATAGCTGAGACTATTTTTTAGCAGCAGCGTTACGTTCTCTAACTTCTTCGATAACCTTTTCAGCAACGCTGTTAGGGCAAGGTAGGTAGTGAGAAAATTCCATTGAGAATTGTCCACGACCTGAAGTCATTGTTCGTAAGCTTCCGATGTATCCAAACATTTCAGATAACGGTACGTCAGCTTTAATTCGAACACCAGTAACACCCGCTTCTTGATCTTTGATCATGCCGCGACGTCTGTTCAAATCACCAATAACATCACCAACATGGTCGTCAGGTGTAAATACATCAACGGCCATGATTGGTTCAATTAATTGAGGACCGGCTTTCGGGATCGATTGACGGAAAGCGCCTTTGGCAGCAATTTCAAACGCAACCGCCGATGAATCAACCGCATGGAATGAACCATCAAATAACTCGATTTCAACGTCCAGTACAGGGAATCCAGCTAATACACCTTCGTCCATCATGGTTCTGAAACCTTTTTCAATTGCAGGCCAGAATTCTTTTGGTACGTTACCACCAACAACTTTAGAAGTGAAAACATAACCGGTTCCCGGCTCACCCGGTTTAATACGGTAATCAATTTTACCAAATTGACCAGAACCACCCGATTGTTTCTTATGGGTATAAGAATCTTCGATTTCTTTAGTAATGGTTTCACGGTAGGCCACTTGTGGCTCACCAACTTCTAGCTCAACGCCGTAAGTTCTCTTTAAGATATCTACTTTGATATCTAAGTGAAGCTCACCCATGCCTTTAAGGATGGTATCGCCAGTTTCTTGGTCTGATTCAACAATAAATGTTGGATCTTCAGCAACCATTTTACCAATTGCAATACCCATTTTTTCAGAACCGCCTTTATCTTTAGGGGTTACGGCAATGGAGATGACTGGCTCAGGGAAAACCATTGGCTCTAAAGTACAAACATTTTTAGGATCACATAAAGTGTGGCCCGTTTGAACATTCTTCATGCCCACGATTGCAATAATATCCCCGGCTTGTGCACGGTTTAATTCAGTTCGTTCGTCGGCATGCATTTCAACCATTCGGCCTATACGTTCTGTCTTACCGGTGAAAGAGTTGATTAAAGTGTCACCTTTGTTGATAACACCAGAGTATACGCGGACAAAAGTTAAGGCACCAAAACGGTCATCCATAATCTTGAAGGCCAATGCTCTTGCAGGTTCGTCAGGAGATACGAGCGCCACTTCACCTGTAGGCTCGCCTACTTCATCGGTTAAAGGCTGCGGGTCAACTTCTGTTGGAGAAGGAAGATAATCAACTACAGCGTCAAGAACGTTTTGCACACCTTTATCTTTAAAGGCACTTCCACAATATGTTGGGAAGAAGTCTAATTTGCGAGTTCCTTCACGGATACAACGCTTAATGTCGGCCATAGAAGGCTCTTCACCTTCTAAATAGGCTTCCATTAAGTCATCATCTTGCTCAAGCGCTGTTTCGATCAACATTTCACGATATTCTGCAACTTTATCAAGCATGTCGGCAGGAACGTCACCAATTTTAAAATCTTCTGGTGCGCCAGTTTCGCCCCAAACATAAGATTTTTCAGCTAATACATCAACCACACCAACAAAATCATCTTCGATACCGATTGGCAAAGTCATTACCAATGGGTTAGCACCCAGAACGTCTTGTACTTGCTTAACTACGCGATAGAAATCAGCACCCATTCGGTCTAATTTGTTTACAAAAATAATACGAGCTACTTCTGAATCATTTGCATAACGCCAGTTAGTTTCAGATTGTGGCTCTACACCACCACTTCCACAGAAAACGCCAACGCCGCCATCCAGCACTTTTAAAGAACGATAAACTTCTACAGTAAAATCAACGTGACCAGGCGTATCGATGATATTCATGCGGTGATCTTTCCAGAAACAGGTTGTTGCTGCCGACTGGATAGTAATTCCGCGCTCCGCTTCTTGTTCCATGAAATCGGTAGTTGATTCACCGTCATGAACTTCACCAGTCTTATGGATCTTACCGGTAAGCTTCAAAATTCGCTCAGTGGTCGTGGTTTTACCAGCGTCTACATGGGCAAATATACCTATATTTCTGTATTTGCTTAAATCAGTCATTTTGTTACTCTGTTTGATGTTAAATTCGGATAAAAATTCTTTTCAATATTCCGGTCGCAACTGCGAAAGGCGCGCATTATACACTAGATATCAGGTGAGGAATAGCAGCTTTTTGCATAAAAAATAAACAGGCGAGGAACAGCTGCGGGGAGCGAGGAGCGAGGAGTAGAACAAAGAAATATAAACAAATAAAACCGCTTTATAAACAGTTGCTTACATAAGTTCGTTAGACGGTGAAGAGGGTTTTCACTCGCTTCCCGCCCCCTGCTCCTCGCTCCCATCGCTGCGCCTCTTAAACCGATGGATTTGCCTTCTTTGTTTTTTATCCGGTTTTCCGGCGGTCGAAGGTGCGGCTAACTTGCGTAAACTGGCTATTTCCTGCCGTTTCGAAAGACTTTCTGGAGTCTCCTCATACAACGTTTGGGCAATGGACGCTGACTGCCTTCTTTCTGATAATTGAATGACGGTGACTATTTTCTCATCAAACCCTTGGCGTAATTTGAATTGGTCTCCAATGTGTACACTTCGACCGGGTTTTGCTTTATTGCCCTCGTATTGGACTTTGCCGCCGTCGATAGCTGCTTTAGCAATAGCGCGAGTCTTGTAAAAACGGCAAGCCCACAGCCACTTATCTAAACGGACGTCGATGTCGTTACTATTATTGGCTTCATTTGCCGAGTCTTTTCTTTTCATTGTCTAAGCATAACATTCTAGGCATTGGCTCAATAATCTATTTCGTGCACTTTGGGCAACATCGTTTTTTATTGGGATTGATTGAATATATCAATTAAAAGCGATTTTAATAGCCCTTTTAACGAGACTGTGTCGTTTACTAGCTTGATGCCAGTTTGATTTCGAACTAATTGGTCGATTTGTATACAATTTTATGGGGTCCCGGACAACAGTGTGCATTTTAACGTTATTCATAGGTTAATAATCGCAATAAATTCGGGTAAACTAGCTCGGTTAACTCGTATATTCCTAATCTTTAACCAATAATGAAGAGCGGAATTGATCAGTAAGAACATTAATTATTAGGGTCTAATGAAACTATCTAGCGACAATCTCATTGCTTGGAGTAAGAATTACAGCAATTGGCTGCCCGTCATTCAATGGAGTGGATGGTTGCTCATCACACTGATCTTAGCAAAACTCTTTTGGGTGATTACTCTGTCATTGACTCAGCCGGATGTTTCCAATCAAAAAGCGCCGATAGGTACTCGTGTGGTACAAGCCAGCAGTAATCAATCAATTGACGTCAATCAGTTAACTAATTTGCATCTGTTTGGTAGTACTGATGTGGTTGTAGCACAAGTGACTACTGAAGTTGACGCGCCGGATACGCGACTTAATCTAACCTTACGCGGCATCTACGCTGCCAATGACAAAAAACGCTCCAATTCAATTATCGAAGATGGCAAAGGTAAACAGGCGGTTTATTTTATCGATGACAAATTACTCGTTTCTGGGCGGGTATTCTTACGACAAGTGTATATGGACCGAGTTATTTTAGAAACCAATGGCGTCAATGAGGTGCTCCGTCTCAAAGACTCTTTGCCACCATCACTCAAAAATAGCCGTAGCAAAGGTTTGCCTAAAAAGAATAAAAATCGGGTCGACGATAAGCGCAAGAATCAACAAATTAGTCAGTCATTAAATAAATACCGAAAGCAGCTACTTCAAGACCCACTCAGTTTAGTCGGATTAATTAATTACCAACCAAAAACAGTAAACGGCCAGATGATTGGCATAGTGATATCCCCCGGTAAAGACAAACGACTGTTTACCCAGCTTGGACTTCGGCGTAGGGATGTTATCACTTCAATCAATGGTGTATCGCTTTCCGATCCGCAAGGCGCATTGGAATTGATGTCAGAAATACAAAATATGCAAGAACTGCAGGTTGAAATTAACCGTGGTAGCGAAACAGTTAGTTTGTTATTGAATTTGAATGCTAATTCAAATAACAAAGTAGGAATTTAGTGATGTTATTGAATAAAAGTCAAATCAAAAACTCTCGAAATAAATTTAATAAAAAAGATAATCAAGGACAATCTTCAGTGTTTAAACCATTTGTAAGAAAAACCACCGCCGCAATCTTGTGTTTTATTTTACTAATTGCCAATGTGCAAGCAGATAAAGCCACCATTAACCAAAAAGAAACGGACATTGGTGTATTTATTGAAATGGTGAGCAGGTTAACCGGAAAAACCTTTATCGTTGATCCACGAGTAAGAAATAAGAAAATAACCGTCATTGCCCAGCATGAAATGGATGAAGAGGAAATTTTCGCATTATTTCTTAGCGTTCTTAAGGTTCACCAATTTTCTGCAGTAGAAACGGGTGGCATTTACAAGATTGAACAGCTGCAAACAGCAAAGCAAGATTCAGTGGATGTCTACACCGAAGGCAAAAAATATTCCGGTGATCAGCTGGTTACACGGGTGATTAAAGTCGACAACGTGGATGTGTCACAATTAGTGCCCTTATTGCGAACGTTAATTCCCCAGCAAGGCCATATGGCCCAATACAAGCCCACCAATGTGATCGTAATTCACGATTCAGCCGCTAATTTAGAGCGAATTGTAAAAATAATTCGAAAAATTGACAAAGAAAGTAACGAAGAAATTCAAGTAATTGAAATTGAGCACGCGTCTGCCACAGAAATTGTTAGAATTTTAGAAAGTTTAGAAAAACAAAATGGTGGCGGTAAGAAATCTGACGCTAACAAACCAAAATTTGTCGCAGACGAAAGAACCAATAGTATTTTGTTAAGCGCCGACAAAAAAGCATCGATGCGATTACGTGCACTGATTGCTCAACTCGATTCACCACAGAAAAATTCCGGAAATACCAAAGTCCGACATTTACGTTACGCAAAGGCAGAAGATTTAGCAACTCTAATTGAAGGGGTTGCCGATTCCATTGAAACGGAAGATGCAAAAAAGAAAGGTGGAAAATCGCGTCGTGGCGGTTCCAATAAAGCCTATTCCATTAAAGCCCATGCAGAAACCAATTCGTTGGTGATTACCGCGCCACCAGACATTATGAAATCCATCGACTCGGTAATTAACCAACTGGATATTCGTCGTCAGCAAGTTCATGTTGAAGCGATAATCGTCGAGATTTCAGAAAGTCTTAACAAGGAACTAGGCGTGCAATGGATCAGTGAGGCGGGCATTGTTAATTTCAGCAATACCAATCCAAGCGCTACTAATCTCATTGCGGGTTTAATTACTAACCGAGGGCAAGAAGGGACGACCACAACCACTATTGTTGATGGTGTACCTGTTACTCAAACGACTCCTAACCAAGGAGACAACGGTGCTGGGCTGGGTCAGGCTATCGCTGGAATGACAGGAGCGTTGTTTGGTTTTAGCAACGATAAATCTTGGGCGGGTCTATTAAAGTTGTTAGCTACCGATACTGAATCGAACGTTTTGTCTACACCGAGTTTAACGACTTTAGATAATGAAGAGGCGGTGATTAGTATTGGTCAAGAAATACCGGTGATAACTGGCTCACAGCTTGGAACCGGCAACGCCAACCCATTTCAATCCGTTGACCGATTAGACGTTGGTATTAAATTAAAAATTACCCCACAAATTAATGAAGGTAATGCAGTCGTTTTAAAAATAGAACAAGAAGTTTCAGGCATTGCTGGCAGTACGGCAGTTGATATTATTACTAACAAGCGTCAAATCACTACCACGGTTTTGGTTAACAGCGGGCAAACCATCGTCTTGGGTGGTTTGATCGACAATGACATTCAGGAAAGTACCCAAAAAGTCCCTTTGTTAGGCGATATTCCTTGGTTAGGAAATTTATTTAAATCATCCGCAACGACTAAACGTAAAACTAATTTAATGGTATTTATTCGACCGGTCATTATCACCGATACAGGAGATATAAGCTCCATTAGTTCAAAAAAATACGATTATATGAGAACGTTGCAATTGGATCAAAAACTACGAGGGATCTCGTTAATGCCGTTTACCGAACCAGAGGTGTTACCGGAGTGGGATGGGTCTTTAGCATTACCACCGTCGTATGATAAATCGAAGCAACAAAATGAAGCTGAAGATTTATCGGAAAAAAATGAAACTCATAACTAATTCGATCCCGGAATAAGTAACTTTGAAATGAATTGGAAAATCTGAGATTAGAATATGGCTGTCAGTGATTTTATAAGACAAGAAGAGCAACCGATTACTATCGATTCAACCAAAAACGATAGCGATGACTCTAATAGTAATGAAGAAGTAACGGAAGTCAGGTTACCTTTTTCGTTTGCTAAACGGCATGGCATCGTTTTTAAGCTAATTGAAGAAAATGAAAATTTGGTGCACGTTGTTGTTAGAAATAATACTAGCGTCAGCTCAATTTCCGAGGCGCGTCGATTTGCTAATCATCCGCTTAAATTTGAAGAAGTTAGCGATGAGGATTTCGAATTTATTCTAGGGCAGGTTTATCAAGATAATGCCGGCGAAGCCATGGCCGCCATGGAAGATATTGGCGATGATCTCGATTTATTTAAACTGGCCGATGAATTGCCCGAAACTGAAGATTTATTGGAGGCGGATGATGATGCGCCGATTATTAAATTAATCAATGCCTTACTAACCGAAGCGATTAAAGAAAATGCTTCTGATATTCATGTAGAAACCTTTGAAAACGATTTAAAAGTTCGTTTTCGAGTCGATGGTGTTTTACGAGAAGTATTGAGTCCCGGTAAAAAATTAGCGCCGCTGCTTGTTTCGCGAATAAAAGTGATGGCAAAACTTGATATTGCCGAGAAACGTATTCCGCAAGATGGTCGTATTGCACTAAAAATTGCCAATCGAGGGGTCGATGTTCGTGTCTCTACCATTCCTTCCAGTCACGGCGAACGAGTGGTTATGCGACTACTTGATAAACAGGCTGGACGGTTAGAATTTTCACATTTAGGCATGCCAGAAAATTTAATGGCAGAAATGGATACGTTATTACATAAACCGCACGGGATTATTCTAGTAACTGGTCCAACGGGCTCCGGTAAAACGACAACATTGTATGCTGGACTCACATTACTAAATAACGCCAAACGGAATATTTTGACAGTTGAAGACCCGGTGGAATATTTGCTAAATGGCATTGGCCAAACCCAAGTTAATAGCAAAGTTGATATGACCTTTGCCAGAGGTTTAAGAGCGATCTTGCGGCAAGATCCTGATGTCGTCATGGTCGGCGAAATTCGAGATCTAGAAACAGCAGAAATTGCTGTACAAGCCAGTTTAACCGGACACTTAGTCTTATCAACTTTGCATACTAATACAGCATCCGGCGCGGTCACTCGATTGCAAGATATGGGTATAGAGCCATTTCTATTGTCGTCGAGCCTTCTTGGTGTATTAGCCCAACGTTTAGTTCGAACACTTTGCTCTAATTGTAAGGTCGCGGCCACAGCTAATGAAAAAGAATGTGAATTAATGGGCTTTGATTTTTCACACTCCCCCACTATTTATCATGCCGGCGGTTGCGCGGAATGTAATCATTCAGGTTATCGAGGCCGGCAAGGTATTTTTGAACTAGTGACTATAGACGAAGAAACTCGAAGTATGATCCATAACGGTGCGGGCGAACTTGAAATTGAAAGACATGCCAGACAAAAAGGATTTAGTATTCGAGATGATGGTAAAAGAAGAATTATGGAAGGCATCACTACCGTCGAAGAAGTGCTCCGAGTGACCAGAGAAGACTAATGGCGGCTTTTCAATACATTGCACTTGATAATTCTGGTAAGCAGAAAAAAGGAATTATAGAAGGGGATACTCCTCGTCAAATTCGCCAGCTATTGCGTGATAAACAGCTGATCCCAATAGAGGTTGAGGGTGTCAATAAATCGAGCAAGCAGAAAACGGCAGGACAGAAAAGCCCTCTTTTCCAAACCAAAATAAGCGCAGCGGATCTTGCTTTAATCACCCGTCAAATTGCAACTTTAGTTAAAGCGGCAATCCCAGTTGAAGAATCGATAAAAGCGGTGGCGGAGCAATGCGAAAAAAGTAAACAGCAAACCATGTTAATGGGTATTCGAGCAAGAGTGGTTGAAGGACATGCCTTTGCTGATGCGCTAAGTGAGTACCCGGGGATCTTTTCTGAACTTTACCGATCGATGGTTGCCGCAGGCGAAAAATCAGGTCATTTAGAATTAGTTCTCGATCGACTGGCGGACTATACCGAATCGCGCCAAGCCATTTCACAAAAAATAACCGGCGCATTAGTCTACCCGGTTATTTTGTCCGTCGTTAGTATCGGTATTGTAAGCTTTCTTTTGGGCTATGTGGTGCCACAAATAACCGCGAGTTTCGTTCAGTCGGGGCAAGAATTGCCTTGGTTAACTCAAGCTTTATTAAGCATGAGTGAATACATTCAATCGTGGGGAATATTGACCGCCATTGTAATTTTTTTGTTAGTGGTAGGCTTTAAATCTTTGTTAACAAAACCGAAGTTTAGGCTGGCGTGGGACAAGTGGAAAATTAAAGCATGGCTTATTGGAAAAATTATCCGAGGACTTAACGCAGCAAGGTTTGCAAGAACATTAGCGATATTAAATGCTAGTAGTGTGCCGTTATTGGAAGGGTTAAGAATTGCCGGTGACGTTATGTCCAATGTTGAATTAAAGAAAGCAGTTAACGAAGCCGCACTCAGAGTTAGCGAAGGCGCCGGTCTTAAAGTTTCTTTACAGCAATGTGGATATTTTCCGCCAATGATGTTGCATATGATTGCCAGTGGTGAAAATTCCGGTGAATTAGAGCAAATGTTGGACAGAGCAGCCGATAACCAAGAAACACAGTTTGATAATTTAGTCAGCGTAATGATGGATATGATTGGACCGATCATGATCTTAATCATGGGCGGATTTGTTTTTACCATAGTATTGGCGATTATGCTGCCGGTATTTGAGTTGAGTAATACGCTGACTTAAGGACTATTTTCACCACAGAGGCACAGAGGCACAGAGGGAAATAAGCATAGAATTGGTATTGGTATTGCAAAGAGACTAGCTAGGAATTTAGGGTTTACAGTAGTCTTTTCCTTATTTTCCAACTCCGTGTTCTCTGTGCCTCTGTGGTAAAAAGATTTTTTGAATTTAAGTTTAATGATTGAAAATATAAGGTGCATATGATGAAACGACAATCTGGTTTTTCACTGTTAGAAATATTAGTCGCTATGGCGATTATGGCAATTCTTGGTGGCGTGATGGTGATCCAATTCGCTGGTAAAACCCAAGAAGCGAATTTAATCAAAATCAAAACGGACATAAAAGCGATCGAATCGGCATTAATTCAATACAGTGCCGATAATTTTATGTACCCAACCACCGAACAAGGGCTGGAAGCGTTAGAAAGCAAACCAACAAGCCGTCCAGAACCGAGCAATTACGCAAGGTCAGGATACATCAAGTTGCAGCTCGATCCTTGGGGCATGCCTTATCAGTATTCTTATCCCGGAGAATTCGGTGAATACGATATTTATTCCTTGGGTTCGGATAAAGAAGAAGGCGGTGAAGGATTAGCTGTTGATATTGGTAACTGGAATGCCGATGAAGTATTGAGAGCTTTTAAGACGGGTGAAGAGCAATAGTTTTATACAATCACCCACATTCTAATTTGCTCTCTTTACCAAAAGTAGGCCTCATGAGGGAAAAGAGAAACGATCGGCCAGGGTGCATTGATATGATACAACTTCGCTATGCAGATTTTCAATAAACAAAAAGCCTTTAGTCTTTTAGAGATATTAATTGCCATGGCGATCATGGCGATCATGGTCGCGGTTGCCTTCCCTAATTTAGGACAAAGTTCTGACAAATTGGCGAAGAATGAAATTCTTAGATTAGTGGCTGCAATTGAATTAGTCAGGGATCAATCGATTATTCTCAATCAAGAATATGGGCTAAATATAGACGAAGAGGGTTATCAGTTTTTGTTCCTCAATGAAGAATACGACGATAAACCGCCGGAATGGCAAGCGGTTGAAGATATCGAAGGACTACAGCAGCACGAATTTCCGAAAGGGCTAGAAATTAACTTATCGATTGATGGTGATAACGTTTTTTCTATCGCGGAGGAAGAAATCGAAATATTCGAAAAAGATGTCGAAATTTTTACTGATGAGGACGAAAAAGAAAAAGTTGACCCGCCGCAAATATATTTTCTATCGAGCGGTGAACAAAATCAATTTTCCATTGGTATCGCAATTTCGGAAGAGCTGCAGAGAACTAGAGACGAGAAAATATTTTTTCGTGTTAGAGGATTTTTGACCGGAAACTTAAGATACGAAGGACCGCTGGTCGGTAATTTATTTCAGGACTTGGATAGAGAATATCAAGGTAACAATTGAATACTACTCAATTAAATTCAGCGGTTAAAGCTTTCACTTTGTTAGAAGTATTGATTGCGATGTTTATCTTTAGCATCGCAGCCGTGGGTTTGATATCGAATATTACGCTTTATCAAAAATCGCAAGTGACGGCGAGCCAACGCACAGTAGCGCATTGGGTAGCAATGAATCAAATGGCCGAAACGAGACTCGAAAAGAAATGGCCCAATATTGGCATTACTCGCGGCAGCGCAGAAATGGCTAATCGAACTTGGTATTGGCTTCGAACCGTTAGCAAAACAACGGAGAAAAATCTTAGACAAGTGGAAATCGAAATTCGACTTGATGAAAACGATAAATTAAAAACAGTCGGCTTTACGGGGTTTGTTGCCAATAAGGCGATTAAAAAGTGATGAGTTTTTTTACCTACAAAAAGCAAAACGCTTTTACTCTGTTAGAAATAGTGATTGCGATGGCAATAGCTGCATTGATTGGTGTGGCGGCGATGAATTTGTTAGATGATGCGACCATTGCTCACAAAAATATAAAGGAGCAAGGAGATCGATATAATCAAATTGAACGGGCGTTATTAATTATTTCTAACGATATTCAACAACTGGCGCCAAGGCAGTTTCGAGATGAATTTGGCGATAAGAAAAACAATTTAATTAGTGATGATTCAATCGGTAAAATACACATGAGTTTTACCCGTTTAGGACGTAGAAATCCAGCGGGACTCGCGCGTTCAAATTTGGAGCGGCTTACCTATTTAGTGGACGAAGAACCTCCTGAGTATTTAAAGGACGATCCCAGAGCAAAATCCAACTGGCTCAAGCGGATCAGTTTCGCTTTTCCCGATGGAATGGATGCCAGTCAGGGACTCAGTCGAGTATTGCTCGACGATGTTGACTCGTTGAAGTTCGAATTCTTCGATGGCGAAGATTGGAATGAATTTTGGCCGGTTAATACCGATTTGTTAGCGAAAGCTGATAGCGGTAATAATAGCTTACCAGTTGCAGTAAAAATTTCGCTAATGTTAAAAGATTTGGGTTTGGTCGAACGCTTGTATATTCTTTCTGATAGAAAGGAAAAACCATAATGAATGATGCTAAACCAATCAATCGATATTATACGCGAAAGCAAGGAGGTACGGTATTAGTCACAGTCTTGCTTGTTGTGGCGTTTGTGGTGATATTATTAGTCGAAGTCAGAAAGACGGTGACTTATCAGGCCAACCTAAATCGAAATTTGATGAATCGGGATCAAGCCTTTTCTTATTTGATAGGGATGGAAGAATTAGCAAAAATATATTTGAAAAAAGCCTTCGAAAATGAGAAAGAAGATGTGGTTCATTTAGAGCAAGCTTGGGCACAGGAAGATATCACTTTTCCAATTGATGGCGGTGGCATGACAGCCACCATAACGGATATGCAGAGTTGTCTTAATTTGAATTCTATAGGAATACCAAATACTTCAGGCGGGGCAGGCGGTAATCGAAATAGTGGCCCGAATGCTGGTCGTAACCAAGGTTCAGCAAACGCAGGTACGGGTTCTCGTAATCCACCAGCAAGTGGAAGAAATGGGCAAAACCAAACCACCACCGGTGAAAGTATTTTAACCACATTATTAGAAAAATTGCAGGATAATACCGAAATTCAACCGGCAGCGCTTGCCGCTGGAGTGAGGGACTGGATTGATACTGACTTAACGCCAAGTGGGCCCGATGGCGTTGAAGATCTTTATTATCAGGGATTGCAAATTCCCTACTTGCCGCCTAATGGCCCTATTGCACATGCCAGCGAGTTGCGAATGATCCGCTCATTCGATAAGTTGACTTATACCAAACTGAGGCCTTACGTTTGTGTGTTGCCCAAGGGCGAAGATAATAAGTTGAATGTGAATACGATCACTCAAGAACGTGCAGAATTACTCTACGCCGCTTTAGGCGGTAAAGTGACCCAAAGCAAAGTCAACGAATTAATTTCAGCAAGGCCTGAGGCGGGTTACGATTTAGCGGGTTTCTGGGATAAAGTGGGCCCAGATAGTACGATAAAGGAAGACCTGAAAGATCGCATTGATATTACCAGCAAATATTTTCAAATGGACGCCAAAGCAGAAATAAATCGCACGCGGGTCTATATGAAAACGCTTTTTATACGAGAAGAAGATAACAGTTTCAAAGTTGTCTCTCGATATTTTGGAAAAGAATAATGGCTAAACTAATACTTTTTTGGGGTGAAAAGGAGGATTTGACCTTTACTTGGAGGCTCGATTCTCAACAGGCTAACGATGCCAATCGCCAAACTAACAGTACCGATCAAGAATCGGTGATGCAAGGGTACCAATTGCAGAGCGATGAAATATTAAAATCCGACTTGGTCTGTCTTGCCGATATGGCCGAAACCCATAGTGTCAGTTTAATACTTTCTTGCAAAGACGTTATGAGCACTCAAGTCGAAGTTCCTAATAAGGCCCAGCGATTATTGAGAAAAGCGGTACCCTATATGCTGGAAGATGAAGTGATTAATCCGGTTGATGAGTTGTTTTTTGCTTTTGCCGATAAAAGCAAAGATGCATTATTGCCGATAAGAGTAATTGAACGTCAATACTTGCAGCAACTGATCGACATGTTTAACCAATCAGAAATTAAGTTATCCGAAATTCTAGTGGATCTCGATTTGATTGCATTACCCGAAGAAGGCATGAAAGTATTGGTTAGCGAGTCTCAATGTTTGACCGTTGGCGCAGATAACAAGCGATGGCATTGTCATCCCGATGATTTTAGTTGGCTTATCCAAAAACAAATCAACTCTGATGATGTCGACGAAGATTTACCCGTTGCAATACCTCTGGATATTTATTCCCAAGAGGCAACCGATCGATTCGAACATCAATTGCCGGTAGGACGGTTTGCCACTCAATCAATTCAGTTGGATGACCCCTTTGACTTTTTAATCAAGCAAGGTGGAAAAACCGTTAATTTATTACAGGCTGAATTTGAACCAAAAAAAGAAAATTCAGAAATAACTCAGTTCTTGTTCAAAGTCGCAAGCATAATTGGTTTTGTGTTGGTTACCCATCTGATCTATCAAGGAGTTAATATTTACAGCCTTTCGGAGCAAAAATCACAGTTGATTGCCCAACAAACAACGCTTTATAAACAAGCATTTCCAAGAGTTAAAAAAGTAAGAAATCCCTTCAACGAAATGAGGGCAAAAGTAAAGTTATTAGGGGGGTCAACCAGCGGTGGCGATTTTCTAAGTTTATTGAGTTCCAGTAGTCAACATTTAACCGATCTCACAAAAATATATCCTACTAATATTAGTTTTGATCAGTCCCGCAATGAGCTTAGAATGGACGTAATTGCATCGGACTTAGTCACGCTTGATCAGTTTGCAGATGCGCTTAAGAAAACTGGCCACCAAGTCGAAAAATCCTCAGAAACCCAGCGTGGCGACGGTTATTCCAGTCGCTTAACCATTAAGAAATAGGAAACAAAATGGATTCAATCAAAAACTGGTTTAATGAATTGGATGAAAGAGATCAGAAAATAACTTTGGTGGGTGCAGTATTGTTTGTTGTAGTTATGCTTTATTTATTTTTGCTTAGCCCTATGAATAACGCTGTCGCAGAATTGAGAGTGAGCGTGGCGTCCAAGCAAAAATCCGTAGATTACATGAAACAACAAGTGCCGTTATTTTTGGGCAATAAAGGCTCATCCACAGGAGCGAAAAGCACCTTGCCATTATCTTCGGTGGTCAATAGTAGCACCCAAAAATATTCTCTACCGGTATCAAGACGAGACAGTAAAAGCCCCAATGAAATGCAGGTATGGTTTGACAATGTTCCGTTCGACTCATTTTTAAAGTGGGTTTCTGAATTGAAAACGCGTTATGGCGTAACCGTCGCAAGCGTGAATGTTCGAAGCCAAGATCGCAACGGAATTACCAGTATTAATGTTAAATTGGTTAACTAGATTTTGAAAAAATGTAACTAAAAAGAAATATTACAAAAATGAAAGAAGAAAAATAATGAAAAAGAAAATCGCAATTTTAGTTAGTCTATTTTTTATTCTGGTGATTTGGCTAGCACCAGTACAACTAGCTACAGGATTTATTCCTAAAAATGGAAAGCTCGTGGTCAATGGTCTGCAGGGTAGTCTATGGTCGGGGGATGTGGCTCAAATCAATTTCGATAGTTGGCAACTTAAAAATATCGAATATCAATTAAGTTTCTTAACCCTTTTATCAATGAATGTCGGCGGAAGCGCCGAAATAAAAGGTGGCGATATTACTGGAGAATTAGATTTCCAAATTGCAGATCAGTCTACTGCAAAAATCGAAGATGCTAATTTAGTCCTTTCAGCATTTCATTTAGAGAAATATATTCCCTTTCCCGGCGTCAATTTAGCTGGAAAGCTCAGAACAAGTAATTTCTCAGTTGAAATGTTTAATCAGCGGCCGAAATCATTAAGCGGAACCATCGGTTGGAATAACGCGACAATTTCTGCAATAGGACAAAATTGGAACCTCGGTGACTTTGAAGTAGTTTGGGCGACAGAACAAAAAAACGAACGAATGATAGGGACGTTTGTTAAAACGAAAAACAAATTGTCGATCGAAGGAAATATTATTCTAACAAAATCTGGTAAAATCGAGTTTGTGGGAAGCATTTCAACAACCACAGACCGAGCGCTCTATTTGGCGCTTTCAATTTACGCTAATGGAAAAGTCAGTAATGGACGACTACCGATCAAATATCCTCGATAAAAGTCGTGAGTCCGATGGCCGAAAATTTACCTTTGATCCCTCTGCATTGGCACTCAATTGATACCGTATTGTTCGATATGGATGGTACCTTGCTCGATTTGCATTTCGATAATTATTTCTGGCTGGAGTATTTACCTCAATGTTACTCAAAAGCTCACGGAATTTCTTATAGCGAAAGTCGCAAGTATTTAATCGACTTGTCCAGTCGACTAAAAGGAACGCTTAATTGGTACTGCTTGGATTATTGGAGCGATAAACTTTCTTTGGATATCGCCAAACTGAAAGAAGACATTCAGCACAAAATTTTGTTTCGTCCGAATGTTATCGAATTACTGCAACACCTAAGAAGTCATAACAAACGCATTATATTGGCAACTAACGCACACCCAAAAACACTAGAACTGAAGCTACTACGAGCTGATTTTGCTAACTATTTCGATGTTCTTTCCAGCTCACATGAAATTGGGTTTCCGAAAGAAGAACAACAATATTGGGTTAAATTCTGCCAAAATTATCAATTGGATCCCAAGCGATGCCTTTTTATTGATGATAGCCTTTCCGTGTTAGACTCTGCTAAACAATTCGGTATTGGATTTGTTTTAGGGATCTGCAAGCCAGACTCGCAAAAAGAAGCAGTAAATTGTTCACCTTATACTGGCATTCAAGATTTTAGTCAGTTAATCTATTCGTTATAATTTCGTCGGTTACGGAAGCTCCGGATGTCAATTGATACGAAAGTAAAACCCAATATCACTCGAAAACAGCAAATTGCGCGCACTCGGCTGTTTAAAGTCGAAGAACTTGATTTAGAATTCTCAAATGGTGAAAAACGCACCTATGAACGATTAGTCGCGGGACCAAACGGCGCGGTGATGATCGTCCCAGTGTTAAACAATGAATCATTGATATTGATCCGAGAATACTCTGCAGGTACAGAAGATTATCAGCTAGCCTTTCCAAAAGGTTTAATGGAAACCGGCGAAACAGCGGCAGAGGCAGCAAATCGAGAACTAATGGAAGAAGTAGGGTACGGCGCAGGTAAAATAACGCCAATGAAGCAAATGTCGCTGGCGCCAGGTTATCTCACTCATAAAATGAATCTGCTTCTTGCTGAAGATCTTTATTTGCAATCGCTAGAAGGTGATGAACCTGAAACGCTAGAAGTCGTCCATTGGCCAATCGAGGATATTGATTCGATTATCGATCAAAAAGATTTTACTGAAGCTCGCTCTATTGCAGCATTATTTTTGGCAAAACGAGCGCTAAAATTAAGCGATTAATTAACCTATAGTGATAAACTGGAACCAATAAAAGAATTAATATGCAAACTCTACTAGACGATGTTATCAAAATTGCACGACGGGCAGGCGAAAAAATACTCGAAATTTATGATACCGACGATTTCGAAGTGCAAATTAAAGGCGATGATTCGCCGCTTACAAAAGCTGATCTGGCTGCTCATAACATCATTGTTGATTATCTAGAAGAAAAATATCCAGTTATTCCCTGTTTATCAGAAGAAAGTACCGGTATCGAATTTGACGACAGAAAGCAGTGGGACGAATGTTTCGTTATCGACCCACTAGATGGCACCAAAGAATTTATTGCCAGAAACGGCGAGTTTACAGTGAATATTGCCCTTCAAAAAAATGGCAAGCCAGTGCTTGGGGTTATTTACGTACCAGTTGCCGACGTGATCTATTATGCAGCAGAAGGCGTTGGCGCATTTAAACAGGAGCAAAGTAATCCTGTACAAAAAATTCAGGTCAGAGCATTACCAGAAAAAGACGGCAATCATCATTTTACCGTGGTCGCCAGCCGCAGACATGGTTTAGATAAAGTTGAAACGCTTTGCCAAAATTTTGCTAGTTACGATTTAACTAGTCGAGGTAGCTCTTTGAAAATGTGTATGGTCGCGGAAGGCTCTGCTGATCTTTATCCGCGCTTGGCCTTAACCTCAGAGTGGGATACTGCCGCGGCACAAGCCATTGTGGAGCAAGCGGGCGGAAAAATTGTTCAACTAGATTATTCTGATATGACTTATAATCAAAAAGAGTCATTACTCAATCCGTTCTTTTTGGTACTAGGCGATCCGAATTTCGATTGGCAGGGAGAGTTAGTTATTCCCGAACTCGATTAAATTCGAATCAATCATTTTGCGCCATAAAAATAATAAAGGTCTTGGGAGATAAAGATGAATCATTTTCTTATAAAATTAATTGTTATGGTTCCGGCACTGCTAATCATGTCTTTTAATGGTTTATCTGTGAATGCGAAAACAGCGATTACTCTAAAACAAACCGTTGAAATTAACCGTGTCGGATCTGCAAAAATTTCTCCCAATGGCTTGCACATTGCCTATAGTAAAATAGTTCCTAGAAATATTTACCAAGATGATGATGGTAAGCCTTATGTTGAATTATACGTAACGGATTTACAAGGGAATTCTCGTCGCTTTATAACTGGAAAACAGAGGCTTGGCAATCTCACATGGGGTCCAAAAAGCCATTTTATCTATTTCATTGCCCAGCGAAACAAAGACAAATATGTCGCTATTTATCGCATAGCGATAGATGGTGGAGAAGCGGAAAAAATTGTGTCTGCTGGCAATAATATATTATCTTACAGCCTGAATTATGATGGTTCTGCAATCACCTATTTAACCAAACCCAAAGTGGCAGAATCTAAAGAAAAATTGGAGAAAAAGGGATTTAAAGCAAAAGTGTATGAGGAGTCAGAGAAAAATACCTTTGCCTATTTGGCGCTCATTGACGATAAAAAATCGCCACATATTAAATTGCCGATTAAGCAAAATATATTATCCGTCCAGTACCATCCGAAAAATAACCGTCTTTTAGTGAGAACAACTCCGACTTCTCTAATTGACGATCACTACGTCGCGTCACATTATAGAATCTACCAACAGGATGGAAAGCCACTTAAAGAATTTAAAACCGAAGGAAAGTTAATGTCTGCCGAATGGTCTAACGATGGGCGATATGTCGCAATCATCGGCGCGGAAGATAAAAACGATCCGGCAGCCGGTCGCCTTTTTATTGCCCGTAGTAAAACTGGAAAAATAAAGGAGACTGTAAAAAATTATGCTGGCCATATTAGAAGTGTAAAATGGATATCCGATTATCAAGTCGCTTTTCTTGCCAATGTTGGCACAAACAGTGAAGTGTCTGTTTATAATCTCGATAATGGTTCAGTCAGCAAAAAAATAAAACCTGGCAACGAGTTTATCACAACCTTAGAAAGCGATCAGTCGGGGAAAGTTTTAATTGGCGTTGCAAGTACCGATAGCCATCCAAGAGAAGTATTTAATTTATCTCAAGGAAAAGTTAGTCGATTAACTCAATCAAACAATTGGTTAAAAAGAATTGAAATGCCTAAGCAAAAATCCATCCATTATAAATCGAGAGACGGATTAGATTTGCAGGGCGTTCTAATTTATCCAACGAATTATCGTCGCGGTGAACGATATCCTCTAATCATGATGGTTCACGGCGGTCCAGAAAGTAATATCAGCGACGGTTGGCTCGACCGATATTCCTATCCAATCAAATATGCAGCATCGAGAGGCTTCGCCGTTTTCTTACCGAACTATCGAGGCAGTACTGGGCGAGGTGTTGAATTTTCTAAAAAAGGACAGGCGGATTATGCTGGTGGAGAGTTTAATGATCTGGTTGATGCGATTGCTCATCTGTCTCGTATCGGATTAGTTGATCGTAAAAGAGTAGGAATTACGGGCGCTTCGTATGGTGGATATGCCTCAGCATGGGCCGCCACCGCATTAAGTAAACACTTTGCGGCGAGTGTAATGTTTGTTGGAATTTCCGATCAACTTTCTAAATTTGGTACCACCGATATAGCAAAAGAAATGCACGATGTTCATGCTAGATATTATCCGTGGGAAAAATGGCAATGGATGTTAGAGCGGAGCCCCATTTATCATACTGATAAGGCGAAAACGCCCCTGCTTATTATGCACGGTGATAGTGATACACGGGTTCATCCTAGCCAGTCGATGGAACTCTATCGATATATAAAAACCAGAACAGATACGCCAGTTCGATTAGTTTTTTATCCCGGTGAAGGACACGGTAATAAAAAGAATGCCGCCCAGTTAGATTATTCCATTCGATTAATGCGTTGGATGGAGTTTTATTTAAAGGGTAAAAACAAGGGTAAGAAAATGCCGCCCTATGAAATTAACCATGAGAAGAATATAAAAAACAAAAGCTAGCTGTTTAATTTTGGCTAGAAATTGGAAAAGGATTTCATATGAATAAGAAAGTGATAGTGACCGGTTTGTTAGTCGTGTTTCTCACTTTGTTGGCATGGTTATTACAACAATCGACGTTGCCTGAGGAGGTTTCTCAAGTAGTCGCAGTAGCCGACCCGACGGTTAATCCCATTATGGAAATAAAGCTCTCTTCAAATATAAAATCGTTACCAGTCTACGAGATTCATCAACAATGCAAACCCTTGTTAAAATCAATACAAAAAGATCAGGCCGGTTGGCGAAAAAAAATCGATCCATTCTTGAAAGAGTACCATGCAGAATACCCTTCAGCAGACATCATGGAAGCACTTGTCTTATTGGAAGGTGATTTTTTTGCCTATCGTAAACGAGAGTTATTGAGAGTTCCTGATAAAAACTATATGGATAGAAATGGCAAACTGTCGGCATATTTTCTCAATAAAATTGGATTAGATTTAATCGACGGAGTTCAATTAACTTTAGGCGAAAAACACTTCAAATCTTTGCTAGAAAAGCCAAAGAAAGAAAGAGAAGAAGAATTGCAAGAAACAGGATTGCTTATTAGGGAAGTTATTGAAGTCATTACCAGTGGAAAATTCAACAATCAACAATCGATAGAAATAATGGCGCTGTTAGTCGATATTAATGGTTATTCTCACGACGTTGCAAATTATCGAGCCGACAGTCTTTTAGATGTAATTGCTGAATTAAAGAATTACGAGTTGTTGGAGGGATATATTGAACTTGGGGGGAACATTTCAAATAAGAAATTTGGCGCTAATGCGTTGGAACGATTATTATCGCAGCTAAAAGCGAAAGAAAATCCCGATACGAAACGGCTGATTAATAAGTTAGTGGCCGAGAATCTCCCTATTCGAGTGGGTTATACAGATGGTTTTAGAGGGGAAGAAATTCAACTGGGCGCTTTTTGGAAACGCACCGTCCGAGAGCCAGAAGCATTTAAAAAAATCGTCGAAGAGCTAGGGCTGGTGCTTATTGATACACCCACGCGAGAAAGTTTAAAAGAAAAAACGGCGGTCATGGAAATCTATCAAAAACTATTGCAGGATAAAAGAGATAATCGAAGTGGATCGTTACAAAAATTGGCGGAAAGTGAAATTGAGCTTTGTCGCGATACGAAAAATTCTATTTACCAATTGCTCTCGGTGAAAAATGATAACGACCTTCTAAAAAACGCCAAACAACTGTACGGAGATGATAAGGCGTCAATAGTCGAAAGTCTACAATCGATTAGTCCAGCTTTAGTCGACTGTTTTCTTCAGTTGGAACACGGGTTTAAACGAACATCGGCTAACGCTAGCTCAGATACTAGGAAGGCCTTTAGGTTAATTTACCAAGATAAAATATACCAAGGTATTCAGGAATTTAATTCAGTCGATAGAGATGAGAATGAAAGGGCTAACTTTTTTTGGGACATAGTGAGTAGCCGACCTGCAGCCGCTGGTGCGTTAATAGAGAGCGGCATTATCCCGCAGCACAATGATTTCTTTTGGGCTGCAAGGTTGAATGCTAATACCTATTCAATTATTGCTGATTTAGGGTTCAGTTTTGAACACGCCTCTCCAAACGGTGAAAGTCTCGCTCAATATGCGGCAAAAAATTGTAATGCTGATTTAATGGAAGTGCTCTTCCAGCGAGAACAACCTTATTCGCATAGCCCATTTGGGAATGACGTTTTAAGCCGGGCCATCATGACTAATCGCTGCCGGACTGAAAAGCAACGAATCGACCTTATTCAATCAGTCATGAAATTTAAACCAAAAGTGCAAGCCTATCATCAAAACAATATGGCCTATTTGCGATTAAAGGATTTTTCCAGCTATTCCTCCATCAGCAAAATATTTCCTCAATTGGCCGCAGCGGAAGAGACTAAACCTAAGGGTAATAGTATTTGTTATTAAGTTTGTTACCCTTGCTCCGAGACTCTAGCTCTTTCGACATAGTCACTGTATGCAGGTAGCGCTATAGCCGCCAACATGCCGACAAAAACAATCGGTAAAATAATACCAAAGACCCACATTATCGCTGAATTTTGTTGAAAATATATCCAATCTTTGTGGTCATATTATTGCGCTTTAATCTACATTTTCACGGCGAGCCTAGTGTTTCAAAAAAAGCGTATCATTTAACCTTAATGTCTTACGAGCAAAGGATAAGCATAGCACTGATTTTTATATCAATTTTCTCTCCTACACACTGCCATCACTCTCGCTGGCCCTCCCGTTCCTCCTATATGGTTTAATGCACCAACCATTAATGAGCAATTACCTTGATGTTGAGCTAACAAGGATAGATTCGCTAAATTTTCTACAATTAAGATATTGCGTTGATATAGGCGAACGTGTGCCGGCCATGCATTGCTCCATTTTTCGTCAGTGCCTTTGGCCCCTTGTCCTGAGTCGGTACTAAAACTGTCGGCAGCAATACCTGATATTTTGATATTTTTCTTTTCCATTATTTTAATTATTTCTTCAATAGCTTCGCCAGTGAAACCAGGGTGATTTAATCCATTAACATATTGTGACTTATCCCAATCTTCGGTACCGGAAAAATAAAACCGATCCCAACCAACTCGGCCGACTAACCACACACCATCTGTTATTTGGTCAGCAACGGCTCGAATATCAGCGGCTCTGATCGTAGCTATTGAATGGTCAGAAAAATCAGTGACTTTAAGATCTGGACTTGGTATACCATTATTTTTTGCTAGTTCGTCTTTTACTCTATTCGATACATCAATTAGCACAATTGTCCCCGTCAGTTGCTCGACACTTAACTGATGTGCCGCTTTACGTTTATTAAAGGGGATCGCTCCTTTTTCTGTGCTGTTATCATTATTATGGTAGTGATTGGGGGCATTAAAGCTAGTGCCATTGTGCTCTTGAATTAAAATACTTCGACTGTTGAAATACCCTTGATTTGTTGCCCATTTATCGGCTGGGTATAATATTGCTTGTGGATAAAATCCCGCTATTGGAGTGCTACTATTAATAGGTCGAGTTAAATCCGGTTTGGTAACATCATTTTTTTTCGGTTCAAATGTCGGTATGGGGTGGCTAAGATCAATAAATTCAAAGTTAGTAGATTGTAAAAGTGTAGTACCGCCAATGTTAAGTATAAGAGCGCAGGCAATTATTAATTTTTTCATTTTTACTCCGTAAAAGATTTAGTTCATTACGAGCATTGTAACCTCCCTATTAGCGTGATTAAATGCCATCAACTTCATATTACTTGTGACAAAAATTCATTCATGGATAAATTGAGTTTAATAAAAATGTTTATATGCACGGTTGAACATGGTGGTTTTGCGGCGGCTGCAAATTACTTAGGATTGTCAGCTTCGACTGTGAGTAAAGGCATTGCTCGTCTTGAAGATAACCTTAACATTAAGCTGTTTCACCGTTCGACCCGACAAGTTCATCTGACGGATGGTGGTTCTTGCTATTTAATCACTGCACGGCGGATAACATTAGAGCTTGAGCAATGTGAAAAAGAATTAAAACAAGCCAATAACCTGCCCTCGGGTAAGGTTAGAATAAACCTTCCTGTGTCTTATGGTCGACTTTATGTGATGCCATTGCTACCGGAGTTTACAAAGTTATATCCTGAAATATCGTTAGAAATTTCATTTAATGATAGCTATGTAGATATTTTAGAACAGGGTATTGATTTAACCATTCGTTCCGGTAAGCTCGATGATAAGCGACTAGTAGCAAGAAAACTAAGTCCAATTGATTTTATTCTTTGTGCCGCGCCTGAATATATTACGGCCAATGGTTTGCCTAAGTGTGCTGCAGAGTATTCTCAACATAATTGGATCCGTTTTAAATACCGCCAAACCGGTCGTTTAATGCCAATCTCTGTCGATGAAGGTCAAGGAATTGAGGATTACGATCCTGGGCAACAGTATATTGTCGATGATGGTGAAGCATTAGCAGAGTTGTGTGCTCAGGGAGTTGGCATAACCCAACTACCACATTTTATTGCCCGTAACTGGCTAAAGTTGAATAAAATTATCCCTATATCACCTTTCACTCGTTCATCTGAAGGGGTTTATTGTATTTATCCAAAACGCGAATTTTTGCCCGCTAAAGTAAAAGTGTTAATCGAATATTTAGTGATGAAAATTGAGAATAGTGGCGAAAATACTTACCATACTTGGGCTGAAAACCTAACAATAAAGACGAATAATTAAAGGCATTAGTTATTGACTAGAAGAAAGTTTTTATTCGATTTTTGTTCAAATTACGGTCTATTACCTCTTAAAATGTGAAGTTTGATCGATTTCTTAGTTCAACGATTTGGTGACAATTCCTGTTGGGACTAGTCTAAATAATAAAACCTACATACCTACTACTAAAATTCATAACCCATGATTTACTTGATAATTTTCAAGTAGTTTACCGCACTCTTTATTTTATTGTTCTCTAAACAGAAACAATGTTTTCTCATTACCTATGTTTATCCTTATTTAGATTATCAATAAGATTACCACCTCAATAATACAAGCCGGTTTACATATTAGCTAACGGTACTAAATAGCACTTAATACAAAATCAAAATTGGAGATTAATAATGAATACATTACAAACTTTAGCTGCCCCCGCAGGTCGTTTCTTTTTAGCCATCATATTCTTTATGTCAGGGTTAACAAAAATATCACAATATGCTGGCACGCAGGGTTATATGGAGGCAATGGGGGTTCCTGGTTTTCTACTACCACTGGTCATTTTAATTGAGGCGGTTGGCGGTTTAGCAATTATTTTAGGCTGGAAAACCAAATATGTTGCCATCGCTTTAGCGGGCTTTAGCTTAATTTCAGCAGTACTATTTCACGCCGATTTTAGTAACCAAGCGGAGATGACTAACTTCATGAAAAATATCGCAATTGCTGGTGGCTTTTTGACATTATTTGTTCACGGCCCTGGAGTTTTTTCCTTAGATAACCGTACTGGTAAAAAAAGCGTCTAATGCAATTCAACTAAACACTATTTTTATCAATTAAAAAATTTCAGGAGTAAACTATGGGACTTTTAGTTGACGGCAAATGGCAAAGTGACTGGTACGATACAAGGTCAATGGGGGGGCGTTTTGAACGTAAAGCACCGAGTTTTAGACATTGGATAACAAAAGATGGTAGTGCTGGCCCCTCAGGTATTAGCGGTTTTAAAGCAGAACCAGATCGCTACCATTTATATGTGTCATTAGCCTGTCCTTGGGCACATCGCACCATTATCTATCGCAAACTTAAAGGTTTAGAAGACATGATTTCGATGTCTGTTGTCAATGCATTTATGGGCGATGAAGGTTGGACATTTGCTCCGGGTGAAGGCGTAATAACCGATCCGATTTTGAATGCCGCTAAGGTACATGAAATTTATACCGCAGCGCAGGCTGATTATACTGGTCGGGTGACCGTACCTATTCTTTGGGATAAACACACTAACACCATTGTCAGCAATGAATCGCCTGAAATTATTCGCATGTTCAATTCCGCATTCGATGATATAGGCGCCTTACCCGGTGATTTTTCTCCCGCAGAGTTGTTATCCGAAATAGATGAGCTGAATGAGTTTATTTATCCAACCATTAATAATGGCGTGTATTGCGCTGGATTTGCCACCTCACAGGAAGCCTATGACGAAGCGGTAGTCGAGGTGTTTAATGCGTTAGATACTTTAGAGCGGCGTTTGACAAATCGTCGATATTTGACGGGAAATACTATAACCGAAGCTGATTGGCGATTATTTACGACATTGGTACGCTTTGATGCAGTTTATGTTGGTCATTTTAAATGTAATTTACGTCGCATTGTTGACTACCCAAATGTTTGGGGGTATCTACGGGATTTATATCAAGTACCGGGCATTGCTGAAACGGTGGCAATGGATTATATAAAAGCGCATTACTACGGCAGTCACGAAACCATTAACCCAACACGTATTATACCTGCAGGTCCTTATATTGATTTTGATTCAGCCCATAACCGTGAAGGGTTAAGTTAAATTCTAATAGGCTTTAAAGGAATATATTATGGGAAAACTAATTAATGGTAACTGGCTAAATGATGAAAAATTACTAGCATTCGAACAACAGCAATATAAAGAGGCTAACGGCCATTTTCAGCGCGGTACGGCGCAATTTAGGAGCTGGATAACCGCTGACGGCAGTGCCGGAAATTCAGGAAAAAGCGGATTTAAAGCAGAGGCGGGACGTTATCATTTATTTGCTGCTCTTAACTGTCCTTGGGCACATCGCACTCTTATCTACCGTAGTGTTAAGCAACTTGAAAATATTATTTCGCTATCTCTAGTCAAGCCAATAAGAACCCAAGATGGTTGGGTCTTTGACGATAAAAATTCGGCGATAAACTCACGCTTTAACGATATTCTATTCGAACTATCAGCTTTACATCAGCTTTATGTAAAAGCAGTCCCCGATTATAGTGGTCGCGTTACCGTACCAGTGCTTTGGGATAAGCAACAGAATAAAATTGTTAGTACAGAATCATCAGAAATCATCCGCATGTTTAACAGTGCTTTCAACGATATTACCGGTGATCAACAGGATTTTTATCCGTCTGATCTAGCTCATAAGATTGATGAACTTAATGATTATATTTATCAAAATTTAAATAACGGTGTATATCAAACCGGTTTCGCCAGAACACAAGATGCCTATGACGAGTCGGTGATCAAAGTATTTGCTGCACTTGATAAACTTGAAAAACGTTTATCGAATCAAAAATACCTTTTAGGTGACCGTATTACCGAAGCTGATTGGCGATTATTACCGACACTGGTTCGATTTGATATTGGCTATTTCTCCGCGTTTAAATGTAACTTACGAGCGTTAAGGGATTATCCTCATTTATCTCGATACCTCCAAGATGTTGTTAACTTACCCAATGTAAGTAAAACGATAGAACTTGATGTCTATCGCAAAGGGTACCACTCAAAAAGTCAACAGCGTAACCCTAATGGAGTGATACCAATAGGCTTTACGAGTACATTTCAATAGTCGGACAAAAAGGAAAATAAAAATGACTCATGTAGTGCAACAAAATTATTTTAATGTTAATTCAGATATGTCTGATTTGTTGAACTTTGAGCTTGAGAACGACAGCCATTTCCACCCTAACCTTGGCGGAATAACTCGTGGCGGAATGGCAAATCATTATCCAATGACAATTATGTCTATGTATAATCTAGGAGCCAATGATAGCCAGATTCAATCATTTAAACGACATTGGCCACGGAATAGAGCCTTAATTAACCAAGACTTACATTTATTGGATAACGGAGAGCTAACGTCAGAAAATTGGCATGATTACTTAGGACAAAGTGACAAACTGAAAGAATTTCGTCGAATATTTATCGGGTTATTTATCGAGCGAGATATTATTGAAGTGATTACTAGCTTACTCAAAAAAATGCAGAATGGTTTACCTATGGGTTTATTACACCCTCTTATTCGGTTGAGTTTTGCGGCAATGCATGGTGATACAGGCCTGTTAGCAGATTCGTTGGCGTATATGGCAATTCGTTACCGAGATGTATACCAAGTAAGACACTTTCCTAAAGCTGAAAACCCTAATCTGGCGGATAAAAGTGCTAGTGGAAATTGGTTAGTTATCTACCAATTAAGCCAAAAAAAATTACTGCAAGATCATTTATATAATTCAATGTACGGCGGCTCAATTCATATCTGTGAACAATTATGTGCATCTACTTATGTTCATAAATTAGCATTAGGTGGCTCGTTTAAGGTGAATGCAAACTGTCTTGATGCTAGTGTAAGGCAAATATGCAAATCTTCGGTAAAACTCTATTTGTTTGAGCCAAAGTTAACTACGTTACACGCGGTCACAGGCTGCCAGGCGTTAGCTGAGTTAACGCAGCGTTATGCTATCACTTGTGGCCAACGTAACGTCTTTGCTAGTTTGTGGCAACGCATTTGGGTTTGGTTAACAGCTCTTTATATTGAAAAGAATTGCCCACCGTTGACCAACCTGCCAGATAAAATCACCTCCACCTCTGCTGATAGCTGGGAGCAGCTTTCAGCTAAAGCGTTACAAACGAATGAGGTGCACGTTATAAAGATGTTGTTTAGCTGTAAGTGGCTATTTGAACAAGTTGCAGAAGACCCTCTTTTTCACCAAGCAGCACGAAAAACTCTCGATCGTACGTAATGAAAGGAAAATGAATATGTGGGATAAACGATATAGCGAATTGGGTTTTGCTTATGGTAAAACTGTAAATGATTTTCTGAAACAGAAGTATCAACTAATTCCCGCAGGTGGAAAAGTCTTATGCCTTGCAGAAGGTGAAGGGAGAAACGCGGTATTTTTGGCTAAACTTGGTTATCAAGTCACTGCGGTCGACCTTTCTGAAGTAGGACTAAATAAAGCGCTAAAACTAGCAAGGGAAAATAATACTGAAATATCAATTGTAGTTGCCGATCTGGCGAACTTCGAATTAGGAACTAATGAATGGGATGCCATTGTTTCAATTTTCGCTCATGTGCCAGAGAAAATAAGAAAGCGTGTGCACGCACAAATAATGCCTGCTTTGCATAAGCATGGCATTTTTATTCTAGAGGCATACACCTATAAGCATATAGAAATGAAAGGCATCGGCGGACCTCCCGCGACGCAAAAGGGTATGTTTAATTCCTTAAATGACTTAATGCAAGAATTAAATACTTTGGACATGATTGTAGGGCATGAGTCCCAACGAGATATTTTTGAGGGTAAGTATCATCAAGGTGAAAGTGCCGTTGTTCAATTTGTCGCTCTAAAAAAGTGATATTGATAGCGATACTCACGCCCTTTTATTTTACAAGCGGAACGAAATTTAGACCGGCATTTTAATGCTTTGATGCGAAAAGGTTGTAAACGGCTAATTGGTTATCTGTCTTCCGAGCTATTAATTTCAATCCTATCATCAAAACAATATGGCCTATTTGCGATTAAAGGATTTTTCCAGCTATTCCTCCATCAGCAAAATATTTCCTCAATTGGCCGCAGCGGAAGAGACTAAACCTAAGGGTAATAGTATTTGTTATTAAGCTTGTTACCCTTGTTCTGAGGCTCTAGCTCTTTCGACATAATCACTGTACGCAGGTAGCGCTATAGCCGCCAACATGCCGACAAAAACAATCGGTAAAATAATACCAAAGACCCACATTATCGCTGAATTTTGTTGAGGCCTTAAACCGTATTTATTTTCTCCTTGGGTGCCCGGAGCGAATAAAAGATACAAGGCAAACAAAAAATTTAATAACGGAACAAAGACTAACAAAGATAGCCAACCGGTTTGATCCAGATCGTGCAATCTTCTGCGATTTAAAATAATGCTGACAGCAAATAGTGAGCCGTAAATGACGATGATCATTAACACGCCAAGAATTCCCATTCCCATTTCGCCACCTCCGGACGCTAGTGACAGTAGAGGTATCAAAATTGCCGCGAGAATGCCCATTAACATCATTAAAACGATGTTAGAGACAATGCTATAAACCACCCATCTTAATCGACCTATACGTTGTCCAGTGGAGAAAAATAGGGTGTTGGCGTAGCTAAGGTTATCAATATCGATTACTTCACTTTCTGGTGCTTGATAAGGCGTGTTGTCTGACATGCTAATTATCCTTTTTTATGGTAAAAACAAATGGGGCTAAAAAGCCCCATTTAATCCAGTTTTAAGCTTAGAATTGAAAGACTAGTACAAATCCGCACAAGTCTTCGCTTCTTGCTGAAGCTCAGCTTCAGATTCTTTCATTTTTGCACTGATAAAATCACTGTTTTCTAATCCAGTGACTATGCTCCATTCACCGTCTTTACAGGTAACAGGGTAGGAATAAATCAATCCTTTTTCAATGCCGTAAGAGCCGTCAGAACAAACGGCCATTGACGCCCAATCTCCTTCGTCAGTACCTAATACCCAAGTTCTAACATGGTCAATAACGCCATTGGCAGCCGATGCTGCAGACGAGGAGCCACGAGCAGCGATAACTTCTGCGCCACGTTTGGCCACTTTAGGAATAAATTCTTCATTTGCCCAGCTCGAATCAACCATTTCAGAAGCCGCACCACCGCCAATTGTAGTGTGAGATATATCTGGAACCTGAGTGGTCGAATGGTTACCCCAAATAGTCATCTTCTTAACCGTATTCATTGATTTGTCGGCTTTTTCGGCCAATTGATAAATCGCGCGGTTATGATCTAATCGCATCAACGCTGTAACATTGCGCGGATTAAGATTAGGAGCATTCTTCATTAAAATGTAGGCATTGGTATTGGCAGGGTTGCCAACAACACAAATTTTCATTTCAGGATTAGCTACTTCGTTGATGACCTTACCAAGGGTGCTAAAAATTTTGCCGTTATCTTTAAGAAGGTCGGCTCGTTCCATTCCAGGACCACGCGGCTTGGCGCCTACCATTAGACCGTAATCCGAACCGGTGAAAGCCACTTTGGCGTCATCGGTACAAATAACATCTTCTAATAAAGGAAAAGCGCAATCATTTAATTCCATTTTAACCGCTTCTAAAACTTTAAGTGCCGGAGTAATTTCTAAAAGTTGCAGAATAACAGGCTGGTCATTTCCTAACATTTCGCCAGAAGCGATGCGGAAAAGTAGTGAGTAGCATATTTGTCCAGCAGCGCCGGTGACTGTAACGCGTACAGGTTGTTTCATTATCATATCCTCGTTGATGAAGCTTTTCAGTTGAATGATCTAGATTTGATTAGCATAGTAAACTGGACGCGATTTTACCACAATGGGCTCGAATGTCTTCAAAATTGCACCCAAAGTTGCTGTTTTAATGATTTAGAACAGCGAAAAAGTGAGAGTCGCTTCTGGTCGGCTTTGTCGTTGATTCCAAGTAGCTTTCGGATAGGTTATTATTCGGTATTGTATTTAATAAAAGCTCCTTATAATAATGAAAAGAATCTTCTGGTTACGTAAAACTCATAAATGGCTGGCACTGCTAGCAGGCATCCAAGTGTTAATTTGGTCCATAAGCGGCTTGTATATGACGGTTGTCGATATCGACATTATTCATGGCGATCATTTGGTTAAACCGCAAAAGGCAGAGATTGTCGATTCTACTAAAATAGTCGCTATAAAACCCTCGATCATTTCAGAGCTTGCTCCACTTCAATCAATTCGGCTTAAAAGTTATTTTGATCATCCAGTTTACGAGATTCGTTCGGAAAAGGGATTAGTTATTGTCGATGCGCTAACAGGCACTAGAAAAGAGAGGCTTTCGAAAGAATCCATCGAAAAACAAGCTGACCAGATATATGCAGGACAGGCATCAATAGCCTCCATTAATCTGTTAAATGAATATCCCGGCGAACTGGGCGGAAGAAAACAATCTATCTGGCAGGTTGAGTACGATGACTGGTTGCTTTCAACACTCTATTTTGATCCAAATAGTGGACGATTAGTCTCCAAACGAACCGACTTGTGGCGGGCATTCGATTTTTTATGGTTGTTGCATATCATGGAATACAAAGGCGTCGGCGGAATGACTGGCATTTTCTTTCGTATTTTCAGCATCACTAGTTTATTGATGGCGTTGTTTGGCTCCTGGCTACTCTTTTATCGACTTAAAGGGGAGCATCAATAATGACTTTTATTAATAATTTCAAACGGCTTCACAAATGGTTGGCGCTTTTAGTGGGTATCCAATTGCTGTTGTGGGTGATTAGCGGGATTGTATTTAGTTTTATCGACCATCGTGTTGTCAACGGTGGTTTTATATATGGCGATAACCAAAAGCCGCAAATAACCGAATTAGAAGACTTTTCGAAAATACTGGCGCGTTATCCAACGGCGACGGAAATCTCTCAGTATGTACTTTTGGGCCAGCCTTTGTTCAAGGTCGTTGTTGGTGAGGATGTGAAAGTTATCGACGCCAAATCTCTCGAAGACTTAGTCATCGATAAGGCGTTAATTGAGCAAATTGCCGAAAAGAACTATATCGGTGGTGGTCGCTTAGTCGAAGCAATCCTTGTTTCAGAAATAAATGATGACAATCGCCGTTTTAACTTACCCAGTTGGCAAATTAATTTCGATGACGAATTTGAAACACATCTTTATTTTTCAGCCAAAACCGGACAATACCAAGGCGTGAGCACTAACAGTTGGCGTACTTTTGATTTCTTTATGATGTTGCACTTTATGGATTATGGTCAGCGTGGCGATTTTAATCATTGGTTAATTATTTTTGCCGCAATTGTTCTGCTTTTCTTTTCAATGTCCGGAATGTTACTCGTCTATTCTAGTTTTTCGCGAAAAGATTTTGTGATGTTGATTAATCGCTTTTACCAACATAAGAAATTCACCGTGACTTTAGTGACCGAAAATGGCGAAAAGAAAAAACTTAAAATTGATCGTGATGTCCGTTTAATGGATGCTTTGTCGGATCAAAATATAGAACTTGATTCTGTTTGCGGCGGTGGCGGGATATGCGGATTTTGTAGAGTGAAATTAATAAATGCAGATAAAGATGTATTACTTGACCATCTTGGTGATCATGATACATTAAATGATGAAGAACTAAAGCAAGGCTATCGATTGGCGTGTCAGTTATCGGTCGATTCGAATATTGAAATTGAAGTGCCAGCTGAGGTTTTGAGTTAGTTCGGGTTTCCTATATCGGGCTGTACTAAAAAAATTAATAAAATTAAAAATGAGACTCTTAATCAGATGATAAAACGTTTTCTTTTCTTGGGCCTGATGATCATCGTACTGCTATTGACCGTTTGTCAAATTCGGAGCAACAAAGACACCCCCTCTACTGCAACAAACAATCGAAAAGCAGTTGAGGAAACAGCAATCGAAGTTAAAGTCGTTATCGTCACCATGTTCGAGTTTGGTGAAGACTTAGGGGACGCACCCGGTGAATTCCAGTTTTGGCGTGAAAGACAAGCGCTCAATAAAAGGTTTGCGTTTCCGCAATCTCACCACGATCTTTTTATGAACGAGGAAACTGGCGTCTTAGGCATGGTGACGGGCATGGGAACGGCTCGTTCAGCGTCCGCTATAATGGCGCTAGGACTGGACCCGCGATTCGATTTGACGCATGCCTATTGGTTGGTTGCCGGGATATCCGGTGGCGATCCAGAAGATGTCTCAGTCGGGTCGGCAGTGTGGGCTGAATATTTAGTGGACGGCGATTTTGCTCACGAAATTGATGCCAGAGAAATTCCTAACGATTGGCCAAACGGATATTTCCCTTTGTTTTCCAAAGGCCCTAATGACCCGAATCGACCGGGAACGGACAGTGAAGTTTTTCGACTAAATTCATCGCTGTCGGAATGGGCGTTCCAAACCAGTAAAGCAGTTAAATTACTCGACGATGAAAAAATAAAAGCGGCACGAAGCCATTATAAAAATTATCCCAAAGCGATGTTACCTCCCAAAGTATTAAAGGGAGACCACTTAGCGGGCATGACCTTTTGGCATGGTAAATTATTAAACGACTGGGCCAATCAATGGGTCCGCTATTGGACCGATGGCAAAGGTGAATTTGTTACCTCTGCCATGGAAGATACAGGTACTTACCAATCCCTTAATTATTTAACCAAAGCGGGTAAAGCCGATATCAATCGTTATATGGTTTTACGTACGGTCAGTAACTATACTATGCCGCCAAATGGCATATCTGCCGCTGAAAGTTTAATCAAAGATGGTGAAGATTACAGCGGTATGACCGCCGCATTGGAATCAGCCTATCGAGTTGGTAGTAAAGTCGTTGATACGCTTGTTGAAGGATGGCCGGAATATCGAGAGAATATTCCAAAATAATAATTACAGAAAATGCAGAAAATCATTTAAAACATAATATTTAAAACCGATAAAAAGAGGAGTAATCCCGATGTATATTGTTCAGTCCTATCCATTTGCAGTATTTCTAATAGTCATCACGATGATCTGTTGGGGCTCATGGGCAAACACCCAAAAACTGGCCAGTAAAGAATGGTCATTTCCATTGTTTTATTGGGATTATGCTATTGGCGTGATGTTGTTTTCGCTTATTTTAGGTTTGACCTTAGGTTCTTCCGGCGAGCAAGGGCAAGGATTTATCGCGAACTTGCAACAGGCAAGTAATGAGGTGATTATTTCCGCACTTATTGCCGGGATTATTTTTAATATTGCCAATTTGTTGTTGGTGGCGGCGATTGATATCGCGGGCATGGCGGTTGCTTTTCCAGTCGCAATCGGTTTAGCGCTGGTTTTAGGTGTGGTCGACAATTACATTAAACGGCCGCTAGGCGATCCGATATTCATTTTCGCCGGTGTTATTTTGGTGACCATTGCAATAGTGATTAATGCTATCAGTTATAAACGATTGCAAAGCAATCAATCCGACGAAGCTAAAAAGGGCGTAGGAAAAGGTCTTGGGATTTCCATTGCCGCTGGTATTTTGATGGGATTTTTCTACGGTTTTATTGCTAAAACCTTACCCGAAAATTTCGCCGAACCCAGCACCGGATTACTGACGCCTTACAGCGCTGTTTTTATTTTTTCCCTCGGCGTTTTGTTTTCAAATTTTTTCTTTAACTCATTTTTTATGTACAAACCGATTTCTGGTGGTGAACCGGTTAGCTATGGCGACTATATTAAAAAAGGAACTCCGAAATTACATTTAATCGGCATTCTCGGTGGGTTTATTTGGTGTACTGGTTTGTCGTTAAATATTATTGCCAGCGGTTCAGCAGGACCGGCAATATCTTACGGCCTTGGTCAAGGAGCGACAATGGTCGCGGCGGCTTGGGGAGTTTTCGTTTGGAAAGAATTTGCAGATGCGCCGCAAGGTACTAATAAATTAATTACTTTGATGTTTATTAGTTTTATTGTCGGCCTTTCATTGATAATCTTTGCCAAAGGATAAATAGATATCAAAAAATTTAACTAAATTAACTAATAAACCCAGGACAAAAGTGATGAAAAAAATTGCGGTAGTGGGAAGTTTCGGACAAGATATGATAATGCAGGTCAGCCATATTCCTGCTCGCGGAGAAACGGTTGGTGAAGGGCGTTTTTCTAAAGCGTTTGGCGGCAAAGGTGCTAATCAAGCGCTTGCTGCAGCGCGATCTGGTGGCAAGGTTGTTTTTGTCGGTATGGTTGGAACCGATAACGCTGGCGAAAGTGCGATTGCAAATTTTAGTGAAGCAGGCATCGATACTCAATACATGAATCAAACCGATCAAGATGCTACCGGAACCGCACTTATTTTTGTCGGAGACGATGGCGAAAATTCCATAACGGTTGCACCGGGTGCCAACTACCATTTGAAAAAGTCTCAAATTGATACTGCCGAAGACGCGCTAGCCGAGTCCGACCTGATCTTGATGCAATTGGAAATTCCAATGGAAACGGTTGAGTACGTATTACAAAAATCGCAAGCGTGGAAAACGCCGGTAATGCTCAATCCAGCTCCTGCAAAACCGTTAAGCGATACATCATTAAGTCTAATCCATACTTTGGTTGTTAATGAAACCGAAGCAGAAATCGTCAGTGGTGAAACTCTCGAAAACGAGGGAGCTGTGGCTAAAATTGCGCAGCAATTAAGACAAAAAGGGCCAACAGTGGTGATTGTTACCTTAGGCGCAAAAGGCGCCTATGTCGACAGTGAGGAATTTACCGGTTTGATTGCTGGCAATAACGTTGATACTTTGGACACAACTGCTGCCGGCGATGTTTTTTGCGGCTCGTTAACAACGGCTTTATGTAGCAACTTAGGTCTAGAGCAGGCAGTCAAATTTGCTAACGCGGCAGCTGCAATTGCTGTTACTCGTTTGGGTGCGCAGCCTTCGGTGCCTTTTCAGGCAGAAATTGAATCCTTTATGGAAGGCTAACAGAGCTTGCAATTATCGACATTAAAATCAGCGCTTTTCGGCTATATTGTTCCAATAGCACTCTATATCTTTATATCTATCTCCCATCTTAATGCCGCCGAAAAAGAGTCGGTTGATCTAATTGTTTACGGTGAATATCTGATCACAATGGATGAATCGAAACCAATCATAAAAAACGGTGCGGTCGCCATTCAAGGCAACCAAATTATCGCAGTGGCTGAGAAAGAACAAATTAATCGAAGATATCGTTCACTCAAAAACATTCAAGGAAAATCACGGATCTTAATGCCGGGATTAATTAACGGACATACTCATTCAGCAATGTCATTATTCCGAGGGATGGCCGATGATTTGGAATTGATGCCTTGGTTAAACAATTTTATATTTCCAATGGAAGCTAAATTTGTTGATAAAGACTTCATCGCCACCGGTACTCAACTAGCTTGTTGGGAAATGATCCGTGGCGGAACCACAACGTTTGTTGATATGTATTTTTATCCGGAAATTATTTCCCAGCAGACGGTTAATTGTGGATTACGAGCGATCGTTGGCGCGCCCATGATCGACTATCCCAGTCCCGGTTTTGAGGGCTGGCATGATTCATTCGCGGCGGCTGTAAAATACGTAGAAAAATGGCAAGGGCGGCACGAAAGGATCATTCCTGCATTTGCGCCGCACGCACCCTACACGGTTTCGGCAAAACATCTGCGCGTTACTGCAAATAAAGCGCGAGAGTTAAAAGCGCCAATCAGTATTCATCTGGCCGAATCCTTGTCGGAACTAAAAATGCTGGATGAGCAATATCGACAAACGCCAATCAAGTTTGTCGAACAACAAGGTTTATTTGAGCAGAACAAGGTAATTGGCGCACATATGGTTCATCCTACTGACGCTGATATTTCGATATTGGCTAGTAAAAAAGTGGGAGCAATTCATAACCCTACCTCTAATTTGAAATTGGCCGCTGGAATTGCGCCGGTAGTTTCGATGCTAAAGCAAGGGGTTAAAGTGGGCTTAGGAACTGACGGGGCTGCTAGTAATAACGACCTAGACATGTGGGAAGAAATACGGCTAGCGGCATTATTGCATAAAGTAAAAAGTAACGATCCGACAGCCATACCAGCACTAACGGCATTAAAAATGGCCACTAGTGAGGGAGCAAAAGCCATTGGGTTAGGCGAGATCACCGGGCAATTAAAACCCGGTATGAAGGCGGATATGATCCAGCTATCCATCGATAATCTGCGTCTGGCACCACTTTACAACGTGATTTCTCATTTGGTTTACGTCGCTGATTCTAATGATGTCGTCACTACCATTGTTTCGGGAAAGCTACTAATGGTTGATCAGAAAATACTCACAATTGATGAAAAATGGCTGACAAAAGCGGTTATTCAAAAATCGCTAGAAATTAAGAAAGCACTGAAGACTAATAAGAATTGCAAAGAAATTGTAAATTGTGAAGGTGCTTGATTGACAATTTTTCTCATTTAGGAGACTATGCTGCCCTTATGAAATCGATCCTTCTTATCATTTTGGCGACAATTTTCCTAATCGGTAACTTTCATGTTGTAACCGATGGGTGTAGTGATCTTTCAATTGATGAGTCCCAAAAGTCTTTTCAGTCACAAGCACAACATGATCCTGCCGCCGATCTTTGCGGACATTGTGGACATATGGGCCTCAACGTTCTATTTGTCGATACCACAGTAACTCATAACACTCTATTGATTCTACGAAATAAGCCAGAGATTGCTAATTTTTCTCAAGATTCGGTATTTCTTGCTCCACCAACGCCTCCTCCGGTCATTTATTCTTAATTAACAATTTTTGTCTATACTAGGCATATTTCAGGCTAAGTCGTAGAGACTTTGTTTGTTTTTGCCCGTTTAATTTAGTTAAATTAGGAAGTAAATAATGTCTTTATCCTTTCGTGTAGGGCAATTAGCTCTATGTATTGGTCTACTCAACGTTTTTAGTGGACCAGCGGTTGCCGTGGAAACCGTAAAATCTGAGCCGCTATTAGAAGTTGTCGACACCATTTTAGCAGTCCATCCGCAAATGCAATTGGCTCGAGCCAGACTCGACCAAGCAAAGGCTGAAACCAATGCTAGCCAACAGCCACTTTATAACCCAGCACTAGCAATTTATTACGAATCAAACGTTGATGACATTTCAACAGTTGGTATTTCTCAAACTGTCGATTGGTCCGATAAACAGGGCGCTTTTAGTCAAATAGGCGCTCAAAACCTTTTGTCTGCGGAAGCGCGCTTTGTTGGTATGCGTCAGTCGATTGCGGCCGATTTTCTTAGAAAGATAAACAATTTTCAATCGGCTAAAATGTCTGCTGAACTTAATCAACAACAGCTGGATACACTGCAAGAATTCGTAAATATCGCTCAACAGCGATTTACGGTCGGCGATATTAGCCAAGTTGAATTGGATTTAGCTTTGCTTGCTGCTGGCGAACTTCGCATGAATTCGGCAAAGATTCAGGCCAATAATTTTGCGGCGCAATTGGAGCTAGAATCTTTTTTCAACTTCGACAAAAGAACGATACCCTCTTTGGGAATCGATCTGATTGGAAGCGACTCGACCAGTATCGAACAGTTGCTACAACAACATCCTTTATTAAAGCAGCTAAAAATTGCCAGTAACGCAGCAAAAGCGGAGATTAAACTGGCCGAACGACAGAAAAGTGCCGATCCGACGCTCTCTATCAATGCTGGAAAAGAAGGCGATGAAAGTATTGTTAATTTAGGGTTTTCGATGCCGCTGTTTGTTCGCAATAATTTTTCAGCTGGGGTTGATGTGGCAATCGCAAATTCCGTCGCTGTCGAACAAGATTACCTTAATGCCTATCGAGAAATTTTGGTTGCGGTCAAAGCAACCAAAAAAAGTTTGGGGTTAACTTTGCGTGCTTATCAACAATGGACGAGATTGAGCCAATCCGGATTGCAGCAAAGAGGTAGGTTACTACAAAAATTATGGAGAAGTGGTGATTTAGAAACCACAGATTACATTGTTCAGGTGCAACAAACCTTGGATACTCGTATCGCTGCTACTCAGCTGAAAGCTGACGTAATCGATGCTTGGATTAATTTTCTGGTCGCTTCCGGCCAAATAGATGATTGGTTAAATTTAAAATAGGAAAAGCTACGGTTAGCTGATCGCGAGCAATTCAAATTTAGATAGATTAGTTAGAAACTAACAACTATCGAGTAAATAAAATTTACAGAGAGAACAAAATGATTAAATTAATAGAAGCAACTAAAGAGCAAAAGAGTGAGCAGAAAGAAAATACAAAGCTAGTAGGTGATGTAAAAAAGATTTGGCTAGCTGGATTATTAGTGATTGTAAGCGGCTTTATGTTGCCTACTAGCCTTTTGGCTGAGGAGCACGGTGGCCACGAAGAAGAAGGTCATGAGGAAAATGAGCAGGAAGAAGAACATGAGCCTGGGTTAGTTGAGCTAGACGCGAATAGCGATTCTTTATTCAAAATAAAAGTCGAAAAGTTACGATTGAGAGATGTCTCTAAAGAAATTACAGCACCTGGTGAAGTCGTTCTTAACGCCTATAAAACAGGAATTGTGGCGCTAAGAATCGATGGTCAGGTTGTTAAGCGATTAGTCAAGATGGGCGATACTGTCGTTAAAGGCCAACCACTTGCAGAAATTTCGAGCATTCAAATGGCCGAAGCTCAACAGTCCTATATCGTTGACTCAAAAGAATGGCTAAGAGTTAAGCAGTTAGGTAAAAAAGTTGTCTCTGGTAAACGCTATATTGAAGCGCATTCGAAATGGCAATCGTCATCAGCCAGACTAATGGCGCTTGGCTTAGATTACGAACAACTAAAAGATTTAGAAAAAAATCAAACTCCTAACGGGCTATTTAAAGCCACTTCTCCAATTAATGGTGTTGTTTTTAGCGACGATTTTATTGAAGGCCAATATATCGAAGCGGGCGGTCAGCTTTTTATCATCAGTGACGAGAAAAAAATATGGGTGGAAGCATCCGTAGCACCTTCCCAAGCGGCGCTTTTTGCGGCCGGTGATTATGCTCGAATAGAGCACGATGGTGATTCTCATTCAGGTACGATTATTCAAATCAGTCATCTGATTTCCGAATCAACCAGAACACAAAAAATAAGAATTGAAATCGATAATTCAAAAGATGATTTGCATCCGGGGCAGTTCGTTTCTACAAAACTAAGCCAAGCAGCAACCGAAAAATTACTCGCTGTTCCCGCTGGTGCATTGGTAAGAACCGCTGATGGCGATTGGGGCGTATTTGTTGAAGAAAAAGCGCTTCACTATAAGCAATATGAAATCGAATTGATTCGTCGACAAGGCGAGTTAATGATCATATCTGGAATCGACGAAGGTTTGCCAGTTGTGGTAGAAGGCGCATTTTATTTATCAGCTGAGCTTGCTAAAGCTGGCTTTGATCCACACGGTCACTAGGAGTCTCAGTCATGTTAAATTCAATTATAGATTGGTCGGTAAAAAACCGGCTACTGGTCATATTGTCGATAGTAATGTTGATGCTCGCGACTTTATTCGTATTGCCAAAACTAAATCTTGACGCGTTTCCCGACGTATCAAACATTCAGGTAACCATTAATACAGAAGCGCAGGGGCTGGCTTCTGAAGAAGTAGAACAGTTGATTACTTATCCGATTGAAGCAGTTATGTATGCTTTGCCAGATGTAGAGGAAGTTCGTTCAATTTCTAAAACAGGTTTGTCGGTGGTAACGGTCGTATTTAATGAAGGCACTGATATCTATTTTGCCCGCCAGCTAGTCTTTGAACGTTTACAAGATGCCAAAGAGCAAATCCCTGATGGTGTCGGTACTCCAGAAATGGGTCCGAATACTTCGGGGCTGGGTCAAGTCTTTCAATACATGTTAACTACCAGCAACTCAGAAAAATTCGATGCCTTGGCACTTCGAAGCATGAACGATTGGGTGGTTAAATTATTGTTAATGCCCGTCGACGGCGTGACAGGTATTTTGTCATTTGGCGGAGAAGTTCGTCAGTATCAAGTGAACGTCGAGCCACAACAATTATTAGCCTACGGCATAACCATTGACGAACTATCTGAAGTTATCGAAAACAACAATCGTAACGCTGGCGGCTGGTATTTGGATCGAGGTGCTGAGCAGCTTGTAATACGCGGCGTGGGTTGGGTAAGAGCTGGCGAAGATGGTTTGCGAGATATCGCTAATATACCCGTTAAGTCAGAAAATGGACGACTGGTTAAAGTGAGCGACATAGCGATGGTTGACTATGGTGGAGAAATTCGCCAAGGTGCGGTAACCATATCGGTTAGAGATGAACAAGGTGAAAGTAAATCATTAGGCGAAGTGGTAACAGGGATTGTCATAAAAAGACTAGGAGCTAATACTAAAAATACCATCGATGGGGTCACCGAGCGAATGGATATCGTTCAGCAGGCGTTGCCGGATGGAGTGACAATCACACCTTTTTACGACCAAGCAGACCTGGTTGAAAAAGCAGTGGATACCGTAACCAGCGCGTTACTCGAAGCCTTCGTTTTTATCATTGTAGTTCTAATGTTATTTTTAGTTAATATTCGGGCAACTCTTTTGGTTTTAGTTTCTATTCCTTTGTCGATAGGTATGGCGCTTATGGCAATGGTCTACTGGAACGTTTCAGCTAACCTGATGAGCTTAGGAGGGTTAGCGATCGCCATTGGTATTATGGTCGATGGTTCGGTTGTTATGATGGAAAATATTTTCAAGCATCTTGGTCATCCCGATCCACGGCATGAAGACCATCATACAGATGATAAAAGTATCAAGGCTGATCAGTTAGAAATTAAACAAAATAGCTCCGGTATGGCGTTGAGAATTCAGGAAGCGGCTAAGGAAGTAGCCAGTCCAGTTTTTTATGCGGTGTTAATTATTACCGTTGTTTTCTCTCCATTGTTTTCTCTACAAGGTGTGGAAGGAAAACTTTTTCAACCGATGGCAATTAGCGTGGTACTGGCGTTGCTCGCATCGATGTTGGTGGCGTTAGTGATGGTGCCTGCAATGGCTAGCTATGTATTTACCAAACCAGTGGTGGAAAAAGAAAGCCCGATCATGAAGCCGCTTGATCGAATCTATCAAAAATTATTACCGCAAGCTTTAGCCAAAAAGAAATCGGTGGTGTTTGGAGCAATTGCGATATTTCTTTCATCGATGGCAATTGTGCCGTTCTTAGGGACCGAATTTGTGCCAGAATTAGAAGAAGGAACTATTAACGTTCGAGTGACCTTAGCTCCGTCCACTAGTTTGAAAACGGCGTTAGCGCTTGCGCCAAAACTAGAAAAAACGATTCTACAATTTCCGGAAGCGACTTACGCTTCGAGTCGAATTGGTCGCGCTGAATTAGGTGGCGATCCGGAACCGGTTTCCAATATCGAAATTTTTATCGGATTGAAACCAATTGATGAATGGACCAGCGCAGATAGTCGATTGAATCTGCAAAAACTAATGGAAGAAAAAATGTCTGTTCATCCAGGGTTATTGTTTTCATTTTCTCAGCCAATCGCAACCAGAGTTGATGAATTGTTGTCTGGTGTAAAAGCACAATTGGCAATTAAATTATTCGGTTCAGATTTGGATATGTTGGCCAAAAAAGGCGCTGAAATAGAAGCCTTAACCAAAACCATCGAGGGAACTCGCGGCGTGGCATTGGAACAGATTGCTGGTGAGGCGCAACTAGTGGTTCGACCTAATCGTGATTTAATCGCCAACTTTGGCATACCAGTTTCGAAGGTGATGGATCTGGTTGAAGATGCTATCGGTGGGCGAGAAGCGGGTAAAGTTATCCAGGGTAATGAACGTTATGATATTTACGTTAGGTTAAACCAAACAAGCCGAAATAATATGGCCGCCATTCGCGATTTAAGGTTACAAGCTGCCAGTGGAGCTTGGGTACGTCTTGGCGATATTGCCTCAGTACAAATCGAAAGTGGTCCACCGCAAATTAGACGTGATGATGTGCAGCGTCGAGTGGTCATTCAAACTAATGTAGAAGGCCGCGATTTAGGTGGTTTAGTCACGGAGCTTGAAAAACGCATTGCCTCTGACATTGATTTACCAGCGGGTTATTCAGTAGTCTTTGGCGGACAGTTCGAAAATCAAAGACGAGCCAATGCAAGATTGATGATTGTAGTGCCAGCATCCTTGGGATTAATTTTCTTAATTTTGTATTTTGCTTTTGGGTCGGTTTCGCAAGGACTATTAATCATGGTTAATGTTCCGCTTGCATTGATTGGCGGGATTTTTGCTCTAGCAATATCTGGCCAGTACTTATCGGTTCCAAGCTCTATTGGTTTTATCACACTGTTCGGCGTAGCCGTTTTAAATGGTGTGGTGATGGTAAACGCGATTAACCGGCGATTGCAAGACGGCTTAGAGGTCGGCAAAGCGATATTCGATGGTGCGACGTCAAGATTAAGACCAGTATTAATGACCGCTACAATAGCAGCGCTCGGTTTAATACCGTTGTTATTATCATCAGGTGTTGGTTCAGAAATTCAAAAGCCGTTAGCAACAGTGGTTATTGGAGGCTTAGTTTCCTCGACCATTTTGACGTTATTTGTACTGCCGGTATTATTTGCTGGATTTTCTAAATCAAAAATTGAAAATCGATAATTTGGCCCAGTAACCTATATGGATTCGAACCTTCCCGTTCTCTCGCCCCAAGGATTGGGGATAGGAAATCATTAAAAATTAAAAAAATTTCTGCGATCGGGCATATAAACATAAGTTTCTATTTCGATTTTTATTAAGGTGTTGCGCGGTGAACATAATTGAATTTGTAAAAAAGGCATGTAGAGTTTTACATGTCTTCGCAGAACATATAACGCATTACGTCAAAAAATTAATGATTGAACTACTTGATTTTTCGAATGATAAATATTGTTGCCCGTCAATTAGTTGAGTCCCGATATGTTGTAAGCGATCGTTAATTTTTATACAAATTCTGCAAAATTTTTTTTATGATGTTCGACATTAAAAAAGTGGAGCTTGTGAAAAATGCGGGTCCCCATAACCACATATTTGCCATATAAATACGTTTTGTTCCTGGCAAGAGAAAATTGGCTAAATCGATATTCGCGCCATCCATAGAAACACCGTCTCGACGATATTGTTCTAAGAATCCAGATTTCTCTAAATTCTTAAATAATTCAGGAAGCTCTGGTTGGTTTATCCGTCTGACTACAGATCCAGTTGTATTAATTAGATATTTTGCTTCCTCAATGTGAGTGGGAAAAGTCAATTGATATGTTTTGCCGTCTCGAGATAGAGAAACATCCTGAATCCCTTTTCTTATTTCAAGAGCGCCACTTTTATGCAAGGCCAATAGTTTTTCTGATGTAGGTATCGGGCAAGGCGCAAAGTAGCTTAAAAATGCTGTTTCATAATTCTTTCTATACAGATTCTCTTGTGGCATTGATAGAGCTCTTCGTGAGTATCCATCCCAGATGTCAAGTTGGGCGTCTTGAAATAAATCGACTAGGAAGTTTCTTCCAGATTTGGTTAAGGCAATATCCGATTTCAAAATCGATGCGGCTCTTTCGTTGATTTCTTCTGTGGTTTTACAATCCTTGTAAGGATCAAGAATTGCTTGGATGTCTAAATCAACGCCATGACTGTTGGCTTCCAATAGTACTAAATCTAATAAATCATCTAAGTTACGACAAGATGCAATATTTCGTGTTGTGAAATTCGTCCTACTAATCTTCATTGGTAAAATACTTTGTATTTTCTTAAGCCTGCCAGTGCGACTGACTAGAATTACTTTTCTTTTGTTATGTCCGGGTTCATATACTAATTCACCATTAATTTTCTTAAAGCGACAACCAGAGTTCTCTGAATACAAATGATTGATAACATCATAAGAACTTAACGATGCGCCCAAGACATAGAAAATTCCATTGTTGGGAAGCTTATCTTTGGTGAATGATGTTTCGATGTGCGACGGATAATACACTGCGCCATTGACTGGTGGTTTTTGATAATGGTCTTTGTCCAGACATCTTCCAGTTGTTAGCAATACGCGGTCTGAATTTCTTATATTTTGCCTAGTGATAACTTTGGTGTCGTTTTCATTTTCTACAATGTTGATTACTTCCTCAGATATACATTCGATGTGGATCGATTTTTCTTTCGCAATTTTTTTTGCAAAAGATATCATATCATTTAGAAATTGACCGTACATCGCTCTAGGCAAATGCCCTTTACTATCAACTTTGGTATTGTTACCAGAAGAACGAAGCCATTGGATAAAGGCTTGTTTATTTTCTGGTTCCAAACACATCGAATCAGTCGTATTATTGATAAGATAATCTTGGCACTCGTTCTGTCGATAGGCATAACCTGGACCAAAATCTCCCGTTTGTTCATAGATTGTAATGTGTTTAACTGGATAATGTTTGACCAATTGAATGAGAGCGCTCGTACCGCTAAAACCACATCCAACTATCGCAATATGATTAGGTTTTTTCACGATCTATGAATTTCCATTTCAGTTGATTCCTTAATGCTATTCAAAACAACAATCGATTCGGTTTGTACGACAGGTACTAACGGCTTGATTTTTTTTACTATAAATCTATGCAAGGCATTCGAGTTTTCAACTCTTACTTTTAACAAGTAAGAACGGGCCCCACTAACATGGTGAAATTCCATTACTTCTTTGTATCCCTTGATCGAGTCACAGGCTTCTTTTTCTCCTTCATATTCAATGTCAACAAATATAAAAGCGCATAATTTGGCACCGACTTTGTTCGATTCAAGTATTGCATGCCATGACTTGATATATCCTGATGCTGATAATTTTCTTACTCTTTCATTGGCCGTAGAAACGGAGACCCCTACGAGCTCTGCTATTTCTGCGCTCGATGCTCGTCCATTTTTTTGAACTATATCCAAAATTTGAATATCAGTTTCATCCATATTAAATCCAGCTTTATGTCGTATAAAAAGGATAATATACAGTATAAATACTTAAAGGCAAGAAAATATATCGATAAACTGCATTTTTCGATATATCTCCGTGTATTGAACTTGGGCTAAATGGCTGGCTTTGGGATTTATTTGTTCGCTGACATCTGACACAGCAATAGGGATTTTGCGGGAACATATTTAATGTGTAATAGGCAGTAAGGTTAGCTAGTTTAGAGGCCCAGCTGGAAATTCATCAATAGGTGTTGTATTTAAGAATTAATATGATCTTGCGAAAACTCGCAGGTAATATTTGCCGAACTGCTGAACCACTTCTCCATCGAAGGGAACCCAATCAGGCTTAGTTAACGGCTCCTTCGTTCTGAGTACAATATAAATGACTACATCTCTAGTGGCGGTCTAGTGCCGGCAAGGCGGACTGACGGGACAACTAGATATTTTCTTAGGACAATCCTCAGTAAATGTTTTGAAATCCGCTTGTGTAGGACAAATGTGCTTTTGTGCAAGCTCTTTACCTATTGTTCTACTCTAGCCAATTAAGAAGCAACATTTTCGTTCCCTGAATATTCCTACGGAGCAATATACTATTGTGAGATATTCCTTGAAGAAAATAGAGATTATCTCTGTAATTTAAGAATTCGTTCAAAAAAAGGGCTATTATTATAGCTCCAGAGTAATACTCATCTAGGAGCGTTTAGAATGATTCATCGCAAATCTAAATGGCTTTTGTTATGCCTATCTTTGTTATTATTAAGCAGTTGTCGAATTCTTAATCCACCGAGTACACAATCCGAAGCCGAATTAATTTCGGATACTGTCTTCATTTGGATCAGTTCTGATCAAGATACCTATATATCTTGTGGTAGAACCGCTGGCTGTGAAGAAGGCGATTTAAACTTCGGACGACATAGCCCTCTAGCTGTTGCAAGGCGAATTTTGTCCAAAAAATTGAGTTTTGTACATTTCACATTACCCAATCTTCCAAGTGGAAGTGAAATTTCTGAAGCATACCTCGAACTAAATCATAACGCTCAAAATGAAGACGGCGAAACTGACGATATCAATATACCATTTACCTATCCATCTTCTGCGTGGCAGGCTATGACACTTTCGTGGAACAATGCTGGCAGCAATCGGTCTCCGACTAGTCACGTATCCCATATTTGTTTGCGAAGTATGGACTGGTCGGGCAGTCCAAACATAGCGGGGGATGTGCAAGGAAAATCTGAATTCGACGTATTGCTTTATTGGAAACCGTCCGCTCAACCGCCAATCGAAAAAGGCTTGGCTTCTAATAATGATTTTAGTCGTAAGCAAAATGATTTGGGTATTGCGCCAAGATTACTGCTAAGAATACAATTGCCTCCAGGCGCGTCACTAATGAGTGAAACATCAATGACATTCCAACCAAATGAAGATCTAGGAAGACTCGATCAACCGGTGACTATGTCTATTGCTGAAGGTGGTGTTGACTGGCCCGTTGCATGGGATGTTGCCGTAAAAGACAGAGTGTGTTTATAGTTTATCTATTCCGATCCGATGTGAGGGGCTAGTCGTGCTCTAACCCCTCAATAATCGGACAACCATCATCGCTATCTGAACAAAGACCAACTAGGAGCTTGAGTTCGTTTCTCAGCACCTGTAACTCTTCTAAATGAGATTCGATTTCAATCAGCTTGTCACCCGCCAAGACGCGAATTTCCGGTTTGGCTTTTTGTGGCGATTCGCGAAAGGTCAAAAGTTTAGAAATTTCATCTAGGCTAAAACCCATTCGTTGCGCTCGCTTGATAAATCGAAGTCGGGAAAGATCCTTATCATTATAATCTCGAAGGCCAGAAGAGTTCCTTGCTATTGATTGCAATAACTTTATTTTTTCATAATAACGCAAGGTATCGGTGGAAATGTTTAATCGTTTGGCAACTTCACCTATTTGGTACATGACAATTCCTATAAATTAGCCAATCGGTTTAGTTTGATTGTTCATACGATTTCTTCATTGAGCACTTTTCTTAGCTCTTCGAGTGTCGGCATCGACGTAAAAACTAATTTTCCATTGATTGCAATACTCGGAGTGTTTAATACGCCAAGAGAAACAGAATAATCCAATTGGTCTACTACGTCTACTTCACGATATTCGATTTTTTTATCGTCCGCAGCATCGACAAGCGCCTTGATTTCTCGTTTGGCTTTGATACAACGATTACAAAATGCCGATGAAAAAACTTCAAGAATTATTTTTGAACTCAAATCGAAACCCTCTTTCCGCTTTATCTATTTGGCATGTTGCTCATTCATAATGACCATTGGAAAAATTTTAATCGCCACTTGTTTTGAATTCTTTGGCGTAAATTTTACTTTGATGGTTTGCTGCCGTCCAGCAATGATCGGTTTTAATAGATCCATTTCTATCGCTTTTGGAGCATCGACATTTACCAAACTCATTTGCTTTTCAGCTAGGTCACCAAGCTTGACGAGCAAGTCTTCCATAGCCGACAATTCATTGGTCGGAAAACTAATGGATATTTGAGCCGTTTTAGAAAACTCGACATTGGACAATGTGTTTTTATCAGTTTTCTTGAGCGAGAGTAACTTAAATCCGGAATCCTCAAATAGTTTTCCGACCACTTTTTCGCTCACCAGTTGCTTCGATAAAAACTCGACTCTTCCGCTTTTCAGTTCGACGTTCACTGAGTCTTTTTCGACGCCAGGTAGTTCGTGAATTTTATTGCTGACGTTGTAAACGCAAAAAGCGCAAACCATACCTTCTACTTTGCCTTGGTAAGCAAATTCTTTGTCCTTGGCTTGCGGTACGCCGATCACTAAAAAGAAGAGAAAGAAAGTTACCATCATTCGAGTTTTCATTAGTCTATTCCTTATTTTCGTTAATTGTTGTGATTGAAATTTTGTTAAAAATAATGTTTTCGGTTAGAAATTTATTCGAAATCCAGTGGTGAATATATAATCGGTTTCTAAGGCACCACCATTTAGGTTTTGTGCAACCGGAATTTGTACCGCTGCTTCAAGAATATACTTAAAGGTTACGTATTGAACGCCGGGAGTAATATACAACGTCGAACCTCCAGTATTAATATCTTCAATGCCGAAAAATCGATTACTTTCTTGAACGACCCAATTGGACTCAATAACAGCATACAAAAAACTTCGAGTGCCAGCACCAACTAACTGTGGAAAAACTCTGTGCTGATAGGATAGATCAAAATTGAGTTGTCGACCAAATTCGAAACCATTATTTCGCCCCTTTTGTTCACTCTGAATTTGGGCATCGAATTGAAAATCGACTGTTTGATAAGTTAGCACTAAACCGCCAAAATAATCCCAACTGCCTGAACTCGGTTGAAGAGAGGGCGGAAGCAAACCTAACCGGTCTGTTTTATTCGATTGAGCCGTTGGCGCTTTAAGACCACCAAAGCTTGCTAGGCGAAAAGTTTGACCGGGCTGATCTTGCTGGAAAAAAGTATATCGACCGAAAATCTTCGGGTCGCCAAATCCATTGTTTGAACGTTTGACCCTACCATTAATTGAATCTACTGATAAGGATTTATTGAAATAAGGTAAAGCACCAAATAGTGCGAACTTCGGCGTGACTCCATAGCCGATAACGGAAACTAATCCACTGCTTTCCTTATCCCTGTCAAGTAAACTATTGTCATTCTCAAATTGGCGAAAAATAAATTGCTCTCGATTAACCAACGCACCCTTTGCAACCGGTAGTGCAGTATTAAAGGTAATGGGTGCAGCAGAAAGTGTGCTCGAACTTATCGTTATAATATTAATGAGTAATATTGTTATTCGTTTCGTTAAGAACTTAAATATTTTTTGACTCATTTTTCTTTATTGCCTAATATTTTTATTGATAGAGCCTTTACAGAATTTTAGGTCGCGACAAATCTGGCTAGCCCTCGAACCATATTTGTAGCGGCAGTGCTAAGAACGCAGCAAAAAAACCAACACACCATAATATTACGGAAAACCAAATAATGCGCTTATTCCATCGCTTACTTTTTTCACAAGCAGCCGCAAGCGCTGGATCTGTAGGGCAACTTTGGCCGCTTCGATAGATTAACCACAAAGATAAACTCAACAAAAATCCGGAGACCAAAAATACAGCGATTTTATTTTGGCTTAAGGTCACTAAAAAAGGAAAGTTGCTAACCATGGATGCGACGGTTGCGCCCATACCGAGAGTGACTAAAATAATCGGAATAGCGCAGCAAACCAAAGTGCCGGTGGTGGTAAAAAGCGCTAGCCAGGTGAGCCCTTTTTCTTTGGATTCCATCGAGTTGGAAAGCATCGACTTATTCTTTGATTTTCGTTTTTTTAAATTTACGGAAGGTAAAACCAGAATCTGTAAAAAGCGTTTTTAGTTGCTCTTCTTTAAAGGTTAAATCTTTTTCACCAATCACAATGACGATCCCTTTTTTCAGATCAATATCAAGCTTCTTCACTCCTTTAATTTGCATAAACTTCTTTTCGATGCCATAAGCGCAGTAAGGGCATGCTAAGCCGTCAGCCCTTATTTCAAATCGCGATCCGTCAGCAAAAGAGGGCGTTATCCAAAAAAACAACGCGACGGTGAAAAATTTTAGACTCGATTTAACGATTGCCTGTCTCATAATGCCTGTCTCCTAAGAAAAGCTCTATTCATTATATATGCCATTCAAACTCTAAGAAAGTTCGATAATCAGTTTCTTCCTGATTACCATTTAGATCAGAAATAATCGGAACTTGAACACCTGCTTTTATCGCAACATTCCGCAGTGTCCACATCAAACCCGGAGAGACAAACCACTGCTCACCTCCGGTCGAACTAATGTCAATTCCGTTGATCGAATTGCGTTCACTAAATTCGCCGTTTAGCTCGAGCAGCCAAACAGTATCGGGTTCGCGATAGTCGTTGATTTGAAATCGATAACCCATGGCTAAATCGGTAAACCAGCGATCACCTCGGTTGAGTTGGCCGATTGTTTCAAGGGTCTTTCCTTGATTAAACCGGTAGCGAAAACTTGCCCAGCGATACCAGTCTAAACTTTCGTAACCATAGGCAAACCCGACTAGAGAGTCGGTGGTATCAGTACCACTTTTGCTTCCAGCGGTGTCTAGTTTGAGTTTCATAAAAACCGCAGCAGATTTTTGAACGCCAGGCGCGTCATCTCGCCAAAAGCGATATTTGGTCGATAGAATAGCATCGCCTACGGCTTTCCCCGAGCTAAAAGGATTATTAACTGGCTGATAGGGTAATTCGAGACCAACGACCCAATCACCGGTTACACCGTATTTGAAAGCGAGGCTCTGTTCATTTTGCGATAGATTATCACTTTTTGAGTTCTTATTAACTAAATGCAGCTCAATACCGTCTTTAAACAAAACATGGGGGCCTGGACTAAAAACAGGATCATGAGCAATCGCGGTGCTGGTATAGAGTAGTCCGATCGATAAACCGATAAATTTGAGGGATTTGAATGGACTGAAGATCATCAAGTTTCGCAAGATTGTGATTAATTGATAGTTAGCATAATAGATGGAGTCAACTCCATGTCAAACAAATATTCGAAGAATTTAGATTTATTTAATTCTAAAACAGATAAATCGATGTTATTTAGAAATAATTATCGTTTTAACAAAGAGATAGGGTGACTTCACTCCTTGCTGCAGAATCCAGTTGCAGAGCTCTTTGCAACAACTGGTAACCAATTAGCTGGTTAGAACGAGGACATTAAGACGATTTATTTGCCATAATTAACTTAGATCCAATCGAGGACCAAATAATGCCCACTACTGACTTAAACTTGGAAGATTGTGGCTCGCTTCCCAAACCGGGTCCAATCGGTCGACTAGCCAGGTTGCTTTTTGCAATTGCAATTCTCTATTATTTGCGCGGTTTGTGGATGATTGGGACAGATTTGATGACCTCAAGCGGCCAAATTCAACCATTGCTTTGGAACGGCTTGTTGCCCGGCATTCTTTTAGTGAGTTATATCATCAATATTGGTTATTCACGTTCATGGAAAAAATTGCCTGCCATTGTAAGTGTCTTTTTATTAGCCAGCGCTACTACAGTAGGCTATCTAATCGAGAGTCAAATCGAAAATTCGATATTGGCCTACACCGTTTACTGGTGGGAATTTTATTTATCGATGCATTTAGGACTAGCCTTTTTGTTGTCAGCAATCATCGCAACGCCGGGGTGCGAAATGCGCGCTTTTCATCATTTGTATTCGATAATAAGCGGCAAGGCGACCAAGGAGCATGTTTGTCCAGTTGGGCCGCTTGGGCCGATTGATCGTTGGGAGGTCCGAGACCGTCAACTCGATTAATCGCTGGTTACAAATTTAAACTTAACTAATCAATGACTTAAGTTATAGTGTCAATGCAAAAGTGATAGTCTAATAAAAAACTGATCTAGATCACTTGCAACCAGAGAAACGATCTTACAATGCTATTTCGCCAACGAATGTAATTGGCACTCGAATGAATAAATTCGAAAATTTTTTAACAAAAATTGAAACTTTTTTATATTACATGTATCTTATATATAGAATTTAAACAACAGGTTGTTTTGTGTCACAAGGTAAAAATAACATTCTAATTTCGATTTTGCTGCTGCTCTTTGCTGGTCAGGCGATTGCGTCGAATGTTGTTCCATGCCCGAATGAAACTGTTATGTCATCGGATATTATGCAATCACCAATGATGGACCATTCGAATTCCATGATGGGTGAAGCAGATAATTCAGCAGGAAAAGACTGTTGTGCTGAAGACCAAGACTGTCCGATGAGTGGTTCTCTAAGTATGTCCTTGCCCAGTTTATTGGCTGGTTTAGAATCCTCTTCTACCTTTCAAAGCATCACACTTTTCGTAAATACTCCAATTACTCAAGTACCTAATTCTCCATATCGTCCCCCTATCCTAAGTTAATGCAGGATTGATCCGTCCGAAATATTCGGACTCTTCAAACGAATTACTGTATTACAAGGGAAATTAATCTCTCTAGAAACTTCAAAACAGGCGTTATTACGTTTAAGCAACATTGAAACTATATATTCAATGGGCTCTGAAACCCCAAGGGGAATAATATGTTAAACAAAATTAAATCGATACGTTGGATCTTTACGTCCTTTATTCTGTTGGTTGTTGTGGCTTGTTCGGATAGTGGCAACGTCCCTTCCGAAAAAAGTAACAATTTGCAGTCAACGCTAGTCACTCTAGATGTGTATAAAAGTGCAAGTTGCAGCTGTTGCAACAAATGGATAAACTATATCGAAAACAATGGCTTAAAAGCGATAAAACATAATCAAAGTAATTTAACTCAAATAAAAGAAAAATTTTCTATTCACCCTAAACTTCGTTCGTGCCATACCAGTGTGAGTAAAGACGGTTTTGTGTTCGAAGGGCATATTCCGGCAAAATTCATTAAGCAATTTCTTAAAGAAAAACCAGCTAACAGTCGTGGTCTAGCTGTCCCTAGAATGCCCACTGGAACTCCGGGAATGGAATTTGGAGATTTATTACAACCTTATAAAATTTATTTACTGAAAACAGACGGTAGCATAGAAATATATGCCGAAGTGAACAGTGCGAAGGAGCAGATTTAATGTCTAACACTACAAAAATGAAACGCGCCTTACTCCCGTTGAGCTTACTTGTATGCTCCATGGCGGTTAGTGCCGAGGTCGTAAATTCGGGAGGAAGGAATACCCTGACATTAGAAAATACGGTAAAAATGGCGAGAAACAACGATCCCTGGCTAACCGGCAATCGCTTTTCTCAGGAAGCGATTGAATCGGCCAGTATCGCAGCAGGGACTTTACCCGATCCTAAGGTATCGATTGGTGTTGCAAATATTGCCGCCGATTCTTTCGATTTTAATCAAGAAGCAATGACTCAATTTAAAGTGGGCGTGTCTCAAATGATTCCCCGAGGCGATACCCTAGATTTAAAACAACAGCAACTGCGTTTATTTGGCAGCCAGTTTCCTTTTCAGCGGGAAGACCGCAAAGCAAAAGTAACGGTTACAGCGGCAAAACTTTGGCTCGATGCCTACAAGGCACAAGAAAGCATTGCGCTAATCGAAAATGATCGGGCGTTATTCGAACAGCTGGCGGATGTGGCACAGGCGAGCTATTCGGCAGCATTAGGGAAGACTCGCCAACAGGATATCGTACGGGCTCAGTTAGAGCTTACTCGGCTTGATGACCGTTTAACCATGCTAAATCAAAAATTGGAAATGTCTGAGCAGCGTCTTTCTGAGTGGTTAAGTCAATATCAAGGCGGCGATTTTTCGTCAGCCTCAAATTCGGAAAATATTGAATTTTCAAGTTATATCTTCGAACGCAAGATCCCAAACGTTAAGATGTTACAAGATCAGCTTTATGTTTCAGAAAAAGAAGCGAGTCCGCAAACATTGTTTCAATACTTTTCTAAGCATCCAGCGGTGAGCGCTCTGGATCAAAAAATTAAGGCAAGTAAAAGCGGTATCGATTTAGCCAAGCAAAAATATAAGCCAGAGTGGGGGGTTAATGCAGGTTATGGTGTAAGAGATGCGGCACCTAACGGCAATGACCGTTCAGACTTGTTTTCTTTTGGGGTTAGCTTCGATATCCCTTTGTTTACTGAGAATCGTCAAGACAAACAAGTGCAATCGGCTATCGCAAAAACATCCGCGGTAAAAACAGAAAAGTGGTTGCTAGTGAGACGACTGATAGCTGCCTTCGAAACGAATCGTTCGCAACTGGTTCGATTGAACGAAAGACAAAAATTATATCGAGACAAATTATTACCTCAAATGCATGATCAAGCAGAAGCTTCATTAACCGCTTACACCAATGATGATGGGGATTTTGCAGAGGTGGTTCGTTCGCGTATCGCCGAGTTAAATGCATCGATCGATTCATTGAGTATTGATGTTGAACGGCAAAAAAGCATCATTCAACTTAACTACTTTTTTATGAGCAGTGCAGACCAAATAATATCAAACAATGTCGATTTTGCGAGTAGCAATAATCGACTGGGAGCAAAACAATGAGTATCCAAACAAATAACAAAAGCAAAATCAATTTATCATCGGTTATCGCCGCCGCCATTTTAGGCTCGGTAATAACTTATGCCGCGACTTCTTTTTTTGGTGGTTCTTCTTCTCAGGAAATGAGCAATGAACCTGCTGAAAAGAAGCCGATTTATTGGGTTGCTCCAATGGATGCAAATTACAAGCGAGATAAACCAGGAAAATCTCCAATGGGAATGGATTTAGTGCCTGTCTATGAAGATGGCGGCTCAGGTTCGGATTCCGGTCCAGGTACTATTAAAATATCACCAGAAGTGGTTAATAATTTAGGCGTGAGAACGGCAATGGCTGAATTTAAATCCATGCACTCACGCATTAAAACGGTTGGTTACGTTAATTATGATGAAGACCAGTTAGTCCACATTCACCCCAGAGTGAAAGGGTGGATAGAAAAACTTTATATTAAAGCGGCAGGCGAGCCAGTTGCAAAAGATGAACCGCTTTATGAAATATACTCACCGGAGCTGGTGAATGCACAAGAAGAATACTTAATCGCTTTAGACCGAAAAAATGCACGGCTTATAAAAGCGGCCGAAGAAAGACTAAAAGCTTTACAAATCCCCAGCAGAGCAATTAAGAAACTAAAGAAAACTAGAAAAATTAGCCAAACGATTACTTTTTACGCGCCACAAAATGGCGTGATCGACAATCTTAACATCCGCGAAGGTTTTTTCGTTATGCCAGGAAAAACGATTATGTCTATCGGCAAACTTGATCAGGTTTGGGTTGAAGCCGAAGTTTTTGAAAGCCAGTCTTCATTGGTGACTCAAGGACTAGCGGTGACAATGAGTTTAGACTATTTGCCTGGAAGAGAATGGCAAGGCAGTGTCGATTATGTTTATCCGACACTTAATCCAAAAAACCGTACACTGAAAGTTCGTTTACGTTTCGAAAATAAGGATCAACAGCTCAAGCCTAATATGTTTGCACAAGTAGTTATTCATCCTAACAGCGAACAAAAATCGTTATTGGTTCCTAAAGAAGCTGTCATACGTTCAGGTAGTACCGAGCGAGTGGTTTTAGCTTTGGGTAAAGGCCGATATAAATCGATTGAAGTTAAAGTTGGTCGATACGACGATAAATCCGCAGAAATTTTGGCCGGTCTTGATGAAGGCGAACTAATTGTCACATCAGCACAATTTCTATTAGATTCTGAGTCCAGTAAGTCATCAGATTTCAAACGTATGAACCATCCCCTCGAGGCGACCGATTTTTCAGATAGCACTCCGAGTTCCGCAGAGGTTGTCGGTGTTATTAATAATATTATGTTCGATCATCGCATGCTAAATATTAGCCGTGGTCCGATCGAAAAATGGGACCGTCCTGCAGCAACGTTAGATTTTATTGTGAGTGACGATGTGGATATGGCAGGATTAGAAAACGGAATGAATATTCAGTTTACGTTTCATATGATGGATGGAAATTTCATGATTACAGAAATTTATCCACAAGCACCATCCTCCAAAATGAACAACTCAGACAACACTGAATCGGAGTAGAGGCTAATGATTAAATCAATAATTCAATGGTCTGTAGGCAACCGCTTCTTCGTGTTGTTAGCAACCATGATGATCTTAGCGATTGGTTTGTATTCGCTAAAAAATACCCCTGTCGATGCGCTGCCGGATCTTTCAGACGTGCAGGTTATTATCAAAACAACTTACCCTGGACAAGCCCCACAAGTGGTAGAAGATCAAGTGACTTATCCATTGACCACCGCGATGTTATCGGTACCGGGCGCGGTGACAGTGAGAGGTTATTCCTTTTTTGGAGACTCATACGTTTACATAATTTTCGATGAAAAAACGGACCTTTATTGGGCACGAAGTCGAGTGTTGGAATATTTGAGTCAAGTTGCACCATCGCTACCTGCAAATGCGAGGCCGCAGTTAGGACCTGATGCGACGGGTGTCGGTTGGGTATATTTATATGCGTTAGTTGATAAAACCGGCAAGAATGATATTAGCCAACTAAGAAGCCTACAAGACTGGTTTCTAAAATATGAATTACAAACGGTGCCCGGCGTTTCTGAAGTGACGGCGCTTGGTGGTATGGTTAAACAATATCAAATTCGTGTGGACCCAGACAAACTGCGCGCCTTTAATATGCCTTTGTCACATATTAAGAATGCGATAAAGCGAGGTAATCAGGAAATCGGCGCATCCGTCGTCGAAATGGCTGAAGCTGAGTATATGGTTCGAGCGACCGGTTATTTAAAAAATGAAGAGGACCTTGGCAATACACCGCTTGGTGTCAATCAAAACGGTACCCCTTTATTATTAAAAGATGTTGCAGAAATTGGTACCGGGCCGCAAATGCGACGAGGGATCGCAGAGCTAAACGGCGAAGGTGAAACCGTTGGTGGTATTGTCGTAATGCGTTTCGGTGAGAATGCTCAAAATGTAATTGATGCCACCAAACTTAAATTGGAACAACTAAAAAAAGGTTTGCCCGAAGGAGTAGAAATTATTCCGGTTTATGATAGAAGCGCTTTAATTGAGCGCGCGGTCAAAAACTTGTGGTTTAAACTTTTAGAAGAATTTGGAGTAGTTGCTCTTGTCTGTATCATATTTCTTTTTCATGTACGCTCTTCATTAGTCGCTATATTTAGTTTGCCAGTGGGAATCTTGGCAGCCTTTACGATCATGCATCTGCAAGGTTTAAACGCAAATATAATGTCTTTGGGGGGGATCGCGATCGCGATAGGTGCGATGATTGATGGAGCGATCGTCATGATAGAAAATATGCACAAACATATGGAAAAAACACCGTTGACCAATGAGAATCGTTGGAAGATTGTCGCAGAGTCGGCAGGAGAAGTTGGACCCGCTCTATTTTTTAGTTTGTTGATAATTACCGTGAGTTTTGTACCGGTTTTCACATTAGAAGCACAAGAAGGGCGAATGTTCGCACCACTCGCATTTACGAAAACATACGCAATGGCCGCTTCGGCATTTATTGCAGTTACTTTAGTTCCGGTACTTATGGGATATTTTATTCGGGGAAAGATTTTACCGGAACATAAAAATCCAATCAATCGAGTGTTGACTGCTGGTTATTTACCTGTGCTTAAAAAAGTCCTAGCATTTCCAAAAATAACTCTTTCGATTGCTTTGGTTGTTTTATATGTTGGCTTTTGGCCTGCGGATAAAATTGGTAGCGAGTTTATCCCGCCATTAGATGAAGGCGATTTGATGTATATGCCGACGACTTACCCTGGAATTTCAATTGGTAAAGCGAGAGAATTGTTGCAGCAAACGGATAAGTTGATTAAGTCAGTTCCTGAAGTAAAAACGGTTTTTGGCAAGGTAGGAAGAGCAGAAACAGCAACGGACCCTGCTCCTTTAACAATGATTGAGACTTTTATTCAATTAAAACCTCATGAAGAGTGGCGAGATGGTGTGACAACCGAATCTCTGAAGAAAGAACTAGATGCTTTAGTTAAATTACCGGGTGTGACAAACGCTTGGGTAATGCCGATAAAAACTCGGATCGATATGTTAGCCACTGGAATTAAAACGCCGGTTGGAATAAAAATATCAGGACCAAAATTGACCGTCATTCAAGATATTGGCAAGCAGTTAGAAGGTATTTTGAAGGACGTTCCCGGAACAGCATCAGTCTATTCAGAACGAGTTGCTGGAGGACGGTATATTAAAGTTGATATTCAACGGGAAAAAGCAGCGCGTTATGGTCTAAATATTGCTGATGTTCAGCAAGTTGTCTCAACAGCAATCGGCGGAATGAATGTCACTCAAACCGTTGAAGGTTTGGAACGGTATCCTGTTAACATTCGCTACCCTCAGGACTATAGAAATTCACCAGAAGCACTCGCGCAATTACCGATTGTAACGCCATCAGGACAACGCATCGCTTTGTCAGATGTGGCTAATGTTTTTGTTGAAGATGGTCCTCCGGGTATAAAAAGTGAAAATGCGCGTCTCAATGGTTGGTCATTTATCGATATTGAAGGTGTCGATGTTGGAAGCTACGTGGTTGAAGCGCAAGCCGTTGTTGAGCGGGAATTAAAGTTGCCAGCAGGATATTCGATTGGCTGGTCCGGTCAATATGAATATATGGTTCGAGCAAAAGCTAAATTGATGTACGTGGTACCGCTAACATTATTTATCATTGTGGTTTTACTGTTTATTAATTTTAGAAATTTCGTCGAAGTTGCTATTATTATGGGCACATTACCTTTGGCAATGGTGGGTAGTATTTGGCTGATGTACTTACAAGGATTTAATTTTTCGGTGGCGGTTGGGGTTGGTTTTATCGCTCTTGCAGGGGTATCAGTAGAAATTGGCGTGATTATGTTAGTTTACCTCAATCAGGCTTATCAAAAGATGATAAGCGACTGTAAGGAACAAAATAACCAACCAACAGTCGCCATTCTAGCCGATGCAGTTTTACATGGCGCCGGCATGAGAGTGAGACCGGTAATGATGACTGCGGCCGCAATTATTGCAGGATTACTACCTATTCTACTCGGTACTGGTACAGGTTCCGAGGTGATGAGTCGGATCGCGGCGCCAATGGTTGGAGGCATGGTGAGTTCGGTGTTGCTAACTTTGGTGGTTGTCCCAGCTGTTTATTTCTTGTGGCGTAAACATTCTATAAAGGATTGACGATTGGGATTGAACTAATGTTCTGAAAACCGACAGGTCTTGCCTGCCGGTTTTTTTGTTAGTTAATGGCCTGAATGATGCCCGCCATGATGAATAAATCCACGAGAATAAACTCCGTAACTCTCAGCGTAGGGATATAAATAACCATATCGATCATCGCGGGAAGATTTCTCGGGCCAAAGATAAAAATAATCGGCATCGACAATGGGAAAGGAATAGGATTTTTCGCCGATGACACCTGACAATTGACCATCAAGTGTACCAACGGCGGTAAATAACCGTTTTGACTGGTAGACCACTGGCTCGAGGAATTTCTCAACCGTTACCATAAATCGGCCCGTAGATAAGCCATTTTTTTTCGGCATTCCGCGGCTATTTAGTTGAAATTGAACGATTTCAATGATCGTTTTATCGTCGGTATTTTTGATCGAGGCGATCTCTCCACCCCAGCGCACTTTTTTACCCGAATGGGCGGCGATATTAGATTTGACATCGATTAATTGGACATTCTCGACTGATGCATTACGGATCTCGATAGGAACTGTACTGCAACCATTAATAACGGAGGCTATGGTGAAAGTAAGGACTAACATTTTGATGCTCATGACGGATTCTCCCTATGCGCCCCAAAGCTGTCTTGGCGGTAAAGAGCGCTTGTCACACTTCTTTTAGGTAAACATTGGACCGTTAAATGGGGTTTTAGTTCATTTTCTAGTCTACGTAAATGTTAGAAATTAGTCACTTTGAATCGATTAGTTACAATTATTGATATTTTTTATCTGGAACTTTTTTGGTAAATAAGTATCATATTGGTAACTTGAGTAATAGGTCTTTTTTGTGCGTTCAGCAAAAACTAACATATTTATCGTAATGTTCACCTTGTTGGTGTTAGTTGGCCAAGTAATGGCGGCAGCGATTAATAGTTGCCAGAATGACCAGATCGCTAACGAAAATGGCGCTCAGTTGGTCCAGATGGCCGGACATTCGACTCATTCTACGCGCCACAATTCAGATGTTTCCACTATTGAGAAAAATTCCGAAAGTTGTATTTGTTGCGATCTTGATTGTTATTGTCCGATGGGAAGTTGTGTTTCTGTCGTAGTATCGGCCCTTCATAATCAGTCCGAATTTGCTTATTTATCTAATAAAATTGAACGACTTCCACAATCAGCGATTAGTCAAATCATTCCATCTCTTTTTCGACCTCCCATTTCCTAACAACAGAGGATAGGTACGTCTGTAAATCCGCCGACTGGCGAAATTTAAAGATGATATCTACGGGAATTTTAATTTCAGTGTTTATTCAAATTCTTCACCTCTTGTATTAATCCCATTTTTAGTTTTGATCATTATTTTGGAAATTAATATTTCCATCAATCATTTTATTAAGTATTAAAGGAATTACCAATTATGAAAATTAAATTATTAGTCGCGTCAATCGTAGCTTTTGGAATGTTTGCCAATGTGGCGTTGGCCGGGGGAAAGCACGGTGGCGACCACGAACATGGCAATCAAGGAAGCCCGGTTGGCGCTCCTGCAGATGCTGCCAATGCGACCAAAACGATACAAGTCACTACATCAGATGATATGCGTTATCGGTTTTCGACCGACCTTGATTTAAAGGCGGGTGAAATCGTTAAATTTGTGGTCACCAACCAAGGAAAAATTCCCCATGAATTTTCCGTTGGTGATAAAAAAGAGCAAAAGTCGCACCAAGCGATGATGAAAAAAATGCCGAATATGGTACATCAAGACGGTAATACCGTTACCGTTATGCCCGGCGAATCCAAAGAACTAACTTGGCAGTTTAAAGGCGATGCTAAAGTGGTTTTCGCCTGTAATATTCCAGGCCACTTTGAAGCGGGCATGTTTGCTAAAGCAGATGTTGCGGCGGCAATGCGCCACTAAGTAAGTGGTTATTTTAGTTGAAGATTAGTGAATTTTCGCAAGATTTTAGGGTGATTCGAATCTTGCTCAATTCCTGTCGCCGGTTAAAATCAAAATCAATTGAATAAAAGAGGCTGTATAAGGAAAAATGTCGTATATTATTAACCCTTGTCAGTCTCTTTTCGCAACCTAATAATTAAAGTACCCTTTTTAGGAGGTGCACTAAAATGAATAAAATTTTTAATAGCGGCTTTTCTCGGAGACGATTTGTAACCGGTGCAGCAGCAGGCGGGCTTTTGTATGGCCTAGGCGGGCTGTCCCCAAGCTTCGCTTCGCCTTCAAACGGAATAAAGCGGCTTACACCAGAAGTATTAAGAGGCAAAGTATTCGATCTTAACATTGGCTATGTTAATGCTAATTTTACCGGTACCGAACGTCAGGCGACGGGTATTAATGGTTCAATTCCTTGTCCTACTTTGTATTGGAAAGAAGGGGAGCGAATCAAGCTTCGGGTGACCAATAATCTGGCCCATTCAAGCTCTATCCATTGGCACGGAATTATCTTACCGACCGATATGGACGGTGTTCCGGGGCTTAGTTTTGATGGGATCGAGCCGGGAACGACTTTTGAATATGAATTCGATGTCAATCAAAGTGGGACCTTTTGGTATCACAGCCATTCTGGATTTCAAGAGCAAACCGGCATGTACGGCGCAATCGTGATCGAACCCAAAGAGCCTGACCCGGTTAGTTACGATCGTGAGCACGTGATTGTATTGTCTGACTGGTCTGATACTGCTCCTGAAGATCTGTACGCTAATTTAAAGAAAATGAGCGACTACTATAATTTTCGCGAGCGCACCGCTGGCGATTTGTGGCAGGATATTAAGCAAAACGGTGTGTCGAAAACTTGGAATGCACGCTCGATGTGGAACAATATGCGCATGAGTGATCGCGATATCTCTGACGTTACCGGCTACACCTATACCTATTTGATGAACGGCGTAACACCCGATGATGGTTGGATGGGCTTATTTAAGCGCGGTGAGAAAATTCGTTTAAGGATTGTTAATGCTGCAGCTATGACGCTCTTCGATGTGCGCATTCCAGGCCTTAAGATGAAAGTAGTGACAACCGATGGGCAAAATATTGAACCGGTAACCGTTGATGAATTAAGAATTGGAGTTGCAGAATGCTACGATGTGGTGGTGGAGCCCGATAGCGATTCCGCTTATACCATTTTCGCACAAAGCATTGATAGAACGGGTTATACCTGTGGATTTTTAAGCACCAATGAAAACGTTAAATCGGAAGTACCTAAAATGGATCCTCCACCTTTACTAGGGCATCGAGATATGGGCATGGGCGGTATGGACCATAGTATGCACGGCATGGGAGATATGTCCGGAATGAAAGGTATGGATCACAGCAAGATGGAAGGAATGGATCAAAGCAAGATGGAAGGCATGGATCACAGCAAGATGGAAGGTATGGATCACAGCAAGATGAAAGGTATGGATCACAGCAAGATGGAAGGTATGGATCACAGCAAGATGGAAGGTATGGATCACAGCAAGATGGAAGGAATGGATCAAAGCAAGATGGAAGGAATGGATCACAGCAAGATGGAAGGCATGGATCACAGCAAGATGGAAGGTATGGACCACAGCAAGATGTCAGGAATGAATGTCAGCTCAGATTCAAGTAATGGCCTTGGAAAAGCAGGGTTTGGCAGTAAGGAGAAACCGAATCATGTTAAAACTGAATTTGGACCTCACGTCGATATGCGCGCAATGTCCCCACAAAACGGCTTAAATGATCCTGGTATCGGTTTACGTGACAACCAACGTCTGTATGGTCGTAAGGTATTGACCTATGCCGATATCAGAAACCTTTACCCGACCGAAGATCAGCGGGAGCCGAGCCGTGAAATTGAATTGCATTTAACCGGTAATATGAGTCGTTATATGTGGTCTATGAATGGAATTAAATTTAAGGATGCCGATCCGATTATCTTAAAGTTCGGTGAACGAGTTCGATTTACCTTGATCAACGACACTATGATGTCTCATCCGGTCCATTTGCACGGCATGTGGAGCGAGTTAGAAACCGAAGATCCTAAATACCTACCGCGTAAACACGTGGTGATTGTTCAGCCGGGCTCACGTATTAGTTATTTGGTGAGCGCAGATGCAATCGGCCGATGGGCTTATCACTGCCATCTGCTTTATCACATGCCAGGTATGTTCCGAGAAGTTAGAGTCGTGAGTTAAGGGGAGATTAATTAATGAAAAATAAATACTTAAAAAGACTGAGTTCTTTTGTTGCCGTCGCTGGGATGATCTTTGTTTCGAGTAGTGCGGTACAAGCAGGCGCGGAAGATGATCCGTTACTAACCAAGTTTATGTTTGACCAATTGGAAACCAGAGATGCAGATCAAGACAATCCATTTGTTTTGTCCGGCCAATTTTGGGCCGGTTATGACCTCGAAAAACTGTGGATAAAAACAGAGTTTGAGTCGGTTGGTGGAGAAACAGAAGAATCTGAACTGCAGGCTTTATATAGTAAAGCCATTGCGCCCTACTGGGATTTTCAAGTAGGATTACGAAAGGATTTTGAGGTGGATTCTTTGCCTGGTAAAGATTGGGCTGTGATCGGGCTCTTAGGATTGGCTCCCTATTATTTCGAAATTGATACTGCATTGTTTATCGGTGATTCCGGCGATAGTGCTTTTCGTTTTGAGGCAGAGTATGAATTGTTGTTTACCCAACGATTAATACTCACGCCCGAAATTGAACTCAATATTTATGGACAAGACGATATATTGGCAAGGGTGGGTTCTGGACTTTCGGATATCGAATTGGGCTTAAGGCTTCGTTATGAAATTCGCCGAGAATTTGCGCCTTATATCGGTATTAACTGGACCAAAAAATTCGGTAATAGCGCCGTTTTCGCGCTACTGGATGGATTTAGTGATAGTGATACAGAAATCGTCGTGGGTGTACGAACATGGTTTTAGCATTTACACACGGAAATAAATTTATAGCAAAATTATTTATATTAATTAAAATAACCAAAGGAAAAAAAACATGAAAATATTAGCAACATCAATTATCTTACTCGGTATGTTCTCAAATGCCGCTTTTGCTAGCGGCAAACACGATGGCGGTCATGAGCAGGAAGAGCACGGTAGTCCTGTTGGTGCACCGGCAGATGCTGCATCTGCAACTCGAACAATAAAAGTCACTACCAAAGATACAATGCGGTACGAGTTTTCGAGTGAGCTTAATTTGAAAGCAGGCGAAGTTGTAAAATTTGTGGTAACCAACGTTGGCAAAATTGCTCATGAGTTTTCTGTGGGAGATGCTAAAGAACAAAAATCTCACCAGGCAATGATGGCAAAAATGCCGAATATGGTTCACGAAGACGGCAATACGGTAACCGTAAAACCAGGTGAAACTAAAGAATTGACATGGAAGTTTACGGGTAACGCTGAGGTGGTATTCGCATGTAATATTCCTGGGCATTTTCAAGCGGGTATGTTTAAAAACGCGGCTGTCGAAGGTTCTAATGATGAGAAAAAAATCAAAGAAATAATTGCAGGCATCAAATACGGTTGGGAAAATGGTGACGGAACACCTTTTAGAAAGAACTTCCTCGATTTTAAGGGCGCACGTTACATTGAATCTGGTGGTCAAAATCCTGGGCTCGACAGTTTAGTGAATCATCATGTCGAACCAGAAAAAGATGCATTCGAATATATGAACCTCGATTTCACTAATATCGAAATTCACTTTGAAGGTGGCGAGAAAAACAAATTCGCATGGGTTCTTGCTGATTCGCGTTTTAAAGCTAAAGCGAAAAAAAGTGGTAAAGTTTATGATAAGAGCGGTTATCAGACATTTTTATTTAGAATGATTGATGGTGTATGGAAAGTGGTTCATACCCATTCTTCATCACGTGATTATCGACCTAAGAAAAAACATGGGCACTAGCCGCTAATATCCAACCTCGATTAATCGATAGACGGCTCTCTGAAAAATTCAGATAGTCGTCAATTCACTCGATAGAATTGAAACTATGACTAACAACTCTAATAGCTTGTTTTTATGGAAAGATGCGAGTTTATATCTCGGGGATAGTTTCGAGCCAAAAATCCATCGCCATCTCGCGGTACAATGTTGTTTTGCACTAGCCGGAAAGATTAAGGTAAGAGGCAATCACAATGAAATTTGGCAAAAATGCACGGCTGCGGTCGTTGGTTCTAATGTTCCGCATAGCATTACCAATCCAGAAGGTCCGATTGGGCTTTTGTATTTAGAAAAATGTTCCAATAGCTATCAATCGATTTTAGACTACCACTGTCTTAACCAGCCTTGCGACATCAAAAAACATCCACTGATCTTGCAGACCTCGATGAGCAATTTATTAACAGAACAACTATCTTTTATTGGCTGTTCCGATTTTCTAGAAAATTCGACCAATGAGAAAATTAGCGACAGCGCAAATCTGTTAAAGGCAGCAATTCTCAAAGTTTTTAACGGGTTCATTGAGCAACGGAAATCAGTTGACGACCGCATTACTCAACTGCTCGAATATTTGAATAATCATGCTAGTCAATCATTCGATGGTGTGCGCTTGTCGAACGAAATAGGTCTTTCAGAAAGCCGAATGCAGCACCTTTTTAAGCAACAAATCGGTATTCCAATTAGGCGCTACATACTATGGATGCGTTTGCGATCGGTAATAAAATCAACGGCTGCTGGAGTATCACTGACCAATGCGGCTTATTCAGCGGGTTTTTCCGACTCAGCCCATTTTTCTCGTACTTTTAAGTCAACCTTTGGGATTACTGCTTCGACTCTTTTCACAAAATCAGACAAATTAAAAATATTTTTCTGCGACTAAGTACATCTTCTCAACGACGATATATCGCAAGTGAGTGTCGTTTGAAAACTAGATTAATTTTCGTTAAACTGCTTAAGAAAAGATAATTTGACATGGATCAATATCGATTTGTCCCACTGGACTATTATGTAGTCGTGAACATTTCAAAGTGTTCAGAAAAAGGCAAAGTCATGTTACCAAAACACACAAAAATATCTATCCAAATATTAGCGACCCTCAGCCTGATATTGAGTTTTAGTACCTTCGCATGTGATCCCGAAAAAAACACAAGAGTTAGTTTGCAAGGTACGATCAATAATCAGCTGATCGGTCAAGCCAGCGGTTCAAACGAGTGGTCACAAAAGCTAAATTACCTAACAGCTTCAAGCACCATCGAAGCTGCGTTAAATCAAACTGATAAAGAGAAAAAAACATCTAAAAATCACTGTCTTTGCTGTGACTATTTATCTGACTGTAACGGTTGTTCAGGTAATTGTTTATCGATTAATATTGTACTGGCGAGTAGTGAATTATTAGAGATGAATAGAGTGACAGCATCTCGGCCAGACGCTACACGGAATCGTTATTATGCGCCAATTTTTCATCCCCTGAAGCATCCTCCGAAAGTGACAGTCTAAGACTAATAACCTAGTAATAAAACAAACTTAATTCTTTAATCCATTAATACAAATTAGAAGGGTATTACCATGAAAAAGGTACCAATCGCCGCCGCGCTCGCAGCGGCACTCACATTGTCTGCGGCTACCAATCTGCAAGCACAAGAGGGATCAGAACTAGACATTGGTCGATTCGCAATAGCCGGTTACGGAGATGTTTCTTACGTCGAAACCGATGAACTCGATAAAAATGCCAATGTTGAATCTCGGTTTGTTCCAATATTCTTATTTCAACTTTCGGAAAAAATTCATATCGAATCGGAACTGGAATTCAGTATCGGTCCCGATGGCGAAACAGAAACGGAACTAGAATATGCAGATATCCATTATTTTTTGAACGATAATACGACCATTACTGCGGGTAAAATATTGCTCCCCTTTGGTCAATTTGGGCCTAACTTACACCCCAGTTGGATTAACAAATTACCGTCAGGTCCTGGACTATACGGACATGGTGGTAATGGCAGCTTGGCTCCTCTAATTCCAGTTATGTCGGATACCGGTGTCAATGTTCGTAACTCTTTCAAAATAGGATCGGGAAAACTATTTACGGATTTTTACGTGGTAAGCGGACCTAGAGAAGAAGAGGTGGAGGAAGTCGTAGAAGGTGCGCCAGCTGAAGGCGGTCATGGTTCAATTCCCGAAGTGGGTTTTGAGTCAGGCAAAGGTGACAACAATGGTGATAGCGCTTTCGGTGGTCGAGTCGCCTATGCATTTCTTCCCGCCGTTGAAATAGGCTATTCCTTTTACAATGGCGCTTATTCGAACAATGGACAATTGGATTATTCAGCTTCGGCTATCGACTTTAATTGGATAGGTACTTTTTCTTCCATTCGTGGCGAAATTATTGAAACTAGCACAGATTTTCTCGATGAGGACGATGGCGAAATAGATGTGTTCGACCGCGGTGGCTGGTATATTCAGGGTAGCTGGCAAATGCGTCAGTTAGGAAAAGAAGCTTTGAATCCTGTCGAGTTGGTTTTGCGTTATTCAAAGATTAATGATGCGTTAGGTGGTGAACGTTGGACCTTTGGAATGAATTATTGGCTTGAAGCAAGCGCGGCACTAAAGTTTGCTTTCGAGGATACCACTCTTGATGACGGTGATACAGATAATCGCCTATTTGTTCAGCTAGCATTTGGCTTTTAATTGGAGAATATAATGAAAAATTTAACATTAGTTTTACTTGTCTTAATTGGTCTATTTTTTAACTATTCTAGCAATGCTCAACATGCTAGTGACCCATCTCTAATTGCCGAAGGTGCGCGATTGTATAGCGAAAATTGTGGTCGATGTCACAACGCCAGACCAGCTTCCGATTACACCAAAAGAGAATGGTCGGTGGTGATGCCGCATATGCGAGAAAAAGCGCATATGACGGGTAAAGAGGCGCTTGCCGTTGAAGCGTTTATTGATAGTACCTTAACTGCGGATGTTCTAAATGATATCCAGGCTGGTAGCAAACCGGCACCACAAAGAACACCTGACGAGTTGATTGCCCAATTCGGTTGCCAAGGTTGTCATGTTATTGGTGGCGATGGCGGTAGCTTGGGGCCGACACTCGACGGTGTCATTGAAGCAAAAGGTAAAGAGTTTATCTTTAAAAAACTGCGCGATCCCAAGTTTAATAACGCGTCTTCGGCAATGCCACAATTTCCAATGAGCGATGCAGATATTGAAGCGATAATCGGTTATTTAAGTAAAGAATAATTTCTTAGGTAGACATTTGGAAAATTAAATAATAAAAAGGCAACGTCAGTTGCCTTTTTTTATAGAAAGGCTTGACCTGTGTCTTAGACCTAGGTGTAAACTATGCGTTCATTAGAGTTAAATGGCAAATAAAACGTCTAATTGGGAACTGCTATATGAAAGTCAGTGAATTGGCAAAAAGTCTAGATATAACACCAGATACGGTCCGATATTACACGCGAGCAGGTTTTCTTACGCCGTTAAAAAGCTCTAGCAACGGTTATAAAGAATATTCCAAAATCGATCGAAATCGATTGCGATTTATAGTCAGCGCTCGTCAAATTGGTTTTTCTGTTAAGGACATCGAACAAATACTACAACACGCTAAAGAACAAGATTCAGCTTGTCCAACTGTTAGAAAGTTAATCGAAGAAAGATTACATCAAACCGAAGTACAGTTTCAGCAAATTAGAAAGCTGCGTAGCAAAATGAAAAATGCCATTAGTCAATGGCAGTCGCTACCCGACCAAAACTCATCCAATGAAATTATTTGTCATCTAATCGAGACGTTTACTACCGAAAACGATGACAATCACACTGATAACCAACAAGGATAAACTCATGAACGATCCTGTATGCGGTATGAAAGTCACAATGGAAAGCAAATATAAAAGCCAATATCAATCGAAGGACTACTTCTTTTGTAGTCAAAGCTGTTTGGATAAGTTTGAACTTTCTCCTAATGATTATGTAAACCAAGGTTGTTGTGGTCATTGCGGTTCGGAAAATGACGACCCAGAAAATACTATTCCGAAAGAAAATCAAACAGGCGAAAGTGACGCTAATAGAGATTCACGTTCACATTCGCACTCAGAAGAACATCAATGTTCCAGTCATGAACACAAACATCATCACACCTCTCATCAGTCTACTCCGGTAGCGTCTGAGGCAAATAAAACGGCGATTTATACATGCCCCATGCACCTGGAAATAGAACAAATCGGTCCTGGAAGCTGCCCTAAATGTGGTATGGCTTTGGAGCTAAAGGATATTCCGTTAGTCGCTAGTAAAACTCAATACACTTGCCCAATGCACCCTGAAATTTTGCAAGACGAGCCTGGTAGTTGTCCGATTTGCGGCATGGCATTGGAAGCAACCGATGTGGCGGTTGACGAAGAAAATCCAGAACTAGATGATATGAGTCGGCGATTTAAATGGAGTGCGATTTTAGCCACGCCGGTTTTTATTTTGGCTATGGTTGCCGACCTTCTTCCCCAACTGCTTCCATCAGAACTTCCTATGTCTTGGGTTTTGTGGATCGAATTTGTGCTGGGTTCACCAGCCATAGTATGGGGAGGCTGGCCTTTTTATGTTAAAGCCGTTCAGTCGGTCAAAACATGGAACTTAAACATGTTTACCCTAATTGGTTTAGGGGTTTCGGTGGCTTATATCTATAGCGTGATAGCGCTTTTTATGCCTTCTATTTTTCCGGCCGAAATGCAATCAAGCGAAGGGTTGGTACATGTTTATTTTGAAGCGGCAGCGGTCATTATCGCACTAGTCTTGCTTGGGCAAGTGCTTGAGTTACGTGCTCGTTCACAAACCAATGCGGCGATAAAGTTGCTGTTAGGTCTAGCGCCGAAAAACGCCAGAATTATTCGTGACAATGGTGAAGAAGAAGACATTCCTCTAGAGCAAGTGAAAGTGGGAGATAAATTAAGAATTAGACCAGGCGAAAAAATTCCCGTTGATGGCAAAGTGCTTGAAGGCAATAGTAGTGTTGATGAATCTATGGTTACTGGCGAACCCATCCCAGTGACTAAATCTGAAACGGATCAGCTAATTGGCGCAACTGTTAATGGTACCGGTAGCCTCATAATGAGCGCCGAAAAAATTGGCGCCGATACACTTTTGTCGCAAATCGTCAAAATGGTCGCCGACGCGCAACGTTCTCGTGCACCGATTCAAAAAATGGCCGATACAGTCGCAGGCTATTTTGTACCAATCGTCGTGGCAATCGCATCGCTCGCTTTCGCTGTTTGGTTTTTCTGGGGTCCAGAGCCTGCTTTGGCTTTCGCATTAATTAATTTTGTCGCTGTATTGATAATCGCTTGTCCTTGTGCGCTTGGTCTGGCGACTCCTATTTCTATCATGGTAGGAACCGGTCGCGGTGCGCTGGAAGGCGTATTGATCAAAAATGCCGAGTCGCTTGAAATTATGGAAAAAGTGGACACTTTGGTGGTAGATAAAACCGGAACATTAACTGAAGGCAAACCCAAACTAGTCAGTGTCATAGTCAATCAAGGTTTTGAAGAGTCTAAATTGTTGGCTTGGATAGCCGGGCTAGAAAAACAAAGTGAGCATCCGCTAGCAGAAGCGATTGTCGAAGGCGTAAAAGAGAGAGCTATCGATATCATCGATGTTGAGCAATTTGAATCGGTCACCGGAATGGGGGTAACAGCATCGGTGAATAATCACTCATTGGCTTTAGGAAATCGTAAGCTAATGGAAAAGGTCGGTACCTTAGAAACTAATGGTGAAATCAGTGACTTTTTCAAACAGGCTGATGACTTAAGAGCCGACGGTCAAACCGTCATTTTATTTTCTGTGGATGGTCAACCTGCTGCATTAATCGGGGTTGCCGATCCAATAAAAAAATCAACTCCAGATGCAATCAAACAACTTCATCAACAAGGTATCCGGGTGGTGATGTTAACCGGTGACAATGCAATAACTGCTCGAGCGGTTGCCGACAAACTGGACATCGATGAAGTTAAAGCGGATGTATTACCAGAGCAAAAAGCGGAAGTGGTCAAAGCATTGCAAGCGACAGGAAAAACCGTAGCTATGGCAGGAGATGGTATCAACGATGCCCCTGCGCTGGCGCAAGCACAAGTTGGCATTGCCATGGGAACAGGTACCGATGTTGCAATGGAAAGTGCAGGAGTGACCTTAGTGAAAGGTGATTTACGGGGAATTGTCAAAGCAATTATTTTGAGCCGTGCGACTATGAAAAACATTCGTCAAAATCTATTTTTTGCCTTTATTTATAACTCGCTAGGGGTACCAGTTGCGGCAGGCGTTTTGTATCCATTTTTTGGTATTTTGTTATCGCCCATTATCGCGGCGGCGGCCATGAGTTTTAGCTCGGTGTCGGTGATTGTTAATGCGCTTAGGCTCAAAAAACAAAAACTAAGTTAATCTGACTAATTGGGAGGTCAAAATGGATGGTCTATTTTCATTTCTATTATTTGCAGCCTTTTTTTATTTAATGATGCGATTTGGTTGTGGTGCTCATATGACTCACGGTCATCATGGTCATAGCAAAAAAAAACCAGTAGAACCCATCTTCGATCCGGTATGTGGTATGAAAATCGCCGAAGAAGAAGGTTATGGAAAATTACATAATGGCTTTTTGTTTCGGTTTTGTTCAAAAAAATGTCTTGATGAATTTGATCGAAGTCCGGATAAATATATTTCACAAGCGAGTGTGAATAAAAAAGAGGAGCATCATCATGACGCATAAAATATCACTCTTTGCATTTGGTCATGCCACCAGTCTTTTTATCGCAATTAGCTTTAGTTTATGTGTAGCTTTTGATTTGATCTTTCCTGAGCAAGCCATGTATGAGGTATGGCTAAAGCTGTTACCCGGTTTCGAATGGATAAGTTGGAAAAGCTTTTTTGTGGGTTTAGTCGAAAGCTATGCTTACGGTTGGTTTATCAGCCTGATTTGGGTACCACTTTATAATTATTTTGGTAGTAAGGCCAAATAGTTAAAGGGTAAACAAACTTCCCCGCCGCAAGCAGGCGGGGCATTTTTTCATCGTAGGTTGGGTAGAGCGCAGCGAAACCCAACGAATGTTAACGTTACCCTGAACATCTGTTGTTGGGTTTCGCTGCGCTCTACCCAACCTACACATTCAACATTATGCTTGTCATAAAATGGCAGCAAGAGGCATTAATAACGAGTTGGCGGGTTTAATCGGATCTGCTAATTGGGAGAGATAGGATGTTTAATGAATACGGGAGCGGATGGATGGGATTTTCAATGATTTTCTGGATCGTTATATTGGTGATTTTGATCATGGTGGTGGTTAATCTACTATCGAAAAATCAATCACCAAACTTATCGGCTAAACAGATCCTGGAACTGCGTTATGCCAAAGGTGAAATTGATAAACAAGAATTCGATCGTCGAATGGATGATTTGGGATTGAAATAAGTCTTACATAGGAGGATTTATTCATGAGCGAAAATATCGCACATTCTGGCGTGTGGATCATGGCATTGATCATGATAGTTATTGCGTCGTGGTTTTTATATAAATATCTTGCACCAAAAAGTTGGCATGAATGGGCCGGCGCTGGTGTTGTACAGGCATTTATAATCGCGCTTTATGCGGAGATGTATGGATTCCCACTCACCATTTATTTATTGGCACGTTTTGGTGGCTTGGATCGAACCGAGCTTAATGCCAACCTATGGTCATCACTGATGGGAATGGGAGAAACGGGCATGATGATTTCAATGGTGCTAGGTTATCTGCTGCTTTTTGTTGGCATCGGTTTGTTTTTTCAAGGCTGGCGACAGGTTTATAAAGCGAAAGAACAAAATAAACTGGTCACTGATGGCCTGTATGCGCTTGCAAGACATCCGCAATATACCGGACTGTTTATTGCGTTATTTGGCGAGGGCGTCGTTCATTGGCCTACCGTGTTTTCAATCGGATTGCTGCCGCTTATCGTCTTTATTTATTACCGCTTGTCACTGCGCGAAGAGGCTAAAGTCATTCAGCAATTTGGTCAGCAGTATCTTGATTACCAAAAGCGGGTACCGATGTTTATTCCCCGCTATTCAAAATGGAAAGCGTTTATTCAGCAAGCCAGTATTGAGAGCGAAAAAAATTGAGTTAGTTTTTAATTAAATTCAGGAAATCTTTTACCATGCAAAACGTCAATTGGTTAAAAGTGGTTGATATGGGAATTGATACCCATCAGGAACTGGTCGTTTATATGCGAGGGGATTGCCATGTTTGTCTGGCCGAGGGATTTACCGCCAGCAGCCGAGTACGCCTTTTTGACGGCACTAACAGCGTCATTGCAACCATTAATGTGATCGACAAAACGGCTATCCACTCTGGCGAAGTGGGTTTGTCAAAAATAGCACTGCAACGGCTAAAAGCCAAAAATGGTGACCGGGTAATCATAAGTCACGCTCCGGTAGTGGATTCTTTAAGCAACGTTAGAAAAAAAATATACGGTCATGCTCTAAATGAATTAGAAATCAAAGCAATAGTCGAAGATATTAGCGTGCATCAATATAGCGATATTGAAATCGCCAGTTTTTTAAGTATTTGCGCTGGTAACCGAATGAATATTGACGAAATCATCTCGCTGACCCAAGCCATGGTCGAGTGCGGCAAACGACTAAGTTGGCCGGGTAATCAACCGATTTTTGATAAACATTGTATTGGCGGTATACCGGGTAATCGCACCACGCCATTAGTGGTATCCATTGTTAGCGCCGCAGGACTAATTATTCCAAAAACCTCGTCCAGAGCGATCACTTCGCCTGCAGGGACAGCCGATACCATGGAGGCGATCACCAATGTTAGTCTGGACATAAACGATATTAAACGCATCGTGGAAAATGCCGGCGCTTGTCTTGCGTGGGGAGGTTCGGTTAATTTGAGTCCGGCAGATGATTTGTTGATCCGAATCGAGAGAGCTTTGGATCTGGATGGTGAAGGGCAATTGATCGCCTCGGTTTTATCAAAAAAGATTGCTGCGGGTTCAACTCATGCGATCATCGATATTCCGGTCGGTGACTCGGCAAAAGTCCGCAGTGAAATCGAAGCAGATAGGCTGGCCTCCCTATTTACCCGAGTCGGCAAAGCTTGCGGCATCCATATTCGATGCATTATTAGTGACGGCAGCCATCCGATTGGAGAGGGTATTGGCCCGGTGGAGGAAGCTCGCGATGTGCTTGCCGTTTTACAGTGTCAGAATGATGCGCCCCAGGAGTTGCGTCAACGAAGCTTATTATTATCGGCCCATTTACTGGACTTAGCTGAGAAGAGTGGTTTAGAAAGTGCTCTTGAAAAAGCCGAAGAATTGTTAACCAGTGGCGCGGCGTGGCAACAATTTGAAAAGATCGTTGAAGCGCAAGGCGGATTCAAAAAACTGCCTGATGCTCGCTACAGCCATTCGCAGTTAGCGTCGAAATCTGGCGTTATCCAATCGATCGATAATCGAAAACTGGCGCGACTGGCGAAACTGGCAGGCGCTCCGTTTAACCCGACCGCAGGCATTCGATTGCATGCCAATGTGGGTGATAGAGTTTCTGCCAAACTGCCATTATTTAGCTTGTTGAGTGAAAGTACCGGAGAGCGCGATTATGCGCTCGAATATTATCAAGCTAATCTCGACATGTTTTTAACTGACTAATTCAGGTTTAACGGGAGCAGACCGATGAATTCAAGTGACCCTAAAAATTGTTATATTTTTTCTCTGGAATCTCATCCGCTACAAGACAGGCTGATCGAAAAAATTGGCGCCCAAAAAGGTCGTTTCGATACCCGGTTATTTCCAGATGGTGAATCCTATCTGCGTTTAGAGCAAGAGGTAAAAAACCTTGATTGTATCGTGTTAGCCGACCTTGCTCATCCCAATAAAAAATATTTACCGCTAATCTTTTTATTGGACACGCTCAAAGAACTGGGAGCCGCCAGCGTTGGGCTAGTTGCCCCCTATTTAAGTTATATGCGGCAAGACCAGCGCTTTGTTGAAGGTGAAGCCATCACTTCAAAATTATTTGCCCGCGCTTTATCGCAACACATTGATTGGCTGGTGACGGTGGACCCTCATTTGCATCGTTATCATTCGTTGGATGAAATTTATTCAGTGACCAGTCGAGTGGTTCAAGGCGCACCGGCTCTAACCGCGTGGCTGAAAGATCAATCTGATTTATTGTTGGTCGGGCCGGATGCTGAAAGCGAGCAATGGGTGGCGAAAATTGCCGAGCAAAGCGGTCACGCTTTTGTCATCGGGGAAAAAAATCGCTATGGCGATCTAGATGTTAAGGTGACATTACCAGACCTTTCTCAATTTGGAAATGCTCAGGCAGTGATTATCGATGATGTGATTTCGAGCGGTCAAACCATCATGCAATGTGTCGGTGCTTTAAAGGCACAGAATATTAAGCAAATTAGCTGCGCTGCGGTTCACGGGATATTTGCTAACAACAGTGATGTCGAGTTAATTAAGAGCGGTCTGACATCATTGGTTAGTACCAATACCATCCCGCATTCGACCAATCAAATTGATGTGACCGAACTGCTAGTTTCGCCCATTAAAGATTGCGTAAATAGCTTTCGTGCAGAAAAAATGGCACTAGAACTGGAGGGTTAACGGATATGAAAATTACATTTTTAGGCGGCACTGAAACAGTCACTGGATCTAAATATCTCCTTGAAACCAAGACTACTCGGGTATTGATCGACTGCGGTTTATTCCAGGGGCATAAATGGTTGCGTCAACGCAATTGGCAACCGTTGCCAATCGATATCAACTCGCTGGATGCGATATTAATAACTCATGCCCATCTCGATCATTCGGGCTATATTCCGGTGATGTATAAACGAGGTTATCGAGGTCCTATTTATACCCATCATGCAACCAAAGCATTGTGTAAAATTTTACTGGCTGATAGCGGTCATATTCAAGAGCAGGACGCACGTTATTATGCCAAACATAAACTTGGTAAACACCAATCCCCTGAGCCGTTATACGATCAAGAAACCGCGGTGGCGAGCATCAAATTATTTAAAACACTGGATTTCAAAGAAAAACAAACTATTGGAGATGTTCAGTTTTATCTTCAATCCGCCGGTCATATACTTGGCGCTGCCTGCATCATCCTTGAAGCAGAAGGAAAAACCGTTGGTTTTTCCGGTGATGTGGGTCGACCTGATGATATATTAATGAAACCACCTCAGCCTTTGCCGCCGCTGGATCTTTTGTTGTTAGAGTCAACCTATGGCAATCGGCGTCACGAAAAAACGGATCCTTACCAACAACTGGCGGAAGTGGTCAAAAAAACAGCCGCCAAAGGAGGCGCGCTTTTAATTCCATCATTCGCCGTAGGGCGCGCACAAATGCTACAACACATGTTTGTCTCCCTAATGGAGCAACAATTGATCCCAAAGCTACCCATTTATCTTGACAGTCCCATGGCGATCAATGTCTCTGATATTTACTGTCATTTTTCTAATCAGCACAAACTAAACAAGCAACAGTGCAAAGCCATGTGCGGCGGGATCCATTACACCGCTAGTGTCGATGATTCTAAAGCGATAGCCGGACAAAATTTTCCTCATATTATTATTGCGGGCAGTGGTATGGCAACTGGCGGCAGAATTTTGCATCACTTTAAACGCTTGTTAGGCGATCCTAAAACGACTGTATTATTTGCAGGATATCAGGCGGGTGGAACGCGGGGAGATAAAATGCTGTCGGGGGTTAACAGCGTCAAAATTCACGGACAATGGATACCGGTAAAAGCGGATGTCAGTTGTATCAATGGTCTTTCCGGTCACGGCGATTATAAAGATATTCAACGATGGCTTGCACAATCTTCGCTCAATAAAAAAACCCGCATTTATTTAGTCCATGGTGATCCGAGCGCGCTCGAAGGGATGTACGATCATCTAAGGCAGGAAACAGCCTTTGATGTTGATATCGCCGGTTATCGACAGATAATCACCTTATAGAGGTAACTACTATGAAAGTTGAAACGCTCAAAGATGTATTGCAATGGACCCAAAAATTTCATCAATATCTTTCCAGCTGTTTACAACATTGTGCGGCTGAGAACATCAACGAGAGGTCACGCTTATTGCTGAACTATTTGTCACAACATGAACATCACCTTGAAAAGTTGGTCGAAGAAGCTGCCAACAACGCCAGTTCCAATGCGTTAAATACCTGGTGTCAGCAATATATTGATAAGCATCCGATCGCAATTCATCAAAAATGCGAGGAAGCCTATTCGAGTATGAGTACGGTTGAAATAAGTCAGGTGATTTTTGAGCAACACCGTCAGCTGATGGAATTGTATCGATACCTTTATTCGCAAGCGGGAGCGCCATCGGCTATCGCTTTGATCGCTACATTGATTGAGTTAGAGGAACACGAAGCGATGCAAATGGCCAAAGGTGCAAATAGTTTAGAAGATCTCTAATCGAAAACTGTCGGTTAATTGTATGGAATTGAAATGAACAGAGCTACCAGTCAATGGCTATCGGAAGCATCGGTTTTGGTGTTGAATCCTGGTAGTTCCGGCCTGAAATGGGCTTGGTTTAAAAGCGCCTTGGCGAAACAAACTGAAATCTCTGGCGAAGTTTCATTTGATCAACTTGGTGAGTTATTGAGGCGGCTGGCCGCTGAACGAAAAACATCGATCGCCATGGTGCGTTTTGTTCATGGAGGCTCGGAATTTTTCACACCGATTTTAGTGACCCCCGATATAATCAACAAGCTGGAAAAACTCGACAAATTAGCACCGCTGCATAATCCCAACAGTGTTTATTGCGTGCAAATGATCAGCAATATTTTGCGCCCTGATATGGGTAGTGTTGCCGTATTTGATACCGAGTTTTTTCAACATTTGCCGCGTGAATCTCAAAGCTATGCCATACCCAAAAACTTAGTTGAGAAATATGCGATCCGGCGTTATGGATTTCATGGCTTTGCCCACTCGGCAATGCTCAAGCTTGCGCCAGAATTAATGCCCGGATTAACCAAGGATTGCTTCAGTAAGGACCGGCCTTTTCGTTTGATTACCCTACAACTGGGGAGCGGTTGCTCAATGACGGCGATTAAAAATAGCAGGGCGATCGATACCAGTATGGGCTTTACCCCCTGCGAAGGGTTATTAATGGCGACCCGAAGCGGCGACATCGATCCCGGTCTGGTTAGCTGGTTGCAACGCAAGGAAAACTGGAGCGCGACTGAAACAGAGCAAGTGCTCAATCTTCAATCTGGCCTATTAGGTCTTTCCGGTGAGAGCGGCGATATGAAAAAACTACTCGCCAGTGACACCGAGGCGGCGGAGAAGGCTGTTGAGTTATTTTGCTATCGCATCCGTAAATATCTGGGCGCCTATTATGCCATTTTAGGTGGTCTTGACGGGGTAATCCTCAGCGGAGGTATTGCTGAAAATTCGATTGGTTTGTGCCAGCGTATATTGTTTGAGCTTGAGCATTTAGGTATCGCGGTAAGTTCGAGGGTAAGGTCAAAATCGAGCGCGATTGAATTATCGGATCCCGAATCAAAGGTGTCATGTTGGGTCGTAGAAAATGGCGAATTTCAGGCAATGCTGAGTTCTTTAATCACCAATCCGAATATTTTTAATTTAACCGAAGGATCAAATCATGTATCCAATCATTGAACAAGACCAACATCGAATAAAACAACGTGCTGCACTTTATCGCGCCAGTGACGCTGAATTTAAATTATGGTCGCAAGGTTATGGCGTGATCAAACACAGCGATGAAACTCAAGTCAGAGTATTTGATCTGTGTCAGCAATTAATTTGTGAAGGACGCTTTGCCTCACTCAAAGATAGTCTGACATTATTTATCGCGGCGGATAAAATAACCAGTGCCGCCATGTGGTTGGTGGTGCATATGACTTATGCTAATAAAATTGATTTAGCCGGTACACCACTTAACCCGGAAGATTTTAAACAAAACCCGCAGGGCCATACTGGCGGATCGTTAAATATGGTGCCCGCGTATGTGGGTTACATGGCAGCCAATGCGTTGGCTGGAGTCACACGAAGTTGGTTAATGGGGCAGGGACATTGTGTAGCGGCAATCGAATCGGTGAATATTTTACTGCGCAATTTGTTGCCGGAGCAAACCAGTCGTTACCCTTTTAGTGACGATGGTTTGACCCGATTGGTTCAGGACTTTTATGGCTATGCCATTGATGAAAAAGGAAAACCGGAAGCGCCGCTCGGAAGTCATGTTAATCCGCAAACTGCGGGCGGTTTAATTGAAGGTGGTTATTTAGGATTTGCTGAATTGCAATATGTACACATGCCATTAAAGGGGGAGTCATTGGTGGCATTTTTAAGTGATGGAGCATTTGAAGAGCAACGTGGCAGCGACTGGGCGTCGCGTTGGTGGCGGTCTGAAGATTGTGGAACGGTTACCCCCATTATGATCGCCAATGGCCGACGAATCGATCAACGATCAACGATGTATCAGCAAGGTGGCCTCAGTTGGTTTTATCAACACTTGCAGCTCAATGGCTTTCATCCTATTCCGATTGATGGTGGCGACCCAGCGGCGTTTATTTGGGGGATATTTGAGAGTGAATCTCGCTTAAATGCCTGTAGCGAAGAGATCAATTGCGGGCACATGAATTACCCCGTACGTTTACCCTATTTGATTGCCGAATCGAGCAAAGGCTATGGATTTTATGGCGCTGGAACTAACGCCGCCCATGGCACACCGCTGCCTGCTAATCCGCGAGACGATCAAGATTCGCGGGCCTATTTTAGTGAATTTTCTGAAAAACTATTTGTAAATAAAAAAGAAATTGATCACGCGATTGCTAATATGAGAACCCACCTAATCGATGATCGCGTTCAAGAAAAAGATCATCGTTTGGCGCATCGTGAGGTTTCACTAGAGCAACGGTCTAAGGCAAAGTACCTGTCCTTGGAGGTCAGTAGCTCGCCAATGCAGGCGATTGATAGCCACTTTTGTCAGCTAATTGATGCTAACCCAAAACTAAGAGTGCGATTGTGTAATCCTGACGAATTGCGCAGCAATAAAATGGGGCAGGCTCTGGACAAACTGAAACATCGAGTATTATCTCCAGAAGCCGGAGTCGCTGAAGATATTAATGGCTCCGTTATTACCGCGTTGAACGAAGAGGCTATTGTGAGCGCAGCTTTAGGAAATAAAGGCGGGATCAATCTGGTGGTTTCCTACGAAGCTTTTGCGGTGAAAATGCTCGGCGCATTGCGACAGGAAATTATTTTTGCCAGACACCAAAAAGAATTAGGACGAGCGCCTAAATGGTTATCGGTTCCAGTGATTGCTACCTCTCATCTGTGGGAAAATGGCAAAAATGAGCAGTCTCATCAGGATCCAACTTTTGGCGAAGCCTTAATAGCGGAAATGAATGACGTGTCCAGAGTGGTTTACCCAGCAGATGCCAATAGTGCGTTAGCTTGTCTTGATGCTTGTTATCAAACCCAGGGGCAAATCTGGTCCATGACAATCCCTAAACAAGCAATCAAAACCCGATTGACTGAAGCGCAGTCAATTCGCCTGGTTGACCAAGGCGCTATTACTCTAGTCGAAGGAACTGATTTGCAGCTTGTCGCTGTGGGTGCCTACCAGTTGCAAGTCTGCTTTGAAATACAACAAAGATTATCTGAAAAGGGAATTGATTGTCGGCTGACCTATTTATTGGAGCCCGCTCGTTTTAGACAAGCCAGAGATACAATAGAAGAATCATTTGTAACCGATGAACTGACCGCGAAAACTCTGTTTCCTTCATCATTCAAGCTACGAGTGTTTGTTTGTCATACGCGTCCTGAAGTATTAATGGGTCATTGTCGTCCTTTAGATCTGGGGAGCAAACGGTGCCTTGCTTATGGTTATTTTAACCAAGGTGGTACTCTCGATACTCACGGCCTATTAATGGCAAACGGTTGCGATCCTAAAGCCATAATCGATAATGTTCTAATCCGTTGGGAATTAATAAGGCAAGAAAAGGCCTAAATATACAGGTTACAACCCGCAGAAAATACTCGACACTAAACAATAGGTTATGTATGAAAATGAAAAACACTCCAAAAACAAAATTATCTTTACTTGGCTCGGTATCTTTAGGAACCGGTGTCATGATCGGAGCTGGGATATTTGTGCTAATGGGGCAAATTGCAGAATTGGTCGGAAATCTGTTTCCATTGGCCTTTCTAGCGGGAGCCGTGGTTGTTGGCTTTAGTGCTTACTCATATGTTAAGTTTTCTAGTGTTTACCCCTCCGCGGGAGGTATCGCGATGTTCACCCGAAAAGCTTATGGGCCTGGAACATTGGCGGGAACTTTCGCATTACTGATGTATGTTTCAATGGTTATTGCAGAAAGCCTTGTAGCTCGGACTTTTGCAAGTTATACCCTCCGTTTGTTCAACTTTGAAACGACTAAAATATTAGTGCCAGTATTGGGCATATTGCTACTAGCGGTGGCCTATGTCATAAATATTTCTGGAAACAAAATTATTGAAAGAACTGCAAATATTACGGCTGTACTAAAAATAGTGGGCATTTCAGCGTTAGCCGTGGGTGGGCTCGCGTTTTCTGATTTTCAGTTAATGGACAACTGGCAAGCTGAATACGAGAGTGTAAAAGCAGCTAGCCCATTTAATTTTATTGCAGCACTTGCGCTTTCTATTTTGGCCTATAAGGGCTTTACTACGATCACTAATCAGGGGGGGGATATCATCGACCCACACCGAAATCTCGGTCGATCGATCATTATTTCTGTCCTGATTTGTACTCTCATATACACCTTACTTGCACTGGCCGTAGCGAGCAGCCTAAGTGTAGAGGAAATTATCCGCGCCAAAAATTATGCGCTTGCCGCTGCCGCCAAACCAGTTTTTGGGGACTGGGGTCTGATTCTAACGGTTATACTCGCTATTATCGCTACTGTATCGGGTTTGATTGCAAGTGTCTTTTCTGCGTCGCGAATGTTAACAATGCTTAGTGAAATGAAACAACTTCCCAAGTTATATCGAGGTTTTCAAAATCCAGGTCTAGTCTTTACGGTTACTTTAGCAATCGTTTTAACAGCACTCTTCGATCTCACACGAATTGCGTCTATAGGTGCCATTTTCTATTTAGTCATGGACATTGCTATCCATTGGGGACTCTTTCGATATCTTCTTGGGGAAACAAAAGCTAACCCTTTAATCCCGTTGATCGCCATTGTTCTAGATGTTGTTATTTTGGCCGCTTTTATGCTGTTAAAATTTGATACGGACCCTCTGATCATCTATGTCGCCTTGTTCGGCTTTTTAGTTATTTTATTGGTGCAGCGGGCGTTTATGATGACTCATACCGATGCAAATGGAAAAATGCACATGAAAATGGATAAAGCGATGAATATGAATATGGATAAGGACATGAATAAAGACATGGATATGGATATGGAATCAAGCAACCATTCGAAATCGCATAATGATAAATAAGATAGAGTCATCGAAGTTATCATTCGAATTGATTTATTTATTACGAATTTCATCGCCGGACCTAGAGCGATGTCATTTTTCTGCTCAATTTAAATCAAGACAAACGAAGCTTAATAAAAATAGAATATTAAATTTGCCGTCCGGCCTTATCGATATTACTTTTCTTTAACGCGATGGTGGTAGAATTTTCAGTATTTGTAACCAGATAGATTGCAACGCCTATGATGAAAACACCGAGCCACTGTAGTATAGATAAGAATTCTGAAAAATAAATAATCCCAATGGTTAAGCCGAATACAGGCGTTAAAAAACTAAATATATTGAGTTTGTAAAGGGGGGCTTTGGCCATAAGCCAAAACCAGAGAATAAAGGGTAAGGCGGTTCCAAAAATAGCCAACGAAAATAAGACCAAAGTGTACTGAATGTTCCATTGCAATGTTTGAAATTCGTTTTGACTGTAACTCAGGAAACTTAACGGGATCGCACCCGCAATTAGCTGAAGGCCCATTGCATAGAATATATCGACTTTATTGGCCAATTTTTTGAGCAAAATATTGCTAACGGCAATACCGAATGCTGCAATAGTAATATAGAGGACACCTTTTGCCAAGGACGTGTTCTCCGCTGCAAAGGAAGTTGCGCTGATAATAGCGATGCCAAAAAAACCAAGCAATATTGACAATATAGAAATTCGGTTAAGATGTTCTCTCAAAAAATACCAGCCAAGAAAACCGGCAATTAGTGGTTGGGTATTGGTTAGTACAGTCGCCAGTCCTGGCGAAACTAGCTCTGCCGCATAAAACATGCCCCAAAATCCAACGCTTGTTGCGGTAAAACCAATCGCTATAATAGATAACCAAACGCTCCATGATTTTGGAAACGGTCGCCGTAAAACAAAAGCGATTGTGACCAGCAATAAACCGGCAATAGCAGCACGAAAAAATGCGGTTAACATCGGCTCTGAAAACGGAAGGCTCAAAATGATTAATGGGTAGCACATTGCCCATAAAAGCATGACCAAAATGGAAGTCAATGCAACTTTTTTCGTTAACGCGTTCGCACTATTCATTTTTGTTTAACCCTAAATCCAATGTTTTAGCAAGGCCGCGACGGGACGCCAGACCCACCAAAATCGAATCGCTTTAATGGGCTTTTTTGGAGTGACTGCAATCGAATGCTTGCTATCATTCTCGAATATTTGAGTCATTTCTTGTGCCAGTTCTTGTGAGTTAAAAAGACAATTCAATTCATGGTTAATAAAAAGACTTCGGTAATCCATGTTTGCTGAACCGATCAAAACGGTACTAGAGTCGATCACTAATGTTTTTGCATGAAGCAATCTTGGTAAATATGCGTTTACTTTTATCCCATATTGAAGCAATCGAGAATAATACTGGTTTGCCATGACATTGACGAGCGGGTGATCGCTTTCCAGCGGAACCAGTAGTCGAACCTCGACCCCTCTCTGGGCAGCTGTAATGAGTGCTCTCAGTAAAAAATCATCCGGTACAAAATAGGGGGTTGTACAAAGTAAGCTTTTGTTCGCTCGATTGATAACTTGTGTTAAGCGACATCGAAATAAATACCGGCATTTTTGAGTGAGATTAGGTATGAGGTCAAACTCAAGTAATCCACCAAGATATTTTTGTCGTTTTTTGTACCAGAAATCTTCAAAATATTGAGCAAAAAGACTGGCCGATCCCGAAACAATTAATACGTGTGTATCTCGCCAACGTTTATCGCCAAAAAACTGTTGTGAGCATTCTTGATGAATATTGGCGCCGCCAGTGAATACAAGTTTTCGATCGATGATTAATAGTTTCCGATGATTTCGAACATTAAACTGCAAAGGTCTTTTAAAACTCCAGCGGTGAAACCATTTGAGTTGAATACGACGATCAAGTGCCTTTTTGAGTATTTGATGCTGATGAAAATATCGGGAACCTACCGCGTCTAAATGGATCCTTATGGAAACCATTTGTTGTGCTTTTTTATTGAGCGCTTCGACAAAACGTTTGCCAATAGAGTCAAAATTAAAAATATAGCTTTCTAGCATGATTTCGTCTTTTGACTGTTCGATGGCTTTGAGCATCTTATTATATAGCGTGTCTCCTTCTGTAAAGGGAATAACGTCTATTTTTTGAAGGTCGCTCATAAATAAAAAATACTCGCTAAATCACTGAGCAAGATTTTATCTCCCGCCCCGCTATTGATAAGTTACTATAGCGTAATTTTATCAACCATGATACGTATCAAGACAAGCTTTTACCGCCTATTGTATAATCAAGTTGAATGAACCAGGCGTTAAGGAAATGTTTTTCGAATCAGCTGATTAAATCGGTTTGTTTAAGCGGGTAATTTAGATAAAGTTTAATCAATCAATACAGAGAATATTATGGCGTTTTGGATCTACAACTTCGGATTAGCTGTACCTTTGACGCATCAGATGATTCAATCGGAACAAAAAATTAGGGCGCTAAAAAAATTATCACGCACTGCTAGAATTCATGATTCCGAAGAGGCTCATTCACGTCTAGCTGAGCCGAAACATCTTCAAACTTCATCAACTAAGTTAAGTGGAGATAGTACCGCCTACCAAACAAGTAAAACTGAAGATCGTCACCAACTATTTCGCGCCGACCAAATTATGTCGGCACCGGTTACTTCTCTAGAGAAAGATATGTCCATTGAATCGGCACGAAATCGATTCGTTGAAAAACGTTTTCGCCATTTTCCTGTCATTAATAGTAGTGGTGATTTGATTGGTATTGTTTCAGATAGAGATTTGCTAAAAAGGCATCTACTCACGGAGGTACAAAATATCTCGGCAACGACCAACGGCGAAAAAATCGTGCAAATTATGCAAAAAGAAGTTCTGGTAGCGAGCGCTGAAACCCATATCAGAGAAATTTGCCGGGTGATGTTTAATCATCATATTGGTGCGGTTCCCATCGTTAACGACCATGGCAAGCCACTAGGTATACTAACCCGAAGTGATATCCTAAGGGCAATGATTCAGCATGCGCCAATAGAATTGTGGAGTTAACGGATTAATTTAAATTAAGGTCTATCTATTAGATTAGCAGGAATGATAACGGGTATAAGTCTTTAGAAAATAACTTTTATACAACATCGCTTGCTAAATTTAGGACTGCAAATTTTGTAAAATACCACAATCTTTTATTGTATTTGGATTGCCACATTTTGCCCTTAGAGATACCAAAGAGTGCTTTAATTTCTTTAGTTCACTAATACGGCATCTAATTCGGCTCAGTTGATTATCAATTAAATCATTAATTTCGATACACTGGTTATCGGGGAGTTGTCTCAATTCCATCAATAATTTGATTTCCGACAAAGCAATGTCAAGATTTCGGCAGTGTTTAATAAAGGTCAGCTCCTCTAAACCTGCCTGACCGTATATCCGGTAGTTGCCTTCGTTACGTGTCGGCGCGCTCAATAAGCCTTCTTTTTCGTAATATCGAATGGCTTGCACGGAAAAGCCGGTAGATTTTGCCAGTTCGCCTATTTTCATCATAAATTCCAAAAGTATTGACTCTATAGTAACTATAGCGTTTAAACTCCGTTTTCGCTATCATTCAGATTGTATTTTGCGTATCTAAATTAAATTTATTAAGTTAGGTTAAGTTTAGTCAGGATTATTTTTTAATGCCAGTCGCCAGGTTAATAAGCTATTTACTAGTCAGTTTAATGCTGTTGCATCCGCTGTTGGATGTATTTTCAGTCGATTCAACTGATCGGCAGGGCTATTCTGCGAATCAATCGCTGTCGAGGTCATATAAGACTGGGCCAGAAAAAATCGACCTTTTTGGTAAGAACAATAACGCGGTTGAGGGAAATTTATTTAAACCATTGATTGAAAATTCTCAAAATCTAGCAGTGTTAAAAGAGCTAATTGATTTAGAGGAACCTTGCTTTGATTGTTCCAATGGTGGCTGTTGTCATTTTAGTTTACCTGGCAAAATTTCAATAGATACTAACAAGCTATTTCCTCAAGTTATTCCTGAAAAGCAATACGCAAAAATCGATCTATTTCCTTCCGTGTCCTTTCGCCCCCCAATCGTTTAGCGACCAAATTGTCAGCTCTTTGCTTTGATTGATATTGATTTAATCTGAGTCTACAGAAACGGCACAATTGTTTTACAACTAAAATATCAATGTTTAACCCCGAATTTAGGAATGCCTATGTTTTATCAAAATACAAAGCGAAATTTGTATTGGATCGTTTTTATTAAGTCGACAACAAAAAGGATTATTTTTGCTCTGTCATTTTTTACCCTGATCGTCAATGCAGATACTAATGATTTAACGTTAACACTTGCTGTTAAACAAGCTCTACAACAAAACCCGACTCTTAAAGTTTATCCGCTTAAAAAGCAAGGGTTACTCGGCGAATATCAAACTGCAAATTTAAAACCTCAATACAAATTAAATATTGAAACCGAGCAATTTGCCGGAACTGGCGAGTTGAGTGGTATAGACTCTTTAGAAACTACTGTTTCGTTATCTTCAGTAGTCGAAATGGGCGGTAAACGTCAGTCACGTACTGGTATTATCGCCTCTAAAAGAAGCGTTCTAGAAACCAAACAACAAATTGCTGCACTGAGTTTGTTAGGTGACGTGACTCGAAAATACGTCACACTATTAGCAATACAACAGCAACAAAGTTTGGCAAATGAAGCCTTAAATCTTACCACCAGCGCATTAAAAATTGTTAAAAATCGATCCAAAGCGGGGGTTAGTCCTGCATTTGAAGTTGATAGAGCGATAGCCGCCCAAGCAAAAGCCGAATTGACACTTGCTTCTATTGAGCAGCAACTCGAGTACCGAAAAATTTCGTTAGCGGCTATGTGGGGCGATACGCGATTTTCATATAATAAGCTAGATGGCGATCTATTTAGCTTTGGCAACGACATCGATTTCGATAGCCTATACGCCCGCGTAGCACAAAATCCAATGATTCAACTATTTGCTGCAAAAGAAAGGTTAAGCCAATCAATAGTTCGCCTTGCAAAAACGGAATCAACCGCCGATGTAAGTTGGTCGATCGGACTTAGGCAGACACAAGAAACAAGCGATACATCGTTGGTTGCAGGATTTAGTATGCCGTTAATTTCATCCGATAGAAATCGTGGGGCAATTACTACTGCTTTGGCAAAGCAGAACGAAGTTTATATACAAAAAGACATCGCAATATTAACAATGCACGCCCAATTATTCCGAGCGTTCAATAATCGCAAACAGGCGATTAGAACCGTTAGAAAACTCAAGCAAATAATTATTCCTTCATTAGAAAAATCGATGTTGGCGACTCTGAAAGCGTACCAACAAGGGCGATATAGTTACCTCGAAACCGTTTCTGCCCGACAAGAATTATTATCAGCAAAACGTACATTAATTGACGCTGCACAAGCGGCTTTAAAATATGGTGCCGAAATCGAGCAGTTAACCGCAGAGCCTCTTGCCGCTTCCAATTATGCTCTACCTGAACAATATAAAGGGTTACAAAAATGATATTTTATAAAACCAAAAAATTACCACAAGCGATCCGATTAGCGGGTGCGCTATTTTTTCTTGTCTTTGCCAATTTATCCTTCGCGGATGGTGATGATGACGACGATGAAGGTCGAGAAGACGGAAAAATCGAAATAAACGAACAACAAATGAAATACGCCAATATCACTTTGGGTACTGTTTCGTCGGGAAAAGTTAGAGAGCTACTTCCTGTCTACGGAAAAATCATTGCTAATCCAGAGAACGAACAGATGATTAGTGCAAGATACCAAGGGGTGGTCAAAAAACTATCTAAGTCAATCGGCGATAGTGTAAAAAATGGTGAACCTCTAATTACCATTGAAGCAAACGAAAGTTTACGGCGCTACTCGATTAAGTCGGAGTTAAATGCTGTGGTTGTGGCTAGAAATATTAACCTCGGTGAGCAAACCGGCGATAAAGTCCTGTATAAATTACAAGATTTTTCAAGTGTATGGGTCGAACTTTCAATTTTTCCAAAAGATATCGACAAAGTCACTAAACAGAATAGCGTGAGAGTCTCTAGCGTTGATGGAAGCTTAGTGACGGAAGGTAAAATATTAACCATTGCTCCGTTTAGCCAGCAAAAAAATCAAGCTGTCAAAGTCATCGTTTTAATCCAAAATCCAAAGGGAGTATGGAAGCCCGGACATTTTGTGAATGCGGACGTTATTTTATCTGAAAATGAAGTTGGCGTAAGTGTGAGTAGTGAAGCGATTCAAATCATTAATGGTCGGCCTACTATTTTTGTTCGAGAAGCAGAGTTATTTGAACCGAGACCGATTCGAGTTGGACTAACTGACGGCGATATTACCGAAGTTTTAAGTGGGGTTGAAAGCGGCGAGCAATATGCCATTAAAAATAGCTTTGTCTTAAAGTCAGAGTTGGGCAAAGGGGAGATTGAAGACGATGATTGATAAACTAATTCAATTTTCCATTACTCGGCGCTGGATGATTCTATTTCTTGTGCTAATAACAAGCGCTGTTGGAGTATGGAACTATCAAAAACTGCCAATTGATGCTGTACCGGATATTACCAATGTTCAAGTGCAAATTAATACCGAAGCGCCAGGATACTCTCCTCTCGAAGTCGAACAGCGAATTACTTATTTAGTTGAGCTGGCGATCACAGGTCTGCCAAAAGTTGAAAGTACTCGCTCAATCTCACGTTATGCTTTGTCGCAGGTGACTGTAGTTTTTGAAAAAGGAACGGATATTTATTTCGCTCGGAATTTAATTAACGAGCGGTTACAGCAGGCCAAAAGCGATATGCCGAATGGTATAGAGCCCGTCATGGGGCCTGTTGCCACGGGTCTTGGAGAGATTTTTCATTATTCGATTTATGCGCAACAAGGCGCACTTCAAGAAAATGGGCAACCTTTTGATTCCACTGCCCTGAGAACACTTCAAGATTGGGTAATACGACCTCAATTGCGTTTAGTGAAAGGCGTCACTGAGATCAATACTATTGGTGGTTTCGAAAAACAATATCACATAACGCCGCTACCAGATAGGCTGCTCGCCTACGGTTTAAGTCTTGAAAGTTTGGTTGAAGCGCTGAAAAAAAATAACGACAACGTTGGCGCCGGATACATCGAAAAAAATGGTGAGCAATATTTAATTAGAGTTCCCGGACAAGTCACAGATATAGCTGAAATAAAAAAAATAGTCATTGCAAATATAGATGGATTACCGGTTGCAATAGGCGATGTTGCTGAGGTTAATTTCGGTAAAGAACTAAGAACGGGATCGGCCACTCGTGATGGCAAAGAAACTGTTTTAGGAACCGCGGTGATGTTGTTGGGCGGCAATAGTCGTAGCGTCTCAGAAGCCGTTGCAGCCAAGCTGCAAGCGATCAATAAAACTCTGCCTAAAGGCGTTATTGCAGAGCCGGTTTATGATAGAACGATTCTGGTTGATAAAACCATTACAACGGTGCAAAAGAATTTACTGGAAGGTGCCGTTCTAGTGGTGGTCGTTTTGTTAGTTATGTTAGGTAATGTACGAGCCGCATTATTAACTGCGGCAGTGATCCCTTTGTCCATGCTAATGCTTATGACCGGTATGGTGGAAAATAACGTTAGCGCCAATTTGATGAGCTTAGGTGCGCTTGATTTCGGTTTAATTGTCGATGGTGCGGTCATCATTGTCGAAAATTGTATTTTCAGGCTCGGCAGTAAGCAGCATCATGAAGGACGATTACTGAAAATGGAAGAAAGGTTTCGAGTTGTTTTTACCGCAACCAAGGAAGTTTTTACACCCAGCTTGATCAGCGTGTTTGTGGTTATCTTAGTTAACTTGCCAATCCTAGCGCTAACCGGCGTGGAAGGTAAAATGTTCACTCCGATGGCGCTAGCGGTCATTATGGCCTTGATTTCTGCGTTGATTTTATCGGTGACTTTTGTACCCGCTGCCGTGGCACTATTACTAAGTGGAAAAATTGAGGAAAAAGAAAATCTTATCATACGAAACGCTAAACGTTTCTATGGGCCAGTATTGAACGCGGCGCTTCGTTTTCGCTTAGGCATATTGATTGGTGCGGTGGCTTTCGTCGGTTTGTCGCTTAATATTGCGACAAAAATGGGCACTGAATTTATTCCTAATTTGGATGAAGGTGATATTGCTATACAGTCTCTTCGAATTCCAGGAACAAGCTTAACCCAATCCTTAGAAATGCAATTTCAACTCGACAAGGCTATTTTAGAATTGCCGGAAACTAAAACCTATTTTTCACGTGTAGGAACTGCCGAAGTAGCAAGTGACCCGATGGGGCCAAATATTTCAGATGGTTATTTGATGTTAAAAGACCGTAGCGATTGGCCCGACCCAGAAAAAACCAAGTTGCAATTGATAGAAGACGTTAAAGAACAACTTGCTTTAATTCCCGGTAATGCGTTTGAAATCTCTCAGCCGATTCAAATGCGTTTTAATGAGCTAATTTCTGGGGTACGTTCAGATTTGGGGATTAAGATATTTGGTGATGATTTGGAGCAATTGCTAAAATCGGGTAATGAAATTGCCGCAGTACTCAAAAAAATCGAGGGGGCGGAAGGGGTTAAAGTTGAGCAAGTAGCCGGTTTGCCAATACTTAATATTGTTACTAATCGAAATGCTCTATACCGTTATGGATTGACTGTTGACGATGTTCAAGATGTTATATCTACTGCCACCGGTGGTGAAGAAGCAGGGCTTATTTTTGAGGGAGACAAACGTTTTCCAATCGTGGTTCGGCTTGACGAATCTGTGCGTAGCGATTTAAAAGTTCTTGAACGACTTCCTATACAAGTTAGCTCGGGACAATATATTCCATTGCGAGAAGTAGCAGAATTACAATTGGCACCGGGAGCTAATCAAATATCTCGCGAAAATGGAAAACGAAGGTTAGTGGTGAGTGCCAATGTTCGAGGCAGAGACTTAGGTGGCTTTGTGCAGGAAGTCCAACAAAAAATTGAAACTAAGGTGACCCTTCCACCGGGCTATTGGCTTGGTTATGGTGGAACATTCGAACAATTACAATCCGCTACACAAAGGCTGACTGTTTTAGTCCCAATCACTTTAGTTATGATTTTTGGCTTGCTAATGATGACGTTTGGTTCAATTAAAGATGCTTCTTTAGTGTTTAGTGGTGTGCCATTGGCATTAACTGGAGGAGTGATTGCCTTGTGGTTGCGAGATATACCGCTATCAATCACTGCTGGCGTCGGTTTTATAACGCTATGTGGGGTTTCGGTTTTAACTGGCGTGATGATGGTTTCTGCCTTTAGGGATGAACTGGCAAATGGTTTGGCGGTTGAACAGGCAATTGTTAAGGGAGCCATGCAACGCCTCAGACCGATATTAATGGTCGCCTTAGTTGCGGCGTTGGGCTTTTTACCCATGGCATTAAATAACAGTACTGGGGCTGAAGTACAACGTCCTTTGGCAACAGTTGTTATTGGCGGTATTATATCGTCTACACTATTGACCTTGTTGGTTTTGCCAGGGCTTTACCGTATGGCGTTTAAGAAAAATGTGATTACAGAATAACGCACATTAAAAGATGAAATGATATTTTTTGGAGACAAACAATGAAAGAGATTAAAGCATATATTCACCACGTTCGTTCTGCAGCCGTTGTTGAAGCGCTTCAGGACGCTAATTATAAAAATATTACTTTGTTTGATGTGAAAGGAACCTTAAAAGCGCTTTGTGAATCGGAGCAAAATTATACTTCCGATGCTGGCGTTATTATTTCTGAAGTCCAAATTTCGCTAGCGTGCAATGATGAGCAAGTTAGTGAAGTCACGGATATTATTAAGCGAGTAGCAAAAATAGGTGCTAATGTTTCCGGATGGATAATGGTCTATCCGTTAGAGCAATTAATTTCAATCGGTACGGAGTAGTCTTATGAGCGATCATTGTGATGAAGATTCGGCTTGTGCGGTTGATTTCAGTCAAGAATCAAAAGTAAAAAATACAAAAGAGCAATTTAGAGAAACCTACTTAATTCCAATAGTCAGCCTGGTATTTTTATTAATTGGTCTTGGATTAGAATCTTTGGAAATCGCCTTTTTTGTATCGCCTTTGCCGCTAATATGGTTTGCTGCCATCTACGTGTTGATTGGTGGAAAAATAGTTATTAAAGCAGCCAAACTGGTTCTTAAAGGTGATATTTATAACGAATTTGTTTTGATGTCAGTTGCAACCATGGGCGCATTTTTTATCGGGTCTTACGCGGAAGGCATAGCGGTCATGTTGTTTTATGTAGTCGGTGAGATTTTTCAAGAAGCGGCGGTCGATAAAGCAAAACGCTCTATAGAGGCACTACTAAAAGTTCAGGTGGAAGAAGTTTTAGTCATCAGCGATGGCGTCTCCAAAATAGTGCACCCGAAAACAGTGGAAGTAGGCCAAGTTATTCAAGTTAAACCTGGTCAAAAGATTGCACTAGATGGTCGATTAATTTCAGACAACGCGGCACTTAATACCGCTGCATTAACTGGTGAGTCGAAACCCGACAATATTCAAAAAGGAGACAAAGTTTTGGCGGGCATGGTGAATTTAAGTAAAGTCATCGAAATTGAAGTGACTCACCGCTACGCAGATACCAAGTTGTCTAAAATCCTGCGACTGGTTCAAGAGGCGGTGGGGCGTAAAGCTAAAACACAACAACTGATCAGTCGACTGGCAAAAGTCTACACACCGATTGTCTTTTGGCTGGCGATCGCATTGTTAACGCTTCCTTACTTTTATCTCGGCGATGCCTACCAATTTCATGATTGGCTACAGCGCTCATTAATATTTTTGGTTATTTCTTGTCCTTGTGCGCTCGTCATATCTATTCCACTCGGATATTTTGGTGGTATTGGTGCAGGTTCTAGAAATGGGATCTTATTTAAAGGTTCAAACTATTTAGATCTGATGACAAAGGTTGATACCGTTGTAATGGACAAAACGGGAACGCTTACCAAAGGTGTCTTCGAAGTACAAAAAATTGTTTCAGTCGGTAATGATGAGCAAACCTTAGTTCATTTGGCCGCGTCACTAGAACAACATTCAACTCACCCAATTGCGGAAGCTATCGTCAAATATGCTGGTAGTAAACAGCCTTTATCAACGGCAATCGAGGTGGAAGAAATTTCTGGACATGGTCTGAAAGGAATCATCGAAAATCGAGAAGTCTTGGCTGGAAATACCAAACTACTAAAAAAATATGGGGTCGCGTTTGACGAAAAAATTAGTCAAATATCGGATACCATTGTCGTGATTGCCGTCGATCATCTGTATGCAGGCTACATTACTATCGCCGACGAAATAAAAGACGATGCACATGAGGCGATCAGTTCGCTAAAATCGATCGATAAAATTACTGATATCGTGATGTTATCCGGTGATAAACAACTGGTGGTCGATAAAGTTGCTCACAGTCTTGGCATTCAGCACGCTATTGGTGGTTTATTACCGGAAGGTAAAATAGAAGAAGTTGAAAAATTGAAACAAGACGGTAGAACGATTGTATTTATCGGTGACGGAATAAACGATGCACCGGTGATTACTTTATCGGACGTTGGCATGGCTATGGGCGGATTGGGCAGTGACGCCGCCATTGAAACAGCCGATGTTATAATTCAAACCGATCAACCTTCAAAAATTGCGATGGCCATTAAGATTGGTAATGAGACCAATAAAATTATTTGGCAGAATATCGGTTTAGCGCTTGGCGTCAAAATTTTAGTACTGATTTTCGGTGCTACGGGAATGGCGACTCTGTGGGAAGCGGTCATTGCCGATGTGGGAGTGGCATTGTTGGCTATTTTAAATGCGGTCAGAATTCAACGTATGCGCTTTTAGTTGCGGATTTATCGATATTTTTAAACCTAGCTGATTCGTTCAATTAATTAAAGAAATTTGAAGCTATTATCGTTCCTAAGTTAGCATATTTAGGAACCGATCATGGCAATCGCGAAACAAATCTTAAAAATTATCTATTTCCCTTTTATCTCGGTCGTTTTCATCGGCGCGGAAATTATTGTTTCCGTTAATGATTTGGGATTTCAGTACACCATTTTGCTGATGGGCTGCGCACTACTGGTTTCCTTTACCGTTGAGCGAATTATTCCCCATAAAGCCAGTTGGAATAATTCTCAGCAGGACTTTGTTAGGGATATTCTACACTTCTTGGTTAATGAATCGATGAACTACGCCGGAATGTTTTTACTGCCGTTTTTATCTGTTTTCGCAATTTATCCTGAGATTTGGCCAAATGATTGGGGGTTTGTCTTTCAGCTATTGTTAGCGATTGTTTTATTCGATATTGGCAGTACTCTTTTTCATTATTTAAGCCATAAGAACGCATTTTTATGGCGTTTTCATGCCATCCACCATGCGCCTACTCGTTTATACGGTTTCAACGGTGTCATGAAACACCCGGTATTTCAAATGTTTGACGGATTGTTCGCTCTTGGACCTTTAGTTGTGATTGGTATCCCACAGGATGTTGCGATTGCCTTAGTTTTTTGTGTTTTTATTCAATTGCTTATTCAACATTCCAATGCCGATATTAAAACCGGTTGGTTGAGAGTGTTATTTGCGACCGCAGAACTACACCGATTCCACCATCTAAAGGGTCGTGCTGGCGATGTTAATTTCGGATTGTTTTTTTCGGTTTGGGATCGTTTGTTAAAGACAGCTTATTTCGTCAAAAGGAAACCGCTCGAAGATTTCGAAATTGGGATTGGTAACGCCAATTATCCGAAAGATTATTGGGAGCAAATGAGAAAACCTTTCGAATTTAATCGGCAGCAACCTGATTCTGAGACTAATATTACAACATCAATTGCCGAGGAGGTCGTCCAATGAAAACCTTTAAAACAACCTGTAAATTTGGCGCTTGTGAACCTCAGTGTGGACTAGAAATTGATGTTGAGAATGGTAAACTAATTGAGGTGAGACCGGATAAGTCTCATCCGATTAGTAAGGGCTATATTTGTATTAAAGGCAAGGCCGTTCCAGAATATCAAAACGACCCTGAACGACTGCTGCACCCAATCAAACGAAAGAGTCCAGCAAAGAATAAGGCTAGCGATTTTGAAAGAATCGACTGGCAAACGGCAACCACTGAAATAGGCCAAAAACTCCGTCAGTTGGTCGATCAATATGGACCGACTTCTATCGCAACTTATTGGGGTAATGCCGCAGATACGACTGGAATGATTGCCGCTAATACCATTTGTTCAGCTTTGGGTTCGCCAAATTCCTTTAACGTTCTATCATTAGAATATACTGACCGAGGTATGGTCGCTCAAGAAGTTCTTGGTGACCAAACGCTCATTTTGCAGCCGGATGCAGATAACTCACATTTTGCGTTATTGCTGGGTACTAACCCGTTAGTCACTCAAGGCATGACACTACTGCAACGGCGCCCTCGTATTGGTGGAGATTTAAAGGATATCAGCAAACGAGGCGGAAAAGTGGTAGTGGTTGACCCAAGAGAAACGGAAACCACTCGTATTTCCGACCAACATATAATGATAAAACCCGGAACCGACCTTTATCTGTTACTGGCGATGATTCAACATATATTGGCCGAGGACAAATTTGACAAGGAATTTTTAGAACGATATACCAACGGACAATCAAATTGGTGGCAGTTAGTAGAGCATTTTACGCCTGCAATTGCTGCAGGTATTACCGGCATAGATGCATCGGTTATTCGCAATTTGGCCGACGAATTTTCCGCGGCAAAAAATGGTTTCGTTACCACTCGGGTCGGCGTACAAACGAGTCATAATACAACCTTAACCGAATGGTGCGTTTTAACGCTTAATGCGATTACCGGCAATATTGATCGACCCGGCGGCGTCTTTTTTAATCCCGGCGCGCTCGATAATACGGCGCTAATCCACAAATTTACTAAACGAAAAAATCCGGCACCGTCACGTATTGGTCAATACCCGCAAGTCTTTGGCGGGCCGCCTTGTACGGTTTTTGCCGATGATGTTTTATCGGATGATCCTGGGCGGATCAGAGCGCTCATCGTTATCGCCGGTAATCCAGTTCTGTCTTTTCCGAATACTAAAAAGATCGAAAAAGCGTTAGAAAAATTAGACTTGTTGGTCACGGTCGATCTTTATCATTCCGATACCGGAAGTTTCGCTGATTATAATTTGCCCGCAGCGACCATTTATGAAAAAGGTGGCTTGCACTTTTTAACTATGCCGTTTGAGCCTTATCCCTTTGCTGAATGGCGAAAGAAAATTGTCGAACCTCGCGGTGAGGCACGGGCAGAATGGGATATGGTTAGAGATATTTCAAAGGCTGCCAAGGTTCCCTTTTTGAACAATCCCTTTTTTAACATGGTTGACAAAGTGTTCGGGTTGTTTGGTTCCTCTTTTACGGAAAAACATTTCGCGCAAATTCTCTTTATGAGCGGAATGAGCAAAAAGAAAATGTCGATTAAGAAGCTGATAAACGCCGAAGGCGGAATAAAAGTCGGTGATATTGAGTGGGGGCAATTTCTTCGAACAGGGTTATTAACGCCGAACAAAAAGATAAATTTAGTACCAGAAAAATTTTCATCAGGACTTAAAACGCTATTAAGTGAGCTACCTAAGGCGAATAGAGAATTTCCATTAATGCTTATTTCTGGGGGAAGGCGGCTGGCGAGTTTTAATACTTGGACTCATAACATTCCCAGTTTGATTCAAAAACTCAAAGGTAATTACGCGGTGATGAACTCGTCCGATGCGTCGAAATTAGGCATAAAAGACGGCGACCAAATTGAAATCGAATCCAAAATCCGTAGTGTAAAGATTAAGGTGTCATTAACAGAAAAAATACGCGAAGGCGTCGTGATGGTGCATCAGTTTTGGGGCCACCATTATGAAAGCGGTCAGTCTCTGGCTAGGCAATATCCGGGTGTTAATGTGAACTTGTTACATGACGACCAAGTAAGAGATAAATATACTGGCATGCCAGTTTTTAACGGTACGGCCTGTCGAGTTAGCGCTTCTTAAGCTTTTTAACATTTATTTTTTGAAAAAATCGACAAAGCTGGCAAAAATATCAGCTCAAAAACTTGAGCAATGTGGTCTTTAAGGACTATAATGAGAATTATTCTCAATTGCATTAAGTGTTTCCCCAAAATCTATGAATATTGCTTTACCCAAGGCTGAATTAGCCAATTTTCGAGTGCTGCCTAAACTACTAGCTGCTTTTTTACTGATCTTAAGCCTTAACGGTATAGGTCAGCTAAAAGCTGAATCGAACTCTCAAGATCAACGTCAATTATTGCAGTTAATCGAATATATTGGTGTCGACTACAGCGCAGCGGTCGAAAATGGGGAAGTGATCGACCAAGGCGAGTATCAGGAAATGCAAGACTTTGCGGCGATTATTGCCGAAAAAAGTCAAACGCTTCCCGCTGAACAAGTATCCTTTGTCAGGCTAGCTAAAAACCTTAAATTAGTGGTTGAACAAAAAAAATCAATCAACGAAATTCAGCTAATTACCTCAGAGCTTAAACAGCAATTGCTGGCAAATTCCCCACAGTTATCGTTACCAAACAACCTTTTGCCGTTTGCTGAAGTCGAGCAAATTTTTCAGAGCAATTGCTCTAGTTGTCATGGAATTTCTGGCAAAGGCGATGGTGCAATAGCCAAACAATTAACTCCCGAACCGACTGACTTTACTGATAAAGAACGGGCCATCAATCGCTCTATTATGGGTCTATACGACGTTATTTCTGGCGGACTAGACGGAACGGCCATGCCGGCCTTTAGCCAGCTTAGTGCTCGACAACGTTGGTCATTAGCGTTTCAAGTGGGCAGTATGGCTTTTGTTAGTGAGAATAAATCAAATGCCAAACAGAGTGAAAATTCAAGATCCAACTTAGACGCCAATGTTTCTTTGTCCAAAATAGTCAGTTACAGTCCTAAAGAAATTGTTAATCAAAATAAAGATATTCAATTAGTACAAGTGGAACAACTTAGAGCGGCCCCTCGTCAGCTATTTGTCAATAAACAAGATCCTTTTTCGATTGCTCAAAATCAATTAACTGCATCGCTAATAGCCTATCAAGAAAAGAATTTTATCGAAGCCAAGCGGCTAGCAGTCAGTGCTTATTTGGATGGTTTTGAACTCGTTGAAAATGGTTTAGATGCTCACGATAAATTACTCAGGAAAGATATCGAAGCCAAAATGTTAGCCTTGCGCCAAGCTTTAAATATAGCGGGTAACGAACCAGCAGTAAAAACATCGGTGGCAGAGATTTCCAATTTACTAAATAGAGCAAAAATATTGGTCAATGAATCTTCAATGTCAGATACGACTTTGTTCAGCGCGAGTTTTATTATTCTTTTGCGAGAGGGTTTAGAAGCATTACTAGTTGTGATTGCATTGTTTACTATTTTAGTCCGTTCGAAGAAACAAGCGGCAATTAAGTACCTTCATTTTGGATGGGTTGCTGCGTTGTTGGCAGGCGTATTAACTTGGATTATCGCTCAATATTTAGTCGATATTAGCGGTGCAAGCCGAGAAATTATGGAAGGCGTAGCTGCGATGGTAGCGGCGATTATTTTATTTTATGTGGGATTTTGGATGCACAATAAATCTCAAGCCGATCAATGGCAACGATATATTCAACAGAATGTCGACCGCAATTTAAGCGCCGGTACTTTATGGGGAATTTCCAGTCTGGCATTTATTGCTGTTTACCGAGAAGTTTTTGAAACTGTGCTATTTTATCAATCGCTTTTAACTCAAACAGCCGAATCTCAGAATTTAGTTTTAGTTAGTGGTTTTATTCTTGCTGTGGTTGTATTAATCTTGCTCGCATGGTTAATGGTTAAATACTCTATTAAGTTGCCGATAGGGCGTTTCTTTTCAATGACGACATATTTATTACTAGTCTTGTCATTTATCTTAATGGGGAAGGCCGTTTCAGCATTGCAAGAAGCAGCCATTGTCGGTATTTCACCTTTTTGGATTAATTTTCAAGTCGATTGGTTAGGGATTAACTCGACTTGGCAAGGGCTAATGGCTCAGGTTTCTATTCTCGTTTTATCCTTAGGACTGATCTTGTGGCCGTGGATTAAAGTAAAATTTAGTGCGCAGCCAAAATCAAGTTAGTCGTTATCGGTTAAAGTTAATAATTAATATTGATATTGGGAAAGACCACTCCCAATACTCGATTAAAGGTCATCATCCGATTATCTTCAATTCCATCAACATCAATTAAGCGAATCAGTTTATCCATAAATTGCATTCGAACATTCGGGTTATCTTTCAAATAGCAATTGATAGTTTCTAAATCCTTTGATAAATCGCGATTAGAACTTTCTGCTGCTTTATGAAGTCGTTTAATTTGAACATCGCTCAAATTAAATTCCTCTTCCAAAATTTGCGAAAAGTATTGGTATTCGCGAGAGCTTTCTTGGTGATGATTGGTATTGACGATGTGAAACAAAACCGAGGCAAGAGCGACGTGAATGGCTTCATCTTCCGGACGATTAAATAAATGATTGGGTTGTTCTAGGGTATCAAACCACTGCTTAATCGGTTCAAACATATCTCTCTCCTTCTGAATGATATAACTCTAAGAAATCGTTAGATAACTATTATCTTAGCCTATTGAGAAGGGAAGGTATAGAGACGACTAATTTCAAAGGCCGGGATTCACTTGATTTACAATAAATAGTAAATGAATTTTTTAAAGTGAATGGCTATTTTTGACTTTCGAAAAAATCACTAATTTAATGAACGGGCCTGTTGAGATTATTATCTATTCGACTCATAGTGACAAATAACACATTAAAGTCAGTAGTTTGCAATAAAATGCCTTTGCAGGTTTTACCTCCTTCTCTCCGATTATCGAATACTTCTTGTTCCTATTGGTTATAAGTGGGGAAACTCTATAGAATATTATTTCTAATAAGCATGGTTAACCAAATAATTACTATTCTGATGCTCTTTTTGATCGCTAGATAAAACTTACAATCTAGTAGGATTAATAATCGAGCCACGTCATCGTCGTTTGCCTAATGTGATTTTAACCCTAAATTGTCAATCAAAGTCTCAGATTCCTTATAAATGCTTTTCGATATCTTCGCTAAGTTGGATATATTGACAGGCGTCTCCGGCCAACTTGCAACAATACATCGTTTTCTGATTAATTGATAAATATGTTTATTGTCTTGCGCGCAAAAATCATCTGTCGTCATCATTAAGGTACTGAGATAATCAGCCATTTGAATAATACGAATAATTCTCGCATGTTTATTTATTTCCGGGGACTTGGTTGTATTGAAATAGTATTGATGATGATATCTGACGACGTTGGTAACTAGCTCTGGCATCTTCCAACTTCTGCACGCATGCCAACCTAACTCAGCATGATCATAACCGCATAACTCCTGCTCGACTTCAACTAATTCTTTGGGTGTCTTCCAGCCTCTTTCTTCCACCATGCCAAGTTCTTCGGGCGATTCGGAAAAAATAAGAAATCGGCCTATATCATGCATTAATCCACACAAATAGGCTTGTTCTGGAGCCAATACCTTTACTTGCGACATAATCGCAATGGCTCGGGCTGAAACCGCTACCTGAATCGAATGTATCCAGAGATTTTTTTGGTGCTGACAACTTGGAACAAATACTTTTAGAATAGCTAGAGAAGTTACTAAGTTTAAGATATTTTCCGATCCCATACGTATGATGGCATCTTTTAGAGTAAGAATAGGCATTAGTGGATGCGAATATGCTGAATTCGATAATTGGATAACACGTGCTGCAAAGGTTGGATCTTCTGATATTATTTTTAACGCATCTTTTTGAAAATTATTTGAGTCAGCGTCTAGTTCCATCATTCTTGATACCACGGATGGTAGCATAGGCAGCTGGTGTAATTTTCGCGTTAAGGAATAAAGCGAATCGCTCTTTTGTTTTGATGGTTTTTTATTCATGAAATACCAGCATATGGACTAGACCAGCGTGCAATTAGTTCATCTTTGAGAATAGTCCATAATTAGAATATTCTCAATAACGGCAAAACACGATTATTTACGACGGGGTAGAAAACAACTATTTATCTAGCCTCAAGCTAGCCGGCGAATTTTCCTTACTACATATTAAATAGACTTCTTATAATATCGCCGAATAAGAAAAGAAAACATGATCTGAATCAAGTAAAAAGAAGACTTGTCTACTATGCTTGAAGAAGTAGCGGATAACCAAATATCTCTATTGTGTACCAAATATTTTTTCCTTTTAAGGAGCTTATCGTGTCTTCCGATATGAAATACATCCGACAAATAAAGATAGCTTTTTCGATTGTGGCATTGCTTCTAATCGTAATGGCGGCTAATGCGATACGCGAAGTTAATAAGCTTGCAGAATTAACAGAAAAAATGTATATCCACCCCTTTACCGTGTCAAATTCTGTATTAACGGCTAACCAAGGTATTATTGCGATGCATCGTTATATGAAAGACGTGGTGTTAGCGGAAAATGAGCAAGAACTGAATGAAGCAATTTCTAACGTCGATCGAGAAGAAATGGAAGTTTATCGAGAATTTGATATTGTTATGCTTCGCTTTCTCGGCGATAAATCTAGCATAAGTGCGGCTTATCAGGCATTTTTCGATTGGAAAGCGATTCGACAGGAAGTTATTATGTTGACTAGAAATAAAAAAACGCGTCTAGCAGCGCAAATAACAAAAGGAAAAGGCGCGGAACACGTTTTATTGTTGACGTCTAAAATGGATAATCTGATAGAGTTTGCTCGTAACAAGGCGCAGACTTTTCATTCGGAAAGTAAAGCGGCCTATTCGAAGAGTATTTTCAATATCGCAACGGTGTTAATCTTGCTTTTGGGATTGATAGCCTTTCTCGCATTCTTCGTTGTAAGAGCGGTGACGAGAGGTCAAAATAGACTTCAAAAAAACGAGAAAAAATTTCGCAACCTGTTTAGCTCGATGGCCAATGGAGTCATCTACCAAAACAGCGAAGGCAATATTTTATTAGCTAATGAAGCTGCATTAGAAATTCTTGGACACAAGCAAAACTATCAAGAATATGAAAGAGAATGGAGAGATTCTTGGGAGGTTTGCGATACAACGAAAGATACTCGGAAAAATAAACATCCTGTAGATAGGGCTTTTCAGTCCAATCAAAAAATACGAAACGTAATTTTACAGTCTATTGATAAAAAACAGGAAAACCGCAGATGGCTTTTGGTAAATTCTACCCCTTTGGTAAAAGAAAGTTCAAACGTACCTTATCAAGTGTGTAGCACATTTACTGACATCACTGACTTAAAGAAAGCTGAAAACGAATTGACGAAATTATCCCGTGCAGTAACGCATAGCTCTTCCTCCATTTTGATTACCAATGCCGAAGGAATCATCGAGTACGTAAATCCTACTTTTACTAAAATTACAGGGTATCGACCTGAGGAAGCTATTGGCCAAACACCAAGATTACTTAAATCAGGTGAAACCCCCGAAAATATATATGTAGATTTATGGAAAACTATTCGTTCTGGACGCGATTGGAAAGGTGAGTTTCACAATAGGAAGAAAAATGGTGAATATTACTGGGCGCATGATTCGATTTCAGCTGTGAGAGATGACCGAGGAAAGATAAGTCATTTTGTTGGAGTTCAGGAAGATGTTACCAGTCGCTATGAAATGTCAGAAAAGTTAAGCTATCAAGCATCTCATGACATTTTGACTGGATTGATTAATCGGTATGAGTTTTAAAGGCGGGCAGATATTTTAGTTAGTCAGTTATTCGAAGGTACCGATGAGCACGCGTTGTGTTACATGGACCTCGACCAGTTTAAAATTATCAATGACACTTGTGGTCATTCCGCCGGTGACGAGTTATTGCGGCAGTTGGGACGAGAAATGAGGAGCGTGATAAGGAAGCAAGATACGTTATCGCGTCTGGGCGGCGATGAGTTCGGCTTATTGTTAGAACATTGCTCGCTAAACGAGGCGCATCATGTCGCCGAAACGATATTGAATAAGGTGCAAAATTTCCATTTTTCATGGAATGGAAAAATATTTAGAATCGGAATCAGTATCGGCCTTGTGGCGATTAATCAGAATTTTTCTGACATGACTGAACTTCTACAATGGGCTGATTCTGCGTGTTATATGGCCAAAGAGTCAGGTAGAAATCGAATCCATATTTATCATCCAGAAGACAAGGAGCTTGCACTGCGTCATGGGCAAATGAAATGGGTGAGTAAAATTAATCAAGCGTTAGAAGATAATCGTTTCATAATTTATGCGCAAACGATAGAACCTTTAGACCAAAGTGGAGGTAAGCACTACGAACTATTGCTCAGAATGATCGATGAAGACGGAGAGACTATTCCACCAGGTGCATTTTTACCTGCAGCAGAGCGTTTCGACTTAATGGAAAAAATCGACCAGTGGGTGGTTGGCAACGCTTTTTCGTTGTTGAGTTCGCATTCAAAATTTCTCGATAATGTCGAATTTGTGTCGATCAATTTGTCAGGTCCCTCTTTGACAAATGAAAGCTTTCTTACGGATATAATTGAGCGATTTGAAGATTATTCCGTAGAGCCATCAAAAATATGTTTCGAGGTGACGGAAACCGTTGCAATTTCGAATATGGATTGTGCTATTAAATTCATAACTAAGCTTAAGTCAATCGGATGCCGATTTGCACTAGACGATTTTGGTAGTGGACTTTCATCATTCGGTTATCTAAAAAGTATTCCTGTAGATTACTTAAAAATCGATGGAGTTTTTGTAAAGGATATGGTTACCGATCCTATTGACTATGCTATGGTGAAATCTATAAATGATATTGGACACGTCATGTCGAAAAAAACCATAGCCGAATATGTTGAAAATGAAGAGATTAAAAACATGCTTAGAATGCTAGGAGTAGATTTTGCACAAGGATATGGTATCGACAAGCCTCAACCTTTTGATCTCTTATTAGATAATCTAGAAGAAAAAGGTAGTCGAAAAGTCTCTTAGTTAAGTGACTGCACTAAGATTAGTTAGATAGCAAGCATATGTTGTGGATGCTAATTATGAATACTATTCTGAGGACCATACACGGTTCGTAATGAAGGTTAAAATAAATTTATGAAAAATGTGGTCATCACCAAAATAACTACACTGAACGATAAGTATAACGAGAAGACGGCAAGCCAAAAGACAAAATAAACGACAAAAATAAAAAAACCGCCGCAGCCGATAAACAAGCGGTCAATCCATGGGATTGATAAATCCAACCGGATAAAACTGTACCAACTAATCGGCCCATGGCGTTCGCCATATAATAAAATCCAACATCCATCGAGATTGATTCTGAATCGGAGTAGCTGACGATTAGGTAACTATGCAATGACGAATTAATCGCAAAAATAATCCCAAAGAAAACTAATCCAATAATTAAAATCATTTCCGAATGTTTTGGAAAACTAGAGAAAAACCATGCGATAAGTGCTGTTAGAAGTGACAACAAAAACACCCAAAAAATAGCACTATTACCACTGGGCGATGGGCCGGTTATTTTTGGCGCGACTGATTGTATCAATCCATAGCCGATTACCCAGCTCGCCATAAAGGCACCCACTTGCCAATGCTCCCAGGCTAATTGACTAGTAAAATAAACCGGCAAGGCTACTACAAACCAAATATCCCTAGAACCAAAAAGAAACATTCTAGCGGCAGATAAATAATTGATTGCGCGATTTTTCGAAAATAGCTGTGAAAACTTTGGCTTTGATTTAATTTTTCCTAAGTCTTTTTTCAAATAGAACAAACTGAACAGCAAAACCACAAAAAGAGCTATCGCCATCGCCGCCGCCGCATTTTTAAAGCCAATGCTATTTAATAGTGCCGCACCTAAGAAAAAACCGAAACCTTTCATGGTATTTTTTGAGCCGGTTAGAACCGCAACCCAGTGATATAGTTTCGAATTTGAACCCTCCTCAGGTAGCAACAATTTGATCGCACTTTTGGCGCTCATTTTGTTAAGATCTTTGGCGATGCCAGAAAACGCTTGTGCGACCATCACCCAAACAACCGTTAACATCTCTGCGGGGACCAATAACATAGCAAGGGCAATAATTTGAATAGCCAAACCAATATTCATGGTTCTGTTTAAACCAAGTATGGCACCAAGCCAGCCACCAATTAAGTTGGTAACAACACCGAAGATTTCATAAAATAAAAATAACAGGGCGATGGAAAGAGGCGTGTAACCGAGCTGGTAAAAATGCAAAACAACCAGCATTCTAAGTGCACCATCGGTGAGTGTGAACGCCCAATAGTTAGCGGTAATTATTAAGTACTGTTTGATTGATGAGGATAATTTTTTCATTTGTTTTTAGGTTCGTAGGGTGCGCACGTTTTTCGTGCCCTCCATTTTCATAGCACATAGTAAAAAATTGGTGGGCAGTAAAAATTGCTCACCCTACTTTTGAGCATTGCTATCATCGAAAATAGGCCGGATTATTTTGCAATCATTTTCACTAACTCTATCGTTCGATTCACGTAACCCCATTCGTTGTCATACCAGAGGTAGACTTTTACTTGAGTCTTGTTAGTTACCATGGTCGAAAGCGCATCAACAATGGTAGAACGTGGATCGGTTTTATAATCTACCGATACCAATGGCCGCTCTTCGTAGCCCAAAATACCTTGCAGTTCATTTTTCGAAGCGCTTTTAAAAAGTTGATTGACTTCTTCAATATTAGTTTCTCTTTTCATTTCAAAAACGCAATCAGTGAGAGAGGCATTAGCGATCGGTACACGAACCGCATGTCCATCAAGTTTGCCTTTTAACTCTGGAAAAATATGAGTAATCGCAGTTGCCGAACCGGTGGTGGTAGGAATTAGATTAGTGCCGCATGAACGTGCACGCCGCAAATCTTTATGAGGTGCATCCAAAATGGTTTGGGTATTAGTAATGTCGTGAATGGTGGTCATAGAACCATGCTTGATACCGATTTTTTCGTGTAAAACTTTAACTACCGGGGCAAGACAGTTGGTGGTGCAGGAGGCTGCGGTGACAATATTATGAATGTCGGGGTTATAGGTATCTTGATTGACGCCCATAACAATATTGGCGACGCCTTCTTCTTTAACGGGCGCTGTGACAACCACTCGTTTGACACCTTGATCGAAGTAGGCCTGAAGTAAAGCTCTAGTTTTCATTTTTCCAGATGCTTCAATGACAATATCGCAATTTGACCAGTCGGTATCATTAATAGCTTTGTTTCGAGAAAAAGAAATTAGTTTATTTTCGACAGTGATTGAATTATCAAGCGCTTCAGCTCTGTGTTTCCAAATACCGTGAATTGAATCAAAATTGAGCAGATGAGCCATGGTTTCGGCATTGCCTGCCGGGTCGTTTATTTGAACGATTTCGATGTCGTTATCTTGCCAGGCGACTCTTAGTGCCAGTCGTCCCATTCGACCAAAACCGTTAATACCTATTTTTATTGTTTGCTTATTTTTCATCGTAATTTCTCTAATTAATTCTATCTACTTTCGCTAACAACAAGTGCCAGCATGTTGGGGTCTATTTTCCATGCTACAAAGACGTTCGAAATTTTCCGTTAGAAAATCAGGATTTTCCGACAATGTCGTTTGAACGACGGCATCACACCACGAGGCTAATTGAGGGCTAAGGCCATAAAAAATCCATTGCCCTTGGCGTCTATCTTTTAACAAACCACAATTTCTAAGTTGAGCCAAATGCCTCGATATTTTCGGTTGTATTTCGTCCAATGCAACGGTTAATTCACCGACGCATAATTCGCCTTCCGAAGCGATTAATAACATCATTCGCAATCGAGTCTCATCGGAAAGGCACTTAAAAAAACTTAAAGGATTCATGGTATTTCTACACTCGGTCAATCACGAACAACGGAATAATTTCCGCCAGTATATATGTTTTTACGTATATGTAAAGACGCTTTGTGAATCCTTTATTAAACTTGAAATACGTTGATAATAGCTGAATCTAATTCCAATCTTTGCCGGGATCTGATTATTTAAGGGCTTTACTTGGTCTATTAAAAATTATAACATTGCTCAAATCATATATATGTTAAAACGTATACTAATGAGATTCGCCAGTTTTCAAATGGCCAAGAATTCTGCTAAACCGCTATTTTTAAAGCCCTAGAGAGGTATTCACTTGAGTTCAGTACTAATTGTTTTAATGGGGCTTGCCGGTATGGTTTTAGGCTGGTTTATCTATTCAAAGTTTAT